>Ga0209121_10000894_pt1 | contig 31856 bp, 21 predicted proteins | sample Cruoilmetagenom3_FD_187292 | JGI IMG/M metagenome (GOLD analysis project Ga0209121, IMG submission 187292) | Oil polluted marine microbial communities from Coal Oil Point, Santa Barbara, California, USA - Sample 3 (SPAdes) (version 2) | ecosystem: Environmental > Aquatic > Marine > Oil seeps ...
TAATAGCCCACTTATTTCCACGTCCGTTCGTTTGTATAATATCGAAACCGTCTCCTTTTCCATTTGAAAATAGTGTAGCTTCTTGACCTGTATCCGTTTTCATCCAAAATGAAATAGTGGCATCCATTTCATTGGTTAACTGTACAAAACCTACATTGTCTAATGTTAAATATTGACCATTATTAAAATCATAAGAAGTGCCTTTTGGTTTTATATCCCAAGCTGCATTTACTGCTGCGTGTTTAAATCTCGCCAAGTCTTTTGCAATTTCACTTCTTCCTTCATCCATTGGCCAGTAACCAACTAAATTGGCTTCATTACCAATTAATTTGTCATACATTTTAGCATAGGCATTTTCTAAAGTAATGGACTTGTTCCAAATACGAAGTTCATTCATATTTCCTACAAAATTATTGCCGCCAATAATTAATGGATTATTATTTGTAAAATCTACCTCGGCAGCACCTGTACTACCAGCAATTTCAGTATCGTCTTGGAAAATACTCACTTCTCCAGTACTGTTTTTATGCGTAAAAGTATAGTGGTGGAACAATCCGTCATTGGCAATTCCTCCTTGCACAGTAATACCTCCTAATGAAAAGAAAATTTCACCATTGTTTAACCCTATATTTAAACCACCATTTTGTTTAATAATATCTGCAGTTCCTGCAATTGTGCTATTATTCATCCAAAACTCTAAAGTAAAATCTCCTTTTGTGATTTTTGGTTTGTTAATAACAGCTGTATTTTCAGCTCCTTCAAAATACAAAGAAACGTTGTGGTTTATTGGTAATTGATTTGTTTGCCCTTTTATTTCAATAGTACTGATAGCAGAATTGTAAAAGATTGGCTCGTTAAAACTTACTTTTAAATCTTCTCCAATACCCAAAATACCGTCTATTGGCAATGGTGTACCAAATTTTTGAGGAGAAGTTAAATCTACTCGACCAGTGACGACATCAGAAATATATTCGGTGTCATTTGTACAGGTACTTCGTGCTCTTAATTCGTACTCGCCATCTGATAATTGTAAACCAACCACGTCCAAAGCATAACTAAGTTCTGCACTTTCAATTAAAGCAATTTCCGTTTCGTTAGCTGCAACAGCCTCATCATAATAATCTTGATTTGTATAATAGGTTTGCAATCGTGTCCATGTTGGTGACGCTGCTACTCTATATTCTAAATCTAACTTTTTAAAACTATTAAAACTAGTATTAAAACTTGCTAGTTTAATTTGCAATGGATTTACAGATTCGTCAACATTAAACGCTGATCTCTTATTATAAACCCAATTTGTTAATGGGGCAGTAACTTCCACTTCAGAACAAGAAGGCACAAAATGAGCTGATAAAAATACTTCTGAATATACGTTTACAGGATCACAACGGGACTGCAATACAACTCTAATATTTTCATAGTCGTACACATCTGAAATTGATTTTCCCAATGTTAAGGTATATTCAACCTGTTCGCCGTATGGTATATAAACAACTCTTCCGTTTTGAGCCACATTTATTAACGCATTATTAGGATTTGTTGTATTATCAATAATTAATTCAAAATAATCGAAACTTGCCGCATCACTATTAAAGTCTGCTAAATTTTCAAATATTAATTTAAATTCTGCATTTCTACTTTCTGGAACATTACTTACATCTGTTGATCCATCAACACTAATCATTGGCAATTCCGCTTTTTGAGTTGCATAGCTTAATTGCTCTCTTTTATCTTCTGCCAAGGGAGGAAACGATGTTGCCTCTGAATCATAACCTGCATGGTTATAAAAATGAGTTAACTCTGCTCCTTCATAAGGACACGAAGTTGTTCCTCCAATAGTACTAAAAATTGGACCATTACCATCAAATAAGTTTATAACATCTACACTTAAGGCATTTGCAGGGTCGTTATCTTTTAAAGTATAACTTACATTTACTGTTGATGTTTGTGCTTCTGAAAATTCAGAGTTGATATCCTGATTAGCAAAACCAGATGCTTTTACAATTAGACCTAATTTACTTACTTGAGCACCAACTTCAGTTGCAAAAGTTTCGTTAATGTTTATATTAAAATCATTAGTTTTTTCTTGAACAACTATTGTTTCAACACTTCTTGTTATTTCACCAACGCCAGCATCAAAAGAAATATTTTCAGAAAAATTTTGATCAATTAATTCTTTTAAACCAATAGAATAATTCAACTTATTATTTAATATTGCCAACTGTGAAGCTTCTTCCGAACTTCCAATAGACTCAATATTTACTTCTATATCATATATGAATGAATCAATACTTGCATCAACTTCATTTTTTGTAACTATCCTATCATTTAATGCTTTATATTTACTTCGCTCATTTTCATAAATTGTTTTTCTCCAAAGGTCTATTTGTTGCACATAATAATCTCGATCTATTACCCCTTCATCATCTTCACTAATGATACCATTGTCTAAATTGTAAATAATCAACTCTAATTCAGGTATAACAGATTCCAAGATTCGTTTTTGAGATAAAACAAAGAATGTTTCTGAAGGTTCTTCATTAAAGTACATTGCTTTTTGTTTGCTTATGAATACACTTTCTCCTAAGTCATTAATTAATTCATAATATGCCGAAGTTCCAATTGGATTTATAGAAGATTGCACATTATCATAAGAGCCATAAAAGAAATTTTTAGACTGTCCAATGTATAAATCTCCTTCCGCCCCTACATATTCAGGGCTATCGCTGGTTGAAATGGTTTGGCTAAAATTGTAAGTTTTTGTTAAACTCTTCCCATCATTTGAAGAGGTTGTTGTACCAATTCCTGCCTCTAAATTGTCAGTTACTGTATTTTTAACAACTGGACCAGCTAAACCTCCTCCTGTTTCAATTTCAAGACCCTTAAACAATTTAAATGAGCTAGAAACACCAGTTTGAACTTGTAAGCTCGAACTCTCGGTAAAAGTTATGCTTTCTCCTTTTTCAATTGAAGCTGAACTATTTGATCCTGGAGGATCTCTTAAAATAATATCAGGAATATCAGGCGCAGCAGTTAAAAATGTTTGACTTCCATCAGATTGACCTCCTAAAATAATTCCTTCTTTTAAATAATTTTCTGCTTCGTAGTCTATCTCATTTATGCGATATTCTAAATTTAACTTTCTTACAAATGGTGGCGATATTCTTGGCATACCACCTTTAAATTTATATATAACAATACTCTCATTATTTGGATCTCTTTCACTATTTTCAGAGCCTTCTAGTGCGAGATTGTTATTAGGTTTTAATTCACCGTCTATAATTGGCACTATGCTTTCTACATCTGTTCCAGAATCTTTGTTAATATAACGCTCAAAACTTTGCAAAACTATTTGGTAGTTACCAAACTGAGAATAAATTGGAAATTCAAAACCTTGCGTGCTGATTTTAGTTCCATTAATATCAACATCTCTATCAGATGTTTGTTCTAAAACCTTTAAAATAGGCGTAGTTCGGTAGGTAAAACTTTTTTCAAAATGGTAAGGTTCACCAAATTCAAAAGTTCCATCTGGGTACTCAAATTCTGGTAAAGAAAGTTCAGGAACGGTAGAAATGTCAATGGTTTCTGTTGCATCCAAAATACTTATGGTTGTATTATTTCTAATTTTTAATCCACCAAGCTCATTCAATTCATATTTTAAAGGCATTACGGAAACTCTAAATTCGCCTGTCTCAGAATTGGTTTCAAAATTAAATTCTGTTTCTCGCTGACTTGTAGCCGTTTCTCCAGACCCAGGAGGAATATAACCTAATAACAAATCTGCAACTCCAATATTATTTTTAGAACTTATGGTTAATGTTTCAGGTTCTCCTTCAATTATTACATCTTTTTCGTACAATCCTTGATCTCCAAACCCAATTGGCTTTGCAGCTTCAACACTACCACCAACTACTTTACCAACAACCGTTACACGTGTGCTATCGATAAAAATTACCGATTCATTCGAATCTTCAAAAAACTCGAACAAACCAGTATTTGTTGATCCTTCTTCTGGCGTTGCGGGAAATCGTCCATTATAATTAAATTCATGTCCGTCTTTTTTAACGGTAATATAATGGTTTCCTATGGGCACTTGAATGTCAAAAAATCCTTCAGCATCAGTTACAACTGGTGCGTTGTTTTCATCCAAAACAATATTTCCATCGACATATACATTTACATTTTTTGAATAAATTGTAGCATATCTCTCATATCTTTTTTCTTCTTCATTGTACCAATATTGCCCTTTGCTTATTTTTCCATCGTTTATAGTTTCCCAATAATTATAACCTTCATTAGGAAGCACTTGATTTTCTGCAATAGTTTCATCTCCTATTAAGTCTCCGACTGCAGTTGTTTCAATAAAAGGTTTAAAAACACCTCTGGTATCGAATAAAACTTTCCCTTTAAAACTAAAGGACGAAATATCTAAAAAATCGACTTTATTTACTACCTCTGAGCCTTGCCCTAAAAATACCAATTGTTGCCCTGGTTCAAACTGATGTACACCAAATAATGGTGTAATATTAAACGACTCTCCAGTACCTGAATAAGGAATGGCAGTAATTTCATAATTTCCATTAATATCCGTAACGCCTAAAATTCCTAATTGGTCGGCAGTGGGGAAATTACCTGTTCCTATTCCCCAATTAACTTTATTGGGTATTGGTGTATTGGCTTCATATAGTTTTCCATGATTTTTATTATAATCAAAACCGTCTCTAGATAAATCATACGCAAAAGCTCCTACTTTTTCATTAGCAGTTAAATAAGAAACCATCCTAGAATCGTTTCCGCTTATATAACGTGTATAGTCTGTTCTTATTAATGTTGGTTCTAGTATTGCTTTCCAAATTCTAATTTCATCAATAAAGCTTCCTTTTCCACCTCCAACATATACATTATTCCATTCGGTCGAAGTTCCTCCAGGTTTAAGTGTGGTTGTTTGTGTTGGAATGGATACATTAAAATAAGGTACCGTATAATTTGGGTCAATATCTACCAGTTTTTCATTTACATCATCTTCATAAACTTCTGTAATCTTTCTACCATTTACAAATAACAAAGGCACACTATCATTTTGTATTACTACCGAAAAATGTACGAAAGACGTATTGAAATCTGTAATAGGAGTCATAATATCTTCTCCTCTTGAGTTTAATTTTCCCGATGGAAAATAATTATCCAAACGATACTCACTACCTCCAATATCAACAACGATTTCTTTTGAAACAGCCAATAAGTTAACAGTTACATCAATAGTATTCAAAGCTAAATCTGAAATTTGAAACAAATTAATTGGTGAACTATTGGTTGTAAAAGGAGCTTGAGGTTTTACCCAAGCCTGTAATGTTACAGCATCCGTAATAGGATTGTTAATATTTTCAATTTTGACTGAACCTAAAGCTGGTATTAGTAATGAGCTTCCTAAATTTACACTACTTCCATCGGAAGAAGCTCTTACAATAACATCTTTTACAGGATTCCCTCCTTTATAGCTCACATTTCCAGTAACAACTGCTGTTGGGCTTCGATAGCCAATACCTAAGATATAATTACTATACAAGGTTTCTGTTTCACTAATTCCATCTGCGACTACTTTGTACTGGTATAAAATGCCTCCTTCAACATATTCATCTTCATAAGAGTTTTCACTTTTTGAAACACTGGCTACAAAATCGTATTCGTGATCTTGCTCTTCTTGAGGCGTGGTATATTCTCGATATTCTCTTCTATATACTTTAATACTTGATATGATATCGAAATTGGCTCTTAAATCCCAGGATAATAAAATTTTATCGCCAAAATACCCTTTAGAAACGTCAAAGTCTCCTTCATTAAAAGTTGGAAATAAATACAAAACATCCCAAGGATATCGAATATCTTTAGGGAATGTTACACGTTTTAAACTGTCAATATTTTGCCCCAAAAAAGGCAAACCAACTTGCATGGTATAATTAACAGTAGTAGGACTAGTTGTACTAATTTCTAAAGCTTGTGAAACAGCTACAATTCTAGCTCCGTCGTCTTGTTGTGCCCATAGCCCTGTTACCAGAAACCAAAGGCCTAGTGTTATAATTATTTTTCTCATAATTATAACCTATAGTTTAATAATATAATTTACACCGTAATTTACTGGGCGTGATTCAGTTTCTCCAGAATCTTCTATTTTAAGATTTTTAGTCTTTGCCCCTTCAGTAGTTGAAGCAAGCTGCCAACCCTCATTGTTTGTTCCGCTAGAATTAGAACCATATCCACCTGGTATATCCTTGTAAGTTACTTCTGACCAGCTAGATCCATACGACTTTCCTTCTGCATAATAAATATCTTGAAAATTATGGGCATGTTCATCTTCAGTTGTTTCGTGACTGTGTTCTTTATTAGAGTCTTTATCCATTGTATTTAATGCTGGACCAGCATAATTTTCAAATCCAGAGGTTTCATTCGTTCCAGTCCCTCTTAAAAACATACCTCGCAAATCTGGAGTATTTAATTTACCTCCTTGCACAAATATTAAATTTGCACCTTCACCATTATCATTTGGTATCGGATCGCCATTACACAACGCCCAGCCAGGAGGAGCTGCTGCACCAACAAACGGCATTATAGATCCTGTTGGCACTCCATTATTTGCAGCAATTGCATAAGGAACGTGTTTAAAAATTTCATTTGAAATAGTTACATCATTATCTAAATCTTCAATTCTTAACCAAACAGTATAGTTTGCAAAATATGAACTTGCACTAGCTGGAACGTCAATTACATGAGAAAATACACCAAATTCATCTGTAGTTATTGTTGGGCTTTCATTATGAATTTCTTTATCACCTACTGATTTATAATATAGTGTAAACTTAAATCTTACATTTTGATTAATTAATGCTGTATTGTTATCATCTCTAGCAATACCCTGTACAGCAATACCTGCTTGTTCAGCTGAAGATTGTGCGTAATTTGTTGTTACTGTTAACAACATAAAAAAGGCTAGTAAAAGTAATTTTGATTTCATAGTTAGTAGAATTTAGATAGTTATATTTAATTGTTTTGTTTTTATTATTGGATTCATCCTAGTATTTACACCATAATTATGGTGATTACTATAATTCATTATTTATTAATCTGGAGTGAAATATTTGGTTAGTATAATTTCACAGTAAAATATGATACATGTATTTTTGAGGTTATAATGTATCTGTAACTTTAGTTACAATGCTAAATATAATTAAATTTTGGTCAAAAAAATAAATTATTCAAAAATAATTCATTTTAATATACTAACAATCAGGTTATAAGACTATTCAGTCTTATTTAATGCTGCCTTAATTTATACTTATAAAGTTTTAATCTTCATCATCTAAAAAGAATATTTCGTTTACTGGCTTTTTAAAAATTGTTGAAATTTTTAAGGCTAAAACTGTCGATGGCACATACTTATTTAGCTCCATGGCATTTATGGTTTGTCTGCTTACACCAATTATTTCAGCCAATTTTGCTTGTGTAATGTTATGAATGGCTCTTTCTACTTTTATATTATTCTTCATAACCAATAGCTTTTTTAGATTTATATAACACGTAGTGAAAACGCAACATAAAAAATAATAATACTGTAAACATATTATAAATTAAAACACTAAAGAATTCCATATCAAAAACAAATACAATTGCTAAAATAAGAATTCCATAATTTACGTATACCGACCAAATTAAAGACTCAATTCTAATGGTTGAAATGTACTCATCTTCATCTTTTGTTTTAGAAAATGAAACTAAAATACCGCCAATAATTAATAAAACTGAAGCCAATTCATCGGCTATGTTATTTTTACTCCATTCAAAAGCTGGACTTGACAAAAATGAACCTTCCTCTCCTACTAGCGGAAACACATTCATTTCCCAATTTGGATAATCAGAATCGTTGAGCATAATTATAATTCCTAATATCAACCCTAAAAAAAACAAAACCCAACCTAAAGGTTTTAACTTATGCGAAAATAAAAAACGTGATTTCATAATAGTAAATTTTAAATTATTTTCAAATGTAAAGTATTTTTTACATTTAGACAAGTTATTTTTACTATTTCCTTTTCGTAAAATTGCGTACCTTAGCGACAATGAAAAAATAAACTTATTTAATGAGAATCCTAAAAAAAATAGTCCTTTTAATTTTAGTTTTATTAGTATTAATAGCCATTGGAGGCTTGGTATATTTTAAAACTTTAGAACCATCATACGAAGGTGAATTAGCATTGAAAAACCTCCAGTCGGAAACTACAGTTCATTTTGATGAATATGGAATTCCTCATATTTATGCCGAAAATCAAGAAGATGCGATGGTAGCCTTAGGTTACGTACATGCGCAAGATAGATTGTGGCAAATGGAGTTAATGCGAAGAATTGCACCTGGCAGATTGTCTGAAATTTTTGGTGTAGATATGATAAAAAACGATAAATTTTTTAAAAGCTTGGGAATTGAAGAAGCAGCTAAAAAATCGATTAAAAAACTAGATACAACTAATGATGTTTACAAATATGCAACTGCCTATTTAAATGGTATAAATCAGTTCATTGAAAATGGCGCTACTCCTATCGAATTTACACTTATAGGAATTGATAAAGAACCATATGAAATTAAAGACGTCTATAATATTTTAGGTTATATATCTTTCAGTTTTGCTATGGCGCATAAAACCGATCCTTTATTAAGTGCTTTAAATGAAAAGTTAGGTCCTGAGTATTTAAAGGAATTGAATATTGACATCAATCCTAATACTACCTTAATTAAAAATTCAAAAGAATCTATCGAGAACTTTGAACAATTGGTAAGTGGTGTTCAGGATATTATTGAAAATTCTCCAATTCCACCATTTATTGGTAGCAATAGTTGGGTAATTTCACCTAATAAAACAAATACAGGAAGTGTACTTTTTGCAAACGATCCTCATATTGGGTTTTCACAACCTTCTGTGTGGTATGAAGCGCATATTTCAACTCCAAATTATGAATTGTACGGTTATCATTTGGCAGGTGTTCCTTTTCCATTATTAGGTCATAATCGCAATTACGCTTATGGTTTAACGATGTTTGAAAATGATGATATTGATTTCTACAAAGAAGAAATTCACGCAACCGATTCCAATAAATATAAAACTCCAAACGGTTACGAAACATTTACAACTTCAACAAAAACGATTAAAGTTAAAGATGCTGAAGACATTACCATCGAAGTTCGAAACTCTAGACACGGACCAATTGTAAATGATGTTATTGATGAAATTTCGCAAACCGATCCATTGTCAATGTCTTGGATTTACACCAAATTAGATGTTGAAATTTTAGGTGCGTTGTATCAAATTTCAAGAGCAACTTCAAAAGAAGATGTAAAAAAAGGAGCATCAATGATTCACGCTCCTGGCTTAAATATTATGTATGGTGATGCACAAGGAAACGTAGCTTGGTGGGCTGCTGGTAAATTATACAAACACAAACCACACGTAAACACTAAATTTGTTTTAGATGGTGCTTCTGGAGAAGATGATATTACTGAATACTTAGATTTTTCTGAGAATCCACAGGCTGAAAATCCGAAGTGGAATTATGTGTATTCTGCAAACAATCAGCCAGATACTATTGCAAATATGTTGTATCCTGGATACTATTTACCTGAAGATAGAGCAAAACGAATTGTAACACTTTTAGAAGCCAAGAATAATTGGAATAAAGAATCTGCAAGTGAAATGATTAACGATGTAACTTCAGCAGTTGCCCCTAAAAACATTAAAAATCTTGCAAAATCTATTAATTACAATTCACTTACAAAAAACCAACAAAGAGCACTTGATATTTTACAACTTTGGGATGGTTCGAACACAGTAGATCAAATTGCACCGACAATATATAACAAGCTTATTTACAGTTTTTTAAAAAACACTTTTAAAGATGAAATGGGCGAAACACTCTTTAATCAACTGTTAAATACACATTTAATGAAACGTGTTATTGCCGATCAATTGAGTAAAGAAAGTTCGATTTGGTGGGATAATGCTTCCACAACTGATAAAACTGAAACCAAACAAGACATTTTAAGTTTGTCGTTTATTGAAAGCGTAAAAGCTTTAGAAAATCAATTAGGAAACGATATAAAAACTTGGAATTGGGGAAAAGTTCATTCACTTGAACATCAACATCCGTTAGGTACTATTGACGCTCTAAAAGGCTATTTTAATGTAGGTCCATTTCCAATGAAAGGTGCGCGTGAAGTTATAGACAATAGAGGTTATTTGTATGACGATTCGGGGGAATACAAAATAACAGCAGGCCCATCTACACGAAGAATCATTGATTTTTCCGATGTTGAAAATAGTATAAGCATTTTACCAACCGGACAATCGGGAAACCCATTTAGCAAGCATTACAAAGACCAAGTTGAAATGTATAATAAAGGGGAATTCAGAAAAATGAAATTGAATAAAAACGAAATTATAAATAGTTCTACTAAATTAACTTTTTTGCCAAATAATGAATAAGAGAATAACTATAAAACAGATTGCGCAAGCTTTACATGTATCTATTTCTACAGTTTCTAAAGCACTGAACGACAGTTATGAAATTAGTGAAGAAACTAAGAAAAAAATTCAGGCTTATGCCAAGGAGCATAAATACAAGCCTAACACATTAGCGCTAAGTTTGCAGAATAAAAAAACGAAGACAATTGGAATTATTATTCCAAATATTCTTACGTATTATTTTGCGAGAGTTTTAAGAGGAATTGAAAAAGTTGCCACTGAAAAAGGGTACAACATCATTACGTGTATTACCAATGAATCGTATAAAAAAGAGGTCGATACTATGGAAATGCTTTCAAATGGTGCCATAGATGGTTTCATTGCATGTCTTTCAAAAGAAACATTGAAACTTGAAAAATTCGATCACTTTCACGATACTTTAGAAGAAGGAACTCCGATAGTTTTATACGACAGGGTGCACAAGAATATTGAATGTGACAAAGTAGTAACCGATAATATAAAAAGTGCCTATAAAGCTACACGTTTTTTAATGCGTTCTAATTGCAAAAATATTGCCTTAATATCTTCTTCAAACAGTTTAAATGTAAGTCAGTTTAGAAAGCAAGGCTATTTAAAAGCACTGACTAAATATGGTGTTGAACCTAATGAAAATCTCATTATCAATCAGGAAAATGAAGAAAATTTAAAGGAGCGAATTAACACCATGCTTGAAAATAACAAAGTAGATGGGATTTTTACAATTGACGAAGTTTCTGCGGCATTAACCACTCAAGTATTAAACAAAAGGAAAATTAAAATTCCAGAAGAAATATCAATTATTGGTTTTACAAACGGAATGTTGTCACGTTATAGTACGCCACCTTTAACAAGTGTAAATCGTTTTGCTCATACAACAGGTGAAATTGCAGCAGCACGATTGATTGAGAAAATTGAAGAAAAGATAAATTTTTACGATTTTAAAACTGAAATTGTTAGAACAGAATTAGTTGAAAGAGATTCGACAAAGAAATTATTTATTAAGTTTTAGGTTTTAAACAATTTAGTAAAGTCAGTCAAAAAAATCCTTGCTTTTGATTTGTCAGGTTGAGCCTATCGAATCTGATATTGATTATCGATATGTTAAAATATTTCGACAAGCTCAATATGACATTAAATTATACTTTTTTTGGTGGTTTTTTTTTAATAGAATTCACTATTTTTATACTTCACAAACTTTCAAAAACCAAACTTCATCAAAATCAAAATTACACACATGAATTCCCTAGATAAATACATAAGAGACATTAAAGATTTTCCTAAAGAAGGCATTAACTTCAAGGATATAACTACACTTTTACAAGATCCCGAAGCGATGCAACAATGTTTTAATGAATTAAAAAATGTAATTGGAGAGGGAAAAATAGATAAAGTTGTTGGTATGGAGTCTCGTGGTTTCTTTTTTGGAACTTTACTAGCGCAACATTTTAATGCAGGCTTTGTTCCTGTTAGAAAACCTGGTAAATTACCTTTTCATAAAATTTCGGAAACTTATGATCTTGAATATGGAAGCGATACTGTAGAAATTCATATTGATGCCATTAAAAAAGGGGAGCGAGTACTTATTCATGACGACGTTTTAGCAACTGGAGGAACAGCACAAGCAGTGTGTAAATTAATTGAAAAATTGGGTGGTGAAATTGTGCATTGTAATTTCATTCTTGAACTTGGCTTTTTAAATGGTGCTGAAAAATTGAAAGGGTACTCCATTAAATCGGTTATAAATTATTCTTAAAAACTACTTTTTATTTAGCTTCTAAATTAGAAATACTATATTTTAACAAACAAATTGCTATGCTTGTTAAAATATATGGAAGCCCCCTTTTCGGCATTGAAGCCACCACTATTACTGTTGTAATTAGCAGTCTAGTGATTATTCATAAAACTCTAATGATTATAAGGACTTTGAGAATATTGAACAGTAATTAGATAAAATAAATCTTTTAGATTTAAATTCAGACCCTTCCCCTACTATTTTAAAAACGATTGAATTATATCAAAATCAAATTTATCAGGTTAAAAAAACGGTATTTCCAATTAAAGAATTCGTTACCAAATTAAATCGCGAAAAATCAGGTTTGATTCAAGAAAGACATATGAAATATTTTAATGAGCTTAAAGATGTTTCGTTGTCACTTATAGATGAATGTGAACAAATTGAAATAAGACTTTCTGTAAATATAGATTTGTTTTTTTCAATTCAAGATCACAGAATGAATCAGGTTATGAAAACCTTAACTATTGTAGATTCCATATTTATTCCGCTAACATTTATTGCAGGTATTTACGGTATGAATTTCACAAATATGCCAGAATTAAATTGGAAATGGGGTTATTATAGTATCTGAATTTTAATACTAATAGTGTTTCTTGGAATGCTTTATTATTTCAAAAAGAAAAAGTGGTTTTAAATCCGTTTATGAGTTATAAATAAATACTATATTTATAACAAACAAAATTGCTATGCTTGTTAAAATATATGGAAGCGCCCTTTTCGGCGTGGAAGCCACCACAATTACCGTAGAAGTTAATATTGATAAAGGAATCGGGTACCACCTTGTTGGCTTGCCCGACAATGCTATTAAAGAAAGTAGTTATAGAATTTCTGCAGCCTTAAACAATAATGGTTATAAACTTCCTGGTAAAAAAATTACCATAAATATGGCACCTGCCGATATGCGTAAAGAAGGATCAGCTTATGATTTAACGCTGGCTGTTGGAATTCTGGCCGCTTCTAATCAGATTGAAACAAAAAAAGTAGGTGATTATATTATTATGGGTGAATTATCGCTCGACGGAAGTTTAAACCCAATAAAAGGAGCATTACCGATTGCCATCAAAGCCCGAGAAGAAGGATTTAAAGGTTTTATACTACCCATTCAAAATGCGAAAGAAGCCGCCATTGTAAATGACTTGGCAATTTATGGCGTTTCAAACATTAAAGAAGTCATCGATTTTTTTGATGAAAAAGTGGAACTCGAACGGACTATTATTGACACACGCACTGAATTTTACAAGAATTTAGACAATCCAGAATTTGATTTTGAAGATGTAAAAGGACAAGAATCGGTAAAACGTTCTATGGAAATTGCTGCTGCAGGCGGACATAATATTATTTTAGTTGGTCCACCTGGAAGTGGTAAAACGATGCTAAGTAAAAGACTACCTTCTATTTTACCTCCAATGACTTTACAAGAAGCGTTGGAAACTACAAAAATTCACTCAGTTGTTGGGCGTGTAAAAGATACGGGGCTCATGTGCCAACGACCTTTTCGATCGCCGCATCACACCATTTCAGATGTTGCCTTAGTTGGTGGTGGGCAGTATCCACAGCCCGGAGAAATTTCTCTTTCACATAATGGTGTTTTATTTTTAGATGAATTACCCGAATTTAAAAGAACCGTTTTAGAAGTAATGCGACAACCTTTGGAGGATAGAGAAGTTACTATTTCAAGAGCAAAATTCACGGTCACCTACCCAAGTAGTTTTATGTTGGTGGCAAGTATGAATCCTAGTCCGAGTGGATATTTTAACGATCCCGATGCGCCTGTTACCTCCTCTCCTGCTGAAATGCAGCGTTATTTAAGCAAAATTTCAGGGCCGTTATTAGATCGAATCGACATTCATATTGAAGTGAACCCTGTTCCATTTGAAAAACTAACCAACAAGGAAAAAGCAGAACCAAGTAAAATAATTAGAGAACGTGTTACAAAAGCTAGAGATATTCAATCTAAACGTTTTTCTGAATTTAAAAACATCCATTACAATGCTCAAATGAATGTTAAACAAATTCGAAAATTTTGTATCCTAAAACCTGAAAGTCTTGAGCTATTAAAAACTGCGATGGAACGTTTAAATTTATCGGCAAGAGCTTATGACCGAATTTTAAAAGTAGCAAGAACCATTGCTGATTTGGAAGGTGTTTCTGAAATAAATTCTGACCATATTGCTGAAGGAATTCAATATAGAAGTTTGGACAGAGAAGGTTGGTTGGGGTAAATTGCTTGACAATTGTTGGCAGAAAACAACTAAAATTACTGAATAATTGCTGTTAAAAAGTGTTAAAAAACAAGCAATTACGACATCTTAGCTATTCTTTTTTGTAATATCGCAAAATCAATTAACTGTAACCTCCAAAAAAATGAAAAAAACACTATTATTATTTAGCGCTTTGTTAGTGCTATTTTCTTGTAAAAAAGAAGCTACACAAGAGGATGTTGTCACTTATGGAATTACAATAACTCAAGATGAGTTAAAAGAGCATTTGTACATTTATGCTTCAGATGAATTTGAAGGTCGTGACACTGGAGAACCTGGACAAAAGAAAGCTGTAGAATATCTTAAAAAAGAATATGAATCATTAGGAATTAACCCTATTATTGAAGGAAATTACTTTCAAAATGTTCCATTAAACATAGTAAAAACTCCTAAAATAAGTATTTCTATAAATGGTGAATCATTTAATTATTTCGATGATTATATTTCACCAACAGCTGCTCCTTCGGGTACAATTTCTGCTTCAGAAGTTGTTTATGCAGGTTATGGAATAGACGATGAAAAATACAACGACTATAAAGACCTTGATGTAAAAGGAAAAATAGTAGTGGTTAAAAATGGTGAGCCAAAAGACAAAGCTGGAAATCATATTCTTAGTGGTGGAAAAGAGCGCTCTAAATGGTCAAATGGTCGTCAGGCAATTTCAGCTAAAAGAGATGCTGCAAAAGAAAATGGTGCAAAAGCAATGTTTTATATGGATACTGAATTATTCGACCGTTATTCAAAATTCTTCAAACAACGTGAAGAAAATGGAGGTAGTAAAAGCTTGTCTTTACCAGCTAAAGAAGATGGTGAGGCTGAAATTTACCAATTCTTAATCAACGAAAAAATGGGTAAAGCCTTACTTAGCAATATTAATGAATCTACCGAAACGGCTACCGTTGCAACAAAAGTTGAAATGAATTATGAAAGTGTAACTGTAAATCAATCTTCTGAAAATGTGGTTGCTATGATTAAAGGTTCTGAAAAACCAGATGAATATATCGTAATTTCTGCACATTTAGACCACGTTGGAATGAACGCAAAAGGCGAAATTTTTAATGGTGCTGATGATGATGGATCTGGAACTGTTGGTTTGTTAGAAATTGCTGAAGCTTTTAAAGCTGCAGCAGATAAAGGTCACGGACCAAAACGTTCTGTGATGTTTTTACACGTAACGGGTGAAGAAAAAGGATTGTTAGGTTCTAGATATTATACCGATTATGAACCTTTAGCACCTTTAGCAAATACAGTTGCCAATTTAAACATTGATATGATTGGTCGTATTGATCCAAAACGTGAAGGAGATAGAAATTATATTTATTTAATTGGTAGCGATAAATTAAGTAGCGATTTACACAATGTATCGGAAGAAGTAAACAAAACTTTTACAAATATTGAGTTAGATTATACGTACAATGATGAAAACGATCCAAATCGTTATTATTACCGATCAGATCATTATAACTTTGCAAAAAACAACGTTCCTGTAATATTTTATTTTAACGGAACACACGATGATTATCACAGAGCATCAGATACTCCAGACAAAATTAATTACGATTTGTTAGAAAACCGCTCACGTCTTGTTTTTTATACTGCTTGGGAATTAGCAAATCGTGAAGAACGCATTGTAGTTGATAAACTTACTGAAGAGTAAAACAGATTCTCACAAATATATTCTAAAGAAGCCTTCCTATTTGGGAGGCTTTTTTATTCCCATTGTTGGTGTTTTTTTTAAAAAAGAATTTAAAAACGCTCCTTTATAGCCTCATTATTGCTTTTTATACGAATAAAATTAGTATTTGTCGAGTTAGTGGTACTTTAACATTTATAATTATTATATTTAACATACTATAAATTAGTTGTATTAATCACAAACTGTCATCTTTAAAATGAAAAAACTAGTACCAATATTTTTCTTAGCACTTTTAATGTACTCGTGCAAAACTGAAAAAAAAGAAACACCTAAAACTTCAGCTTCTGAAGAAAAACCAAAAAGTGAATGGATTTATTTATTCGATGGAAAAACTACCGATGGTTGGCGCGCTTATAATGGCGATAAATTACCTCCAGGATGGATTGCCAAAAACGGAGAACTCACTTTTGACACCAAGTTGGGACTTGAACAAGATTATAAGGGTGGTAAAGACATTATTTATGCAGCAGAAGAATTTGAAAACTTTGAATTCTATGTTGAATGGAAACTGCCAGAAGGTGGAAATAGCGGTATTTTTTATCATTTAAAAGAAGGCATTCCAAATATGGGACCTCCAGATATTTCTCCTGAATACCAATTAATCGATGATGAAAATTATGCCAATATTCATGATTTAACGGCGTATAATACAAGTGTTGGTTTTGAAAACCCATCGCAATTACATCCTTTACAACAAACAGCATCAGATTATGCCATGCATGCTGCTGACCCTTCGCAGAAAAACCTAAATCCGGTTGGTGAATGGAACTCTACAAAAATTGTATTTACTCCTGAAAAAGTAGAACATTGGTTAAATGGTAAAATGGTACTATCGTTTACTCCTTGGACTGAAGAATGGAACGCAAAAAAGAATGCAGGAAAATGGAAAGATGCTGCTTTATATGGAAGTTTTAAAAAAGGATATATTGGTTTTCAAGACCATTCTAGTCCGATTTGGTTTAAAAATATTAAAATAAAAAAATTATAATCTTTAAAATATGGAAAAAAGAGATTTTCTAAAAACTACTGGCATTGCAGCTATTGGAGTTATGCTACCTTTATCTTGCACAAAAAAATTAGTTGTAAAAGAACGCTTAAGAACTGCACATATAGGTGTAGCTAATATGGGAGCAGCAGATTTAACTGATATTTCTTCTCATGAAAAAGTAGATGTTGTTGCCTTATGTGATGTGGACACTAAAGCTTTAGCTGAAGCAAAAAAATTACATCCAAATGCTCAAGTATTCAAAGATTATAGAGTGATGTTGAAAAAAATGAAACATGATATTGATGCTGTTATTGTTTCAACACCAGATCATACCCATGCACCAGCTTCAATGATGGCGATGGAAATGAACAAAGCTGTTTATTGTCAAAAACCACTAACACACCATGTTGCTGAAGCAAGAGCAATGAATGCTTTGGCAAAGAAGAAGAATTTGGTAACTCAAATGGGAATTCAGGTACATTCTTTTTACGATTATAAATTGGCAACTCATTTAATTCAATCTGGAATAATAGGAAAAGTACATACCGTAAGAGCTTGGTCTCCTAAAAATTGGGGTTATGATGGGCCTGAACCAACAGGAAGTGATCCTATTCCTGAAAATTTAGATTGGAATCTGTGGCTTGGAACTTCCGCTGAAAGACCTTATAAAAAAGATATTTATCATCCAGGAAATTGGCGAAAATTAATGGATTATGGCTGTGGAACTTTAGGTGATATGGGTGTTCATATTTTCGACACCCCTTATAATGCTTTGCAATTAGATGTACCAAGAACTATCACCAATAGTTGTAGAGAACCAAACGGATTTGGATTTCCTGAAAACAACCAAGTTACATATGAATTTCCAGGAACACCATATACAACAGATACTTTAACATGGATTTGGTCTGATGGTCCTGGAGCACCGGAACTTCATGAAGATTTAAAACTACCTGGAACAGAAAATTCGATTGATGAAAAGGCTTCAAAAGATGAAGATGCCTCTTTGGAAGACAAAATGTCTTTGGAAGTAAAAGAAGCTAGTGAAGATACATTGCCAGATCAAGGTGCAATGTTTATTGGAGAAAAAGGACGATTACTTCTTCCTCATTTTATGCAATTGCCAAGAAAAATTGTTGATGGTAAATATGTAGATATTTCTGCTGAAATTTCAGCTGTTGAAAAAGCAAACAATATGAGTGAACCGGTTCGTAATTATAGTTCTGAAAGCCCAAAACATTATCATCAATTTGTAGATGCTTGTTTAGGAAAAGATGAATGTACTGCTCCGTTCTCTTATGCATCGCGACTTACAGAAACTATTTTATTGGGTGTTATTGCTGGGCGTTTTCCAAATAAAACTTTGCATTGGGATAACGAAAAAGCAAAATTTTCAGAAGAAGATGCAAACCAATATTTAGATGCTCCTTATCGAGATTTTTAAGTATAATTAACGTGGTTTTCTAATAGAGATTTTCCATGTCATATTGAGCTTATCGAAATATATTAACTATTTAATAAGACCTTCGGCAAGCTCAGTTTGACAAAAATATTTTTTATTAGTTTTTAGACAGCTTTCTTTTAATTTAACATAAACTTTTGTTAAAATTATAGTTATCATTCTTGAATCGCGAAATCAAAATTGTAAATTTAAAGATTAAAAAAATTCAAATTTACTTTTATGAAAAAAGCACTTCTTTCGCTATTAACACTGTTTTTTCTTAGTTTTACAATAGCTCAAAACAATCCATTAATTAACACACCAAATTTAAGTCCAGATGGACAAAAAATGGCTTTCAATTATCAAGGTGATATTTGGACAGTTTCCATTAATGGGCAAAATTTAAAACGATTAACCATTCACGAGGCTTATGATGCAAATCCTAAATGGAGCGCCGATGGAAAATCAATAGCTTTTCAAAGTGACCGTTTTGGCAATAATGATGTTTTTACTATTGATGCCAATGGTGGAATCCCAAATAGAATAACATTTCACTCGGCATCAGATGTTGTTACCGATTTTACTTCTGAAGGGACTATTTTATTTGCAACGTCACGAAATTATGTTCAGTTAGAACGTGAACCAGAAATTCATTCGGTAAATGCAAACGGAGGAACTCCTTTTCGTTTGTTAAATGCTGTTGGGTTCGATGCTACAATGTCACCAAATAAAAAAATGATTGCATTTACTAGAGGCTCTTGTAGAATTGAACGTGAAGCGTATCAAGGACCAGCAAATAGAGATGTTTGGATTTACAATATTGCTGCTAAAACTTTTCACGAATTAACGAATTTTCAAGGTCAAGATTTAGCACCACAATGGGCTAATGATTCTACCATTTATTTTCAATCTGCAAGAAGTGGTGTTTACAATGTTCACAAACTTAACATTGATGAAAACGGAAATAAAGTGGGTGCTATTGAACAAATTTCTTCTTTGAAAGATTTAGGGTTATTTTCTTTTGATTTAAGTTTAAATGGTAAAGATATTGTAATGGTTTCTGGAGATAAAACTTGGCTTTTAAATGCTGAAACGAAAGATGCAACGCCTATAAATATTATTATAAATAGCGATTATAGATTTGATCCTTCTGAAAGAAAAACTTTTTCTGGTAATGCTTCGGAAGTTGAAGTTTCTCCAAACGGAAAGTACAGTGCAATCGTTATTCGAGGAGAAATTTTTATTACTGAAAATGATACTAAAAAAAGTAAAACGGTAAATGTTTCAAACTCACCAAATAGAGATATTGATATTTCTTGGCTAAATGATGCTACATTACTTTTTGTTTCGGATAGAGATGGATTGAACAATATCTACGCTGTTTCTTCAAATGATGAGAACAATGACAATATTTTCACATCTTTAAAACATAAGGTTACGAAATTAACAAATAGTAAAGCTGGAATTTCAGCTCCAAGAATTGCTCCTAATAAAAAATCTATTGCCTTTACCGAAGGGAACGGAAAATTAATGATCGCTTCTATTTCTGAAAACGGAAAAATTAGCAATGCTAAAACATTGGTAGATAGTTGGGATACTCCTTCAGGAGTAGCTTGGTCTCCCGATTCTAAATGGGTTTCGTATAGTTTAAGCGATTTATATTTTAACGAAGAAGTTTATATTCATAAAGCCGATAACAGCAAAAAACCTGTTAATATCTCTATGCATCCAAAAGCTGACGGCGGTGCCATTTGGAGTGCCGACGGTTCTAAAATTGCATTTTCTTCCAACAGAAATAATGGAGACCATGATGTTTGGTTCGTTTGGTTAAGAAAAAAAGATTGGGAAAAAACACGACAAGATTGGGAAGAAACCCCTGATGAAGAATCTAAAAAAGATGAAAAATCTAAAGACGATAAGTCTAAAGACAATAAAGTAGCAGATATTATTATTGATTTTGATAAAATACATGAACGTCAAACACAGGTTACTTCGCTAACAGGTGGTGAGTATTTAACAGCAATTTCAAAAGATGGTGAAACATTTTATTATATCACAGGAAATAGCGGAAGAGGTGATGCTCAAGTAACCTCAGATCTGTTTTCAATTAAATGGGATGGAAAAGATAAGAAAGATGTTACCAAAGGTGGAACAAGCCCAAGAAATGTAGTCTTAACACCTAAAAATGACTATTTATATTACTTAGGTAGAGGAAAAATCTCAAGAATAAAGGTTGCAGGACTTAAAAAAGAAAGCATTCCTTTTAGTGCTAAAATGGTTATTAATTATGAGGAAGAATCGAATCAAATATTTGAGGAAGCTTGGCACGTAATTAAAGATAGATTTTACGACCCTAACCACCATGGTAAAGATTGGGAAGTCTTGAAAAAAACATACAAACCATTGGCAATGAAAGCCTCTACAAGAACTGATTTTAAAACTATTTTTAATCAAATGCTTGGACAAATAAACGCCAGCCATATGGGAATGTATCGTGGAGAAGAACGGAAATCTGTACAGCGGGAAAGTACTGGTATTTTAGGATTAGAATTTAAATCTACTTCAAACGGAAATCTGGCTATTTCTAAAATTGTTGAAAATTCAGCCGCAACTAGAGAAGCTAGTAAATTATTTATTGGTGATATTATAAACTCAATTAACGGGCAAAAAGTAAGTGCCAAAGAAAATATTTATGAGCACTTAATTGCTACCAATAATGAGAAAATTATTTTAGGAGTTACTTCAAATGGTGTATCAAAAGAAGTAGTTATTCGTCCTAAATCAAGCGCAAGAACAGATAATTACAATGCTTGGGTTAATGAACAAAAACGATTGACAGAAAAATATTCTGGCGGAAAATTAGGTTACATTCATATTCAAGGAATGAATTGGCCAAGTTTTGAACGGTTTGAAAGAGAACTCGCTGCTGCTGGAGATGGTAAAGAAGGAATTGTAATTGATGTGCGCTATAATGGAGGTGGATGGACTACTGATTATTTAATGGCAGTTTTAAACGTTAAACAACATGCATACACTGTTCCAAGAGGATCCGTGAAAAATGTTGAAAAAGAACAAAAAGGCTTTACAAAATACTATCCATATAGCGAAAGATTACCTTTAGCAGCTTGGACAAAACCATCTATCGCTCTTTGTAATGAAAATAGTTATTCAAACGCTGAAATTTTCTCACATGCTTATAAAGAATTAGGATTAGGAACATTGGTTGGGCAACCAACATTTGGTGCTGTGATTTCTACAGGTGGACATACATTAATTGATGGTTCTTATGTTCGTGTACCTTTTAGAGGTTGGTTTGTAAAATCTTCTGAAAAAAATATGGACTTCACTCCTGCTATGCCAGATATTTTAGTTGAAAATGCTCCTGATGATAAAGCAAATGGAAAAGATTCTCAACTTAAAAGAGCAGTTGATGAACTTTTAAAACAGTTATAAAAAATAAAAGGGGGGATTTCCCCTTTTTATTTCAGGTTTTTTCCTTGCTGTAAAAGTTATATAAAGCCATAGATTTGATATTGAAAAAGAACATTATATAATTATTCGTCTTAAGGAGAATTGCAATTAAAAGCCTACCATATTTATGGTGGGCTTTTTAATTTGTTGAGTCTTGTAATATCTGAAGTAATATATAAAAAGCTACCAAAAAAGAATTCTCTATTTCATTTGAATTATTTTTTCTAAACCATCAACAACACTTAATAAAGTACCTCCATTCGGTTTATGTGCTTCAATTAAAACCAAATTAATTTCACTTTTTTCAACCTCACTAAATGTTTTATTATTTAACTTTTTTAAAACAAATCGTGAAAGTTTTAAAAGATTCTTAGAATGTTGAGCAACTTCAAATATCCTATTTCCCTCAATAAAAGCTGGATCAAGCTTTTTACAATTTTCTATCCAAATATTTAATTGGTAAATTAATTCCTGCTTCGCTATATCGTCTTTAGAAATTATCCAATTTTCAACCTTTTTATTAAAATCATAAGCTACATAACTTTCAGGATGAGAAGCATCAACAATTCTATTTAAAGGAGTTGTAATATAAAATCTTGGTGAATAAATTGACATTCTATTAAAAAACACATCTTCATTAAGAACCTCAACTAACATCCTTAAAGGCTCAAAATACTCTTCAGAAACCATACTTTTTAATAACATATTACTATTTTGAATATGTTGCAATCCTCGATTTTCTTGATCACTATTGAAAACCTTCAATCTACGATACATATCATTGCTATTATTGGTTAACACTTTTGGACTCCACAATTTCTCTGCAATTGCAGCTGCTCTTGGCCAAATTCTAGATTCTAAACTGTTTTTATCAACTAATTCTGTCCAAATACAAGCTTCTCCTCCAATCAAATTTTCGCTTTCAACTTCATTTAATGGCTCTAATTTCTCAAACTTTGGTAAGGGTTCCCCTTGCTTCATATCTGAACCTCCTGAACGAATTCCTTTTAAATTCAATTTAAATAATGCAATCATAGTTTTACCTGTAATTGAATCCTCTTGTGTAGTTAAATTATAATTGACTTTTCCAAAAGATGATTCAACATTAAAAGCAAAGCTTTTATCATTCTCTAATTCAATATTTTCAAAACCAATTGGAGAATCCATAAAATCTACAATTCCCCTTAAGTCTTTACCCTCACCAAATAAGTATAAATTTCCTTGTATAAGGGTTTCTTCAAATTTTATTTCACATTTCCAACTTTTCCAGTTAGTTGAATCTATATCAATATTTACAGCTCCTTCAATAACCGCTGGGTCAATTTTATAATGTGTTTCTGCTGGATATTTGTAATCCAAATAATAGCCAGCAGACAATACTGACTTATATCCGTTTCGAGCACTTTCCCATAAAGATTTTTGATTTCGCCAAGTTTGAATTACAAGATCATCTTTCGGTAAATCTGGATGAGCTATCTCATCCCAGCCCATCATTTTTTTATTCTTATTTTTAAGAATTTTATGAATTCTACTATTAAAATAAGCTTGCAATTCATGAGGATCTTTAATTTCATTTTCACCCATAAATTTTTGAATATTTTTATTCTCATTCCAGTGTTTAGGGCTTACTTCATCACCTCCAATATGCAAATATTCATCAGGAAACAATGTTGTCATTTCTCCTAGAAACTTATCTAAAAACTTATATACGAAATCTTTTGTTGGATCCATAACTGGCTCTAATACTCCAAAAATCGAATCTAGCTTATATGGTCCTGGGGCACTTGCTAATTCAGGATATCCTAAAAACCAACTAGTTGAATGACCAGGGATATCAAATTCTGGAACTACCCTTACGCCTCTATCTTTTGCGTAATTTAAAATTTCAATAATTTCAGTTTGAGTATAAAATTCACCATTTGAACCCTCTTCATGAAGCTTTGGAAAAACCTTTGACTCTACTCTAAAACCTTGATATTCTGTCAAATGCCAATGTAACACGTTCATTTTAGCCGCGACCATTGCATCAATATTTCTTAGTATTACGTCTTTTGGAATAAAATGCCTGCCAACATCAATCATTAGACCTCTCCAAGGATATCGAGGTGAATCTACCATTTCGAGTGTTGGAATTATCCAACTTCCATTTTCTTGGTTTACTAACTGTAATAAAGTTTCAAATCCATATAATATTCCCGTTTCAGTTTTTGCTGATAACATTATTCTGTTTTTTTCAACCTCTATTTCATAGCTTTCATCGTCTCCTAAATCTGGATATTTTTCTGTTGTTGACAAACAATTTATTAGCAATTTTACAGGTCCTTTATTCGAAAAAATAATTCCTGTTTTCTTCTCTAAATTTGAGTAAAACCGTTTAACTCCTGCTTGAACTTTTCTTGAGGTTTCATTCTTAAATTCAAAACCAAAATCTTCCGGCAATTTAAAAACTCCATTTTTTAATTCTAGTTCAGAAGGTAATGGCATTAATGTAATTTTCTCTCTATCTTCTACTGAAATAGGTAGAGGTTCTGGTTTTAAAAAACCAAACCAACCAATTGCTACTGTAACTATTAATAAAAGAATAATGACTAAAATGATTTTGATAACTCTTTTCACGAGATTTTGTTTTATTGAAGTTTAAATTTACAAAAAAAGCCTTTTACTTTAACAGTAAAAGGCTTTTCATATTAATTTCAGATTACTAATATCTATAATACTCTGGCTTGAAAGGTCCTTCAACCTTTACACCTATATAATCAGCTTGATCTTCACGCAATGTTTCTAATTCAACACCAATTTTAGCTAAATGCAAACGAGCTACTTTTTCATCTAAATGTTTCGGTAACATATAAACTTCATTTTTGTAAGCATCTCTGTTATTCCACAGTTCTAATTGAGCCAATGTTTGGTTTGTAAACGAATTACTCATTACAAAACTTGGATGACCTGTAGCACAACCTAAATTTACTAAACGCCCTTCAGCTAAAACAATAATATCATTTCCATTAATATTATATTTATCAACTTGTGGTTTGATAGTATCTTTTGTATCCCCGTGATTTTTATTTAACCAAGCCATGTCAATTTCATTATCGAAATGACCAATATTACATACAATTACTTTGTCTTTCATTGCTTCGAAATGATGACCTTGAATAATATCTTTATTCCCTGTAGTAGTAATAATAATATCAGAATTACCAACAACACTTTCTAAACGCTTTACTTCAAAACCATCCATTGCAGCTTGTAATGCACAAATAGGATCTATTTCCGTTACAGTTACAATAGAACCTGCTCCTTTAAATGAAGCTGCAGTTCCTTTCCCTACATCACCATAACCACAAACTGTTACACGTTTTCCAGCTAACATAGTATCTGTTGCTCTTCTAATAGCATCCACAGCACTTTCTCTACATCCGTATTTATTATCGAATTTAGATTTAGTAACAGAATCGTTCACATTAATTGCAGGCATAGGTAATGTTCCAGCTTTCATTCTATCATATAAACGGTGAACTCCAGTTGTAGTTTCTTCACTTAAACCATTAATTCCAGCAGCTAATTCTGGATACTTATCCAATACCATATTTGTTAAATCTCCACCATCATCTAAAATTAAATTCAATGGTTTTTTATCTTCACCAAAAAACAATGTTTGTTCAATACACCAGTCAAATTCCTCTTCACTTAATCCTTTCCAAGCATAAACTGAAACTCCGGCAGCAGCAACGGCAGCAGCGGCTTGATCTTGAGTTGAGAAAATGTTACAAGAACTCCAAGTAACCTCAGCACCTAAATCTACTAAAGTTTCAATTAAAACAGCCGTTTGAATAGTCATATGCAAACAACCAGCAATTCGTGCACCAGCTAAAGGCTTTTCACCTTTATATTCTTCTCTTAAGCTCATTAAACCTGGCATTTCAGCTTCAGCAAGTTGAATTTCTTTTCGCCCCCAATCGGCAAGACTAATATCTTTTACCTTATATTTCACGTATGTTGATGTTTCTGTACTCATATTTCTTAAATTTGTAGTTTATTATTTTAAAACAACGTATTTTTTGTTTTAAAGTTTTGCAAAAGTACAAAATACCATTGAGATTATAAATGCCTTTATATAAAACAATTAAACATAACCCGCTCACCACCATTTATGTGTGGAAAATTGAAGCTGATTTTGATGAACTTGCGGAAGACATTGAATTAACTGAAAGAAGCGTTTCTAGATTAAATTCTATGAAAAGTGAACTGCACAGAAGGGGCTTTTTAAGTATCCGTCATTTATTGATTGAAGCAGGTTATACCGATTTTGATTTGTATTATACACCTAACGGAAAACCACATTTAAAAGATGGAAAATTCATTTCTATTACCCATTCTTACATTTTTTCTGCACTCATAATTAGTGATTCGGATGTTGGAATTGATATTGAAATGAATAGAAATAAAATTAAAATTATTGAAAAAAAATTCGTCAATTTTGAAAGAGGTTTTATACATAAGGACGATGATTATATTCAACAATTAACTGTTATTTGGGGAGCAAAAGAGAGTTTGTATAAAATTTATCCGTACGGTGGTTTAACGTTCAAAAATGACATTGATATTAACTCCTTTAAAATGAAGGACAAAAAAACGACTGGCTTCATTAAAACCGATGATTGGGATAAAAAATATAATATCTTTTTTGAACAATTAGAAAACTTTACAATGGTGTACGCCATCGACCCTTTTAAAAACATATAATTTGATTTTATCTCGAGTACAAAAAGCCGCTAAAAAAGGTGAAAAATTATTGGCAATATTATTAGACCCTGACAAAAGTAAAATTGCTGAAATTCAAGAAATTGCAAAAAGAATTGACACTATAAAAGCTGATTTTATTTTAGTTGGTGGAAGTTTTGTAGAAAATAATTTAACCGAACATTTTGTAATTAAATTAAAAAAACACACAACTCTTCCTATAATTTTATTTCCTGGCGATTACTCACAAATAACCAATGAGGCCGACGGCTTACTGTTCTTATCATTACTTTCTGGAAGGAATCCTGAATATTTGATTAACCAGCAAATAAAAGCTGTTCCATACTTAAAAAATTCAACGTTAGAGATTATTCCTACAGGTTATATTTTAATTGACGGCGGCACTAAATCTTCAGTTTTAAAGGTGAGTAAGACCAATCCAATTCCTCAAAGTGATATTGAATTGGCGGTTGCAACTTCAGTTGCTGGAATGTATAAAGGAAAACAACTTATTTATTTAGAAGCTGGAAGCGGTGCAAAAAATAGTGTAAACTCAACAATGATACAGGAAGTAAAAAAACAAATCAATATTCCTTTAATTGTAGGTGGTGGAATTAAAACCAAAGAACAACTTAAAAATGTGTATAATTGCGGTGCAGATGTTGCAGTAATTGGAACAGCATTTGAAAACAAAGAATTTTAATGAATACACTTTTTGACTTTTTTTTCGGACAATATTCAACATATGAAACTTTAGATATTACACTAGAAATTATTGCTGTTATTTTTGGATTCTTATCTGTTTGGTATTCTAAACAGAATAAAATTTGGGTATTCCCTACAGGAATGATTAGCACTTCCATTTTTGTATATCTATTACTGAAATGGGGTCTTTTAGGTGATATGATGATAAATGGCTACTACTTTATTATGAGTGTTTATGGATGGTATATTTGGACTCGAAAAGTTGACGAAACACACGTAACAGCAATTTCAAGAGCTACAAAAAAGGAAAATCAAATTAGTATTGCCATTTTTATAGCAACACTGTTTTTTGTTTATTTAGTTTACAATACTTTTGACAAATGGACAAGCTGGGTTGCTTATGCTGATGCCATAACTACCGCCATATTTTTTGTTGGAATGTGGTTAATGGCTCGCAGAAAAATTGAAAATTGGATTTATTGGATTATAGGAAATATTATATCCATTCCTTTGTACTTTTATAAAGGATTTACATTTACAAGTTTTCAATATTTAGGATTTACATTTATTGCAATATTTGGATATTTAGCATGGAAAAAGCACTTAAACAACGAGAAATAAACATTGTAAAAATTGTTTTGTTTGGCCCAGAAAGCACGGGGAAAACAACAATTTCTAAACAATTAGCACGACATTACAACACGGTTTGGGTTCCTGAATTTGCCCGTGGCTACTTACAAGATAAATGGAACAATGAACGCAGAACTTGTGAGCATCACGATTTAATGCCGATTGCAATTGGGCAAATGAAATTAGAAAATGAATTGGCCGCTAAGGCCGATAAAGTTTTAATTTGTGACACCGATTTATTAGAAACCAAAGTATATTCAGAAGAGTATTATGGTGGTTTTGTAGATGAAGATTTAGAGATTGCTGCAAAAGAAAATTCGTATGACTTATATTTACTAACCTATATTGACACGCCTTGGGAAGAAGACGATTTAAGAGATAGACCTGAACTTAGATTAGAAATGTTCAATGCTTTTGAAAATGCTTTAAAAAAACACAAACGACCTTATATTTTGCTTAAAGGCGACAAAAAAATCAGGTTAACTAAAGCTATAAATACCATTGATGCCATTTTAAAAACAATACCAAATCTTCAATCATTTTCTGAATAATGAATACAGAAGTCATTATAAAGGAACTAAAGTTTAAAGCCGTTAGAAGTAGCGGTGCTGGTGGACAACATGTAAATAAAGTTTCATCAAAAATTGAATTATTTTTCGATTTACAAAATTCAAACTCAGTTACTGATGAAGAAAGGGAATTGCTGTTAAAAAAATTACAATCAAAACTTACAAAAGATGGTTTTATACTTTTACAATGCGACGAAAGCAGGAGTCAACATAAAAACAAAGAAATTGTAATTAAACGATTTATTAAGTTAATTACTCAAAGTTTAAAAATTCCTAAAAAAAGAAAAGCTACAAAACCGAGTAAAAGTAGTGTTCAAAAAAGATTGGACAAAAAGAAAAAGCACGCATATAAAAAGGCTTTCCGAAGAAAGCCTGAATTATAATCTATTTAAGATAATTCTAAATCTTTTAGTAGCTCCTCAGCTGAATTTGATGCTCTTTTATACTTCTTAAAAACCCATCTCGAAAAGAAATACAAAAAGGCAAAACCAAAAGGCAAGTACCACAACCAAACTGCTGATTCTAAAAATATATCGGTTCCATTCATTAGTTTTGAGGCTACTGGTAAACAAACAATAACCAAAACAAAACTTAAATAATAACTCCATTTTTGAACGCGAATAAATTGCATTTTATTTTTTGCAAACCTTTCTAAAGAATCCTTGTAATTTCCTTCTGAAATATTTATTCTTTTCATTCCATAAATAGTTTTTAAGGATAAAATAGGTAATACAATATAAAATAATCCAGAAAAAGCGCCACTTAACTGCAAATACCAAGTGTTTAGTTTTGAGAAATTTAGTAATATTAAAAATGCTACTCCAAAGCAAACAATTGTACCAATAGTTTCTGGAATAGATATTGATTTTAATTTGTTATTAAATTTATTCTGCGTCATATCTATGATTAATTTATCGGTTAGTATTTTTTGTTGTTCAATTTCTTTTGACATTTCTTGCCAATTATTTCTCATTTCTTCTAAGTCCATAATTCAACTACTTTTTAATTTGAGATTTTAATTTTTGTTTAATTCTATTTAATCGTGTTCCTACATTGGTAGTTGAAAATCCAGTAATTGTAGAAATTTCGTCATAACTCTTCCCTTCTAAATATAAAAGGACAATCCCTTTTTCAATGGTATTTAATTTTTTAATATGAATATATAAAACCTTAATTCTATCATCCATTAAAGTATCTATATGATCTATTCTACTTAAAAGATCATCATCAATAGGGACTTTTTTCCCACTTCTTTTTTCCTTTTTTAAATTTGTAATCGCCGTATTTAAAGCAATCCGATACATCCAAGTACTAATTTTTGCATCTCCTCTAAATGAATCAAAAGATTTCCAAAGTTGATAAACAATTTCTTGATATAAATCTTTTTGATCTTCCTCGTTGAAAGTATAAACCAACGTAACTTTAAAAATTACACCTTCGTTCTCTTTTATCAATGTTATAAACTCTTGCTGTTTCGGCATCTAAAAATTAATTACATCTTATTAGTATTGGCAAGTTGAACTAAATCACAAAGTAATTTAATTATTTTAAAAATCGTGTTGCATTTCAAATTTAATAGGTAAATTTGCATCATCTCAAAAGGGGTGCCTATAACGGCTGAGATCAAACCCATAGAACCTGAACAGGTAATGCTGTTAAGGGACCAGAGCGATTTAATCGTTAGGGAAACGTAATTTATTCAAAACATCGATTAATTACCTCTTTTTAAATCGTTTTATTTTATAAAAAAATGAAACTATTTTTAAAAAAACCATTTATTAAAGTGAAGCGTTTAGTAGCTTTTTTAATTATTGTATTCTCATTGAATGCAAATGCACAAGAAATCTTTACCGTTTCGGGTAAAGTACTAGATCAAAATCAACCTATTCCAGGAGCAAGTATTTTAGTGAAAAATACAACCATTGGAACGTCAACAAATTTTGATGGGGAATTTATTTTACAATTAAAAAAAGGAATTTACATTTTAATTGTTAATTCTGGAGGTGAACCAAAAGAAGTGAAAGTTATTCTCACAAAAAATGTAAACCTTTCAATCGACATGTCCGATAGTTTTGTAAAACTAGATGAAGTATTGGTTTCTGCAGTTAGAGCTAAAACTACCTCACCTGTTACGTTCAGCAACATTTCAAAAAAAGAATTGGAGAAAAGAAATTTAGGTCAGGATATTCCAATTATGATGAATTATCTACCATCGGTAGTTACTACTTCTGATGGAGGCTCAGGAATTGGATATACTGGTATTCGCGTACGAGGTAGTGATGCTACGAGAGTAAATGTCACCATCAACGGAATACCTTATAATGACGCTGAAAGTCAAGGGACTTTTTGGGTAAATATGCCCGATTTTACTTCATCAGTTGAAAGCTTACAATTACAACGTGGTGTAGGAACTTCAACTAATGGATCTGGTGCTTTTGGAGCAAGTTTAAACTTGCTAACCGATGCTGTTTCAGAAAAATCTTTTGGAGAAATCAGCTCATCTATCGGTTCGTATAATACTTTTAAGAATACTATAAAATTTAGTACTGGTAAGATTAATGACCACGTAGAAATTTCAGGTAGATTGTCTAAAATTGATTCTGACGGATATATAGATAGCGCTTGGAGCGATTTAAAATCTTATTTTTTGCAGGCTACATACGTAGATGACAATACACTCATCAAAGCCTTAACCTTTGGCGGACACGAAAAAACATACCAAGCTTGGGAAGGTGTTACTAAAGAGCAAATTGAAACTTTAGGTAGAACTCACAATCCTTATACATATGACAATGAAATTGACAATTACAAACAAGATCATTATCAATTACATTGGAACGAAAAACTAAACGAAAATTGGTCTACAAATGTTGGTTTAAATTTTACTAAAGGGCGTGGATATTTTGAACAATATAAAGAAGATGAAGATTTTTTCGATTACGGTTTAACACCTATTAATATAGGCGGTGAAACCATTGAAGAAACCGATTTAATTAGAAGACGTTGGTTAGATAAT
>Ga0209121_10000895_pt1 | contig 31846 bp, 31 predicted proteins | sample Cruoilmetagenom3_FD_187292 | JGI IMG/M metagenome (GOLD analysis project Ga0209121, IMG submission 187292) | Oil polluted marine microbial communities from Coal Oil Point, Santa Barbara, California, USA - Sample 3 (SPAdes) (version 2) | ecosystem: Environmental > Aquatic > Marine > Oil seeps ...
GTGACCGCTAATTGCTTTTAACTGTCAACTGTCCGATAAGCTCTTAACCTGTACACCGTGCCTGCCCCTTACATATACCCTTCTTTTGCTCTCTGCTCTACGCTCTAAGCTTTTACCATCAGCCATCTGCCATACGCAACTTTACCCGTTACCCTTTACCCTGGATTTTCTATTCAAGCTATCCAACATCAACTTTGCATTCTTATTGGAAGGATCGTTCTCAAGTATTCTTTCAAAACATTTGATTGCCTTCTCATAAAAATCTTCTCCGTCTCCATCTTGGTAACTGCGGTAATATATATTTCCCAACTCAAAATTTACCGCATTATCGGTAGAGTCAATCTCTATAGCTTTTTCATAGGATGTCATGGCTTTATCCTTATCTCCAATTTTATTATAAGTATAACCAAGCCAACTGTAAGCACTATTTTCATTTGAAGATAGCAATGCGGCTTTCCTGTATTGCAAAATAGCCCGGTTGTAAAAACCGTAATTTAAAAAAGAGTCTCCCCTGTTCATGTTCTGCATCACAACAAAAGGCCGCAAAAATATAGCCGCTAAAATTAGAACCATCAGCAACATTAAAAAACGGTCTTTTTTCGAAACCCGGTTGTGTTCGTGTTTTAATTTATCGCAACAGTCGCAACCCATACAAACCTCTCCATTAAGCAATCCAAACAAAATACACACCTATTAAAAACAACAAAATTCCTGCCGTTATTTTTATATACTCCTCAAGATAATGCATCCGTTTTTCCGCAAATTTCAAAAACCCCGTAAAACTACCAAGTATCAAAATGGGGATGCTTTGCCCTAAAGCATAAGTCATAAAAAGCGTTAGCCCAAATAACATCTTCCCCTTAGCAACCGTATAACCTGCTATCAACAACATAACCGGACCGCAACATGGACAGGTCGGAGCTTCAAAAAAAGTAAAAGTAGCCCCCAAAATAAAGGCACCCAATAAATCTGAACGTTTAACGAGTCCTTTCTCTTTGATTTGAAAAGGGAGTTTAAAATGAACGAAACCCAGCAAATAAAGGCCGATTATGATGGCAGCGACTCCTATTGCTAAATAAAGACAGGTACTCCAAATCAACAAATTTGGTAAAAGAGAGCCGATGCTGCCCAAAAAAACACCCAGCAAAGAGTAGGTTGTAATGAGACCCATCACGAAAAGAACGGTTGCAATAAAAGCTCTCTTGGATGAAGAAGCGGTCCCGCCAATATACCCAATAATGACAGGTAAACGCACTATGGTACATGAGCCCAAACTCAAAATTGCCCCGCCTAAAAAGACAACAACATAGGTAAACCAAGATATATTTTGAAGAACATTTATTAAGGAATTTTGAATATCCATTGTATATTATTTCGACAAAAACATTGATTTTTATGAACAATTTCCAAAAATTTTTATTTCCTAAGAGTGGCTATTATTCTTTTGGGATTTAAAAATAAGTCCAAAGCGCTCTCCGAACTCCTCACAACCATATTCGCCACCAGTAAATTCTTTGAATAAATCCCTTCTTCTTCCAACACCGCAATACTCAACGCAGCTCTCTCTAACATTAAATAGTCGTTAGCTCCGTTACCGATTGCAGCCGTAACCCCATTCCCTATTTTCTCAATTAAATCCCTTTTTTGCTCAGCTTCATTTCCTCGTTTAATAAGAAGAACTTTTATCCCCATATTGTCTTTTAACTCGTCGACTCCGCCATGAGTTCCAGCGGTAGCTATATATATCCTAATCCCTCTGCGATTTAACTCACCAATTTTTTCAACTACATCGGCGCGCAGTCTCCCATCAACTGCCATCGTCCCATTTAAATCTAAAACTAAATTCTCAATATCAAATGCTTTATGTCCCGGGATATCAATTTTCATATACACACTCCGAATAATTCTAACTTCTTCCCAAAAATTGCCCAAAGAAATTTTCTCTCCACCACTTGCTATATGATTGAGTTTTTTCCCGATTCTCTGTTCGCATTTTTTCGCCAACTATGGCAAGAAGCATCGTTCCTCGATTTTTGCCGTTAGTTAAAACTCCGTAAGCATCGGAAACAAGCTTAAACTTTTCCTCCAATAGCTTATCCCCCGGATTTCTATCCGGGTGAAACTCCATCGCCAGTCTCCAATATGCCTTCTTAATCTGAAAGACGGTCGCATTTTTCGGAACACCTAAAATAAACCGGGCCTTTCTTTCTAAATCCAGCTCCTTAAACATTTTAATCACAACCTGTTAGGTGATTAATTGCAATCTTTTTATTTTTTGCCTTTCAAAGCTTTTTCCAAAACGTCTTTTGCCTTGCTTAAAAGCCCGACATCATAACTTTCAATTTTTCCTTTATCGCAAAGATTAGCTATTTGAGTATCTATTGGAATCTCAGCTAAAATATCTACATCATAATCTTTTGTTATCTCGCCAATGTTGCTTTTTCCGAAGAAATTTATCTTCTCTCCACATTTTGGACAATGAGCATAGCTCATATTTTCAACTATTCCAAGGATAGGAATATTTAGTTTTCTTACCATCTGAAGAGCCTTTTTAACAATCATAACCGCCAAGTCCTGCGGTGAAGATACAACCACAACCCCATCTAAAGGGATAGATTGCATCACCGTTAAAGGCGCATCGGCTGTTCCCGGAGGTAAATCTATTAAGAGGCAATCCAAGTCCCCCCAGGCAACATCGGTCCAAAATTGTTTTATGGCTCCCGCGATAATCGGGCCTCTCCAGATAACAGCATCATCTTCTTTATCTAATAGAAGATTAAGCGACATTATCTTAATTCCGTTAGAGCTCTCAATCGGAAGAATCTTTCCTCCTGTTCCCGTAGCTTTTTTCTTTATTCCAAACATTTTGGGAATGCTTGGGCCCGTTAAATCGGCATCTAAAATTCCAACCTTATGCCCCGCGTTTCTCAAAGCAACCGCCAAAAGCCCGGTAACCAATGACTTTCCAACCCCGCCTTTACCGCTCATTACCGCCACACAACATTTGACGTTTTCCTGAGGATTCTTTTCAGAAGAATCTGCCTCGTCGCCACAAGTTTTGCAAGCCTTGTTTGAATCATTTGAAACCATGTTTCATACCCCTTCCGTTATAGTTTTCCTAAATAATTAAATTTAAAATAGAGCCTATTAACAAAGCAACCGTTATCATCATCACCGCCGATTTAAATGTATCCTTTATACCTAATTCTTTTATTAAAACAACAAAAGTTGCTATACATGGGAAATAGACGGCGAGAACCGTGCTCCCGATAACTGCTTGTTTAGCGGTTAAACCAAGGGGTGCAAGCATTCCCACAGCCACATCTTTTCTCAAAAAACCCACTATAAGGGCAGATACAGCAGATTCGGGCAATCCCCATAAATACGTAACAACCGGAGCCGCTATATTTGAGATAAGTTTAATAAACCCTACCATATATAAGATATTAACAAAAAGAACTCCTATCAAAACGAGCGGAATTGCTTCAAGCAAAAATCCCGATAACCTCATCCAGAGTTTTTTAACCAAAGCGCTTATGTTAGGTATACGATAATGCGGTATCTCTAAAAATATCTCCGGGCTTTCCCCTTTTATTATCTTATTTAAAATTAGCCCCAAACTAAACCAAACAATAAAAAGCGTGCCAAAGACGATGGTAAGATGCCTTCCTCCGTAACTTCCAACAAGCCCGATAATCATCGCCGTTTGTGCCATACACGGAATTCCTATGGCCATGATTGTTGCCGCAATAAACTTCTCCCGCTTACTCTCCAAAATTCTGGTTGACAGAGCCCCGGGCACATTACATCCGAGACCTAAAATCATAGGAATAATTGCCGCGCCGTGAAGTCCCAATTTATGCATCACATTATCTATCAATACCGCCAAACGTGGCAAATAACCTACATCTTCCAAAACTCCCAGTATTAAATAAAAGGAGAATATATAAGGCAAGACCATAGCAAAAGGAACGTATAAGCCCGTAGTAAGCAACCCAAACGACTGTCCAAAATCGATGGAGCCATTGATCAACTTCCCAATTAATATGTCGTGAAAAATTCCTCCCGAACCCAAAACAGAACTAAGCTTCATTATTAAAGGAGCATAAATTCCTTCAAAAAATGGATCAAAAACGTAACCGATTAAGCCCTCCCCGATAAACCTTATGATTGAAAATGAAGCGGTCAATACCGCCAAAAACAAAAACGCCCCGAAAAGTGGTTGAACACTTGCATCTTCAAGCTTCTCTATAAGAGTATGGTGACGGTGAGTTACACATTGAACCTCATCTATAATCCGTCCTATCTGTACCCAGCGTTCCTCCTTGGTATAAGTTGGACGGGACGGCACCATTGCCTCCTCTAACCGATTAAAAAGCTCTTTAATCCCTTCTCCGGATACCGCTACCGTGGGAACTACGGGAACGCCCAAAAGTTCTTCCAACTTTCCCAAATCTATATTTATTCCCCGATGTTTAGCATCATCCCATATATTTAAAGCAATAATCATGGGCTTCTTCAAAGCAAGAATTTGAAACGTAAGATAAAGATTTCGCTCAAGATTGGTTGCATCCACAACATTTACAATTAAATCGCCCTCTTTCACCATCTCCGTTGCAACTCGTTCCGCCTCACAGGTGGGCTCGAGGGTATACGTTCCGGGTACATCTATCAACTCGGCCTTTTCACCTTTAAACTTCAGAGTCCCTTTCGTAAACTCCACGGTAGTACCGGGATAATTGGAGGCCGTCACATATACTCCCGTTAACCTGGAAAATATCACACTTTTTCCAACATTGGGGTTCCCCATTAAAAGAATTTTCATTTATTAACCTCAACCATAATTTTTTTAGCCATTCCTCGACCAACAGCCACTTGACACCCGTTAACTTTAACTACAATTGGGCCTCGCATTATCATACTGCTCAATTTGGTGATTTTCTTTCCAACCCTAACATCCAAAGCCTCAAGCCTGCGTACAAGCTCTGCCCCTCCATTTATTTTTATAACTATCCCGGACTGATTAATTTTCATGTCCACCAGTGAAACCATCAGTTCTCTCCCTTCTCCAGACATTTTGAACAATAACCGTAAAATTCTACATGATAATCTATTACCTTAAAACCACAATCTCCCGACAACTCTCTTTCTATTTCATTAGAAATACTTGGTCTAAACTCCGTAACATTTCCGCACCCAAGACACACCAAATGATAGTGATTTTTTCTTCTTAGCTCATAATGTTTGTGCCCCTCGCCTAAATTTATATTCGTCACCAAGCCCAATCCCCTAAACAAGTCCAAAGTCCTGTAAGTGGTGGCAAGTCCCGCCTGCGGACATTTTTTTTTAACTTTTTCATGTATCTCATCAACGCTCATATGTATACCGGAACTTCTCAAAACTTCTAAAATAGCCCGTCTTTGAGGTGTAAGTTTAAAACCTGCTTCTTTAAGTTTCTTTAATTCCGATTTCATCTTTTTATAAATCCTTAATTGAGAACTATTCTCATTTATTATTAACCCTCCCCGCCTTAAAAGTCAATAAAGATACGTTGAAAATTAAAGTTTTTTTTCATAATCCCGATATTAAAAAAAAGAGCTTAAACGAGGATAAAAAAGATGCAAATAAAGAATTTGAGCAATTTTAATTTGTATCAAATTTTTAATGCTGCGCAAACAACAAAAACCAAAAACAAACCTTCCCTCGCCCTCCAACAAATGCAGCAACGATTAAATCTGCAAAAGATTAATAAGTATGATAAAGCCCTAACCGCACTTAATTTCAAATTTATCTCACTCAAAAAAGCTGCAGAAAACTTAGCCAAAGGAAATAAGAGTGTATTTCAAAATTTAAAGGTAGTTTCGAGCAATAAACATATAGTTACAGCAACCGCGGGTTCCGGCGCTTCCAAGACAATTCATGAAATAAAAGTTGACAGCCTGGCCGTTGCCCAAAAAAACCGGTCTTTTGAGACCTCGCTAATAACCGGCGACGGAGATACGGATTATGACACCGTTTTAACGGGTGTATCAGGCAATCTTACAATAAACAATAAAACCATCGAAATCGGTGTTTCCGGAGAAACCGATACGTTGAGAAATATAATGTATAAAATTAATGAGACAAAAGATATTGGAGTTGAAGCTTCCTTAGCAGGAAACCGCATCATTGTAACAAGCAATGGTGAACTTGCGACAGATATCGATATAGAAGATAACACGACGGGTGGTTCTGCCGGAGGACCCGGGGGGTTGGGGTTAACCAGAAGCGCAAATTCCGGGAGTACGGATACAACCGCCGGAATGGTAATTTCTCCTCAAGACGCTCAATTTACCGTATACCAAAGGCAGATAAATAGTTCCTATACGGCAGCTTTAATTTCGGGAGACGAAAACGCGACCGCAAACACGCGACTTACCAGTCTTTCGGGAACACTTACCATAAACAATACCGTATTCATCATGGGAGTCACCGAAAGTACAGACACATTAAATAACATAAAAGAAACGATAAACAACGCGGATACCGGAGCCAGAGCAGAAATTAAAGAGAACCGTCTCGTTCTTATAACAAACGCCAATGACACAAATGAATTTAAAATAACCGACAACACCACCGGTGGTTTAAGTCAGCTTGGCGGTTTGGGGCTCAGCAGAGGAAAAAACTTAGATACAAGGGATAAATCAGCGGGCCTCGTTCAAGCAGGAGGTGGAACAGAAACATTTACAAGCTTTACTAACACCGTAGATAACGCAATTTCAAATCTAATCCTTGAGCTAAAAAGTGTTTCCCCAACCAATGAAGATAGTTCCAATTTTACAACGCTTGAGATAATTCCACCGAATCTTAGAACAAAAGAGGATGTAAAAAGTATAGCAAAATCAATTCAAGATTTATTTTCCGAGTTTAACAACTCGATGTCTGAATTAAATAACTCGCTATATAAAAATAAAGCCACCAACCAAAAAGGAGCTCTCTTTGGAAATAAAAAATTGGAAAGTATGCAAAGCAATCTTCTTCAAGCCGTAAATACCACCACTGTTTCAAACGGAAAAATATACAACTTAAAAAGCATAGGCGCAGAAATAGGAGATGACAAAAGAGTAACTTTAAACGAGGAAAAACTAAAAAATATTCTCTCCAACGATTTTGCCGGCACAGAAAATCTCTTTACTTCATCAAACGGCATAGCTACTAAAATACAGAACGTGCTGAAACCAATTTATGGAAATCATACGATAAAGATGGGCCTTCAAACAAAAGAAGGAATCGACGTTCTTAGAGAAAATTATAGATATTCTCAATTTGATTCTTCACCCGGCTACTTTTATGACTTTGAAATTTAATTTCACCTGTTAACATTGCAGCAGAGTAATCAAACATTTAGTTTTTCATATATATTTTCCCAAAGAGTTTTTATTCGCCGACTAGTTTCTCCATCCGAGAATTCAACAACCGGCATCCCTTTTATCAGCGCCTTGGTAAAAATGGGATCATAATCAATCTTTCCCGCAACCTCCACCTTTCGCTCTTTACAAAGCTCTTCAATCTCGCGTGTTTTTTTTAAATTTAAGTCGAATTTATTTATACAAACCAAAGATTTAATCTTAAAGTGAGCGCACAAGTCCAAAATTCTTTCCAGGTCATGTACTCCCGAAACGGTTGGTTCGGTTACTATCAAAACAAGATCTGTGCCACTAAGCGATGCTATTACAGGACACCCTATCCCGGGTGACCCATCTGTTATGACTAAAGAGATGCCCTTTTTTTGAGCCATTTTTTTGGCAGCTTTTCTTACTTCCGCAACAAGTTTTCCTGAATTTTCCTGAGCAATCCCAAGTTTAGCATGAACAAGCGGGCCATATTTAGTCTTAGAAATAAACCATTGGCCACAGATTCTCCCCTTGGTTTCAATAGCTGAAACTGGGCATGCCAAAAAACATATGCCACAACCCTCGCAAGAGATCACATCTATCTGAAAATTATCTATCGCTTTAAAACGACAAAGTTCTTCGCATTTACCGCATTCGATACAAATATCCCTATTTATCAAATATTCATTTAAGCCATAAAAATCATTGGTTTCTTTTACTTCCGGTTTTAAAATTAAGTGAAGATCAGCGGCATCAACGTCACAATCAATCATAACCTTATTCTCGGCAAGAACAGCAAACGCCCCAACCAAGCTGGTCTTTCCGGTTCCACCTTTCCCACTTAAAACAGTTAATTCCTTCATTATTTACTCAACTCCACAATAGAGTCAAAAAGCTTACAAAACGTCTCCTGCCACTCAGGTAATTCTTTTGAAAAAAGACTACCTTCGGAATAAACCTCGGCAATCTTTCGCTCTAAAGGTATCCTTATTAAAATTGGGATATTTTCCTTATTGCAGTAAGAATCAATTTCAAAATATTCTTCATTCCACCTATTAATTAAAACGGCGAAAGGTACTTTTAAAACCTTAAGCATTTCAACAGCAAGTTTTAAATCGTTTAATCCAAAGGGGGTTGGTTCCGTCACAAGAAGACAAAAATCGCTTCCTTTAACGGCCTCAATTACGGGGCAAGATGTCCCGGGCGGTGCATCTATTATCACCACTTTATCTTCATTGATACGCTCCTTCAACTTCTTTATTAAAGGTGGAGCTACTATTTCCCCGATATTTAGTTTCCCGTAGGCAAATTCGATGCCATAAGCGCTCCCCGCCGCTATCTCACCTATTTCATGGCCAACTTCGGAAATTGCATTCTGCGGACAAAAATATGAGCATCCGCCACAGGAATGACAAAGTTGAGGAAATAATATTACCTTATTATCGGCAACAAAAATGGCGTTGTAAGCACAAACCTTTGCGCATTCCCCGCAATGAGTGCACTTTTCTTCGTCAATTTGAGGCACGTCAAGAAAAACTGTTTCTCTCAATTCAACTTTAGGCTTAATAAAAATATATCCGTTTGGTTCCTCAACGTCACAATCTAACAATTGAACGCCTGCCTGCTCGCAGGCAGGGCAATTATCTTTTTGGGCCAAGGAAAAAGCCATGTTAGTAGCTATTGTTGTCTTTCCTGTGCCACCTTTTCCACTTGCAATTGAAATAATCATCTCTGCCTCAATTAAATTTATCCTCTAGCGCCGGGGCCATTTGTAGCCTGATTTACCTTTTGCAGTTTCCCGGCTTTATAATCATCTATCGCGCTTTGAATATTCCTGGTTGCACCAGCAAAAACCTGAACACCGGCACCCGATAAAACGTTAAAAGCGTTCGGGCCAATACTTCCCGTAATTACAACTTTTGCGCCGTTATCAACAGCCAGTTGAGCAGCCTTTATACCCGCACCACCGGCGGCGTTTACGGCCTCGTTTGGAACTGCCTCAAACCCCAACGTCTCAGAGTCGAAAATTAAAAACTTCTGACACCTTCCAAACCGTGGGTCAACTTGACTCAAAAGGTCATTTCCCGTAGAACTAATTGCTATTTTCATGTAAACCCCCTTTTTTATCCCTTATCCTTACTCCTATCAGTCGAGAGTCCCTTAGTTGGGAGTCGGTAGTTTGTTGGTCAGATTGCTAGTTTGTTTCCCGCTCTCTATTCTTGCTTTCTGCTTTTAACCTTAATCCTTATCTCTTAATCCTGCGCTCCTTGCTCATATTTTGATTTTCCTGAAGGCTGAAAGCTGGCGGCTGGGAGCTGGATTTTTGACCTTAATCCTTAATGGTCACAAATATTTTCGCCTAAAACTAAACTGCCTTCGACATAGCCATTAATTACATCGTCCACCAATCCGCAAGCACCGGTAATTACTTCGATTCCATCTTGAGCAAACAGCATTTTTGCACTTTGGCCCATACCTCCGGCAATGATACAATTCACACCTTGCTGTGCTAAAAACTTGGGAAGAAAACCGGGTTGATGCCCCGGGTTGGGTACCTCTTTTTTATTCAAAACCTTACCGCCCTCGATTTCAGCAATTGTAAAACTCTCGCAATGCCCAAAGTGGAGGGAAACTTCTTTCCCGTTCGTTGCAACCGCTATCTTCATACAAACACACCCTTCCTTTTAAATATTCGCTTATCTGGAACGCTTGCCTTTTCCGCAAGGACCTAACCCGCGTCCCACACCAGGTCCCCTTTGTTCGGCAGCCCGATGGAAATTAGTGCTTCCACAAGAAGGACAAGTAGTCGGCCTGCCGGTACCAAACGGAATCTCCCAGACATGTCCACAATCAGCACATTCAAACTTTCTCATCGTTGCCATAACATAATTACCTCCTTTTATTCTTAATGCCTTCCCTTGGATTATAGCCTCAGCCACCTTTTTTCTTGCTGAGGAAAGTATGCGCTGAAAGGTGGAGCGAGAAACTCCCATCTTGTTTGCGGCAGTTTCCTGGTCTTTATCCTCTAAATCAACCAAATTCAAAGCTTCAAACTCATCAACATTTAAAACAACTTCTTCCAAATCCATCAGAGGAATTCCCTTGGGCTTAAAATAATTAACTTGAGGCAAAAACCTCACACATCGAATTTTTTTTGGTCTTGGCATTATCCACCTTGTTTTGAGCATATGTTCATAACCTAATAATAACACTTACTTTTAGGCAGTCAAGCTATCATGAGTAACCAACCACTCCGATATCATCGCAAGCGGAATGAAATAAAGCAAGACGGATCTCCCGGTACAAAGATTGATAATAGAAAATAAATATTTAACAGCCGCATAAACCAGTGGTTTAGAGCACTAATTAAAAAGTCTTCCGAACCGCCTTCTCATAGCCAGCTATTATTTCGTCAACCAAGAGGTTTTTTTCAACATGTTTGCAGCAAATCTTCATAACCGATGTAACAAGACAAACAGGATCACAAAATGATACCAAAAAAGATGTTCTAAATTTTTTGTTTTTTATCTATTTTGAATGGGGATATTCGGGCTTTAACATAGAGTAAGTAACGAAAAAGATGGGGCCCATTGCAAAATAAACAATCTGCATCCAGCGCGGAGCATGAATGCATCCGAGTATTGGTAATCCTTGATATGTGGCAGCTGAAAGATTGTGAATATTAAAAAACCTGTACCCAATGGTTTCGATGATGATAAGAATTGGCCAGTAGAGGGCGATAAACAGCAAGAGCTTTCTTGTAAATCCCCGCTCCTTTAAAAAACGCTCACAGTGAGAATACACGATATATAACGCAAATAACCCCAATGCCCAGGCAAACAGCGGAAATAAGTTAATGCCCAAAACTGTCAAAAAATTGGAATTATACCCATACTCATTCCTTGCTATGAGCATCCAGATAAGCGCCACCGCAGAAGCAACTGCAAGACAATAGATTTGAGACTTACGTTTTGTGAAAATCAAATAGAGAATAGCAAAAAAATATGCAACGATTACAATATAATCGGGTCTAAAAAATTTCAAGAATAAAAGGGCAAGAATAATAACAACTGCATCCGCAAAAAAGAGCTTATTTGTGGCACCTGACTGCGCTTCCCTCTTACAAAACCCAATCTCTCTTTTAAATGTTTTAACAACCGACATAATGATGGATTATATCCCCTTATTTAATTTATTTAAATTGCTTAAATATATTGATAGAGTGACATACCATGGGGCAATTTGTCTAATAAAAAACAAACTATAAGGTGGAGGGCTCACAAATAAACAAAAATTCAGAACAATAATATATGCTCCGAATTTATAAAATGGTGTCGGAGGGGGGACTTGAACCCCCATGAACTAAATGTTCACTAGGCCCTCAACCTAGCGCGTCTACCAATTCCGCCACTCCGACACAAAATATTTAATTAACTCAATAAATATTACAAAAAGAGGAAAGCTTAGTCCAGATTTATTTTAGCACAATTTGCGCACAAAACACTTATCTGAAAGTTCGTTAGTTAAAAACAGGGAGTTATTAGTTAACGGTTCTTTTAGATTGCCACGCCTTGAAAAACAAGGCTCTCAATGACCTTTCTTTTTTTCTTGTCATCACGAGGACTTTAGCCCGTGGTGATCTCGATAGATTACTTCGTTAAAACTAATAGTAATTTATAGAGATTCATTGTAATTTATGGTAATTTATTCGAAATCTCCACTTAATCTCTTCCCAATTTCCATTTAATTTCTACTTAATTATCGCCTAATCTCTCTGCTCCATGCTCCATTAGTCAGTAGTTTGAAGTGGGGAGTGGGGAGTCGGTAGTTTATTGTTGGTTAGTTTGTTGGTTTTCTCCATGCTCTATACTCTCTGTGCTCTATGCTCTATGCTCTATGCTCTATCAGCCAACAGGTATGGGATTTGGTTTCGCAAAATGACACGCGGCCCACTGACCTTTTTTAACTTCTCGAAGCTCCGGCTCAACTTTTGAACAAATGTCTTGAGCAATGGGACAGCGAGCATGAAACCTGCAACCAGAGGGAGGGTTAATGGGACAGGGAACATCTCCTTTTAAAATAATCCGCTTCCTCTTTTTTTCTTTCTTCGGATCAGGAAGAGGCACCGCAGAAAGCAAGGACTGTGTATAAGGATGTTGGGGCTGACTATATAAATCTTCGTTGCCGGCAAGTTCAACAATTTTACCAAGATACATAACGGCAACTCTATCGCAAAAATGCCTTATTACGCTGAGGTCGTGGGCTATAAAAAGATAGGTTAAACCGAATTCTTTTTGAAGATCTACAAGAAGATTTATTATCTGAGCTTGAACGGAGACGTCCAGGGCAGATACCGGCTCATCACAAATTATAAGTTTGGGGTTGAGAGTAAGGGCTCTGGCAATGCCTATCCTTTGACGTTGACCTCCGCTAAATTGGTGCGGGTAACGCTTTGCGTGCTCCGGATTAAGACCCACTAAATCGAGCAGTTCCTCAACCCTTCTTTTGCGCCCCTTATCATCTCCAACTCCATGAATCAAAAACGGCTCTCCAACTATGTTTCCTACGGTCATCCTTGGATTCAAAGAGGCGAAAGGATCTTGAAAAATTATCTGCATTTCCCTTCTTAGTTTCCTCATCCTCCTTCTATCATAGGTTAGAATATTTTCACCTTTAAAATTTACGACTCCGCCTGTGGGCTCAGTTAAACGCAAGATTGAACGGGCACCCGTCGTTTTTCCGCAACCGCTCTCACCCACAAGTCCAAAAGATTCACCTTTATTTATAAAAAAGCTGATTCCATCGACCGCGCGTACCATCCCAATTTCTTTTTGAAAAATTACTCCTCTTTTGATTGGAAAATATTTTGTTAGGTTCTCTACATTCAAAAGCACGCTCATTAAATCACCTCTAATCCACCTTTACCAACCCGATGACAAGCAGAAAAATGTCCGGGCTCTATTTCAATAAGTTTGGGAATCTTTTTACGACAAACATCTATAGCAAATTCGCACCTCGGATGAAAACTACAGCCGGGTGGCACGTCTATAAGACTTGGAGGTGATCCCTTAATTGACTGTAATTTTTCTCTTCTGGGCTCATCCAGACGAGTAACCGATTTCATTAAACCCAAAGTATACGGATGACACGGCCGGTAATAAATTGCATCGACATCAGCATATTCAACAGCTTTTCCCGCATACATAACCAAAACCCTGTCCGCCAACCCCGCAACTATTCCAAAATCATGAGTAATTAAAATTATCGCCGAGTTTAACTCCTTCTGAAGACCGCTTATCAACTCCAAAATCTGTGCCTGAGTAGTTACATCCAAAGCAGTTGTAGGCTCATCAGCAATTAAAATATCCGGCTCGCACGAGAGAGCCATCGCAATCATCACCCTTTGCCTCATCCCCCCGCTAAACTGGTGAGGATAGTCATATAGCCTACCCCTGGCATTTGGTATCCCAACCATCTTGAGAAGCTTTACCGTTTTCTCTCGAGCTTCCTTTTTGGAGATGTTTTGATGAGTTAAAATCGTCTCCGTCACTTGATTGCCAATGGTAAAAACCGGATTAAGCGATGTTGTGGGATCCTGAAAAATCATAGCTATTTTGTTTCCCCTAATGGTTTGAAGGCTTTTCTCGGAAAATTCAAGTATATTTTCACCTTCAAGCAAAACTTCCCCTTCCAGTATCTTTCCGGGAGGCGTGGAAATTAGATTTAAAAGCGAAAGAGCCGTAACGCTTTTACCACTACCGGATTCGCCGACTATGGCCAACGTTTCGCCCCTGTCCAACGAGAAACTAACCCCGTCAACAGCTTTTACAACGCCACACTCAATATAAAAGTAGGTCTTTAGGTTATTAACCCCCAACAACATGTTAAACCGCTCCTTTAAGTTTCGGATCGAGGCTATCTCTTAAGGCATCGGCAACGAGTACGAAACTAAGCACCGTAATTAGTATCGCAAGACCAGGAAAACACATCATCCAGGGAGCAGAACTCATAAAAGCGCGAGAATCTGCAAGCATCAATCCCCAGCTTGGACTGGGCGGCTGCATCCCTATCCCAAGAAAACTTAAAGCCGCTTCGGTAATTATCGCCGTTCCCACGCTCATGGCAGAATAAACGATAACAGGTGCCATGGCGTTGGGAAAAATGTGCTTTAAAAGAATCCTGCCATCGCCCGCTCCGATTGCCCGAGCGGCTTCAACATAATCATTTACCTTGACCGAGAAAACGGAACTTCTAAATAATCGGGCGATGTAGGCCCATTCTAAAACACCGATTGCGATAATCACATTTTCCAGACCCGGCCCAAGAACGGTCATAACCGCAATGGCACCTAAGATATATGGAAAGGCAAAAAAAATGTCTGCCGCTCTCATTATTAGGGTATCTGCCAATCCCTCCTTGTAACCCGCAAGCGCACCCATAAAAAGTCCGATTACAAGACCAAAAGCAACCGCGAGTATACCGACCTCAACAGATACCCGGGAGCCCCAAATAACGCGGGCAAAGATATCTCTGCCAAGATCGTCGGTCCCCATGATATGCTGCGCTCCGGGGGGCCTCAATATCTCCTTTGGATAAAAACCTATAGCCTCTTCGCAGGGGACAATAAGGGGCGCAAATATGGCCACAAATACTAAAACGATGATAACAACGAGGCCAAGTAAAGCCGGTTTATTTTTTCTCAGACTCAGCCAAATCTCTCGCCAAAGCGAGGTTTCATTGGTTTTTGCTCCCATGTCTCTTAAATGTAACCCCTTTGAAATTTTGAGCATATTAAACTGCCCTTCTATCGCCGAGTCTTATTCTTGGATCAAGATAAGTATATGAAACATCGACAATTAAATTTAACAGTATGAAGATAAAAACTAAAATTAAGGTACATCCCATCACAACAGGGACATCCCTCTGCAAAATAGCCAAATAGATAACTCTTCCTATCCCTGGCCAGGAAAAAACGGTCTCGGTTAAAATAGCGCTCCCTATAAGGGTTCCCAAGTCCAGGCCGAGAATTGTTATCACAGGTATAAGAGCATTTTTAAGTGCGTGCTTTAAAATAATTTTCCTCTCCGATAACCCTTTAGCCCTCGCAACCCAAATATAATTGCAATCAATTACCTCAAGCATGCTCGAGCGCATAATCCGTGCCGTAAAAGCGGTATTAACCGAAGCAAGAGCGATGGCAGGAAGAACATAGTAACGCCAGCTCCCATCACCCATCCCCGAAATTGGCAAAATGTCCCATTTTAAACCAAAAGAAACTTGAAGAAGCATTGCAAACCAAAAGACGGGCATCGCAACCAAAATCGTCGTCGATATCGTCACCAAAACATCTAAAAAAGAGTGGCGTTTTACCGCTGAAATTATCCCGGAGGCAATTCCCGCCACAGCTTCAATTATAAGGGCAACTAAAGCCAGACGAATGGAATTGGGATAATAATCCTTTATGATATCTAAAACGGGCCTTTTAAAGCGGATGGATGTTCCGAAGTCACCGTGAAGAAGATTCCACATGTATTTTCCATACTGCACATACCAGGGTTGGTTTAACCCGTATTTCTCTCTTATTACTTGAAGAACCTCAGGGCTGGCTCCTTTTTGAACAAGCATGCGGGCAGGATCACCCGGGAGAATAAACATGAGCAAAAATATTATCAAAGTAACTCCGATTACAACCGGAACCACTTGAAGCAACCTTTTTGCAATGTAGCGAAACATTTGACCACCCTTTTAATCCAACCAACCCTAAGTTAGCATAAAGTACCGGCCTCGAGACTGTTAAATTTTGTCATTGCCCTGCCGACTTAAGTCGGCCCTATGTTTTATTTAAATTTTAACTCTATCGAAAAACCAGCAAATTAAATGCCATATCATCTAAATACAGCTACCAGTCTCCAGCTTCCAGCCATTAGCCTTCAGGAAAAAAATAAAAGCTTTTTACTGATTATGGTTTTTAAAACCTCCGTGGGTTGAGTAAACAGCGACATATAAGCACGCCGTTAAACGAAGAAGATTCAAACATCTGCGGCAAATTGCGTGTCCTTTAGGACAAATAGCAATTTCGCAATGAGAGAATCGACTAAGTAGGCGCGCGCAATCCAAAGCTGTTGCCCGACCCATAAAAAATAAAATCTTAGGCGAGTAAGAAAATGAACAAATCAATCATTTTTGTCCATTATACAATTACTTTTTGGATAAAAACTTTTTTCAATTGCTTCGCTTTAAAACGTATCGTCAGACCAGCATGGTACAGGCCTGTATTAAGTATCTGGCACATTGATTAAACCATTGGCTCATGGCTTCAATAAAAAGGGCCCGTAAGAAACACTCTTCTCACAAGCCCCTCATATTCACTTTTATTTGGAGAGCCAAATGCATTCAAACGGCGTATCATCCATGGCCGTGCGGGTGTAACCGTGAACATCTTCGCCCACTACTCTACTTGTCTCATCAAATGCTATTGGGACAACAGGAGCATCTTCGAGCACCATCCGTTCAACCTCTCGATAAAGTACCTGCCTCTTTGTCTCATCCGTTTCTTTTCTTGCCTCAAGCAGCTTCTCGTCAACCTCAGAATTTTCATATTTAAACATATTATCTGCACTCTCCGAGGAAAAAAGCGGATAGAGAAAATTATCCATTGTGGGGTAATCCGCCCCCCAATCAACCTTAAAGAACGTAGCCTCTTCAGCTTGAATCTTGTCGATAAAGGTGCCAAATTCGTAACCAACAATATCAAAATTTACCCCCACGTCTTTCATTTGAGCCTGCATGGCTTGAGCAACTTTATCGTGCCCGACACCGGTGTTGTAACTCAAAGAAAGTTTTAACAATCCCTTCCCACCAGAGTGGCCCGCCTCCTCAAGCAGAACTTTTGTCTTAGGTTGATCAAAAACATACGACATGGCATTTTCTTTAAATCCGGGAATTCCCGCGGGAACTATCCCCGTGGCCGGGGCGCGAGCTCCTTCCCAAACAGCATCGGTTATCGCCTTGCGATCAATAGAATAGTTTAGGGCTTTTCTGAGATTTACGTTTCCTTTCCAGGGCTCAGCTTCCATGTTTAACCCATAAAAATAGGTTCCCAACATCGGTTTGATGATGGTTTTCCCTTTGTACTTCTCTTGAGTTTCTTTAACCCTCCCCAAAGGGATGCGACACTCATCTAAATTGCCCGCCTCAAATTCTAAAAAAGCGGTGTCCTCATCGGCAAAAATATTGAACACAAGCTTGTCAAGGTAAGCTTCGTCTTCGTAGTAGTCATCAAATCTCTCGAGAACAATTTTTTGGTCGTGGTCCCATCCAGCAAATTTAAAGGGACCGGTTCCCATGGGATGTTCGAAAAATTTGTCCGCCCATTTCTCCACTTCCTCTTTGGGAACAGGAGAAAAAATCGGATGACCGAGAGTTACAGGAAACTCGGCATAAGGATATTTTAAAGCAACTTCCAGGATGTAGTCGCCTGTGGCTTTAACGCCTGCAAGCGTATCCGTTTTTCCTTCCTGGCAATCCTCAAAACCCTTGATTGGTTCGAGATGATAAGAAACCTCAGATGCAGTTTCTTTTAAGGCAACTCGGCTCCACGAATAAACAAAGTCCTCAGCTTTGCACTCTCTGCCGTTATGAAACTTAACGCCCTTTTTGAGTTTAAAAGTAAATACGGTAGCGTCCTCATTCGATTCCCAAGATTCCGCCATCGCGGGAATTATTTCCATTGTCTCGGACTCATAATCAACCAGCCCATCGTAAATCTCCTTTGCGACAGAAATCCCCTCAGACTCCTGAGAATTGGCCGCATCCAGAGTTACCGGTTCCATCAAAAAAGCATTAAAAGTTCCACCCCTTACGGGCTCTTCCATCACCGACTTTTCAACCACAGATTTTTTCTCTACAGCCTCTTCCTTTTTCTTGGCACAACCGGCCACCATTGCGACCGTAAAAATTAACATAAGAAATACAACCAAGCTCAAGGAAAATCGTTTTTTCAATTTTGCCCCTCCTTTTCAAGCTTTTTAAATTCCAGCTTTTCTTTTTTAGTTAATAAACTATTTTCGACCAATTTTTAAAATTTCTAAATTTTGAACAAATACACATAAACAAAAGACGCTCTTTATAAAGATTTAAAATCTCTACGAGCGCCAATATTTCTCTTATCTCTTCAATTTTTTCAATAAACTAAACTATAATATAAAGGCCAAAAGTAACGAGGTAATTGTAAAAACAACTGCCATTCCTATAGTGATGCGATCAAGATTTTTCTCAATCATCGTGCTTCCGGAAAAACCGCTCACATCGCCCCCAAACGAAGCGGACAAACCAGCTCCCTTTCCAGAGTGAAGAAGAATTGCTATTACTAAACCTATGCAAACAATAACATGAATAACAACTACCGCCGTATACAAAATAAACTCCCCTTTGCTTTATTAAAATTAAACATAATATAGCACGGTGTCATCAGCAAAACAAGCCGACAAAGAAATTTAAAAAGCCTCCGCTTTTTTTCTCTTGCAAACTATTTTGCAATATAACTCCACAATCCGTTTGGTTTGTAATTCAACGTCATGTAAAAAAGCCGACTCCCTCGCCTTTTTCGATATATTTGTATATTCTTTATCGTCTTTAAGTAAAACCTCAACTTTCTCGGCTATCTTAGAAGGATCACCCGGCTCAACCAAAAAACCGTTCTCACCGTCCTTCACAAACTCAGGGAGCCCTCCCGTTCTCGAAGCCACAACGGGAACACCGGAAGATAAAGCTTCGAGAGCCACCAGGCCAAAACCTTCTTTAAGCGATGGCAACACAAAAACATCGGAGGCACTAATCCACGAAGCCACTTCGAGATGAGATTTAAACTTTTCAAAACGGACAAATTCTTCAATTCCTAAATCTTTTGCCAAAGTTTCCAGACCGCTTTTCTCTTCACCTTCCCCGATAACAACCGCCAAAACATCCGGCTCCCGCGATAAAATATCCGGAAAGGCTTCCAAAAGAAAATTTACTCCTTTCACTTTTACAAGGTTTCCGACAAAAAGAATTATTTTCTTATCCGAGGGTAAGCCAATTTTTTTTCTTAAAACGATCTTATCCTGTGGGCAAAAAACCTCGGTGTTCACACCACAATTTATGACACTCAGCTTCTCAGGTAAAATCGAATAAAGGTGTTCGGCTTCCTTTGCCAAATATTCGCTCACAAAAATTACAGCCGAAGCTCTTCTGCAAACAAGCTTAATAAGAAAACAAAATAAACCGGATTTTTTACCAAAATTAATGTCGCTTCCATGTGTTGTAACAATTAGAGGTTTGCGCCGCGCAAAGTGAGGGAAAAGGGCTAAAAACCCCGTCGGAAAGAGATAGTGCGCATGAATTAAATCAAAATTTGAAAAAGATGCCCGTATAATTCTAATAAAAAGAAGAAGGTACTTCCAAAGAGATATATATCCTCCTTTTTTTACGCGGTTTACAGCCAAGGTGAACTGAATCTCCCTCTTTTTCAACTCTTCAACTTGATTTTGAACAAATCCCCCAAAAACAGGATAGCTTGAAGATGGATACATGTTTGAGATAAGAAATACTTTCAAAATTCACCCCACAAGTCAAAATCTTTTGACCATTATAGCCAAAGAAAACTTTAAACACAAAGAAAAAGATATATTAAGGAGGTCTTTTATTTTAACCCTTTACACTTTAAACTCTTTTAAATAAGATTGGTTTTAATTACGGATCAATTCATTCAAATAAAAGACGCAACCAAATAAGTATCAAATTCTTTAAAAGTTGCAACGAGGTGCAATATGTTACACCGGTTAAGAATAATTGTGGAGGCCGCTTTTTACTCATTGTTATTTTTCCGTCTTTTAAGCGGACTTTTTGTTGCAATATTCGTCCCTAAAAATGTCTTCTTCTATGCGGGAATTTTGCTGACTCATTACATAACCATACTCTTCTGTGGGTTTTGGACGGGCTTTTACATCAAAGTAGACGGGTGGATATATAGCATAGGAGCTTTTGGGCTTTTTTATGTCTTTCGTCAAATTTTCAACGTTTATTATCCGCTACCCCTTTCGACTCCCACAAAAATATTAATGTTGGTCCCGCTCCTCGCCCTATTGTTAATAGGCGCAATATACGGAGAAATTACAGCAGAAAAAAGAAATAAAAAAAATGGAGAAAACGATGCAGGCAAAAAAAGCACTTAGTTTATTTGTAGTCGCAACCATCCTTCTAACCATATTAATTTATCCAATTTCCGCAAATGCCACTGAATACTTCGTTATTCACGGACAAGGATGCGGGCACGGCGTAGGCATGTGTCTATCCGGCGCCAAGGGTATGGCCGAAGCCGGGTACACATATCGAAATATTTTAAGGAAATATTATACATCGGCGATACCTTCCTCAACCCAAGAAACTCAACTGATAAGAGTCGGCCTTTACTCAACCACCTTGGCCACAACCATCTCCGGAAACGGCGACTTTGAAGTTTTTGACGATTTAGAAAATAAACTCTGGGCGGGAACCGACGGACAATCGATTACCATCTCTTACGATATCGAAAACAGCTCTTACTTAATTACAACCCCAACCGAAACGATAGAAGTTATTTCATCACATATTACGGTTTCCCCTACCGCCTCTTCAATATTAAGTTTGGAAAATTTCTCGCCGCCAAACCATTTCAGGGGAAATATGGAAGTGAGGTTTTCCTCAAACTCCAATCTGCTTTGGGCAATCAACGAACTATCCTTAAACGAATACTTGTATGGCTTGGCGGAAGCATCCGATTCCTGGCCAAAAAACGCGCTTAAAGCCCTGGCCGTTGCCGCAAGAACCTATGCCCTCGAAAAAAAATTAAACGCAAGCACTCCTTATAAAGCAGACGGATTTGATCTCAGCGCCACCACGGATTGTCAATATTACTTAGGCTACGATTACGAGGTTCAAGCGCCGAATTTTAAACAGGCCATAGATGAGACAACGGGAGAGATATTGGTTTATAACTCAAATCCCATCTCAGCCGTTTATCATTCCTGCTGCGGAGGGCACACCGAAAACAACGAAAACATCTGGGGGGGAAGCGCCCTTCCTTATTTACGGGGCGTACCCTGCGGATACTGCACCTGGTCATCGAATTACAACTGGAACTTATCAATTTCTGCCGATGAACTTCAAACAAAGTTAAACTCAAATCCCACAACTTCCGTATTGGGAAACCTTGAAGGATTCGAAATCCTGCAAGCGGGCATAACCCCGCGTGTCAAGACGTTAAGAATCTTGGGTTCGGGCGGAAGCAACGATGTATCGGGAACCGATTTCGGTAACGTCTTGAAACTGAAAAGCGCTTGGTTTAACTTTAGGCCCATAACGCGCATGAGTGGCGAGAACCGCTATCAAACGGCAATCGATGTTTCAAAACAGGGATGGAATTCAGCCGAAACGATAATTTTAACAAAAGGGACCGACTTCCCTGATGCCTTAAGCGGCACACCCTTAGCTTATAAAAATAATGCCCCGATACTTCTTACCGATCCAACTACTATAAACCAAGAAACAATGGATGAGATTAATAGGCTAAATCCAGATAAAGTTATAATTTTAGGAGGAAAGGGCGCTATTTCCGAAACCATAGAATCCCAACTTTTATCGGAGGGAATTAACTCGGAACGCATAGGAGGCAAAGATAGATATGAAACAGCCGCTAAAATTGCACTTGAGGTTGGCTCTCCCGGCAAAACGGCCATAATCGCGACCGGTTCAAATTACCCCGATGCCCTGTCAATATCAAGTTACGCGGCTTATAATCAAATTCCGATACTTTTGGTAAACAAAGATTATATCCCCGATTCAACAACCGACGCGCTGAACGATTTAAATATCGAGCAAACCATCATTGTTGGCGGGACCGGTGTGATTTCAAGCGAAGTTCAAGCAAATCTTCGAAACCCAATAAGGATGGGCGGGGCCGATAGATATGATACCGCCAAAAAGATAGCTGAAAGATACTTTGCTCCTTTCCCTGGAGCGTCGAGCATCTTTGTGGTTACCGGCGAGAACTTTCCGGATGCACTCGCAAGCGCTCCGTACGCGGCCAAAATTGGGCCATGCCCCATCTTGTTAACCCGAAGTGATATTGTTCCGGCTCCAACTCGAAACTACCTTATAGGTTACACCGATTATGTCAAAAGACTTTATATAGTAGGTGGTTTTGGAGCAATTTCCGAGAAAGTTCAAAACGAACTTGGCAGTTTGTAGTAACCACTAAGCGACTTCATCGAATTGGAAATTTATTCTGCCTGCCCCGCCAGAGGCGGGCACGGCGGTAGACGGTGCCGGTAAAGATGTCGTTGCGAGGAGCCGCAGGCGACGTGGCAATCTCAGACTCAATCGTCATTGCGAGGCTTTAGCCGAAGCAATCTCAGGTTTTACACTTTAAAATTTCCAATTTCCAATCTTCAATTTCCAATGGAGCGCAAGCGACACGGCTCTCTGCTCTCCGCTCTCTGCTCTCCGCTCTCAGCTCCATACTCTCTGCTTTCTGCTGTTTTCCCTGGAGGCTGACGGCTGGAAGCTGGTTTTAGCTCTAAGCTCTCCGCTCTAAGCTCCACGCTTTCAACCATACGCCATATTCTATACTCTATCTGCTCTTTCGTCTCTCCTGGAGGCTGGTGGCTGATTTTCCATTTTTCATTTTCCAATGAAGCCAAACTTTTCTCTCCCTCCCCCGTCAAGGGGGAGGGTTAGGGTGGGGGTGATGTGGTTTTGCCCTTTGCTTTTGGTTGCCTTTCTTATGTTTTTGCTGATGGATAGAGGCTGATTCCACTTAAAAATCTCCAAGGGATTGTAAGCAAACGTCCAGACCAACAACCGTTTAGCTGCTTGTTGTTTGATTATGGACGGTTTCTCTCTGGATAGTAAAAGTTCGAGGGAACGAATAATCGCTTGCGTTACCAACATTGTCAACGGATTTTACCCGCCAATGCCACTTTCCTTCAGAAAACTCAAATACCGAAATAGAGTAAAAGATTCCTAAATCATCTATTGTATTTGCTCCCTTAAAATCTGAGTTCCCGGAATATTGCAAAATGTATTTTTCAGCATCGGGGACACTTGACCAAGACAACGTAACCCAAGAATAGCCCGAGATTTCCTCATTTTCTTTCGGGTTTAACAAATCCGGTGACGCGGGAGCCGTATTGTCTACCCCCACCTTCGTCGTCAAAGAAACATAATTCCCATCTTCGCCCTTAAGTTTAAGCAGGTATATTCCGTCCAAAACAACTTTTCCGGCATTGTTCTTCCCATTCCACGAAGTTTTATAGCTACCTTTAGAAAGAAGATTTTCAACCGGCTTCAGGTTAGAACGCACCGATTCCCCTTCTTCCGAAAAGATGTCAACCCATAAATCTTGTTCCGGGGCCGCATTCACGTTAATTTTGCAAATATCTTTTATCCTATCACCATTTGGGCTAAACAAACTCAAATCAGTTTTAAAAAATGTTACCCCTTTAGCTTGAATCTTATCGTCTGACAATTGAGTCCCTTCGGATAATTCCTCTCCTGCCGAAACAGTTGCAACCTCTTTACCCTCAACAAACCCCGCGTTCTCTTTTTTAAGAATGTCGTTTCTCGTCGAACTTGATGTTGGATACAACGCCAAATTCGTCTGTTCGTATACTTTTTGGTTCAACTCGAGGGAGCAAACCACCGCTTCTCTGGCCGGCCCGGAAACCGCTCCGTGTATTTCCTCAAGAGCAAGATGCTGGTGAGCGATAAATTTAGACAACTTCTCAAAGAATTCTTGTCGCTCACTGCCGGTTAAATCATTTGCCGCCTCCGTTGCTTTCTTAAGATTGGCATCCATAGATAAGATGGAGTTTTCAACAAGTTTCTCGTTGTTTATATTTGCCATCGTCATCGCTTCATTAAGACGTTTCTCTGAAAGCTCAAGATAGGTTTGAGCCTTGTCCTGAGCGCCTATCGACAAAATAACTTTCACATTTTCAACCGCCCGCTTCACCGGGTAAAACACGCTATTGGGCAAAGTGTTGGCGGACGCGACCACGGTTCCCGTACTTAAAATTGCAAAAACCAGCACAGCCGCCAGGGCCGGTGCTAAAATATTTTTACGCGGATACAGAAAAGCGGGAAGAGAAAACCCCTTCCTTGAAGCTTTCTTCGATAAAATAAGCTCTTTGCGTTTGTTTTTAACCACAATATCCAGTTTGACTCCAAGGGATTTTTTAAACGTCGCCGAAGGAGAAACTTCCGGCAAAACTTCTTCTATCGCCAAGGCAGTGCGAAGCAACGGCTCTAAAGATTCCCTCAAATCGGGATATCTATCCAAACAACTCTTCATGCTCTCTTCTCTTTTCTCAAGAAGAGTTATGCAATTTTCCAGAGCCTCTTCAAGTTCATCCGACATACGTCTCACAATAACCCGTCCTCTTCTTTTAAAACCTTTTTTATTTTACTCAACGCCCTATGCTGCAATGACTTCACGGAGCCTTCCGTTTTATCCATAACTTTGGCGATTTCGCCGTTCGTAAAATGCAAATTAAATTTTAAAATCATTACCTGCCGCTGCTCACCCGTTAGCCTCGAAGTCAGCGCCATAACCCTCTCGCTTACAATATTTGTTAAAGCAATTTCCTCGGTATCGCAAAAACCGCAATTTCCGGTGGCCTGTTCCAAGGGAACTTCCACTCGCCTGCCCTTCAACCTAAAATAATCAATTGTCAAATTGTTTGCTATCCTAATCAGCCAAGTTAAAAACGAGGCTTTTTGACCATCAAACCTGTTTATGGCATCCAATGCTTTCAAAAAAGTTTGGGCGGTCAAATCCTCTGCTTCAACCCGATTGCCTATTCGATAGTAAATATAACCATAAACTTTTGAAACAAACCGTTCATAAAGAAGGCCAAAAGCTTCCGAGTCATACTTCCTCGCTCGTTCTACCAGTTTTGAGAGGTCTTTATCTTTCACTACAACACCTCTCTAAGATATATATTCCGTGAGAACAAGCTCTTGTTTTTGTATAAATATACGAAGAAACGAGCATAAGGATACTCCCGAAAAAAAGATTTTCCACGCAAATGATAACATAACCGCAAAACCTTACAATAATTGAGCAACCAAAATTCCCTTGAAACGTTATTATATATAAATAAAGCTTTATTTGTCTCAAGCAATCTAGTAAATTTGACGATAAAATTATAGGTGATACATTTTGAAAAAAAACTTATTGAAAGTTACTTTACAAAAATTATTTATCTCTTTTGTTGCTTTGATTTTGACGTTTTGCCTGCCCGTTCAAGTTCTGGCAACACCTCAAGCTGAATTCTTTACAACCCCGCCCGCAATTCGCGACATCGAGCTTCGAGCCGAAGAGAACAATTTTTCGACTTGCTTTGTATCCAACGAGCTCCTCGTTAAATTCAAGGCGGGAACCGGCCAAAAAGAAATCGACCAATTGAACGAAAAATTTGGGGCAAAGATTGTAGAAAAAATTCCCTCTATAGAAGTCTATCGCCTTAAGATTACAAACAACGCTCTTCCGGCGCTCATAGAAAAATACAATGAAAATCCAATCGTTGAATTTGCCGAGCCAAACAGCATACACAAAAAATGCGTTGTCCCAAATGACCCCCTCTATTCCAATCAGTGGGCGCTCCCCAAAATTCAAGCCGAATCGGCGTGGGACGTGGAAACCGGCTCAACCACGCCAATGACTATAGCTATTCTCGATACGGGAATAGACGCAAGCCACCCCGAATTTTCAGGAAAAATAGTCGCGGGATATGATTTCGTCAATAACGATTCCTACCCTTCGGATGATAATGCTGTTAGTCACGGCACAGCCGTGGCAAGCATAGCCGCCGCCCTTACAAATAACGGCGCGGGAATCGCCGGGCTCTCCTGGGGAGCAAAAATCATGCCCGTGAAAGTTCTTGACTCTAACGGGGAGGGAAACAGTACCAATGTTATCGGTGGAATAATGTATGCCGCGAACAAAGGAGCAAATGTAATTAATTTAAGCTTAGGCAGCCCGACCCCATCGTCATCAATTGAACAAGCCATAAATTACGCCAGAGACAAGGGCTGCGTCATAGTGGCAGCCGCGGGAAATTACCTTGAAAATAAACCTTTCCCATATACTTGTTACCCCGCAGCCTACGACGGTGTAATCGCGGTATCGGCAACAAATGAATCCGATGGTCATCCTGACTGGTCAAACAGCGGTCCTTTTGTGGATGTTTCGGCCCCGGGCAGTAATATCTTCGTGGCAACCATGGTTGTTTCCAATCCAAGCATGCCTTATAGTTCCTCTTACTATGGCACATCGGCCGCCGCTCCTTATGTATCAGCCCTTGCCGCCCTCATATTGAGCAAATACCCCACGCTGACTCCCGCCGAAGTCGAAAACATGATCATTCAAGGCGTAGATGATTTGGGCAGCTCGGGTTATGACAACTATTTTGGATACGGCAGGATAAACGCCTTAAAAGTATTTAAAGTCGAACGCATATATGGCTCAATGAGATATTTAACCGCCGTAAATATCTCTAAAAAAGGCTGGGCCACCTCACCAACGGTTGTGATAGCCACAGGCGAAAGTTTCCCTGACGCTCTGGCCGGAGCAGCCCTTGCCGGAAAATACAACTGTCCGATTCTGCTCACGCCCAAAACATCCGCGCCAACAGAGGTCTTAAATGAAATATCGCGCCTCGGCGCAACTACAGCCTATATTTTAGGAGGAGCGGGAGCAATTTCAGATACGGTAGTTAGTCAACTGAAATCCCGCGGATTATCCGTAACCATCAGACTATCCGGTTCAGATAGATATGAAACGGCATCGGCAATCGCCAAAGAGGTCGGCGCAAGCGGCACCGCGATAATCGCAACCGGCGAGAATTTTCCCGACGCTCTGGCCGCGTCGAGTATGGCCGCGAGCCAAAACATACCAATATTGCTTGTTTCCAAAAACTCCATTCCGGAGGCCACAAACCAGGCATTACTCGATTTGGGAATCACTCAAACCATCATAGTCGGAGGATTCGCGGTCATTTCAAGCGAAGCGGAAGCCAACCTTCCCGGCCCGACAAGATTATCCGGAGCGGATCGGTATAAAACCGCCGCTGAAATCGTGAAATACGCGCAAGCAAATTACGGCCTTTCCTGGACCAAGCCCGTCATAGCAACGGGCGAGAATTTTCCCGACGCGCTGGGAGGCGGTGCTTTTGCATGCAAAAGCGGCAGTCCGTTGCTGATAACATCCTCCGGTTCTTTGCCGGAAACCATAAACTCCATCCTATCCACAAACGCGTACTCTTCTGAAAAAGTCTATGTTTTGGGCGGAACCGGCGCCGTCTCCAACACCGTCGTAACCCAAATAGCATCGATTATACAATGATTGTGCAATAAACCATTAACAGAAGATTTTTATTCTTTACAAACCAAACCTTCCCAAAAATTCCTCTTGACATTCATTATCGGATTATCGATAATCCGATAATGAAGAGGTTAACAGCTTTAGGGGGATTAGACAAAATGACAAACAAGCTAATGGACATGGAGAAAGTTCTCAAAGCATTGGCATATCACAAGAGATTGGATATCTTGGGTCTGTTATTCAAAAAAAAGGAAGCTCACGTATGCGAAATTGCCGATATGCTTGAGTTGCCACTGGTAACGGTTTCTCGAAATCTATCAACTCTCACCAGAGCCAACCTGATAAGAGCACGGCAAAAAGGATCTTTTCTCTATTATTCAATTAACCCAAATCAAGACCATTTCGCTAAATCGATTCTATCTATATTAAAATCTAACCTTGCAGGAAAAAAATACTTAATAAGCTATTCGGAAGCTCGGTTACTCGACCCAAGAATAAGACAATCGTTGAAGAACTTCATAGAACCCGAGCCGGAAAGATAAATATAATTTTCACCCATTATTTTTCCACAAATCATTATTTTTATAAAATGTATGCCTTTAACTGCTCATTTACGCATTATCGATAATCCGATAATGAATAAGGCAGGAAGGTGCTGTGGTGGCTCTTCTCTGCACCAAAGGATAGGTGTTTCTTAAATCGGATACTGCGCTATCTGTTACGCGAAGAGCAGAATCCCCTCGCTCGCTCGTCACGTCATTACGAGTCCCAACTTGTCGAAACGATATAATCCTCTTGAGACTGCTGCGCCCTTCGGGCTCGCAGTGACACCTATTATGTAATCTTTACAGAGAATAGCGACACCTTTTGTCGTGTTTCTTTATAAATCATTGGTGTTAGTGTAAAATTACGAAGATTAAAACCTGCTTTTGGAGAAATTAATGGAAAATGGCACAAGTCCTGAAGATTTAAATACAGAGGATAAGATAGAAGAAAATACGATACCGAAAAAAAAGAGCCCCATCGGCGATGTAATTTCTTATTGGGCGCTGTTGACCATAGCGTTTTTGGTGCCGCTTGTGATAAGCAAGATAACATATGATTCATTTGACCTTGCCAAATTACTAACGATTCAAATACTTATCGCCATCGCGATAATTGCCCGGCTCATCAAATTCGCGAAAAACGGAGAGTTTTCATTTAAAAGAAGCGCTTTGGATTTACCGATAATTGCCTTCTTGGCCGCAAATATACTTGCCACCATCTTTTCCGTTAATCCGAAATTAAGCTTCATGGGAGGATATAAACGCTACGAGGGATTGTTTACAATAATAAGTTACGGACTTTTGTATTGGCTGGCCGTAAATATATTAAATGAGAAAAGAATTAAAACTTTTATTATGGCTGCTCTTGCAAGTTCTTCGCTTGTCGCTTCATACGGAATACTTCAACACTTCAACCTCAATTTCTTTAAAATACCCTCCACCCCACTTCCCTCTTCTACGTGGGGAAACTCGGCTTATTTGGGTTCATACTTAACTTTGATGGTTCCCGTCGCCATCGGTTTCGCCCTTTCGGAAAAATCTCTCCCAAAAAGATTGATTGCAATTTTCGCGGGTCTATCCTGTCTTGTATGCATAATTATCACTTATTCCCGCGCCGCGTGGGTCGGAACCTTCGCGGGAATAATTATTATTGCCTTTTTTGCCGCAAAAAAATTCAAAATCCTAAAAAGCAAAAGGACTCTTTATACCCTTGGCGCCATATTGTTAATAACTATATCCATCATCACCTTCACTCAAAATCCGGTAAAAAACGAGATAAGTTCAGCGTTTAATTTAAAGAGCGGGACAGTTGGCACGAGATTAAGTCTATGGAAATCAAGTGTAAAGATGGTTTTAGATAAACCCATTTTTGGGTTCGGGCAAGAAACATTAGATATTGCCAACCCACCATATCTTTCCGAGGAATTGCACAAACTTGAAGCACGGGTCGCGTTTGACAGAACCCACAACGAAATATTGCAGGTTGCGACGACAACGGGCCTTTTGGGACTCGCCGCGTATCTCTGGATTATCTTCATGTTTTTTAAAGAAAATATCAAACGGCTAAAATCAGAAGAAAAAATGAAATTTTGGCACATAGGACTTTTTACAGGATGCATAGCTTATTTAATTCAAGCGCAGTTTACCGTGAGCGTCATAGGACTTGGGGGAATGTTCTGGCTAACGGTCGGGGCAACCATGGCAACAAACCGAGGATTTAAAAAAACCGTCTTAAATTTAAAAACCAAAAAATTTCTAAGTTATGTTTTGGCCGGAATACTAACCCTATTGTTTTTATCTTTTTTAACCGCGCCCGCAGTAAAAATTTATTTTGCCGACTATAATTACAAAAAAGGGTTGAAAGCCGAAATAACCGGAGAAAAAGAACAGGCAGTAACCTTTTTTGAGCAAGCGACCGAATTAAATGAAACAATCGATACTTATCACGCAAAGCTGGCCGGCTATTACAGAACGCTCGCGGATTCCGCGCAAGGAAGCGATAAAGACGACTACTACAAAAAATCGTTGGAAGCTTATGAGCAAACATTGAAACTAAACCCATACTATGTGCCCGCTCACATAAATAAGGGAGAGATATACAGATATTTTGCCGATGAAGACCCGGCATTAATTGACAAAGCCATCGAAAGTTACCGCCGGGCCACGGAGATAAATCCGTCGGTGGTTGAGGGTTACATAGGGCTTGGCGCGATGTATCTACAGAAAGAAGAATATGACCGGGCGATAATTGAGCTCAACAGGGCCATAGAGGTTAACAAAAATAATACAAAAGTTTACTGCATACTGGGGATTGTCTACCTCAAAAAAGATATGGAAGACGAAGCCATAGACGCCGTGCTTACCGCCTTAAAACTCGACCCGGATAATATGGAAATAGAAAACCTCTTACACGAAATGGAAGCAGCCATTCAAAAGGGAACTAAACCCTCATTTGTTCTTCGATAAATCTAAATTTATATCGTAAAACCAGCTTATTTCGCTACTACCCTCAGATCTAACTCCTTCTATTACCAATCTTACGCTTTTATTTTTCTTGGTATCAAGAGGCGCAAAACCGAGGTATCCTTCAACAGTTTTCCCTGACCCTATGGTGTCAAATATCTTTGCCGCTTCCTCGGTAGACGCATTCGCCTGCATGCCCTTCTCGTCAACCAGGACGGCGCTATGTCTGGCGTTTAATAAAACATCATCTTTGCCATTATTTTCAACCCTTAAAACGACAAGTGTTCTTCTCGGAAGAACAAACACCTTTGCTACCTCAACTTTTAAATCTCTTTCCGTTTGAGACGCATTGACCGTAAAAATGCTTTCGGAAAGCGATTTTTTGTCGCGCAAGTAATCAACGATTTTCCAATCGTCGTTTATTTTTTCAAGCCTCATCGGCCCGTCGATTCGGCGGACATCCCGCATTTTTTCCCCGGTTTCGGTCAATGTGTTTGTCGCTATCAAAAGCGCCTGCATATCAACGGTCGCGCTCAATTTTGAGACTTTGGTTACGGCTAATTTCTTTGTTTCAATCTCAATGGTTGTTTTAATGGGAAGGTCTTTGCCAATTTCGTCTTCCAGCTCTTTAAAAAGCGTAAAATCTAAAGCTTCTTTTGCCGTTAAATCTTTTTGCTTGGCAAAATCGTCATTTTCAATGGCTTTCAGGTATTCCTTCACAACCTTTTCAACTTCGGCTTTCTCCTCTGAGTTGTTGGCGCAACTTGCCAAAGAAAAACATAAAAGGAGAAGTAAAACAACTATTAGAGTTTTCTTCAAAAATTTCATATGAGATTCACCTTTCTATTTTTATTATCAACATAAATAACTAAAAAAGCATTATAACAGAAAATGTGGGTTGCGCTCCACCGGAAAATGAAAAGTGGGAAATCAGCCCTCAGCCTCCAGCCGTCAGGAGAGACGAAAGAGCAGATAGAGTATAGAATATGGAGTATGGAGTATGGTAAAACCGGCAATCTGGCCAAAGCACAGCTCCTGTATCAGGCAAACTACCGACTGATAGA
>Ga0209121_10000896_pt1 | contig 31828 bp, 31 predicted proteins | sample Cruoilmetagenom3_FD_187292 | JGI IMG/M metagenome (GOLD analysis project Ga0209121, IMG submission 187292) | Oil polluted marine microbial communities from Coal Oil Point, Santa Barbara, California, USA - Sample 3 (SPAdes) (version 2) | ecosystem: Environmental > Aquatic > Marine > Oil seeps ...
GATGATATTGCAGATTTAAGCTATCCCAATGTTACCTCAGACGGAATAAACTATCTGGTCACCTGGCAGAATACTGATTTTAATATCTACGGCGCACTCGTCAATACAGAAGGGATAGTACTCAATACAGTAATTATATCAGCAGCAATAGGAGAACAGAAGAGACCACAGGTTGCTTTTGATGGTACGGATTACATAGTGCTATGGGTGGATTACAGAAATTTTGAATCGGATATCTATGGTGCACGGATTAGTACTGCAGGTATCGTTCTCGACACCTTTGCTCTCGTAACAGGCGGTAGTAACCAGTTCTCTTCAGCATTAGCAAATGGACCAGGTGCTAAACTTTTGGCTACCTATTCAGGCTTCGTTGACTCTATAAATTCTCATCCAGCAAATACGATACGTATATGGGGAAAATTGTTTATCCCTCCTGTCGCAATTCAAGAGGTCCAACCTATTCCTAAATCCCCCGGTTTCTCTCTTAAACAGAATTTTCCCAATCCACTCATTACAGAGACAGCGATTGCATACTCTATCCCAGGGAAAGTAGCACTTTCAGCAAATCTTGCGGTATTTAACATCGTTGGACAGAAGGTAAAAACACTTGTCGACCAAAATCAATTACCAAGTCAATACAGGGTAAGATGGGATTGCAAAAATGATAAAGGAAAACCTGTTCTCGGTGGTATCTATTTTTACCGTCTCACTGTAGGTGAAAATACTGCAATAAAAAAGATGGTAGTTCTCCGATAATACCTGGATAAATCAGAAAAAAATTTCTATTGACCAATCCTATTTATTATGATATAATAAAACGTTATGAACATACTCGTAACTGGTGGTGCAGGTTTTATCGGTTCCCACCTTGCAGACAGATTGATTCAACTCGGACACAAAGTAATAATCATAGACAATCTTTCCAATGGAGAGAAAGGGAATATCAATCCCCGTTCACAATTCTATGAGATGGATATAAACGATAAGGGGATTACCCAAATTTTTGAAAAACATAGACCCGTTTATCTCTTTCATTTAGCCGCTCAAATAGATGTAAGAAAATCGGTTGCTTCCCCTACCTTTGATGCACGTACAAATATTATGGGGACACTCAATCTCCTTTCCAACAGTAACAAATTTGGTGTAAAGAAATTTATCTTTTCTTCATCGGGAGGTGTCATTTACGGTAATACGGAGGAAGCCGCTACAGAAGAGACATCTCCAAATCCCATTTCACCTTATGGTGTTGCAAAACTCGCAGGTGAAGGATACATTAAATGTTTCAGTGAATGGGAAAACCTTAATTACACTATACTTCGTTATGCAAATGTTTACGGTCCAAGACAGAATCCAAAGGGAGAAGCAGGTGTTATCTCCATATTCATAGGTCAGATTGCAAGGAATGAAAAATCCTTTCTCTATGGTTCTGGAAAACTTGAGAGAGATTATGTCTTTGTCTCGGATGTTGTAGAGGCGAATACTGCCTGCCTCAATGAAAGTGATAACTCAAACAGAAATAAAATATACAATATCGGGACAGGTATTGCCACAAATGTTGATGACCTCTATACAAAGATTTCTCACATTATCAAAAGAGAAAACGAAAAGGAATTTGCACCCAAAAGGCCGGGTGAACTTGAGAAAAATCTTTTGAACATAACAAAGGCAAAAAAAGAATTGGGATGGCAACCAAAGGTATCACTGGAGCAAGGACTCAAGAGAACTTATGAATGGTTTGTTTCAGTTGTTCAATAATCTAAATTCAGACATAAAACATAAAACATTGGACCGAAGACATAGACATTTCTGGAGTAGCAGACCTTGGTCTGCGTTTTTTTTCGCAAGAGAAGTCTTAATTCTATCTATTACTATATCTTCACTTAATGCCGCTGAAAATGTACCCATCCCTTTGGAACACTGGTCCTACCCACTCCTTGAATACTTCAGAACAGAGGGAATATTACATATCAACCTTGAGACAAAGCCTATAAAAAGGGAAGATGTCAAACTTGCACTTGAAGAGTTAAAGGAAAAATATGTAAATGGTAAATTGGATATAGACCCTGTAGAGGATGAACTTCTTGCTTCACTTTACGAAGAATTCTTTCCCTTCTCAAAGAATGATTTCAGAAATAATCCTAAAACAATCTATGAAAATTGCTCCTGTCTATTAAAAGAGGAAAGCTATATAAAAACCCATCTGATAAACAAAAAGGAAAATTCAGAAAATAATATTGGTATCAATACCTATCTTTGGGGAAATATTGGGAAGTATCTCTCTTTTGCCGAAGAAATAAACATCCTCTACAAGAAAAACTGGGAAGCTAATGATACCCTTGGGATAAGGAAATGGAAGAATCTTAGGGGAGTCACACCATTTGCACTCTTTAATCTATCATTCTCACATCTTGAAATCAATATTGGTAGGAACGTTAACTGGCTTGGTCCTGGAAAATTTGGAACATTCCTTCTATCAAACAACTATCCATATTTTGACGGGATAAATGGTAATATAAAAATAAAAAAGGTTAAATTCTCTTCCTTCTTCATCGTTATCAATGTGGATTCTGCAAAATATCTATCAGGACATAGAATCGAAATCAGTAACATTAGGGGATTAACCCTTGGTATCAACGAATTTGTAATCTACTCAGGCAGAATCGAACCCGGTTACCTCAGTCCATTACTCATACTCTACGGTGAACAGTATAACAGAGGGGATAGAGATAACATTTTCTGGGGTTTAGACCTCTCTTTCTATCCTATGAAGAAGTATAGAATCTACTCTGAATTTCTTATAGATGATTTCCAGTATGAATCCAGCCCACCTGCACCAAACAAATACGGTACAATCCTTGGTTTAGAGATAACAGAACCTTTTCACATACCAAGATTTAACCTTTCTATGGAATATACCATTATCAGAAAATGGGTCTATACCCATAAATATCCAGAAAACGTCTATTCTAATTACTCCCTCTGTCTTGGACACCCACTCGGCCCGGATGGGGATGAATTAAATATAACGATAAGAGAAATTCTGAGATGGAATGTAATACCACAATTACACTTTCTTTACAGGAGGAAAGGTGAAGGCAGATTAAACGAACCGTGGCAACCTGGTATTGACCCCCATCCCCCATTCCCTTCCGGAATTGTAAAATCCACTATGCTCTTCGATGTTTCTATTTTTCTTAAACCGTTTTCATCCTCTGAGTTCACTTTCGGATGGAAAACATACAGAAATGAAAACCTACACAATGTAGATGACTGGCTCGAGCAGGATAACGAATTTTTTACCAATATCCTCTTAACATTTTAACAGACAGATAAAGCATTACCTTTTCCCTTTACTTTTTAGTTTTTCCTTTACTGTATACTATTGCCTTCTTCCAGATGCTTTTCCATCCTTCCTTGAGAATATTTCCAAAGGGCTTGTATTCGTAAGCACAGGGTGTAACATCACCATTGGGTTCAATGCACATACTATATTCCCACAAACTACTCACCTTTGTTTCACCTTCGATTTCTTCTTCCCCATACCAACAGAATGAAATTCCATTCTTTGCCGTCTCCTGAGTGAGTTCCTTAAGTAATGCTATCGTTTCATCAAAAGAGAGTGAAAGTTTCGTTTCCCTTAAAACCCTTCCCTGCATAAGCCCTTCAGCAGCAAATGCATAGACACCTTTTTCTTTAAGAAATGAGATAAATTCAGGTATTTTGTCACTATTCATTTTTGTGAAGGTTGTATGTGCGACACAGTAGAGCGGAGTGGCAATCGCATTCTCCAACCCTTTTACTGTTTTCTCCCAGGACCCGCCTTCAGTCAATCTATTATGTATATCTTCCTTATGTGATTCAATTGTAATCTGAAGATGGTCGAGACCAGCATCAACAAGGGAATTCGTATAATCCATATCTGCAAGTTTCTCACCATTCGTCAATAAACCTGTTACAATACCCGTTTCCTCAGCGAAACTTACAAGATCGACAAAATTTTCATAGGAAGTTGGTTCACCCCCAGCAAATAAAATATGCGGAACCCCTATATTCCAGAGTATCTCAATAATCCTCTTCCATTGTTCAAAATTGACCCTACCTACCTTATCGGGTTTTCTGTAACAGAAACCTCGAATGAGGTTGGCATTCTCATAGGTCAACAAAAGGTCCATCCTATGTGGTGCAGAAAACCCACTGGTAAACATAGAAATATCGCTGGATGTAAGATATGTAACGGGGTCTATATCCGTCGACTCGGAAAAACGTCTTACGGTACCCCTTAATACATCTATATCGGAAGCAACCGTCTCTTCTCTAACCCTATATCTATCTCTGAGTGTTTTTATAATTTCTTTATCTTCCTTTCCATCGAGTAACTCTTTGACTATTTCCGCAGCAGTCTGGTTAAGATAAAGAATCTTATCTGCATCAAGTATAAGAATACCTGCACCGTTCGATTCAATCCTTAAATGAACCCTGTGCCCTTCGAGTATTCCACCACTCTTATAATGGTAAACACCTTGTTTAAGGGGCTTTGCCCATCTAAATATATTAGCCATAAAGACTCCTTTCTCTTACGTTCTCCTTTACTTTCCCTTTTGTATCTTTCTTCAGTTTTTGCTGGATGTTTTTGGGAAAGAGATAGACTGCTATCCTAGCTGTTGATATCGTATATCTCCCAAAAGTGGATTTTTTAATGAATGACTTTCCTCCTGGGGCAAAAGTAAAAATGAGCAACGAAATAACCCCTGCAATAATAGTACCTTTCACGATACCAAAGATACCACCAATAATTCTATCAAGCCATGAAAGATGGCTCAATTTTATGGCTTTCTTAAAGAATATTCCCAATATTATTATTATTATTGCGGTAAGGAGGAAAAGAACAACAAAACTTATTATCGATGCAGCAGTGTTCCCTTTGATAAAACATAGAATATAAGGTTGAACAAGGAATGAAAATTTCATCGCGATAACGATACCCAGGATAAACGCAGCCAGAGCAAATAATTCACTTATAATGCCTTTCATAAATCCATAGAGAAAAGCAGCAGCAACAATTACAATGATTAATATATCATACCAGAACATTTAAAACCTCTCATTTTTCATCCTCATCTCTTTCTGTAGCAACTTTTACTTTTTCGAATCCTATCATCCTGACCAAAACAAAACTACCCAGAATAACAGATATATAGAATGTAAAAAACCTCCAGAGAAGCACATATATGCCGAGAAGTTCCTTCGGGCATATCAAAGAAAAGAGTGAAAAGCCTCCCAGTTCAGCCACACCACTGGCTCCGGGTGTAGGAACAAAAACAAGAAGATAGGTAAGAACAAGTTGTAGTATAACAGCTTTCATTACAGGTACTTGGATGCCGAGTCCGTAAAGGAGTGAAGGCGCTATCAAAAAATAGACACCCATCGAGAGAAGGGTAATAATAAAGGAAAGTAATGTTTTCCACTTTCCTTTATTAAAGAAAAGTAACCAGCTCTTCTTAAAACTTATAACCTCATCGAGTATTCTATCAACAAACCTTTTCAGACCACAACCCTTAATAACCCTCTTTTTTCTGAGAAAATCACCAAATCTGTGTAGCCCTTTTCTCACATTTTCTGTCCTGAAGAGAACAAGTAGCAAAAAACCAATTGCTATGAGGTAAAAGAAAAAAAGATAGTTCAGGATGGCTTTCACTATCTGTGTAGTAGAAATAATATGGTAGTAGGATATTATTCCTGGTAATGCTACAAGAACAACACCGAGACTGAGAATAGCCCTGAAAAGCAGAATGGCTGTCCCTTCACCAATAGAGAATCCTTCTCGTTTAAGAACATAAACCTGAAATGGAATACCACCCGATTGAAATGGTGTTATTGCTCCAAGAAATAATCCACCCAATGTAAACTCAATACTGCTTTTTAATGAAATAAACTTACCAAGTGCCCAGCTAAGCACTTGAAGTCTTAAGAAATCAAAATAGAGATGAACGAGAGCAAGGAAAAGGGTAACAAAAAGAAACAATGGAGCTATCTTCCCGAGTGCACTATAGGTCTCTTTGTCAACTGTAAGAAGTAGTACAACTACTATAGCAACAACAGTAATAATGAGAAAAACCCTTAATCCCCGTATTATATCCTTTTTTTCCATACCTATCCAGTTCTATTTATCAAAAGAAGGTTTTATTCTTTTCATCTTTCGATGCTTCTCTATCTCCTCTTCTTCCCCCCTCTGCAACATTCGGATAATAACAAAAGCACCAAAGATTACTCCGATGTAGCAGGTGAAAAAACGCCAAAGGACCACACATATTCCCAGAAGATGCTCGGGACTGAAGGACTTAAAAAGGGAAACAAAAGCAGCCTCCGAAACACCACTTCCACCTGGTGTCGGAACAAAAAAGAGCAAAAACTTAAGGAGCAATTGAAGATAAAATGTTTCAATAATGGGGGGATGTGCGCCAAGTCCGAACAGGATTGCAGGTGCAATTGAAAAGAGAGCAATATACGAAACTACCGTTACAAGAAAAGCAAGGAAAAGCCTGAACTTTTGCTGCTTAAAATAGATTTGCAAACTTTTTCTGAAATCCTCCACCTCGATAAAAACTCTTCTAAAAAATCGGAGCAGTTTCCTCGAGCGCACGATTCTCCTCCTTCTTAAGAAAAAGTAAAAACGATAAGTCCATCTTTTCAACATTTTGGGCTTTAAGAAAAGTATAACAAGTAGTAACAGTGCAATCCCGTATACAATAAAAAGGTATTTCATCAACGCCTGGGTTACTTTTCCTGACATTATTCCTTCATAGTGAAAAATAATTATTGGAACGACAAATATAAAAATAAGGAGTTCAAGAATTCCCCTGAAGAGTAGAACTACACTCCCTTTTCCCAGTGAAAGGCCTTCCTTGTTCAATATGTATAATTGAACAGGTAAACCTCCTGTCTGAAAAGGGGTAACGGCAGCAAGAAAAATACCTGATGTGATAACAGAAACAGCAGTTGATAAACTCACACGTTTTCCAAGTGCAGAACTCAGTATCTGCACCCTTAAACCATCCATATAAAGATAGATTCCCCAGAATACAAAACAGAGAAACAGATAGAAAATATTGACCTCTTTTAATGCGGTCCATGTATGTTTATCGAGTGTAATGAGCATAATAACAATATAGGTTAAGACAGTAATGATAAGAAAAATTCTTAAACCAAGTTTTACACGTTCCCTTAGAGTCAAATCAACCCCTTTTCTTTTAGTAACATTTCAAATCCTTTCTGCTTTTTTAGGCAAAGCTCCACTACGAGCGAATAGAGAGGCAGATGCAATGCATCGGAATAATGAGAGAGGGAATAAATATCCTTTTCTGTCGTAACAATTGCATCAACATTTTTTATAGAGGATACCCTATTTATCCTCCTTATATCATTCCTCGAATAATAATGATGGTCTAAAAATGTCATCGAATAGCCAATCGTTAAACCGAGGGAGGTAAGGGTCTTTAGAAAGGAGTTATTGTTTCCGATAGATGATAGAGAGAGCACATTTTTCCCTTTGAGACACCCTATCTCAAACCTCCTATCATCCGATGCAGATTGCAAAAACAGAGGATTGTGAAAGGATAAAAAGATGGGTGCACTCCTTTTGTAATTTTTGATACCCCTTAAAATATATGGCATCTGTTTCCTTTCTACCTGGTCGTATCTTGTAACAACAATAATATCGGCTCTTTTCATAGCATTTAACGGTTCCCTCAATCTTCCTGCAGGAATAAGAAAAGAATTCAAAAAATTATCGGTAGCGTCGAGCAAAAGAATATCCAAATCCCTCTCTATAGAAAAAGATTGGAATCCATCGTCGAGAATAAGAACATCCGGTGCATAGTTTTTTATTGCATAGGAGCAACCCTCGTTTTTATCGCTTGAAACAATTATTGGAATCCTAATCTTCTTTGAAAGAAGCCACGGCTCATCACCCGACTCTACATCTTTGTGAATGATAGTATCTATCAAATGTTTTTTATTACCTTTTCTGTATCCCCTGCTTACGACAACCACATTCTTACCCCTTTTTTTCAAAAACCCTGCAAGAAAGATAACAAATGGTGTCTTTCCTGTCCCACCGATAGTAATATTACCGATACTAACTATCTTTGTTTTTGACCTATCAAGTGGTTTAATATTGTTCAGTTTAATTCTTCTATTTAAACAAAAGACTACTCTATAAAGATAAGAAAAAGGGAGGACTATAAAATTAAACCCTTCAGGAAAATATATCATTGTTATTTAAAGGAAATCACTTTTTTTAAGAGTTTCAATGTAACGAACTACAACCCCTTTTTTTTGCCTGATGTAATTCAATGAATTCTCGCCCATTTCCCTCCGCTTGAGAGGATGACGAAAAAGATAAGATATAGTCTTACTAAAATCGTTTTCACCTTTCACCTGAATTGCACAATTTAACTGGAGTAGTTCCCGTGCATTCTCTTTTGTATTATTGATATATGGTCCGAAGATAATGGGAATACCAAAAAAAGCTGGCTCAATAAGATTATGTCCACCGTAAGGGAGTAAGGTTCCACCAACAAAAGCAATATCAGCAACAGAGTAGACACTCCTCAACTCTCCTATTGTATCAAGTATAAGCACATCCTCTCCCTTGAATGAAAATTTCTCTGTTCGTCTCCTGTATAAAAATTTATCTCTTCTCAACACATTCTCGATATCCTTTACTCTGTTCAAATGTCTGGGTGCAATAATAAGATAGGTATCCCCAAATTCATTTTTTAATCTTTTAAATCCCTGTAAGACAATCTCCTCCTCACCCTTTCTCACACTTCCTGCAACTATAACAAATTTAGAAGATGGTATCAATAGGGAACTTTTCTCCATAGGTAGAGGATATGAATTATCCGATTTCAGTGAACCTATCATTCTAACCTTTTCTTTCCTGACTCCAAGTTTCAAGAACTTTTGTTCTTCTTCTTTATCCTTAGGCAAAAAAATGTTAATCTGTTCAAAAAATTTTTTGCTAAATAGCCTTATGAGATAGTATCTCTTATATGTTGTATCAGACAATCTCGCATTAGCGAGAACAATCTTTACGCCTGTTAGTCTGCATAGGAATATCAAAGAAGGCCAGATTTCTGTCTCTATAAGAATCAGGGTTTTCGGATTTATCCTTTTTATTGCTTTCTTAACAAATGGGAAAAAATCAAAAGGAACAATCACAAAATTACCCAACCCTCTCATTATCTTCATTGCCCTTTCTTTTCCCGTCTGTGTCATCGTAGATATTACTATTTTTCTCTCAGGAAATCTTTCTCTTATTTGCATAACAAGCTTACTCGATGCAGTGATTTCCCCGACTGAAGCACCATGTATCCAGATGGTTTTACCGCCATTTGAATAATCAAAAGTATAGTTTCCAAACCTCTCTTCCCATTTTTGAGGTTGGCTTTTCCTCTTAAACATTGAGTAAGGAAATGTAAGTACATAAACGACTGCCCAGAGCAGATTATAGAAAAAGATGAAAACAATATTCATCAAAATACCTCTGCTACTCTGTTTATTTCGTTAAGTTCCCGTGTAAGAATTTGTCTAATCATTTCCTCGTTTGCATCTTTCTTTATATAGTGGACCTTCCCAAAAACAATATTGATTCTGCTCATAGGTATGGGAAGCATAAAATGGTCCCAACTTGAAAAATATTTTGCTCTACTTGCACCAATGCCAACAGACAGTATTGGTCTCTTCGAAAGTTTTGCTATCGTGATAGGACCACCTGAAAAATGGTATCGCGGTCCTTTAGGACCATCTGGAGTAATAGCAAGATCATACTGCTTCACTACCTTCCTCATCACAAGACAGGCTTTCATTCCTCCTCTCGTTGTGGAGCCTCTGGTAACAGTAAATCCAAGTAATTTCAATGCTCTGGCAATTAATTCTCCATCCCTATGTTGTGAAACCATTATGTTTATCCTTGAATTCCTATGAGAATATAGAAGTGGAAAAAATTTCTGATGCCAGAAAACGAATATGCAATTACCGTCTAAACGGGCTTGAGCCAATGAACAACTATTCTTAAAGGAATACCTCATAGTAACACCTATTACTCGAACCAGAAAAACTATTAAAAATGGAACTATAAAAATCCCCAGATTTTTAGTCAAACTTCGCAAAAAGCGCTCTCTTTTCATTTTTCTTTACGGTTTTTCTAAATAAATCCGAATCCTTCTTGCTAACTTTTGTAATACCTATCGCTCTAATTTCGCTTGCAATAATCTCAGCTGCATTCTTCGATGCTCCTCTTCGATTGAGAGCCATCTTCACTTTGCTGAGTTCCTTCTTTATGTTTTCACTATATAATCTATCGTCGAGTATTCTCAAAACTCTATTGGAAATTTCATCAGTCCTGATGGAAAACTGGATATATTCTGGGACAATCTCTTTTCCACCTATGATATTAACAAGACCTATAAAAGGCAGTTTTACAAGTCTTTTCCCAATAATATATGATAAGAGAGATACTTTATAGATAATAACACAGGGGGTTTCCAGGAAGACTGATTCAAGGGTTACTGTTCCAGAGGCTGCAATAGCAACATCGGCACAATTTATGCTGTCGGGGGTTTCCTCAAAGATAACCTTTATTGCCCCATCCGGTGATAGCATTGTTTCTATCTCCCCGGAGATGGTGGGAAGAATAAATTGTGTATCCTGTTTTTTATTTGTTATTGTCCTTGCGCATTTCAGCATCAACGGCAGTAATCTCTTAATCTCCTCTTTTCTACTACCGGGAAGTAATGCAACGATAGGCTTCGCAGGGTTTAATCTATGTATCCTACAAAACTCCCCTTTATTCCTCACAAGTTTTATCTCATCGGAGAGAGGATGACCTACAAAGTATGTTTTTATTCCATACGAGGAAAGTAATTTCTTCTCGAAAGGAAAGATTACAATGGCAATATCAAGGTTCTTGTACATACCCCGCAACCTCCATGCTCCCCATGCCCAAACCTGTGGTGTAATATAGTATATAACCTTTATACCAAATGATTTCGCAAAAGGTGCGAGCCGTAGATTAAAACCAGGGGAATCTACAAGTATCAATACATCGGGTTTCATACTTCGCATCTTCTCAACAAGGGAACGAAGTATTTTCTTAATACTTCCCATTTTTTTAAGAACCTCCCAAAACCCTATTATGGATAGTTTATCTATATGAAAGAAAAGCTCCACACCCTCTTTTTTCATCCGTTTCCCTCCAACACCGTAGAATCTACTTTCAGGGAGTATCTTTTTTATCTCTTTTATAAGAAAAGAGGCATGTAAATCACCCGATGCCTCACCGGTAATAACGAAGAATTTACTCATCGGTTACTTATACCATAATTCCTTCCTTTTGTCAAGATGTGGAAAAGGAAAATAGAATTTATCAATTTACCTCCTTTTATTATTCATAATATAAAGGGTCAGCATGACATATTGTATGAATCGGAATTTTGAAAGAAATTTCTTGACAAACAGGTAATTTTATATTATAAAATAGTAATTTCTTCGGGGCGGGGTGAAATTCCCCACCGGCGGTAAAGCCCGCGAGTCCCTTTGTGGGATTGACCTGGTTGAATTCCAGAGCCGACAGTTACAGTCTGGATGAGAGAAGGAAGAAAAATTTATCCCCCGAAGAAAATAATTAAAAAAGAATAAGTGGTTAGGGTTGTGTTATGAATAACAATGAAATATTGATGAAACGGGCAATCCAATTAGCAAAAAAAGGTAAAGGGAGGGTGAGCCCAAATCCTCTTGTAGGAGCCATCATCGTAAAAAATGGCACTATTATCGCTACTGGATACCACAGAAAGGCGGGGACAGAACACGCAGAGGTTATCGCAATCAGGAAAGCAGGTAAAAAAACAAAGGGCTCAATAATGTATGTGAATCTTGAACCCTGCTGCCATTATGGGAACACTCCCCCCTGCACGAAAACTATTATTAGTGCAGACATAAAGGAAGTCTTTGTTGGAACCAAAGACCCAAATCCTCTCGTCTCAGGCAAAGGGATAAAGGAACTAAAAAAAAGTGGCATAATGGTTCATAAAGGTATTCTTGAAAAGGAGGCAAGGGAGCTAAACGAGTTCTATCTAACCTTTATGGAAAAGAAAAGACCTTTTATAATACTCAAAACCGCCCAAACAATCGATGGCAAGATAGCAGATATATATGGAAATAGTAAGTGGCTCACAAATAAATTAGCAAGAAGGAAGGTACATTCATTGCGAAATGAAGTGGATGCTATCCTTACGGGCATGGGAACCGTAAAAAAGGACAACCCACTGCTTACTCCAAGATTGGTAAAAAAAATAAAGAAACCTACCCGCATTGTTCTTGATACCAACTTGAGAATCTCGCAGGAATCAAATATTGTAGGAGAAGGCACTATCATTGTAACAGCAAGAAAGAATCATATAAAAAAAGAGAAAATGCTCAAAGATATGGGTGTAAAAATATGGAAGGTCGAAACTGATAAAAATAGTATTAATATTCAAAAGGTATTAAAAAAAGCCTACAAACAGGGAATCCAGAGCATTCTTATCGAGGCTGGCAGGGGTGTCGCATCATCGTTCTTAAGAGAAAAACTTGTCGATAAAATATACATCTTCATCTCCAACAAAATACTTGGGTCGGGTATGCCTTCTTTTGAAAGGATAGGTCTCGAAAAATTATCCGATGCACTTCTAATAGACAATATCTCTTTTGAACGTTTCGAGGATAACCTTTTAATAAAGGGATATGTTCACAGGAATCATTGAAAATAAGGGTAAGGTAAAGAATATTAGTAGAAAACAGAACGGTGCAAATCTTGCTATAGAAATCATCGGAGGCGGTCCTACATTTAAATCTGGAGGGAGTGTTGCTGTGAACGGTACCTGCCTTACAATTACAGATTTTAAGGACAATACCTTTTTTGTCGATGTAGTAAAGGATACGCTTTCAAGAACCAATCTTTCCACTCTGAGAAGGGGCGATATTGTAAACATCGAGTTTCCGATGAAACTCGGCGATAGACTGGAGGGGCACATCGTAGAAGGACATATCGATGGTATGGGCAGAATAACCTCGATAATAAAAAGTGGAACACAGTGTTCGCTGAAGATAAAAATACCCGATAATCTCACCAGGTATATAGTAAAAAATGGCTCCGTATCTATCGACGGAATAAGCCTCACCGTTAAAGAAATAATGGGAAATATACTCGGTATAACATTGATACCATTTACTATAGAAAATACCAATCTCAAACTTCTGAGAGTTGGGGATAGTGTAAACATAGAGGTTGATAGAATGGGTAAATATGTCGAAAAACAACTTAATGTCTAATATTGGAGTAAAACAATGAAAACAATTGAAGAAGGTATAGAGGAAATAAAAAAAGGTAAAATCGTCATTATAGTAGACGATGAGGGGAGAGAGAATGAAGGCGATTTTATAATGGCAGCAGAAAAGGTAACTCCAGAAGCAATCAATTTTATGACAAAATATGGTCGTGGTCTCGTTTGTCTTTCGATGGAAGGGAAAAGACTCGATGAACTTAATATTCCCCGTATGGTCGACAGAAACACTGCAAAAATGAAAACTGCCTTTTCTGTATCAATCGATGCAGTTCACGGAACAACCACAGGTATTAGTGCCCATGATAGAGCACACACAATACTTACAACCCTGAATAAAAAAACCAAGCCCCATGACCTTGCAAGACCCGGACATATCTTTCCTCTTCGAGCAAAACCTGGAGGTGTGCTAAAGAGGGCAGGTCATACAGAAGCGGTTGTTGACCTTACAAGATTTGCAGGGTTGTATCCAGCAGGGGTGCTCTGTGAAATTATGGATGATGATGGAACAATGGCAAGATTACCTAAATTAAAGGATATTGCGAAAAAATTTAATCTGAAATTAATCACTATTGCTTCACTTATAGAATACAGAAAGAGAAAGGAAAAATTTGTTAAGAGGGAGGCAATGGCAAATCTTCCGACAAAATATGGAAATTTCAGAATCATTGCATATAAAGACCTGTTATCAAATATCGTCCATGTTGCATTGGTAAAAGGAAAGATAAAGGGTAAGAGGGATGTTCTGGTTAGAGTTCATTCTGAATGTTTAACAGGGGATGTTTTTGGCTCAAAACGATGTGATTGCGGGGAACAAGTTTCTTCTGCTCTCAAAATGCTCGAGAAAGAAGGAGCGGGCGTCTTTCTTTATATGAAACAGGAAGGAAGAGGTATCGGACTCTTAAATAAAATCAAGGCTTATAAGCTTCAGGAAAAAGGATTGGATACAGTAGAAGCAAACGAAAAATTGGGATTTCCAGCCGACCTCAGGGACTATGGAATCGGTGCACAAATACTTGTTGACTTAGGTCTTTCAACTATTCGACTCCTTACCAATAATCCCAAAAAGGTTGTAGGACTTGAAGGTTATGGCCTCCATATAACCGAACGTGTCCCCATAGAAATCTATCCTAATAAATTAAACAGGAATTACTTAAAGACAAAAAAGGACAAATTGGGACACCTTCTTGAAACGGTTTAACCTCAACAAAGGAGCTATTATGCTAAATGTCAAAGAAGGCAATCTTGTTGCAAAAGGGCTTAAATTTGGCATTGTTATTTCTCGATTTAATAGATTTATTTCCGAAAGACTTTTTGAAGGTGCAATGGATTGCATAAAAAGACACAATGGAGATGAGAATAATGTGACACTATTCTGGGTGCCCGGTTCTTTTGAACTCCCCCTTATTGCAAAAAAGGTTTCCATCTCACAAAAATATGATGCAGTAATATGTATAGGTGCAATCATAAGAGGTGAGACACCCCACTTCGATTTTATTGCACAGGAAGCAGCAAAAGGTATTGCAAAGGCTTCTTTTGAAACGGATATTCCAATAACCTTTGGAATCATCACAGCTGATAATATCGACCAGGCAGTAGAGAGAGCAGGTCTAAAGGCAGGTAACAAAGGCTGGGATGCAGCTCTATCCGCAATCGAGATGGCAAACCTACTTAAGAAAATCAAATAAAATATTATTTTGTTCAAACAATAAAAGTGTTTAACGAGTAAAACGAGTTATAATAATGGGAAAAAGAAGGGAAGCAAGGGAAACCGTTCTCAGCGTTCTATATTATTATGAAATAGACAAGTGTGACATAACCAAACTTCTTGAACAAATTCCACACCAAAAAGATGTGAACAAAAAATTGAGTGATTATATAAAGCGACTCATCGAGGCAACAATTAAGAACCTTGACACCATCGATAAAAAAGTAAAAAAAGCTGTAGAAAATTGGGATATGGACAGAATAGCAATCGTAGATAAAAGCATCTTAAGATTTGCAACAGCAGAAATACTTTACTTCCCTGACATCCCTATCAAGGTTTCAATAGATGAAGCAGTTGAGATTGCAAAAAAATTCTCTACAGAAAAATCTGGCGCTTTTATCAATGGTATCCTTGATAAGATTGCAAGGAGCGAAAATCTTCTCGAAAAACGAAAATAAGAAAAAGAGAAAGGAATCAATCTTTATGAATTTCGCAATTTCGAACTCATATTTGTCTTTAGAGGAACGAAGATGAGAATTGCTATCATATCCGATATTCATAGTAATCTCGAGGCACTTAATGCTGTCCTTGATTATGCAAAAACAGAACACATCGATGAATACATATGCACAGGAGATATTGTTGGTTATGGTGCGAACCCCAATGAATGTATCGATATAGTGAAAGAACTCACAAATAGAATCGTTGCAGGTAACCATGACTTTGGTGTATGCAATTTAACGGATACCTCTTATTTTAACAATGTAGCAAAAAAAGCAATAGAATGGACAAAGAAGGAAATAAAAAATGAAAATATGGATTTCCTGAAATCCCTCCCTTTGATAATAGAATACAAGAATATGCTTTTTGTTCATTCAGCCCCTTCTTCTCCTGCTCGATGGAATTATATTTTAAGTATGTTCGATGCAATGAACGAATTTAATTTTTTTGAAAACCCTCTATGTTTCGTAGGACATTCACACCAGCCTGTTATTTTTTCGATTAACTATGACTGTGAAATTGGCACATCTGTTGAAAATTCCATCACATTGAACAAAAAGAAGAGATACATCATAAATAGTGGAAGTGTGGGACAACCAAGGGATGGCAACCCAAAAGCATCCTTTCTTATCTATGATACCGATAAAAAAAGTATTACTATCTCAAGAATTAGCTATGATATAAAGAAAGCACAGAGGAAAATTATAGAAGTAGGCCTCCCTTCTTTTCTTGCAGAGAGACTGGAAATTGGAAGATGAAAATAACCTGTCCTCAATGCGGTGCAGATATAGAAATACAGCCGAGAAGTTTACAGCTTATTTGCCCCTTTTGTAATACACAACTTATATTCGATAAGGAACTTGCTCTCGAATCCTACCGGCTTAAACCAACCTGTGAGGAGGAGCCTACAAGACATATATTAAAACAATTCCTCACTGAAAAAAACCGAATAGAGGAAATTGAAGAATGTCAACTCTCGTATCTACCCTTCTACAGATTCCTCTATGAAAAAAATAATAAAATTGTTGAAAAAATTTTCTCTGCCTTAGAGAAACCTCCTTTTCCATTTCTGTCCATACCGTCGGGTTCAATGGCGCCGATGGGAAAAGATGAAAAAATCCTAATTGTAAAACCCGAATGTAACCTTTCATCAATACTTGAAAAAATGCGAAGAAAAGAAGCAAAGTCACTTGAGGAAATGCTTCTTATCTACTATCCATTCTGGAGAATAAAAATATCATCGGGAGAAACAATCTGGCTTGATGCAGTTCAGGGTAAGATAGTTTCAGGGGAGAACTTAAAAGAGCAGAAAGATATGAAAAAATTCTTCAAAACCATCCTTATAGGATTTTTTATTCTGCTACTCATAGAGGGTATCGTTGTCCCTTCTCATATCTTAAGAATTCTTCTCCAGGGTGCTACCGCAATAGGGTTCTTTTATTTCGCACGAAAAAGATTAAATAATGAATATTAGGGTTGTATCCGTCCTCTGTCCCAAATGTGGGGCTGGCGTAAATTTCTATGAAAAAGATAGGGTTATCAAGTGTCATCACTGTAATACAAATTTCATACCCATTCACTCGGAAGGTGTCGAAAGATACTATTTTGAAGCCTTTGTAAGAAACCCACAGATAAAGGTGCAACATTTTCTAAAACAAAAGGAGTTCAAGAGAAATGAATACAAAATCGTAGATATTGACCATTTTTTTATCCCTGTATGGAAAGCAATAGGTCAGGTAACAGGCTGGATTTCAGGATTATCTCCAAGAAAAACCGTTTTATATACGGAAATGGTTACCGGACCCAACGGAACACAGATTCCCATAAAGCGAAAAAGAGAGACGGGTGGTATACCACTAAAAAAACTTATGCGTATGGATAAAGAAATGCTACTCAATGCCGTACATTTCCCGGATTTACGATGGAGTAAAGAAGAAGTATCAAAGGTCGAATATTCATCCTCCCTCGAAGTCTACAATGAAGAAAAAATGAACAAATGGGGGAAGATACTCACCCCAGACCTTTCTCCAAAACTCGAAAAAAAACAATTGTTAAGAAGATTTATTAAATCTGCTTTATCCCTATATATCAATTATGAACCGCTTAAACAAAGATTAAAGGTTATCGGACTGCGGGTTTTCCTCTATTATTTTCCCGTCTCATTATTTAAGGTAGAGTTAAACAACCAACTTATTTGCCTCACGGTAAATGGGGTTTCAGGTAAAGTAACCACGAATAAAATATTTAAGAAGGAATTTATTCCAAAAAGAAAAAAGAATTTCCTATCGGATATATTATTAATCATGGCTTCTTCCTTCATATCAACATCCCTGATAGTCACAAAGAATCCCACTTTTGCACAGATTGGAATAGTTCTTGTAATATTTACATTTATCTTTATCATAATAAAACGATGAAACTCTTTCACCTATTACCATTACAGTGTCCAAAATGTGGCTCGCCTATAGATTCAAATCGCAATGATGTAATCTACTTCTGTAACAATTGCGGAGCAGGTTTGGAGTTCAACGGAGAGAAACTTGAACTGGTAAGAACCGTTTTTGCACGACCAGAGCTGGATAAGGAAAATGAACCCCAATTATTTCTTCCATTCTGGCTCTTTCATCTTGATATTTCCATCAAAGGTAAAGAGGTTTACCTTCCCTTTATCTTCAGACCAAATTTTCTTGAAACGCAAGATAGTCTCCTTACCAATAAAACATTGCTCGAGAAGATACTTAAAAAAAGAGAGGAACAAACAAAGAAAGAGGAAATGGATTTTTCTATATATGTTCCCTCTTTTCCCACAACAGGAACATTTGAATACTCATCAAATATAGGAAATAGATTTACAAAAACACGACCCAAACTCACATTCTACGAGGAGAAGAAAAAGATGGAATCTTGCATCTATAACTCTTCCGATGCACTTTCCATTGCGGAGGATGAGTATATATCCCTTCAGTCTGCAGTAATTCCCAACCTACTCGGTCTTGAACTCTCTTTTAATGTGAAGGAAAAAATGGTGATTGGCATTCCATATATAAAAAAAGAAAAGGGTATCTATTATGACCAGATTATAGGTGAAATCATCGTTGCAAGTGCACTGAAAGGAGGAAAGAGAGATGAGCGAGGAGTGAAACGGAGTATCGGAGAAACAAACGCTTCGCTGTGAATAAAACGCACTTCGTGCTGTAAACTAACGCCTTCGGCTGTAAAACTAACGCTTCGCTGTAAATAAAACGCTATCGCTGAAATAAAACACTCCGTTGTAAACTAACGCCTTCGGCTGTAAAACAAACGCTTCGCTGTAAATAAAACGCTATCGCTGAAAAGACAGAATACAGATGAGAGAAGAGTGAAACGGCGACTCCAAAATTAATAATGCAAAATGAAAAGACCAGATAAACCAGTAAATGTGTATATGAGTGGATGTGTAGATGTGTTCCCCATTCACTCATTAACCCATTTACTCATTTACCAGTAATTAACAATGAAAAATGAAATCTAAACAGACGCTAGTGCCCTGTCAAATAAGATAGGTCGTATCTTTATTTCAAAACAACAGGTGAGGCATCTTGCCTCACCTGTTAGAATGCAACTTTTTCTACTTGATGCGGCACTAGGACGCCTTTTTTATGTTGACTCAATGACGCTTTATATCTAAATAAACCAGATGACCCAGAAGAGAAAGGAGAGGAGAAAATGGCTAAACAGGTTGTCTCTGCACTCATTGTAGCAGGTGGTAGGGGAAAAAGAATGGGTGGGAACATCCCAAAACAATTTATAAAAATCGATAGAATTCCCATCATTATCAGAACACTCACCCCTTTTGAAAGGTCAAAAGAAATAGATAACATTATTCTTGTTCTCCCAAAAAAATGGAAAAAGAAGGGGGAATTTCTTCTCAAAAAATTCTCCACTAAAAAAGTTAAAAAAATAGCAAATGCAGGGAGGACAAGGCAAGCATCGGTTTACAATGGACTTATTGCTCTCAGAAAATTCAATCCTGATATAGTAATTATACATGACGCTGCAAGACCATTCATAACAGGGAAAATGCTCAAGGCTACTATGGAAGGTGCAAAAAAATATGGGGCGGTTAGCACTGCAATTGCATTAAGGGATACAAACTTTGATAAAAAGAAAATGGTAATAATCGATAGAGAAAACATCATTAGGATTCAAACACCTCAGGCTTTCAGATTTTCATTAATACTCAAAGCACACATCGAGGCGAGGGAAGCAAAAAAATGGGATTTTCCCGATGATACAAGTCTCTTAAATTTTTACGGGAAGAAAACTGTCTTTATTGAAGGTAACCAAGGTAATATAAAAATCACGGATAAAAAAGACCTCAAACTGGCTCGAGCAATTGTAAAGTTACGTTCGTAGTGATAAAAAGATGACTCGGATGGTAGATAGACAGGTTTGCCCCTGCAAATCTGTATCTTTCTATAAGTCATTAGATTTTTTCTCCTCCACACACTTAATAAAAACCTTCACAAGTTTGGGGTCAAACTGAGTTTTTGAATCCTTCTTAAGTCTCCTTATTGCTTCTTTTTTAGAGAGTGCCTTCCTATAAGGTCTGTCTGTCGTCATCGCATCGTAAGCATCACCAACAGTTATTATTCTTGCAACAAGTGGAATTTTGTCACCTTTTAATCCATCGGGATACCCTTTTCCATTCAGCCATTCATGATGGTATTTTATTCCCTCAAGTACCATATCTAATTGTTTAATAGGCTTCATAATTATTACTCCACGAGCTGGGTGCTCCTTTATTATTTCAAACTCCTTCCTGGTAAGTTTGCCTGGCTTCAGGAGTATTTTGTCCGGAATACCTATCTTGCCGATATCGTGCAACAGAGCAGAAAGTTCTATCCGCTGGAGCTCAGATGGCGGGAGGTTCAACTGTTTTGCAAGCATAAGACTGTATTTTGTGACCCTTTCTGTATGCCCTCGTGTGTATTTATCCTTTGCCTCCACAGCATTGATGAGTGCCCTTATCGAATTCTTAAAAAGCTCGGACAGGTCCGTATACAATCTTGCATTATCAATAGCAATAGCAGCCTGCTTTGTAATAGCACTAAAGAGTTTTTCATCCTGTTTACTAAAAGGTTTATCACCTATCTTATTGAGCACCTCTGCAACACCAATTACTTTACCCTTTACCTTCAATGGTACGGCAAGAATGGAACGGGTTTCCCATTTTGTCTTCTTATCTACACCGGTAAAAAATCTTTTATCCTTCCTAACATCAGGAACATTTAGAATCGAACCTTGCTTTGCAGTCCATCCTACGATACCCTTTCCCCAGGGAACCCTTATCTCTTTTGCCTCTTTCCCCTTTTCACCTGTAGCGACAAGAAAATAGAGTTCATTAGTTTGCTCGTCAATTTGAAATATAGAACTCGCCTCTGCTTCCATTACTTCCTTAAGTTTCTCCATAATTATACGAAGGAGTTGCTCTAAATCGAGTGTCGAACTAATCAATGTACTTGTTTCTGATAGTATAGACAACCTCTTGATTCTGTCGTTCATCTTCCTTAATAACCCACAATTTTCTATAGTTTTTGCAAGAAATGAACCGAATAGAAGGGAAATATCAAGGTCATCCTGTACAAAATCCCTTCCTCTTTCCTTATTTATCAATTCGAGAACACCAATGATTTCTACTCCCGATTTTATTGGTAAGCAGAGTATATTTCTCGTACTGTATTCGATTGACTTCGATATTCGAGCGTCCCACCTTTCATCTTTTTCAACATTATTCGCCAAAACAGGAACACCTGTTCTGGCTACCCAACCCGCTATTCCCTTCTTAACAGGAAATTTTATATTAAGAAGAAGCTCGGATTTTGGACCCTGTGCCGCTTTTACTATTAAATAATCTCCCTCTCGTAGAAATATAGAACCCGATTCGCTACTCGTTATTTCTACTGCGAGGTCAAGAAGTTGTGAAAGGACCTTACCAAAATCATCTATATTTGAAGCAACCTCCGCTACCCTCTCGAGCACTTTTAATTTTAACCTCAAATTTGTTAATTCCATATCATTCTTCAATAACTTTCTATCTCCCTTCTTCAACTTTTCTCCTAAGTTATCTCCTCAAGAATATATTTTCTAGAGCCCAATCCAATACTTTCAGCGTATTCCAAACCGTAAGCCCAATCAACGTCGGGAAAGAGGTCTCGAAATTTATCCTCACCCTTTTTGAATGCTCTCTTCAATTTGCTACCCTCTATTCCTGCGGAATTATTTACAAGATCACAACTTGCCTGGTCGATTGCAACGGGGTCATTCGATACAACTACACCTATATCAGGAACAACAGGCATAAAAGAAGTTGGAAAACAATCACAATAAGGTGTAATATTCATAAGAACATTTATGTAAAAAATTTTTTCCTTCTTCAATCTGGTAACTGCATAACAGTATTCAGCCAATCTCTCCTGAAATGTCTCCTGTGCAATATCCCACTTAATTCTTATCGCACCTTCCCTACAAACGGCAATACAGGAGCCACAACCAATACATTTTTCAGCATCGATAATTGCTGTTCCATCAATGGATATTGCATTAACCGGGCAATTTGCTAAACAAATACCACAGGATATGCATTTTGTTTGGACAATATATGGACAGACAGAGGAGTGCATCTCTAATTTTCCCTCTTTTGAAGCACATCCCATTGCAATATTTTTTATAGTACCTCCAAAGGCAGATAGTTGATGCCCCTTAAAATGGGCTATACTTACAAGTGTATCCAGTGAAAATACCACCTCTGCAATACTTGCTTTTTTTATCTGTTTCTGCTCTATTTTTACTTTCCTCTTCTGGTCTCCGAGAAGACCATCACCTATAATTATAGGATACCCGATGTTAAAACCGTTCTCGATTGCTGTCTTTATATGGTCAACCGCATTGGCTCGTGCACCCCTATAGAGTGTTGTCGTATCAAAAAGAAAGGGCTTTCCTCCCCCTTCTTCTATAAACCTTGCAATCTTTTTTACATAAAGAGGCCTTATATAAGTGCTGTTTCCCTTTTCGCCAAAGTGAAGTTTTAATCCTACAAGACTATTTTTATCGACTCTATTGTTTAATCCCGCTACTTCAAGAAGCTTTATAAGCTTTTTCAGAAAATCCATTTTCTTAATTCTTAGTGAAGCAAAAAAAACCTTTGCCTTATTCATATCCTAATCTATCACCTTTTGAAACAATATCTTTTTTTCTGTTTTCTTTCTGGAAAAGAAATTTTTTACTCTACTACGGATACTTGATTTTTCCCTCACTAATTCCTGAATCCTGGGTATTGCAAGCTCGGCTGCTTCATAACCCTTCTCGATACAGTAATCGAACCTGCTAAAATCTGCCCAATGCACATCTTCTACATCTGGTTTTATTACAATATCTGCTTTCATTACCTGAGATTCTATGAGTCGTGTTGTCACTATTTCATCTATACGTAAATGAATTTCCAATCCTGTTCCCGGTTTATGCTTCTTCTCAAGTCCACCCCTCAAAGAAACAGCAATAACAACATCTGCTCCCATTGTCTTCGTAGCATAAACAGGAATACTACTTGTTGAACCACCATCAACAAGAAGAAAATCAGCTTCCTCTATATAAGGAAACAGACCCGGGATTGCCATACTCGACATAACAGCTTCCCTGAGTGAACCTTTCTTCTTAATAACATCCATACCAGTAATCAAATCCAGGGATAGGGTTGAAAAGGGAATAACGGTTTTATCCATATCTATATCGGGGATAATCTCTTCAATTAATTCGTTAATTTCTTTTCTTTCCACAAGATAAGGCTTAAAAAGTGCTTCTGCAAAAAATATCTTTTCCCTTATCATATGTATTATCTTTTGAACTCGACCTTCCTCTTCTTTTTTGAAAACAGAAAGTCCAAGATCCTGAAAGGTCTTCGATGCCGTAAACTTTTTCGTCAATTCAACAAGGTGTGCCAAATCTGGCGAGGATGCATAGATTGCCCCGATGATTGCTCCCATACTTGTTCCAGAAATGCAAGCGATAGGAATATCATTCTCTGATAGTGCCTTCAAAACCCCTATATGCGATAAACCTTTACTCGAACCACCGCCAAGTGCAAGACCTATTCGTAACATTTTCCAATGCTTTGAGCTATTCCTTAAACCAGCCTTCCATTTTCAATTCATCGGAACTAACCGGTTTCCTGCCTTTTATAATCCTGAAGACTTCTTCCAATTCTTTTATCATATACTCTTTATAATTTTCTATATGTATCGATTCCTTATTTTTATTATGGATAAAACCTCTGTAAAATGGCCTTACTGATAATGCAAAAGCAAAATTGACTATAAGAAAAATTCCTGCAGTAATCCACATGACAACACTTGCGATATCCTCAGTCGGAATCCTTAAAGAAATCCTCTTTTCATGCCGAGATTTAGCAATCGCTATCCCTTTTTCAATAGCACCACCTTCAATCAAAATGAAGAGTGTGTGGTATGTTCGAAATCTTCCCAACCCTGATAACTCCACAACTTCCTCAACAGACCTCTCTCCATTTAATAATGGAAGCACTATCTTTTCCTGCTCTCCCATCTTTATTGAAAGACTAGGTTTTTTCTTCCTGCTGAAAACAATCTTAGCATCAGGAATTGCCTTCTCTATCTTAGGCCACTCATCAATTCTCCTCATCCCCTCAAGTATTAAGAATTGAGGATTTACAAGAACTTTATAATTACTTTTGGAATATAATTTCTCACCAAGCATGAATTTATATTCACCATTTTCCCATGTAAAGAGTTCATCGACAATCTCCTGTATCTTAAACTCTATTATTTTTTCAAGGTCCTCTTTTGTTAAAATACCTCTTTCTACAAGTGTGTCCACAACGAGAACACCCTTTTTCTTTGAAATTCCACTGTATTTCTTTAAATCTGACTTAGATACCTTGCCTGTAAGGACAAGGTAATCGACAATTGGTCTTAATACACCCTTCTTGTTGTGCGAAGCAGTAGATATCATTCCATCTTCAAAACCGATAGAAATAGTCTCTTTTCTCTTTTTAAAGTCCAGAACACCTGTTTTTCCCTGAGAATTTATTAACTGCAAAACATCCGATACACCAAAATCCTCAATATTTCCTTCAAAAGCCATATTTATTACCTCTTTTCAGAACCTTTCCCAAAAAGATTGAGTAGGGAGAATAGATAAAGTAAAACAATAAGAGAAATGATAGTAATAGATAAAAGATTTGTACCTTTCGTAAATGGAAGATAGGTTATGCCTACAGTAAATCTATTTATGAGAACTATAGTACACAAAAAAGTAAAACATAACATATAAAGCAAACCAGTCCTTATTTTTCCTATACGGAGATGTCCAAGACCTGGTATAAAAAGCCCCCAGAAAATCGTAGTATAGGCTGAAATTACTGCTCTATCTATTACAATCTTATCCTTTAATCTCTCCCTTATATCTACGGAGTCTATAGTGCTCAGTTTACGATAGCATTTCCAGCAGATGTTTTCCTTTTCAAATACCTTCGAAGTAGCATTTGAAATGGGCGATGAACAGATAGGGCATCTATTTTTTATTCCCTTGTCATCTCGAGGAATAATAATAAGAAGAAAAAAACAGCAAAAAAGTATGATAGATAAAGTTCTCCAGCCAAATCCCAGATATTTCCAGGGTAAGATGTTCCTATCCCCCTTAAGAGAAAAAAATTGTTCCCAGAATACTTGTTGTGGTAGGAGCATATCGAGCAGAAAATGGTTATTAATCTCCTTTGAATGCTTCATGTGATTAGTGATTTGGTCAAAATGCAATCGCGCAGATATCTTCATATGATAGGAAGATCTATCGAATTCAAGCTTTCTAATATAGGATTGAGCAATATTATAATGAGGAGCAGTTGCATTTGGTTCACAAGCAATAGCCAAATCATAATATTTAATCGAACTATCTATTTCTTCTTCCCAAAAGAGAACATTGGCTAAATTATTATACGATTGACAAAAGTTGGATTTATCCTCTATTGCTTTCCTGTAATTTAATTCCGCCTCCTCAAAAAATCCTCCCCTTTTTAACTGTAATCCCTTCAGAAAATAGGCAGAAAATTTATCGTTTGTATTGGCCATAAGTCTATCACATTCTTTTATTTTTACCGACTCGAAACGAGATTTTTGAACTCTATCAAACACCTGGATGTTCTGAGACGGGTCCATTGCAGAAAAGGCTTTCATTTGGAAACCACCTAGAAGCGACAGCATGAGTAAAAGTAGTATGAAAATTTGAACGCTCCATTTTTCTTTTCTCTCAAGAAAAGCCATAGGAACAATCAGTAAATACAAAATAACATAAATAGAAGGAAATGTCCAGAACAACGGAATAATGAGGAGAATAATGGACAAAAAATATCTTAAGGGCATTGATATATCATGCGGAAAAAGATTTACCAATTTTGTAACCACAAAAGGAAAATATTTAATAAAAAAGGCAAGCACGAAACCGACTAAAATCATTGAAAGAAAAATGAACAAAAAATTATAAGAAAATCTAATAAGGAATAATCTTGTATTAAAATCAAGAAAAAGTGTATGTATGAGAGATATAAATTCATCAAAAAACTCGAACCTTCTATGTGCCAAAAGGTACCTGACATAAAACAAACGGATTTCAAGAGCATAGGGATTAAGTTCTTTGGCAATTCTTATGCTTCTTTCTATTTCATTTTCTTCCAAGCTCTTCTCTCCACTATTAAGGGATCTGATAAAGAAATATTTACTTAAAATAGGCAATGATAATGCTCCCAAATCTCTTTTTAATTCAGAAAACCTTTCCTCTTCCTTTACCTGAAATTGCCAGAGTTGTTTCTGGGAAAAGAGTTCAAGAAGTATCGTATGCTTGTAAACGTTTGTTCCTGCTTTTTCAATTGCATCATCATAGCAATTGAATGCTTCATCGTATTTATTCTTGTATCTGTAAAGTTCCCCCAAATAAAAGGAGAGAAAAGGATTATCCGGATACCTACGGATAGCATTCTTATATTTCCATTTTATATAATTAAAATCTAGCGAAGGTGCGTAACCCTTTCTGCAAAGTATGTCGTGAAATTTAGGAACAAGATGAAAAGCATAATCCTTTTCCCTGGATGCATCTTCAATCTCCTTTTCAAAATGAGAGAAGTTATTATTGGCAGAACCAAAGCAAGGAAAAAGGAAAATTAAAAATAAAATATAAATAAATTTTACCCTAAACATACCATATATATAAAACTAAATTCAAACGATGTCAAGCAAAAAACCATCGGAGTATTCGGAAAAAAATTTCAATCCAATTTGTGCCGCATCCCAATATAATAAAATGGGAAAGAGAAGAGAGATAACTACTATTTTGGTAGAATAAATGGTGCCGGGATGAATGTAATAATGAAGAAAATCATAGAAATTATCCCCATAATTCTGTGCTTTACAGATATAGGGCTGATATCATTTAAGGGGGGTGGGTGTTTCACCTTTATAAGAACCACTATAAGAACAGCCCATATAAACCATCCTTGCCAGAAAAAACCGAAGAAAAAGAGTGAGGAGAAAAAAATCCAACCAAACCATTGTTGGTATCTACCAACAAGTCCATACATAATATGTCCACCGTCCAGTTGACCGATAGGTAGAAGATTGAGTGCAGTTACAAAGAACCCAATCCATCCAGCAAAAGCAACAGGATGGAGCAATATATCCATTCCAGAGGGAACCTCTCCGATTACAATCCTCGATATGAGATGAAAAAGAAGGGAATTTCCAAGACCCATCCCACCTTTCTCTATCGGAACAATCGTAGATAGTTTGAGTCCAATTATCACAGATGGTATGGAAAAGAACAAACCCACAAGAGGTCCTGCAGCTCCTATTTCAAGAAGCGCTTTTCTATCGGTTATCGGTGCTTTTATCTTTATCACGGCTCCAAATGTTCCTATTAAATGAGGAAATGGAATAAAATAGGGGGGTGTGGCATCGATACCGAGTCTTTTAGAAGCAAAATAATGACCCATTTCATGTGAGCCAAGTATAAGCATAATGGTAAAGGAAAAAGGAATCCCTTCGCATATATGGAGAATAGGGTTTACTCCCAGCTGCAAGGCACCAGCAAACATCGTTGTAATAATGGTAAGAAAAAAAAGAATAATATTTATTGTATAGTTAGATTTTGGGGGTTTCTGTAATTTGGGGACAAATTGAATAAGAACTTTCTTCTTTCTCCTTCTGAAAATAGGCATGAGGCTTACTAAATCCGCCCTCTCTTTTATAATTCTTATTGCCTCTTCACAGGGAATTAAAAAATCACCAATAATAGTAGTTCTAAACTGCTCGCTCCCTATCTCGGATACAGATATAATACCTTCAAGAATTCTCTCGATTTTCTCCTGCTTCTCATCACTTATCTTAAACATATCTCTCTCGTTTATCTCTCTTTTAATCTTTTTAGTTTCTTTGGTTTATTTAGTTTGTTTAGTTTATGGGGTAAAGCCTGCGGCTACCTTATGGTTTTTGCCTCCTCTTCCCCTTTAAGAACCCGCAATGCTCCCATTGCCAGTGCCTCCATCTCATCCTCGCCAGGGAGAACAATTATTTTTCCCAAAAACTCCGTTTTGTTTTTTATATAATCGACAACAAACCTCGAATGGGCAATACCTCCACTAATAACGATTGCATCTACCTTGCCGGAGAGAACAACAGCCATTTGCCCAATCCATTTTGAGACCTGATAAGCCATTGCCTCAAGGGTGAGTTTTGCCTTTTTATCGCCGTTGGTTATCTTTTCCTCTATTTCCTCAACATCATCCGTTTCAAGATGGGAATAGAGCCCTGCTTTCTTGAGAACCTTTTTCACCATCTCCTTCTCATTATACTGGTTGCTGTAGCAGAGCTTTATAAGACCAAGAAGGGGTAATGCACCTGCTCTTTGTGGTGAAAAAGGTGCTTCATCATTCGCATTACTTGAATCTATCTGTCTTCCCTTCTTGTGTGCACCAACGGAGATACCACTCCCAAGATGAACAATAATAAGGTTAAGGGTTTCGTAAGGACTGTTTAGTTGCTTTGCAGCTCTCCTTGCAACAGCCTTCATATTAAGGGCATGTGAAAGACTTAACCTTGGTAACTCTTTTAATCCTGAAATTCTTGCAACAGGTTCATATTCATCTACAGATACAGGGTCCACAAAAAAGGAGGGAATCCCTAATGGTTTAGCAATCCCACTGGCAAGAAATATACCAATATTAGAGATGTGCTCCGATTGAACCTTTCCATTCCTCACATCATTCAGTATCTTATCATTAATTCTATAAGTCCCGCTCTCGAGAGGAAGAAAAGGACCACCTCTACCTACAACAGCATCGAGCGATTCAAGTGTTATACCCTTACTCTCAAGAAATTTGAGAATATGATTTTTTCTAAACTCATACTGAGCAATATGGGAATCAAAACCACTCAATTCTTCGTTGCTATGTTTTATCTTTTCAACAAATAGAGAATTTTCATCCTCGTATAGCCCCACCTTTGTTGAGGTGCCTCCTGGATTGATAACAAGTATTCTACACATAATTTTCCTCTCTTTATTTTGTATTAATGTTCGATACTTGCTCCATTTTATAAAATCTCTTTTCACGGTTGCTAAAAAGTGTAATTTCTTCAATTCCAATACCCTGAAGTTGCTTCATCGTTTCTGGTATCCTGTATCCAATATGTTCTGGAAGATGTGCATCGGAACCGATGGTAAAATATCTTCCACCGATGTCTAAATACCGTCTTAGGATCTCCATTTGGGGATAAATCTCCGCTGGCAAATGTCTTACTCCTGATGTATTAACCTCTAATGCCATCTGTTTTACTACAATTCTATTGAGAATTCTATCTATAATCTCCTTAAATTCTTCGTATCTGTAATCTGCTACATATTTCAATCCGTATCTCCTGACCATCTCAAAGTGTCCAAGAACATCGAATATACCACTATTAACAAGGTCGTAGGTAACATCGAAATAGGAGAGAAAAGCCTCTTCTCTATCGAACTGGTTAAAATATTCTTTAGTACCTTCCTCCTGAGAAATATCAAAATCCCCTATTAAATGAACAGACCCTATAACAAAATCAAAATCCTTATCCTTAAGAAATTCCTTTATTTCATACTCTCTCTTCTTCTGGTAAGTGACCTCTAAACCCTTTTTTATTTCGAGTTTTCCATTATAAAGATTCTTCAGTTCCAATATTCTCTTTGAAATCGCTTCGTAATCATATAATCCGTATCCTTCATCCCCTGGCTCTAAATCCAGATGCTCTGTAAAAGCAATCTCATTAAAACCCTGTTTGATAGCCTGCTGACAGACAAATTCAGGCTTAAGTCGAGAATCACAGGAAAATGTCGAGTGTATATGGTAATCTACCAATTCAATCCCTTAAAGAAAATCCTCTTAATCCAACCGCTGAGGGACAGAATATATCCACCTTCTTATAATGTAAACCTCCTCTTTCTATATACTCAGCAGCAGATATTCGAATGTGATACTGTCCGAGTGTGCCCGAAATACTACCATCAACATTATTGCGCCATTCAAGACTCTTATTACATTCATTAAGTGCAAGAATCATATATACATTACCCTTTTCCATATCTGCAATATCATCGCCACTCGGTCTCGCAATCGCTCTATTTTCCCCAAGTTCAGTATGGGAATGGTAGTCACCAATTACATCCACAGGTATAAGGTCGACTATTTTCTTTATCCTCGATGCCCTTCTTTCATTCGGACTAACCCAGGTTTTTGCCTTCTCTGCAGTCTGAAAAGGAATTGCATACTCTACCACAAATATATCGTCACCTCTTAGACCGAGCAGGAGCCCAAGTGTTTCAAGATTATAAACCTCTATTGCGGAGAGAACCATCGACCAGAAAGCCCTCTCTTTGACGATAACCTTTTTTCTTTTAATATCTTTTACTTCTTTTTTCTTCTCTTCAGGCATTATTCAATTTTTTAAGCACATCAAAATTTATGAAATCACTATGGTGGATAATAATACTTTCTATCGACCTTCGATAATTTTCCCCTTCCTTAGAATGTGTATAGATAATATGGATTATCTCTGGAGGAAGTCCAAACTCAGTCGCAAGATTTGCCCCAATCACAGGATGTCTAAGCAAATTACCCTTTCTCGACTTACTAAAAGCCCCGTCCTTATATTCGTACTCGAGCAATTTTCCAACATCGTGTAGCAATCCCCCTACAATAAGGTAATCCCTGTTGATCTCTATATTATCATAGGCGACTATAAGCGCATCGACAATCATTAGTGCAACATCCGTTACAGCCTTTGTGTGCTCAACAATATTAATATCGGTATCGGGAATCAAAAGTGTAAAGGGTATCTTAAACAGGTCTTCCTGTTTCCAACCACCCAATTCCATTGCCTTCTGCCATATATTTTCCGTTTTCTCCTTCAATTCCTTTTCTTTAACAAGTTCTATCTCCGGAAAAATTTCTAAGAATTCCAAATTTGCCTCCTTGAAATACGAACAAAAAGATAGGCAAGAATTATCTTAAAAGAATCCCCTAATATAAAAGGGAGTACACCTATCTTAAATGCATTACCTAACCTATATTCAAGAAAGATAGAAAGATGGAGTATTCCAAAAAGATATATGACAGAGAGTCCTGCACACATCGCTAAAAAAGCAGAAAAATTCCTTTTCCCTGTTATTTTATAAAGATAAGAAACGATAGAAGGAGCAATCAGGAAACCTATTATATAACCACCTGTTGGTCCAAAAATCCTTGATATACCACCAACTGCTCCAGCAAAAACAGGCAACCCTGTAACCCCCAAAACTACATAGATTAAAGAAGAGAAAGTTCCATATCTCCCATCAAGTATCAAACCTGCAAGGAGGACAAATAAAACCTGCAGGGTTATGGGAACAGGCGTAAAGGGTAAAGGAATATAGACAAACGCTCCAATTGTGATAAGTAATGTAAATGTAATACTACCAATGAGCATCGTAACATCTCTTGGTATCTCGAGTCTCCTTGATAAAACTACCTTTGCGCTACACATATTTTATCCCCTCTTTCTCGATGGTTGTTATCTATCATTCCCCTAATAAAGATAGTCAAGAAGAATATAATAGAGAAGGAAAGTATTGCATATTTGTCTGCCATATATTCCACTATAATCAATTTTGG
>Ga0209121_10000897_pt1 | contig 31817 bp, 30 predicted proteins | sample Cruoilmetagenom3_FD_187292 | JGI IMG/M metagenome (GOLD analysis project Ga0209121, IMG submission 187292) | Oil polluted marine microbial communities from Coal Oil Point, Santa Barbara, California, USA - Sample 3 (SPAdes) (version 2) | ecosystem: Environmental > Aquatic > Marine > Oil seeps ...
CAAGATTTTGGAGGCGAGTACCGGAATCGAACCGGTGTACACGGATTTGCAATCCGCTGCGTAACCACTCCGCCAACTCGCCGAAGTGAGCCGGGGTTTAGCGCAGGGTGGATGTGGGTGCAAGATGCTATGTTTCGTCGCGCAACGCTTTTGCGCTGGTTGCCGCCCGCCGCATTCTGTGGCAAGACGGTTCACGAATGACGACCCAAGCAGTGGACCTTTTATCATGAGCGACTTTGCCGCGCGCCGGACCATGATGGTGGATACGCAGATCCGCCCTTCGGATGTGACCAAATTCCCGATCATCGACGCAATGCTGTCTGTGCCGCGCGAGGCCTTTGTGCCCGACGAACGGCGCGATGTGGCCTATGCCGGGCGCAACGTCGATCTGGGCGCCGGTCGTGTGGTCCTGGAGCCGCGCACCCTGGCCAAGATGCTGGATGCGCTGGATGTTCAGGCGGACGAACTGGTGCTGGATCTGGGCTGTGGCCTGGGCTATGGTGCCGCTGTGCTGGCGCGGATGGCCGATTTCGTTGTCGCCGTGGAAGAGAGCGAGGCCCTGGCAGCCGAAGCGCAAACCGCGCTGAGCGAAGCAGGTGCCGACAACGTAGCGGTGATCACCGGCGCGCTGGTGGACGGGAATGCCAAGAACGGCCCCTATGACGTGATCCTCGTGGGCGGCGGTGCTGTCGAGTACATTCCTGAGACCATTTTGGACCAGTTGAAAGAGGGCGGCCGCATTGCCGCGATCTTTGCCGACGGAATGCTGGGGATCGTGCGTATCGGCTATAAGATCGACGGTGACATCGTCTGGCGGTTTTCGTTCAATGCGAGTGCGCCTGTTCTTCCTGGATTTGAGGCTAAGCAGGTCTTTGTTTTGTAAATCCGTACCCTATGTGATGGGAGCGGGAAAAAGATGAAAAAAGGGATGGCAGTGATGCTGGCAGGATTGAAACGGAAACTGGCTGCGGGTGTGGCCGTTATGACGGTTGTCATGACGCCGATGGCGGCCTCGGCAGAAAGCCTGACGGACGCGCTGGTGGCGGCCTATAAACATTCGGGCCTGTTGGAACAGAACCGCGCCCTGTTGCGCGCGGCTGACGAAGATGTTGCGGTTGCTGTGGCCGCCCTGCGTCCCATTATTAACTATGCGCTGTCGGCGTCCTATACCGACCCAACGACGGTCGCGCCCAATGATGACTACTTCGGGGCCTCGGCCACGCTGTCTGCCGATCTGGTCTTGTACGATTTCGGGCGCAGCCAGCTGGGCATCGACCTGGCCAAGGAGACGGTTTTGGCCACCCGCGAGGCATTGGTCACGGTTGAACAGAGTGTGCTTCTTGTCGCAGTTGCCGCGTTCATGGATGTGCGGACCGCAATTGACTCCATCGCGCTGCAAACCAACAACGTGCGTCTGATCACCCAGGAACTGCGCGCAGCAAACGATCGTTTTGAAGTGGGTGAAGTCACCCAGACTGACGTCAGTCAGGCCGAAGCCCGCCTGGCGGCCGCACGCGCCGCCGAAGCGGCCGCGCAGGGGCAGTTGATGATCGCTCGCGAAGCGTACCGCGCCGCAACGGGACATTACCCCGGCCCGCTGTCGACCCCGCCCGCGCCGCCCATGGCAGCCAAGACGCTGGACGCCGCCAAGGGCATTGCCCGCCGCACCCATCCCGACATGTTGCGCGCCCAACGAGAGGTGACCATTGCCGAGCTGAGCGTGCAAGTGGCGCTGTCCACGATGAAACCGACGCTGAGTGGGGCCGCCAGCATGACGCTGTCCACGGGCGGGCAGATGGATACGGAATCGCGCAGAACACAGCTGGGCGTAACCCTGTCCGGGCCGCTGTATCAGGGCGGCAAGCTGTCCGCGCTGTATCGCCGGGCACTGGCGCAGGCCGATGCCACGCGCGCGAACCTGCATGTGGTGCGTCTTACGATTGACCAGAATGTCGGCACCGCTTGGGCACAGCTGGCCATTGCCCGCGCCCAGATCGAAGCAACGGACCGCCAAATCCGCGCCAGTCGCGTTGCCCTTCGTGGTGCCCGTGAAGAGGCAAGCCTGGGCGCGCGCACCACGCTGGACGTGTTGAACGCCGAACAGGAACTGCTGGACGCGGAAGACGCGCGTATCTCGGCGCAGTCGGACCAGTATCTGGCGATTTATTCGCTGCTGCGTTCGATGGGGCTGTTGACGGCGGATCACTTGCGTCTGGGCATCCCAACCTATGATCCGACCGCCTATTACAACGCGGTCTCTGGTGCGCCGACGCATCAGGTCAGCCCGCAGGGTGAAAAACTGGATGCTGTTCTAAAGGCTCTGGGGCGTCAATAACGTCCCGAATATCCGGTGCGTTCCAGAAAAGCCGAAAAATGTGCCGATCTGTTGTGTGAACGCGAAGGCGCGGGTAAGCTGCACATGAGGCGTGAGCAAGCAATGAACAGGGGCAGGGCATGTCCGAAGCCGTGACAAATGCCGAAATCGAGGACGTTTTGTCGTCGATTCGCAGGTTGGTATCCGAAAACGCACCCACCGAGGGGCAGTCTGCTGTTGTGGACAATACCGTTGAAAAGCTGGTGCTGACGCCCGCTTTTCGGGTGCATGAGGCCGAGCCGGTGAATGAACCGGTGACGCTGGATGTCCGCAAAGACCACAGCCAACAGGATGCAGGTGACATTGCCGAGGCAGAGCAGGTTATTGTGGCCGAAGCGCCAGTGATTCTTGACGCGCCGATTGATCCTGAGGCGGCTGCCGTTCGGGATGACACCGTGCCGGGTGATCCCGCGCGCGGTGATATTGAGCCTGCCGATACCGACCTCGGTGATATCGAGCCGCCAATGGACGCCGCCGCGATGGCCGCTGCCTGGGAGGCCGAGTGCACCGCGTCCGAGACGCTGGAAGATCGCATTGCCGAATTGGAGGCCGCGGTCGAAGACACCGCCGACGACTGGGAGCCGGATGGCAGCGAGGACGAGGCTGAGACACCGCAAACGGTCGTCTTTGAACATGCCTCGTGGACCGCACCCGCCGCCGAGGCTGTGGAAGAGGCCATGGTGGAAGAGGTCATGGTGGACGAGGTCGCCGAGGACGCGCCCTTTGTCGAAACGATGCCTGAGGAGCCGCTTGATGAGGCCCCCGAAGCGGCAATTTTTGATGACGATGACAGCGAAGAGGCCGTTATTGACGAAGACGCCCTGCGCGAACTGGTCGCGCGCCTGGTGCGCGAAGAGCTTCAGGGCACCGTCGGGGAACGCATCACCCGCAATGTGCGCCGTCTGGTGCGCCGCGAAATCCAACGGGCGTTGACCTTGAAGGACTTCGAATAACCCCTGTGACCTGACGTCGCCCGGATCACGGGCGTGCTGCGCCCGGGCATCGATCGGGCGTTTTGCGTTGGCCTAGCGCGCTAGATCCAGCAGCGCGTCGATATCCAGGTGTTGCTCCAGATGCGCCGCCAGAGCGTCCAGCGTATCTTCGACCTGGGTTTCATAGGAGGGACCGGTGGTCGTTGCCCCCAATCGCGCCAGGAAACCGCGCCGGAACGCGTCTTGGGAGAACAGCCCGTGCAGGTAACAGCCCTGCACGCAGCCATCGGCGCTGGCGGCCCCCTCGGTCCGGTCTCCGACACGCAGCCAGGCCCGGTCCGTGTCCGGGCCGCTGGTTTGACCCAGATGGATTTCATAGCCCGTGACCGTGCAACCGGTATCGGTCCAGATCGCGTGGGTCATGGCCAGTGTCTTGTGGGGTTCCAGCGTGGTGGTCAGGTCCAACAGGCCCAGACCATCGACGCCCCCCGCAGGCCCCTCCAGCCCCTTGGGGTCCTCGACTCGCTTTCCAAGCATTTGATATCCGCCGCAAATCCCCAAAACATGGCCGCCACGGCGCACATGTCCGGCCAGGTCGATATCCCAGCCCTGGGCGCGAAAAAATCCCAGATCGCCAATGGTGCTTTTGGTGCCGGGGATCAACACAAGGTCGGCGTCTCCGGGCAGGGGCCGGCCGGGCTCGACGATTTCGACGGTAACGCCCGCCTCGCTGACCAGCGGGTCGAGGTCATCGAAATTGGCGATGCGGGACAGGCGTGGCACGGCGATTTTGCAGGCGCCGCCGGGACGGGTGGCGATGTCCATCACGTCTTCGGCGGGCAGGCGCCAGCTGTCGGCAAACCAGGGCAGAACGCCCAGGCCCGCCCAGCCAGTGCGCCGCGCGATTTCGGCGTTACCATCGGCAAACAGGCGCGGATCGCCGCGAAACTTGTTGACCAGATAACCGCCGATCTGGGCCCGGTCGGCCATGTCCAGCACCTGATGCGTGCCGACCAGTTGAGCGATGACGCCACCCCGGTCAATGTCGCCGGCCAGAACCACCGGCACATCCGCCGCCATGGCAAAACCCATATTGGCGATGTCACCCGCCCGTAGGTTGGTTTCGGCGGGGCTTCCGGCGCCCTCGACAATGACCAGATCAACGTCGCGCCGCAGCCGCTGAAAGCTCTCCAACACCTTGGGCATCAGGGTTTTCTTGACGGTGCCATAGCCAAAGGCCTCGATCGTGGCCAGGCGTTGCCCCTGAACGATCACCTGCGCGCCGGTTTCGCTTTCGGGTTTCAGCAGGACCGGGTTCATGTCGGTGTGCGGCGCCAGCCCACAGGCCCGCGCCTGCAACGCCTGGGCCCGGCCGATTTCCCCGCCATCCGCCGTGACGGCGGCGTTGTTGGACATGTTTTGCGGCTTGAAAGGTGCCACGCGCAGACCGCGTTTCACACAGGCGCGACACAGGCCCGCCACCAGCATGGACTTGCCGACATTCGAGCCGGTGCCCTGGATCATGATCGCTTTACTCATGCCCCGTCATAGGTGGAAAACACCGGCAGGCAAAGAAAAACGCGCCCCGTTCGAGGGCGCGTTTTTTTCGTTTCAAACGTGTGGTCGGCTCAGGCAGCTTCGGCCTGGGCAGCGTTGCGACGTTCGCTTTCCTCACGCGACAGCGCGACCGAGGTGCGCACACCTTTGGACACGAAGTCCATCAGGCCCGACACGACGCGTTCGTTGGGGTCAATCCCGGCACAGCTCAGCACTTCGCGCCCATCGCGCGACCGTGCCCAACGGGCGATCTGGTCCGGACCGTTGCCGTATTTCTTGTCATCGGCAATGGCGTCATCCAACGCAGCAAGGACCACGGCGGCAAACAGTTTGCGCGCGCGATTGCCTTGTTCGTGGTTGAATGCAGTACCGTCTACGAAATCCAACATCCGGTTTCCTTTGTTCTTATTGCTCTTGCGCTTTCTGGCGTGACGGCCAATATGGCTTTTTCTACGCGATTCGGTATCCCCTCCAGCGCATGGCTGCCATGCACCCGTTGCATGGCTTTAACGGTTTTCGTACCGTATCTAGTCACCTTGTCAGGGGGGGACCGCCAAGATATAGGTTCGCGCCAACAGAGTTCAACCTTTCAGGTGGAAAACACATGCCCAAGATCAACGGTAACGAAATTCGCCCCGGCAACGTGCTGGAGCATAATGGCGGTCTGTGGTCCGCGGTCAAAGTCGACCATGTGAAGCCCGGCAAGGGCGGCGCCTTTGCACAGGTTGAACTGCGCAACCTGCGCAACGGGTCGAAATTGAACGAACGCTTTCGGTCCGCGGACAAGGTCGAACGCGTGCGTCTGGAGCAGAAAGACCAGCAGTTCCTGTATGAAACCGACGGCATGTTGGTGTTCATGGACATGGAAACCTATGACCAGATCGAAATCCCGGCCGAGCTGCTGGGCGACACCCGCCCGTTCTTGCAGGACGGCATGACGGCTGTTGTCGAATACTATGATGCCGAAGCGCTGAGCGCGAAGCTGCCGCAGAAAGTCACCTGCGTGGTCGAAGAAACCGAGCCGGTCGTGAAGGGCCAAACTGCTGCCAACAGCTTCAAGCCCGCGATCCTGGACAATGGCGTCAAGGTCATGGTGCCGCCCTTCGTGGGCCAGGGCGAGGCGATCGTGGTTAACACGGAAACGATGGAATACACCGAACGCGCCTGAGCGCTTATTGGGTATCAGACGAAACGCGCCCTTTTGGGGCGCGTTTTTTCATATCAGGCGATCATCTTGGCGCTGCAAGCCAAGGCGCAGGACGTGGCCCGGTCGAAATCACCGTTACAGCCCTTTGGGCAGATGGTGGTGCAGGGGCTTCGCTCGGTTGCGTCCCCCGTCACAGGGTCCAGCACATCAAAACGTGGCGTGCCGTTTTCATCCATTGTGATCCGGGCGAATGCCGCGCCAGTGTCGGGATGCAGCACGGTCGCCCGGCGCGGCCCATCCCGGCGGGCCCACAGATCCTGCCCGGTTGATGGGGCGGTGCGGGAAACGGAAGGCTTGCTGTCGTCGGAATGGGTCATGTTACGTCCTGTTGGGTGTCTGGCAAGCAGGTACAATGTCGCATCTTGAATGGGGTGACTTTGATCCGGATCAAGGCGCGCAGATTATGGCCACAGCACGGACCAGAGGTAATGGATCTTACGACGCGTCGCGTGATCTGGGCCCAAGGGGCGCCAATCAGTGCGTCCAAGTCACCGTGGCATCGCCCGCCTGCATCGGGCCCGTCGCGCGATCAAACCGCAGATAGGCAATGGCGCGCCCATCCGATTGCGTGAACAAAGTGCCCGCCGGTTTGCCATTCGCCGTGATCGGCGTGCCCGGCGCGGCAGAGCCTGTGATTGACACGGTGGTCAGGCCTTTCTTCAGCTCGGTCTTGTGTTTCATCCGGGCTGTGACCTCTTGGCCGACGTAACAGCCCTTGCGAAAATCGACACCGTGCAGGGCGTCGAACCCGGCCTCTAGGATATAGCTGTCCGGGGTCAGTTCGATGCCTGTTTCCGGGATGCAATGGGCGACACGGATTGCGTCCCAGTCGATGCTGGGTTCCGCCCCCGTGGCACCATAGGCCCGCCATCCCAAATCCGGATGGCGCGGGTCGGCAAAGGCCCCCTCGGGCATGTCGCCCAATCCGCGTGTCACGGCCAGATCCGTTGCGGTGATCTGCACGTCGGCGCGCAGCTTGTACATGTTCAGCCGCTGCACCAGCCCCGGCGCCAGGCTGGTGGCCGCATCCAACAGAATCCCTTCACCGTCAGGCACCAGAAAGAAATCGGCCAGATACTTGCCCTGCGGCGTCAACAGCGCAGCATAGACCGCACCGTTGGCCAGGCGCGCGGTGTCATTGCTGACCAGCCCCTGCAGAAAATGGTCGCGATCCGCGCCCGTCAGCCGCAAAACGGTCCGTGTTATGTCGGTCTCGCCAGTCATCTGCTTTCTCCTGCCGTGCCAGTGGGCCATATAGGGGGGTAATATAGGGCGAATGACCCGGGACGGAACCCAAATGCGCGCAGCTCTTTCGATTGTTATCCCGACCCTGAATGCAGCCGGGGATTTGCCGGGCACATTGGCGTGTCTCATGGCAGGGATTGAGGCGGGGCTGGTGCGCGAATTGATCGTGTCGGACGGCGGGTCCAGCGACGCAACCGTGGCGATGGCCGAGGACGTCGGCGCGACCGTGGTCACTGGCGCGCCGGGGCGCGGCGGCCAGATCGCGCGTGGCGTTGCGGCCAGTCAGGGCGACTGGATCATGGTGCTGCACGGCGACACCCATCTGGACGCCGGCTGGGTCGCGGCTGTGCAGGGCATGATCGGCGCAGGCGACGCGCAGGCCGGGTATTTCCGGCTGGGATTTCGCGCGCGCGGCCTTGCGGCGCGCCTGGTGGCGGGCTGGGCCAACCTGCGCGCGCGCCTGTTTGGTCTGCCCTATGGTGATCAGGGGTTGGTTTTATCGCGGCGGCTGTATGAGGCCGTCGGCGGCATGCCCGATATGCCCTTAATGGAGGACGTGGCGATGGCGCGGGCCTTGCGCGGGGCCCTGGTCGCGCTGCCGGTGCGCGCCATGACCAGCGCAGTGCGCTATCAGTCCGAAGGCTGGCTGCGGCGGGGCGGGCGAAACCTGTGGACGCTGGCACGCTACCTGATGGGGGCAAATCCCGAAACCTTGGCGCGGTCTTATCGCCGCTAGGCTGCTCAGCTGTCCTGAAACTGCAACTTGTACAGCGCCGCATAGTGGCCGTCGCGGCCCAGCAGATCTTTGTGGGTGCCCTGATCGATGACGCGGCCCTGATCCATCACGACGATGCTGTCGGCCTCGCGGATGGTGGCCAGACGGTGGGCGATGACCAGAGTGGTGCGGTTCTGGCTCAGATCCTCAAGCGCGGCTTGCACCAGTTTTTCGGACTTGGCATCCAGCGCGCTGGTGGCTTCGTCCAGCAACAGGATCGGCGCATCCCGCAGGATGGCGCGTGCAATGGCGACGCGCTGGCGTTGCCCGCCTGACAGGTTCGATCCACGCGGCCCGGCCGGGCTGTCCAGCCCCTGTTCCATACGGGGCAGGAAGTCGGCCACATGGGCGGCCTGCAATGCATGTTGCAACTGGGCGTCGGTGACGTCCTTGCGCCCCATCAACACGTTGTCGCGCAGGCTTTCGTCAAACAGCAATGCATCTTGCGAGACGACGGAAAACAGCCCGCGCAATTCATCCAGCGGCAGGTCGCGCACCTGGGTGCCGCCGACGCTGACAACGCCGCTGTCGGCATCAACCAGACGGGTCAATAGGTTGAAAACAGTACTTTTCCCCGCGCCTGAGGCACCAACCAACGCGGTGGTCTGCCCGGCTTTCGCAGTGAATGTCGTGCCTTGCAAAACCGGCGTGTCACCATATGCGAAACGGGTGTCCGACAGCACCACATCGGCCTGGGCGGCTGGCATGGGCAGGGATTTCGGCGTTGCGGGCGACAGGATCGTCGGGCGTTCGTCAAAGATCGCGCGCAGCCGATCCAGGCTGGCCAGTGCAGCCTGCCAAGCCCCGGAAATGCGCCCCACTTTGCGCATCGGATCAAAGGTCAACGCCATGGCGGTGAAAAACGACATGAATTCGCCGACGGTCTTTTCGCCCCCGGCGATTTGCATGCCGCCATAGTATACGACGAAGAAAAAGCCGACTCCGGCGATCACATCAACCAGCGCCGAGATGCCGCGCTGGTTCGCTGTGGCGCGAATATGCGAGTGGGCAAATGCGCCGATTTCACCGGCAATGCGGTCGCGATCACGGGCTTCGGTTCCGGCCAGTTTGATCGAATTGATGCCGTGAAAGGTTTCATCCAGATGGGTGGAAATCCGCGCCGCCGCCTCACGCGAGGAGGTGGTGTTGCGCCGCACCAGCCGTTGCAGCACCGCCATCGGGCCAATCAGCACCGGCACGGCGGCCAGGGCGATCAATGTCCAGAGCCAGTCGATCGACAAGGCCACACCCAACAATGCCAGCAGGGAAATGATGTCGCGCACGGCGGCGGCCAGGGTGGTCTCCCAGATTGTCGATACGGCCTGCGTATCGCCCCGGACCCGTTCGATCAATGTGCCGGGCGGTGTGTCGCGAAAGAAACCGCTGTCCAGCGTCAGCATATGCGCCACCATGTCCGATTGCAGTGCGGCAGCGGTGCGTTGGCCGACGCGAACCATGATCACGCCATTGCCAAAGCCGGTCAGGGCGCGCATCAGGAACAGGGCCAGAACCCCACCCGCAACCCAGAACAGGGCTGTGCGCGAGCCGCCCAGAAAGACCTGGTCGAACATCGGTTTCACGATATAGGACAGCGCGCCCAGGCTGACCCCTTCGAACAACATCAGCACCATGGCCAACGCCAGATGGAACCGCCATGGGCGCATATACCCCTGCCACAACCAGCGTTTCATGCCGGGGGCTGCGTTTCCCTGTGGGGGCTGGTCAGCCATGTTGGCACGCTCCTGGGGTGGCAAGAAGGCAGTCGTCTGGCAGAGGATGCAATTTCGGGCGCATGGCGCAATCCCTTGGCTGTTTCCGGCCGGGTGTATCGCGTGGGTGGGGGCGCGGCAAGGGTGGCGCGCGTTGGGGCGTTGACGGCGGGCGGGCAGCGGCCTACGGCTTGGGCATCAAGATGCGAAGGAGTGCGCAGATGTCGCTTGCCCATGGACGAAATTACCTGGCCATTCCCGGCCCCTCGGTCATGCCCGACCGTGTATTGAACGCAATGCATCAGGCCGCGCCCAATATATACGAGGGTGAATTGGTCGATATGGTCGCCGGGTTGATCCCGGACCTGCGGACGGTGGCGCGGACCGAAGGCCATGTGGCGATCTATATCGCCAACGGCCATGGCGCCTGGGAGGCCGCGTTGTCCAACGTCGTAGCGGCCGGTGACAAGGTGCTGGTGCTGGCCACGGGGCGGTTTGGCCATGGCTGGGGCGAAATGGCCAGGGCCCTGGGCGCCGAGGTTGAGGTGATGGATTTTGGCAACCGGTCCCCAATTGATCTGGCGCAGGTCGATACACGTCTGCGCGCCGATCGAGACGGTGACATCAAGGCCGTGATGGCGGTGCATGTTGACACGGCCACCTCTGTTCTGAACGACATTGCGGGTGTGCGCGCCACAATGGACGCGGCAGGGCACGGGGCGTTGTTGATGGCCGATTGCATCGCCTCGCTGGGCTGTGACCGGTTCGAAATGGACGCCTGGGGCGTCGATATCATGGTCACCGCCAGTCAAAAGGGCTTGATGACACCTCCGGGGCTGGGGTTCGTGTTCTTCAACGACAAAGCGGCAGCGGCACAGTTGGACCGGGTCAGCAACTATTGGAACTGGGCGAAACGCGCGGCACCTGACTATTTGTACGAATATTTCAACGGCACTGCGCCAACCCACCACCTGTTCGGGCTGCGTGCCGCCCTTGATCTGATCGCCGAAGAGGGCGGGATAGAGGCCGTCTGGGCCCGTCATGACCGTTTGGCACAGGCCATCTGGGCGGCGTTTGAGGTCTGGGGAAATGCTGGCCCGTTGGAGCTGAACGTCGCTGAGGCTGCGCATCGTTCGCGTGCGGTGACGGCGGTACGCATCGGTGCACCGCACGGCACCGCCTTGCGCCAGTGGGTGGAGCACAAGGCGGGCGTGACCCTTGGTATTGGCCTGGGCATGGCCGAGCCGGAAGATCCCGCCTGGCATGGCTTCTTTCGCGTCGGCCACATGGGCCACGTCAACGCGCATATGGTGCTGGGGGTGCTGGGCGTGATCGAGGCCGGGCTGCAAGCGTTGGACGTGCCACATGGGGATGGTGCCCTGGCCGCCGCGGCCCGTGTCATCGCTGAGGGCTGAGCGCCGTCCCCGGCACGGGCTCCCACCCATGCAAATGGTGCGTGCGTGGGGATGTCGTGGCATCCCACCCCGCCCGCACCGGGGACGGGCGGGCTTGCAGAGGTACGATACTGGTTAAGGCGCGGTCATGACGTTGTTTTGCGGGCCGCCGCCAGGGCTTTTGGCAGGGCGGCGGCGACGAGGTCCAGTTCCTTGGGCCGACCGGCTGACAGGCGAATGCAGCGGTCTTGTGGCGCCACGAAGGGCATGCGGACAAAGATGTCGCGCGCGATCAATTCGGCCAAAACGGCCTTGGCAAAGCGGCTGTCAGCCCCACAATCGATGGCGACGAAATTGGTCGCAGAGGGCAGGGTGCTCAGCCCGTTTTCGCGCGCAATGGCATCAATCCGCGCCCGCGCCGCCGCGACATTCGCCTGGGTCTGTGCCAGATAGCCCTGGTCTTGCAAGGCCGCCAGCGCGCCTGCCTGGCTGATCCGACACATGCCGAAATGGTTGCGAATCTTGTTGAAGGCGGTGATCAGTGGCGCAGCACCGATAGCATAGCCAACGCGCGCGCCCGCCATGCCATAAGCCTTTGAAAAGGTGCGCATCCGGATGATGCGCGGGTCCGCTGGGTCGATCACAGGCGCGGTGCCTTCGGGTGCGAATTCGAGGTATGCCTCGTCCAGCACCAACAGGCAGCCTTCGGGCACGGCATCAATCATGCGCTGAACGGTCGCCGCGTCATGCCAGGTGCCCATCGGGTTGTCGGGGTTGGCCAGATAGACCAGTTTCGCGTCGACTTCGGCGGCTTTTGCGACCAGGGCAACGGGGTCTTCGTGATCACCGTCATAGGGCACGGTCACCAGCGCCCCGCCAAATCCCGAAACGTGATAGCTGAAGGTCGGATAGGCCCCCGCCGAGGTAACCACCGCGTCGCCCGCACCAACGCACAGCCGCACCAGATAGCCCAGCAAGCCGTCGATGCCTTCGCCCACGACGATATTGCCGGGCGTCACCCCGTGGTGGGTCGCCAGGGCGGCGCGCAGGTCGTGGTTTTCGGGGTCACCATACATCCAGACATCACTAGCCGCCTGGGCCATGGCCGCAATCGCCTTGGGCGAGGGGCCGAAGGTGTTTTCATTTGCTCCCAAACGGGCCGCAAAGGCGCGGCCACGGGCACGTTCCTGGGCCTCGGGGCCAACAAAAGGAACGGCTGCGGGGAGGGATGCGGCGAGCGGGGTCAGGCGGGGTCCGTGTGTCATGCAAGCGTGTTACCCGGCCAGCGGGGGCGGGGGCAAGGGTTGAAAATGTTGCCAACGCGCTTAGTTAAGAATGGCTCGCAACAACAGAGAGTGTGCCCATGACCGATTTGAACCGCCGCATGTTTCTGGCCTCGGCCGCCGCAGCAACTGCCATGCGTGGCGTGCCCAAACTGGGCACCAGCCCCCAGGCGAAACGGGTGTTGGAACTGGTCTATGACCACTCCATGGGCATGATGCGGGCTGTGGAACGGGTGGTTTTTCACTGATCAATCAGGGCTGCCGTGCTTTCGGTCAGCCCCGGAATGTGAGCCTCGGGGTCAGATCGACCGTCGATCCAGCAGCCGCCCGGTGATCAGCACCAGAACCGCCAGCCCGGCAAAACCCGCCATGGTCAGCGAAATCGCCACATGGGTGCCGTCAAACAGCGACGATGCGATGAAGGCACCGATACTGGCGGTGATCATCTGGATCGCCCCCATCAGCGAAGCGGCGAAGCCGGGCGTGTCGCCCGCAGGCTCCATCGCGGCGGCCATGGATGTGGGCAGGATGATCCCGAAGGCCGCGACATACAGGCAGACCCCACCCCAAAAGGCGGGCAGCGACGGGGTGGCAAATGTCAGGCCCAGGTTCACGATGCCCGCAAGACCCAACAAGGTCACCGCGACAGTGCCAACCTGGCGTAGCGATATGCGGCCCAGCAATTGCCGGGCAAACAGCGCCCCGCCCGTGTTCACGCCCGCCACAATCGCAAACAGCGCGCCAAAGGCCTCAGGCGACACACCATAGCGTTGTTCGGTGATGATCGCCCCCGTCGCCCCAACCGAGACATAGCCGCCGAACGTCAGCCCGCCCACGGCCATCGGCACGATATAGGCCCGCGTGGTCAACAGCCTTGCCCCGGCGGTGCGAATGAAACGGAACGAAAAGCGCTCAGGGCGTTTTTCGCCGCCGGTTTCCCCTAAGGCAAACCAGGTATAGGTCGCGAAAACCATGGCCAGAACGGCCAGAAAGACGAAGATCGCCCGCCAGGAAAACAGGATCAACAGGCCCGAGCCCAGCACAGGTGCAAACATCGTCGCCATGGTCAGGATTGCGCCCAACACGGTCATGATCCGCGCGGCATCCTCGCCCGAGGCCACGTCGCGCACCATGGCGCGCGCGATGACCGGGGATGCGCCAAACAGGCCTTGCACAAAACGCGCGGCCAACAGCATCTGAAATGTCGGGGCCGCGGCGCAGGCAAGGGATGCGACCGTGAACCCGGCAAGCGTCATCAGCAAGGCCTTGCGCCGCCCGAACGCATCGGAAAACAGGCCCCAGAACAGCTGACCGATGGCATAGGCGATGAAATACAGCCCAACCAGCAGGGCGCCCTGTTGTTCAGGCGCGCCGAACGCGCGCGCAACAACACCGGTTGACGGCAGAACAATATCGACGCTGACCGCCGTCAGCGCCGTGATCCCGCCCAGAAAGATGATTGTATCGGTTCTTTCAAAGGCGGGTTTGTTGGCCATGTTAGCCGAGATCCCGCAGGCGCTGGATGGCCTCGTTCAACTTGGCCTCTTCCGCCTCGCGGGCGTCCAAGTTGGCCTGGGTTTCGGCCACCACGGCGGGGGGAGCACTTTGTGCGAATTTCGGGTTGTTCAATCGCCCGCGCAGACCACCCAGTTCCTTGGCCAGCTTGCCCAGGGACTTCTCAAGCCGGGCGATTTCTTCGTCCACGTCGATGATTTCGGCCAGCGGCAGGGCAAAGGTGCCACCTTCGACCGGCACCGTGATGCAGCCCTTGGGCAGCTCGGCCATCTCAACCATGCTGTCGATGCGGGCCATGCGTTTGATCAAGGCCTCATTGTCTGTCCAGGCGGCGCGCCCGGCGTCATCCATGGATTGCATGATCACCGGAATTTTCAGACCGGCGGGCACATGAACCTGCGCGCGGGCGGATCGGATGTTTTCGATTGCCGCGATGACCCAGTTCATTTCGTTGACGGAGGCCGCATCAATCAGATCGTCGCCATATGTGGGCCAATCTGCATGCACCAACATCTTGGCGCGGTCCGCAATGTCGCCCCACAGCTGTTCGGTGATAAACGGCATGATCGGGTGCAGCAGCACCAGGCATTGATCCAGAACCCAGGCCATGGTGGCGCGGGTTTCTGCAATGATCGCAGGGTCTTCGCTGTTCAACAGCGGTTTCGAAAACTCGACATACCAGTCACAGACCTTGCCCCAGACATAGGCGTACAGCCCGTTGGCGGCGTCGTTGAAACGGTAAGCCTCCAACGCCTCGTCCACCATGATCCGCGCCTTGGCTGTTTCGCCCACGATCCATTTGTTCACGGTCTGGGTGACGCTGGTCGGGTCGAAATCGGGCGACGGTTTACAGTCGTTCATCTCGGCAAAACGCGCAGCATTCCACAGCTTGGTGCCGAAGTTGCGATAGCCTTTGATGCGTTCCTCGGACAGCTTCAGAACACCACCGATGGCGGCCATCGAGGCATTGGTGAACCGCAGCGCATCAGCGCCGTATTCGTCGATGATCGCCAGCGGGTCGATGACATTGCCGGTGGTTTTCGACATCTTCTTGCCCTTCTCATCGCGGACAAGCTGGTGCAGGTACACGGTGTGGAAGGGGACTTCGTCGACCACGGCCAGCTGCATCATCATCATGCGCGCGACCCAGAAAAACAGGATGTCCGCCCCGGTGATCAGCACGTCGGTCGAGAAATATTTCTGCATTTCCGGCGTGTCAGCAGGCCAGCCCAGCGTGCCAATCGGCCAGAGACCGGAGGAGAACCAGGTGTCGAGCACGTCGGGGTCGCGACGCAATTTGCACTCGTCATTTTCGCCAATACCGCTGTCGTCACCGTCCCCCATTTTCACAAGGATATACGCTTGCTGCCAATCATCAGTACCGTGGTGTGCCGCGGCCTTCTCGTAGGCTTCAGTAGTGTTCGAGGCGCAGAACCCATTTCCATGCATATCATACCAAACCGGCACCTGATGCCCCCACCAGAGCTGACGGGAAATACACCAGGGCTCAATGTTTTCCAGCCAGTGGTAATAGGTCTTCTCACCGCTTTCCGGGATGATCTTGGTGCGGCCTTCGCGCACCGCGTCCAGCGCCGGGCCGACGATTTGCGCCGTGTCGACATACCATTGGTCGGTCAGATAGGGCTCAATCGCGACCTTGGACCGGTCGCCGTGCGGCACCATGTGGCGGTCTTCGTCGATGCCGTCCAGCCAGCCATTGTCATGGGCCTCGGTCACGATGGCGTCGCGGGCCTCGTATCGGTCCATGTCGTGGAACCGCACCACGGTGTCGGCCAGCATCTCGTCGTCGCAGCCCTCGGCAAATTCGGCGTTGTCGCGCAGGACCATCTGCGCGCGGGTGCCCATCACGTTGATGATGCGCAGGCCCGTGCGTTTGCCCACATCGCGGTCATTGAAATCATGTGCGGGGGTGATTTTCACGGCCCCGGTGCCCTTTTCGGGATCGGCGTAATCATCGGCGACAATCGGGATCGTGCGGCCCACCAGCGGCAGGGTCACGGTCTTGCCGATCAGATGTTTGTAGCGCTCATCATCCGGGTGTACGGCAACGCCGGTGTCGCCCAGCATGGTTTCGGGCCGCGTGGTGGCGACGACCAGATAGTCGCGGATCTCGCGGGCGATTTCAATGCCGTCGTCGTCCTTGGTGATGTGGGTATAGGTCTCGCCATCATTCAGCTTGTAACGCAGGCGCCACATTTTGCCGTTCACTTCGATCTGTTCGACTTCGAGGTCGGAGATCGCGGTTTCGAAATGCGGGTCCCAGTTCACCAGGCGCTTACCTTTGTAGATCAGGCCTTTGTTGTACATCTCCACAAAGACCTTGATGACGGCGTCGTGGAAGTTAGGGGAATTTTCGTGGCCTGTGCGCGGATCGCCCGCAGCACCGGCCATGGTGAAGGCGTTGCGGTCCCAGTCACACGAGGAGCCGAGGCGTTTGAGCTGGTTCACAATCGTGCCGCCGGATTCACCTTTCCATTCCCAGACCTTGGCCAGAAACGCCTCGCGCCCCAATTCGCGCCGCGAGGGTTGCTGTGTGGCTGCCAGCATCTTTTCGACCTGCAACTGGGTTGCAATGCCCGCGTGGTCCTGGCCAGGCTGCCACAGCGTGTCAAAGCCGCGCATCCGGTGCCAGCGCACCAGGATATCCTGAAGCGTGTTGTTGAAGGCATGGCCGACATGCAGCGCGCCGGTCACGTTGGGCGGTGGGATCATCACGCAAAAGCTTTCCTTGCGCGAGGCATTGGCACCTGCGCGGAAGGCTCCGGCGGCCTCCCAAGCGGCATAAATTTCGCCTTCGCGGGCGGCTGCGTCGAATGTTTTTTCCATGGCCATGGTGCGTGTGTCCCAAGCGTCAATTCTGCGGTCAATTTTGTGGTCTGGGGACATGTATCGAATGGGCGCGCCAAGGGGAAGGGGGCAGGCGTTTCCAAATGGAGTGCCTACGGCACGCTGGATGTCGCGCGCGCCCCGGTTTCACCGGGACACGCTCGGGATTGGCGCTTCAGGCGGTCTTGCGATCTTGGGCAATCGTTGCGTTGGTCAGAGGCTCGCGCACGCCTGCGCGGATGACGTCTGGGTCATAAGGTTTGCGGGCGAAGACCGCACGCACCATGGGCGCAAAGAAGTCGAGCGGCAGGGTGTCATAGTCGGGGTCAAACGACGCCTGATCCCAACGCTCGCAGAATTCTGCGGTACTGTCGAAATTGGCGTGGCTGCGGTGGCGATCACACTTGTTTTGGTTAAGCCCGTCCAGATGGTGGCCATAGTACAGCTTCTGGAAATCACCGTGGGTTTGCACCAGCCAAGCGCGGTGTTCACGCAATGGCAAGGCGCGTGATCTGATAGCCCGACAGGCTTTCGTCCAGGGCGATCAAGGCTTGTCACAGGCGTCGGCGGTATGTTTGGTATGGCCGATTTTATGGGCGGCCAGGGTTTCACAGTCCGCACAGGTGCCATCCTTCATCTGAGTGAATTTGATTTTGTCCATTTGGTCTTCGGTCGTTGCAGGCAGGGTGAGGGGCACGGCGTGCCGGATCTGATCTGGAAACGAGCTGTGGTCGCAAACGGGCGGGGGGGCTGGGTTCAGGTCATCACGTCCGGCGTGCTGCGCCCGGTGCGGGCGGTGACCCCGGCGATGGCGTCCGTGGCGCGGACCACTTGTGCCAGGGCGGTTTGGGTTTCAATCCCGTGATCGCCGTCGATGCCCGTGTATTGCTCAAGGTAAAGCCGCAAGGTGGCCCCCTCGGTGCCGGTGCCCGACAGGCGCAGAACCACCCGTGCGCCACCGTTGAACGTCACGATCAGCCCTTGATTGGCGCTGATCGCCCCATCGACGGGGTCAATATAGGTGAAATCCTGTGCTGTTTTGACGGTTAGCCCTTCGAAAACCTGTCCGGGCAGGTCGGGAAGGGCGGATTTCACCGCGTCAATCACCGCGTTGGCCTGGTCAATCGGTAGGGCTTCGTAGTCGTGGCGCGAATAGTAATGGCGGCCAAAGCGGGCCCAGTGGGCCGTCAGGATGTCGGCAACCGACTGGCCGCGCACTGCCAGGATGTTCAGCCACAACAGCACGGCCCACAGCCCGTCTTTTTCACGCAGATGGTGCGAACTGGTGCCTGCGCTTTCCTCGCCACACAGGGTGATGCGCCCTGCGTCCAAAAGATTGCCGAAGAACTTCCAACCCGTCGGGGTTTGAAAGGCTTCGACGCCAAGGGCCTGTGCCACCAGATCCACCGCGCCCGAGGTCGGCATGGAGCGCGCAACCCCCGCGATCCCGCCCGCATAGGCCGGGGCCAGGTGTGCATTGGCGGCCAGAACCGCCAGGCTGTCAGAGGGGCCAACATAGATGCCGCGCCCCATCACCATGTTGCGATCGCCATCGCCATCAGATGCGGCGCCGAAATCCGGGGCATTCGGGCCTAGCATTTCTTCATACAGCACATGGGCCCAGACCGGGTTGGGGTCGGGGTGGCCTCCGCCGAAATCCGGGCGCGGCGTGCCGTTCACCACAGTGCCTGTGGGCGCGCCCAGTTCCGTTTCCAGAATGCGATGTGCATAGGGGCCGGTCACCGCGTGCATTGCGTCGAACCGCATGGTGAACCCACGCGCGAACATCTCCCGGATGGCCTTGAAATCAAACAGTGTTTCCATCAGCGCGGCATAGTCTGTCACGGGGTCGACAATTTCGACCACCATGTCGCCCAGTTGGTATTCCCCCAACTGGTCAAGGTCTGGTGGCGTGCCCGTGGCGATGTGGTACTCCGTGATCTGTCCGGTTTCGGCAAAGATCGCATCTGTTACCGCCTCGGGCGCAGGGCCTCCGTTGCCAATGTTCAGTTTCAGGCCGAAGTCGCCGTTGGGGCCGCCGGGATTGTGGCTGGCGGACAGGATCAGCCCGCCATCAGCGTCGCGCAGCCGGATCAGATGTGACACCGCAGGCGTGGACAACAGCCCACCCTGGCCGACGATCACCCGCGCCACCCCGTTGGCCGCCGCCATGCGCAGGACCGTGGCAATGGCCTGGGCGTTGAAGAACCGCCCGTCGCCGCCAATGACCAGCGTTTTGCCAGCCGCGCCCCAGGCGGTGAAAATCGCCTGGGTATAGTTTTCCAGAAACCCCGGTGCGCTGAAGTCGGCCACCTTCTTGCGCAACCCCGAGGTGCCGGGTTTCTGACCCGCAATGGGTCGCGTTGAAATGGTTTGAACGCGCATGGATATGCCCCTGATTACTGTATGTCCTGCTTAACGCAACCGGTCGATCCGCGTCGACAGGTGGATCAGGCTTTCCGACGATTTTACCCCATCGATTTCGCCGATGACATCCAGCGCATGGTCCAGTTCGGCCGTTGAACCCGCCGCCAGTTGCAACACCATGTCAAAGCGCCCTGAGGCCGTGTGGGCGGTTTCAACCGGGCTGAGCGTTTTCAGACGGGCCAAAACGGCGGGCGTCGAACGCGGCTCAAGCGAGATCAGGACCGTTGCACGGATCTGGTCGCGCCGCGCGCCATCGCCCAGCTTCAATGCGTAGCCGGCGATGATCCCGCGCTCCTCCAGGCGTTCGATCCGTGCCTGAACGGTGGACCGGGCCAGGCCCAGACGGCGGGCCAGGGTGGCCACGGGCAAGCGGGCATTGCTTTCAAGCTGGATCAGCAATTGGCGGTCGGTATCGTCCATATGTATCGTTCTTTCGTCGTTATGCCTGTTACTATGCGACAATCTGTCCAATATGACACTGGAAATCGACGGGCCGGGTCGGAAAAATGAAAGGATACAGCGCGAAGGATCAATGACATGAGCAGACACCCCTCAATCTGGCCCAGTGCCACCACCCATCTGAAAAGCGAACAGCCCGACCACCCGGTTCTGTATTTCGCCCCGCAGGTGTTGCAAGCAACCGCACGTCGGTTTCTGGACGGCTTTGACGGTCTGGTCACCTATGCGGTCAAGGCCAATGACGCCCGCGTGGTGTTGGAAAACCTGATGGCCGCCGGGCTGACCGCGTTCGACGTCGCCAGCCCCGCCGAGATGCGCAAATTGCGGTCCATCAGCAACACGGCGGTGATGCATTACAACAACCCTGTCCGGTCGCGTTCCGAAATCCGCGAGGCTCAGGCGCTGGGCGTCACCTCTTATTCCGTCGATGGGCTGAGCGAACTGGCCAAGCTGGCGGAAATCCTCGACCCGCAGGGGGTCGAGGTTTCGGTGCGCCTGCGTCTTCCGGTCGAAGGCGCGGCCTATGATTTTGGCGAAAAGTTCGGCGAAGACCCGGCTGGCTGTGCGCGCCTGTTAACGGCCGTCCAGGCGGCGGGGTTCACACCTGCGATGACCTTTCATCCCGGCACGCAATGCGCCGATCCTGCGGCCTGGGCCAGCTATATCGGCATCTGTGGACAGGTGGCGCGACAGGCCGGTATTCGTCTTTCCCGGCTGAACGTGGGCGGCGGATTTGCTGCGAACCGGGGTGTCGCCCCGAACCTGACCGCGATCTTTGAGGCGATCCACCAGGCGGTCGGTTCGACCTTTGGCCCGGATGCCCCCAGCCTGGTGTGCGAACCGGGCCGCGCCATGGTCGCCGAGGCCTATACCCTTGCGACACAAGTGAAATCCTTGCGGGAATGCGGGTCAATTTTCCTCAATGACGGCATCTATGGCGGCTTTGCCGAGGCCCCGCTGATCGGTGTTGTTGATCGGATCAGCACGCTCAAACCCGACGGGTCGACGCGCCAAGCCCCCTTGGTGCCCCGCGTGGTTTATGGCCCCACATGCGACAGTGTCGATCGGCTGCCCGCGCCCCTGATGTTACCCGAAACGCTGGGCGAAGGTGACTATGTCGTGTTCGAAGGCATGGGTGCTTATTCGACGGCCACGGTCACGCGATTCAATGGCTATGGCGCGATCCGGGTGATCACGGTTCAGTCAACCGTGGTGTGAGCCTCTGGACAGGGGCCTGTTTGCGCGGGCAGATTGGGTGTGCGCGGGGTTTACCGCAGGTTTACCCCGCTTGCGCCATGATGAGGCATGATCCAGGAGCAGTTACAGGTGTTTCACCGCCTGAAAACATGGTTGGCCGGCAAGGTCAGCACCCGCACCCCGCCGCGCCCGACGCGTGGGCGGGTTGATCATGTGATCATCCTGGATGGCACCATGTCGACGCTTGACGCAGGTGATGAAACGAACGCCGGGCTGACCTATCGCCTGTTGTGTGATTGCGCCCCTTCCGCCCGCCTGTCCATCATGTACGAGGCCGGGATTCAGTGGGACACTTGGAAACAGTCCTGGCATGTGGCGACGGGGGTGGGCATCAACCGCCAGATCCGCCGCGCCTATGGCTTTTTGGCGTCACGATATCGCCCCGGAGATAGGATTTTCCTGATCGGATACTCGCGCGGCGCATTCGCGGTGCGCTCTCTGGCCGGAGTGATCGACATGGTCGGGCTGCTCAAGGCCGAACACGCAACCGAACGCAATATTCGCGAGGTCTATCGCCACTATCAGAACACACCGGACAGCTTTGCCGCCGTGCAGTTTTCACAACTCTATTGCCACAAGGATGCGCCGATAGAGATGGTTGGCGTCTGGGATACGGTCAAGGCGCTGGGTCTGCGGTGGCCGCTTGTCTGGCGGTGGTCCGATCCGAAGCATCGGTTCCATTCGACCCATCTGGGCAACACCATTCGCCATGGATTTCATGCCCTTGCGCTGGATGAAACCCGCGACGCATTTGAACCTGTTCTGTGGGACAGTGGACCGGAATTCACCGGGCGCGTCGAACAGGTCTGGTTTCGGGGCTCTCACGGCGATGTGGGCGGGCAGTTGGGCGGGTATTCCCCCGCGCGTCCCCTGTCCAACATTCCGCTGGTCTGGATGTTGGGCAAGATGGAGGGATGCGGCGTGCCCCTGCCAATGGGCTGGCGGGCGCAGTTTCCCTGTGATCCCGGCGCGCCATCTGTCGGCACGACACGGGGCTGGGGCAAGATGTTCGTCTGTCGCCACAAGCGCCGGGTCGGGATGGACCCGTCCGAGCGGCTGTTCAAGACCTTGCGGCTCAGGTCATTTTCATGATGATGCAAGTGGTCGATCCGGTGGCATAAAGCCTGCCATCCTCAACGCCCCGAATTTCCCCAATCGCGACACCTGTCGAACGACCACTGTGCTGGGTTGTGCCGATCGCGTCGACCTGGGTGCCCAAGGGGATGGGGCGAATGATATTCGTCTTGAATTCCAGCGTGGTATAGATCGACCCCTGCGGCACAAGGGTCATCACAGCACAGGCCATGCAGCTGTCCAGAAGCGTTCCGTACCAGCCACCATGCACCGTGCCCATGGGGTTGGTGTGATTGAATTCCGGCGCTCCGCGAAACGTCACCGCACCTGTGCCCACTGTGTGCAGATGGTAAGTCAGAACCTTGCTGATCGGCGGGGCGGGCAGGGTTCCGTTCAGAATGCCTTGCATGAACTCCAGGCCGGACATGGACAGCAATTGTTGCGGGTCCAGCAGGTCTTCGGGGGAATTGGCAAAATACATCAGCGCGCTCCTTTTGTCTGGCGTGAGGGTAGGGCGCGCGAGGGGGCTGGCAAGTGTGACGTTGGGTTCCGGCCCCGGGTGGCCGCCTGACCACCTGCGGGAGGTGTTGGCCAAATCCAATATTATCCGGGGTTTTCTACTGACCCTGGGCGGTTTACTTGCAGTTTTCGAACATATGACCTCACGCGACGTCGCGCAGGGTCACGTTCGGGGTGACACCCAAGGCATGGGCCACGTCGCGCGACAGCGCGGGTTTGTTCAGCGTATAGAAATGCAGATCCTCGACCCCGCCCTCAATCAGGTCGGAACACAATTCGGTGCACAGCGCGGTGGACAGCAGTTCTTCGCGGCCATCCCGCGCAGCCTTGGCAAAAGCATCGTCCAGCCAGCCGGGCACGGTCGTGCCACAACGGGCCGCGAATTTCTTGACGCCGTTCCAGTTTTCGATCGGCAGGATGCCCGGAATGATCGGTACGTCGATGCCTGCCTTGTCGCAGGCGTCGCGGAAGCGAAAGAAGGTGTCGGCCTCGAAAAAGAACTGCGTGATGGCCGAGCCCGCGCCAGCATCCACCTTGCGTTTCAACCAGTCCACATCGGCGCCATCATGCCCGGCCTCAGGGTGAGGATCGGGATAGGCACCAACGCGAATGTGAAAATCACCACTGTTGGCCAGGGCTTCGATCAGTTCGACCGAATTGGCAAACCCGTCATCTTTTGCCCGGAAAGTATCCGCCCCCTTGGGTGCATCGCCACGCAGCGCCACGATCTCGCGCACACCGACCTTGGCATAGTTGCGGGCGATTTCCAGCGTCTCTTCGCGGGTTGCCTCGACGCAAGTCAGGTGGGCGGCAACATTCAGGCCAAATTGCTTGTGGATGGTGCCTACGGCCTCATGGGTCAAGTCGCGCGTTGTACCGCCCGCGCCATAGGTCACCGACACGAAAGACGGATCCAGCGGCGCCAGCGTACGCACGGTGTCCCACAGGCGAAACGAGGCATCCAGCGATTGCGGCGGGAAGAATTCGAACGAGATATTGGGCGTTTTCATGGGGCGGATCCGTGTTTTGGGTTGCATCCTTTGTGGCAAAAAACGCATTGTGAGGCAAATTCATAATTCTCACAAAGATCATGAGGTTCATGCATGTATTTGGAGTTTCGTCACCTGCGCACCATTCGCGCGATCCACGAGGCCGGCGGGCTGGCGCGGGCGGCGGACATGCTGCACATCACGCAATCGGCCCTGTCCCACCAGGTCAAGGGGCTGGAGGAGCAGGTGGGAATGGAGCTATTTCACCGCCGTTCCAAGCCCATGAAGCTCAGCCCCGCCGGCATGCGTCTGTTGCGCCTGGCCGAACGCATCCTGCCGGAAATCTCGGCCGTCGAAGAAGAGTTCCGCGCGTTGAAATCCGGCCGTTCGGGGCGCATGCATATTGCCATTGAATGCCACGCCTGTTTTGATTGGTTGTTCCCGGTTCTGGATGGGTTTCGCCACGCCTGGCCCGACATCGACGTGGATATCCGGATGCGTCTGGCTTTTGATGCACTCGAGGCACTGCGTCGCGAAGAGGTTGATTTTGTTGTCACATCCGACCCGGTGGACATGCCCGGGATCAGTTATGCGCCGCTGTTTGACTATGAACCGCGCTTTGTCGCCGCTGCCAATCATCCACTGGCCGCACATGCGTATATCGCGCCTGAGGACTTCGAAGATGAGCTGTTGATCACCTATCCGGTTGAACGATCAAAGTTGGATATCTTTACTGCTTTGCTGACCCCGGCCAGGGTCGAGCCCCGCGCCATGCGCCAGGTTGAACTGACCGAGGTGATCTTGATGCTGGTGGCCTCGGGGCGTGGGGTGACAGTGCTGCCTGACTGGGTGTTGCGCGATGTGAAATACAACCCCGATTATGTCACGCGCCCGATCACCGAAGACGGGCTGTCCAAGCGTATGTATGCCGCGACGCGCGAAGAAGACGGGCTGAAACCCTATATCGCGCATATGATCCGTCTGGCGCGAACCGAGCCCGTTAAACTTCAACGCGCCTGACAGTGCGTGAAGGCTTGGCAAGCCGCGCCCACGCGCGTATACGCGCGGCTTGAGTCGAAGGAGCCAGCGCATGCAAGGCAGTGCAAACCTGAACGTGATGATCAAAGCCGCCCGGGCCGCGGGCCGCAGCTTGGTCAAGGATTTCCAAGAAGTCGAGAACCTTCAGGTCTCGATGAAAGGCGCGGGGGACTTCGTGTCGCGTGCCGATATCGCCGCCGAGGAAATCATTCGCGAACAACTGATGGAAGCGCGCCCGAACTATGGCTGGCTGGCCGAAGAGGGTGGCGAAACCGCAGGCAAGGATCCGACCCGCCGCTGGATCGTTGATCCGCTGGACGGCACGACGAACTTTTTGCACGGCCTGCCGCATTGGGCGATTTCGATTGCCTTGGAACACAAGGGCGAAGTCATCGCCGGCGTGATCTTTGATGCGGCCAAAGATGAGATGTTCTTTGCCGAAAAGGGCGAAGGGGCCTGGTTGAACCAGACGCGTTTGCGCGTTTCTGGCCGTCACCGGATGATTGAATCGGTTTTCGCCACGGGCCTGCCGTTTGGCGGTCGCTCAGACCTGCCCGCAACATTGCAGGACCTGGCGCGGATCATGCCAGCCTGCGCTGGCGTTCGCCGCTGGGGTTCTGCTGCGCTGGACTTGGCCTATGTCGCCGCCGGACGGTACGAAGGGTATTGGGAACGTCGCTTGAACGCATGGGATCTGGCCGCGGGTGTGGTCATTTTGCGCGAAGCGGGCGGTTTGGTGGAGCCGCTGACCCCTGGGGGCAACATCCTTGAGGATGGCGAAGTCATCGGCGCAAACGAAGCGATCTTCGAAAAGTTCTCGGGCGTCATTCGCAACGTATGAGCGTGAAATAGGCCCGGTCCGGCCTAATTTCCGCCCTATTCAGGCGTCATACCGGCGTCATGAAACAGTATTTCTATACCCCCCGGACGGGTTTCGTTCGCGATGAGGGCGGTGCGATCACCGTCGATTGGATCGTCTTGACCGCAGCACTGGTCATGATGGGCATGGCCGCCGCGTTCCTGGTTGGGACGAATGTTCCGGTCTTGGCCAACAAGGTCGGCGATCACATGGCCAATACGGATGTGAATCCCTACGATTGACCGCCTAATCGCGGTCTTTCGAATGGTTCCGCCCATCCGTCCAGGGCACATCCCGCAGCTGGGTGACATTGACGCCGTCGACGCAAGCTGCATTTATCCCACATTCTTCAGGGTTAGACCGCCTTTGATGGTGGGTTGAAATACCACAAATCGAACAAAACCAGTGTTTCGCGGTGCCCGTGTTCCATTGGTACAGTGACAGCTTGTCCGCCCCTTTCACAATTCGAACACTTGTGGTTGCAGCGGTGACCGCAATCGTCCCCCGCCGAGCACAATACGAACAATTGCACCGCTTGGCCGTGTTTAACCCGTCGCTCAACCCGAAGCTCAGTTCAACTGCGCCGCAATGGCATGTGGATTGATGCATCATCGTCTCCGCCTGACCTTGGGCACCTGGCTTTGGGACAGACGGTACCGGGTTTCGGGGTGGTCGGGGTGGCCACGTGTGCGGCGCCAGAACGCCGGCCCGCCTTCGCGCAGCCATTTGGGAAGAACCCACAAAAAGCCCACGATAAACCCACCCGCATGGGCCCAATAGGCCACGCCGCCCTCGGCCCCGGTGCTGGCGGCCCCATTGAACACCTGAAAACCGAACCAAATGGCCAGCATGACCCAGGCGGGTACGGGGAAGATCTTGAAAAAGATGATGAAAATGAACAGCACATCCACGCGCGCACGCGGGAACAACAGCAAATAGCCGCCCATCACGCCCGCAATCGCGCCGGATGCGCCGATCATCGGGACCTGGCTGGTGGGGTCCGGCGCGATCTGCAACAGCGCCGCGCCGATGCCGCTGGCCAAATAAAACAGGATAAACCCGACATGCCCCAGCTCATCCTCTAGATTATCGCCAAAGATGAACAGAAACAACATGTTGCCTGCCAGGTGCATAAAACCACCGTGCAGGAACATCGAGGTGATAAACCCAACCAACCCTTCGCCGCGCGTCACCTGGTACGGCACTAGGCCCCAATCCCAATAGGCATAGGCCAGATCCCGGTCGCTTTGCAGGGTGACGGCCATGACCGCAAAGATCGCGATATTCACCGCAATCAGCGTATAGGTCACATAGGGTGTGCGTTCTGACGGGTTATGGTCGCGGATCGGAAACATGGTGTGACATGACCCGATCCGCCCGATTTGGTCAAGCGCTGGCAGCCAGCAGTTCCGCGTTGCCGCCCGAGGCGGTTGTGTCCACGCACAGATGGCGTTCCTGACGCACATGGGCGTCGGTGGCGGGGCCGGTCAACAGTGGCAGGATGGCTGCGGGACGGGCGGCCAGGGCCTGCGTAATGTCACGGGCTGTTTCGTCATCGCCCCACCAGATCACGCCGCCAATTGTGTGAAGGGTTTCAAGGTGATGCGCTGGAAGGCGGTCGGCCAAAACGGCTTGGCCTCCGGCCGCTTCGACCTGTTCTTTTTGACGGGCGGCTGCTGTGTCACCCGGCCCCATGCACAGAAACGGCGCGCGGGCATGGGTGGTCCGTCGGTTCAGTTCTCCGGTTGGGCCGGGCAGGACTTCGGCGGACAGGCGGGCGGGGGCTGGAGGCAGGCTCACAAGCGCCTGGGTGACGTCGGTCAATTCACTGTGTGGGGTGTCTGGTGTGTCGATCCTTTCACGCGGTTCGGCACAGAAACGGGTCAGATACATCGGCCCGCCAGCCTTGGGGCCGGTGCCAGAAAGCCCTTCTCCGCCAAAGGGTTGCGAGCCGACGACAGCACCGATTTGGTTGCGGTTTACATACATGTTTCCCACATGCAGCCGGTCGGACACATGTTGCACGCGGTCATCAATCCGCGTGTGCAACCCGAAGGTCAGCCCATAGCCGCGCCCATTGATGTCATCAATCACCCGGTCCAGATCTTGCGATTTGAACCGTGCGACATGCAGCACCGGGCCGAAAATCTCGCGCTCCAGGTCATTGATGCCCGACACGGCAACGGCGGTCGGCGCAATGAAATGCCCGCCCTTGGCAGCAGGATTTTGGACAATGACGTTGGCCGTACTGATATAGGCGGCGATGTCGTTATAGGCTTGGGTGTCGATCACCGGGCCAAGGTCGGTGGACAGGTGCCAGGGATCACCCTGGCGCAGCTCTTGCATCGCGCCTTGCAGCATGTCCAGGAATTGATCGGCAATGTCATCCTGAACATACAGGCACCGCAGGGCCGAACAGCGCTGGCCGGCCGATTGAAAGCTGGAGGCCAGGATGTCGCGGATTGCTTGTTCCGGCAGGGCGGTGCTGTCCACAATCATCGCGTTTAGCCCGCCGGTTTCGGCGATCAGGGGGGCCTCGGGTGACAGGTTGGCCGCCATGGATTGGCGGATGATCTGCGCGGTGTCGGTTGACCCGGTAAAGGCCACGCCATTGATCCGCGCATCCGACGTCAGGGCAGCGCCGACCGTTGCGCCGTCACCGGGCAGCAGTTGCAAAACCTTGCGCGGAACACCCGCCTGGTGCAGCAGCTTCACCGCCTCAAACGCGACCAATCCAGTCTGTTCGGCGGGCTTGGCCAGCACGCCATTTCCCGCCGCCAGAGCCCCCGCGATTTGACCCGAGAAGATGGCCAGCGGGAAGTTCCAGGGCGAAATACAGGTGAACAGTCCGCGTGCGGGATTGTCCAAGCCAGCCGCCTGTGTCGCGTAATAGCGCAGGAAATCAACGGCTTCGCGTAACTCGCCCTCGCAATCCAACAGGTTTTTGCCAGCCTCGCGGGTCAGAAGGGCGAACAGAAGGCCAAAGTTTTCCTCAAAGAGATTGGCGGCCTTGTTCAGCACTTTGGCGCGTTCGGCCACAGGCGCGTTCCAGCGCGTCGCGGCGGCCAGCGCGGTGTTGACATCTGTCGCCGTCGCCGGGGTCAGATGGCCGACGACATCGTCCGGGTTGGCGGGGTTGGTGACGGTCCAAATCGTGCCGCCCTGGACCGGACCTGCAATCAGCGGCGTGGCGGCAAAGACGGTGTCCTTGAACGGTGTGCGGGCGGCGTCGATCGCGTCCAGATGCGGGTCGTATGTCAGGTCGAACCCGGTCGAATTCATCCGCTGCGGGGCGAATAATTCGGGGCCCGTGGGGATCGGCACGTGCTCTTGCGTCAGGGTTTCGAACGGGTCGGCGGCCACAACCTCGGGCGGCACGTCTTCGTCCACGATCTGGTTCACAAAGGACGAATTGGCGCCGTTTTCCAACAGGCGACGCACCAGATACGCCAACAGATCACGATGCGCCCCGACCGGCGCATAAATCCGGCATCGCGTCTTTTCTTCTGTCAGAACAATGTCATGCAGCCTTTCGCCCATGCCGTGAAGACGTTGGAACTCGAACGCTTCGGGGTCGGTCGACATTTCCAGAATGGCGGCGACCGTGTGGGCGTTGTGGGTCGCGAATTGCGGATAGATCCGGTCGGTCATCTCCAGCAATTTGCGCGCATTGGCGATATAGCTGACGTCGGTCGCTGCTTTGTGGGTAAAGACCGGGAAGGCCGAGAGCCCTTCGACCTGGGCGCGTTTCACTTCGGTGTCCCAATAGGCGCCTTTGACCAGACGCACCATGATGCGTCGATCCAGCCGTTCGGCCAGCTGATACAGCCAGTCAAGCGTCGCGCCGGTGCGTTGACCATAGGCCTGTACGACCACGCCAAACCCATCCCAACCCGCCAGGGCCGGGTCGGACAGCACCGCTTCTATCACATCAAGCGAGATTTGCAGCCGGTCGGCTTCTTCAGCGTCGATATTCAGCCCCATACCGGCGGATTTCGCCAGCTGCGCCAACGAGGCAATGCGTGGCACAAGTTCCGCCATCACGCGGTCTTTTTGGCCGCGTTCATACCGGGCATGCAGGGCCGACAGCTTGACGGAAATGCCAGGGTTGTTGCGGATGTCGGGGGCGGTACAGGCATGGGCGATTTCGGAAATCGCGTTGGCATAGGCCATTTGATACCGGCGCGCATCGGCGTCTGTCCGGGCTGCTTCACCCAGCATGTCAAAGGAATAGGTGTACCCCTTTTCCTCCATCGCGCTGCCGCGTTTCATCGCCTTTTCAATGGTTTCGCCCAGAACAAACTGGGCCCCCATTTCTTTCATCGCGCGTGCCGTTGCGGTGCGGATCACCGGTTCACCCAGCCGTTTCACCGCATTGCGCAGCGTGCCGACAAGGCCGGGTTCCGCGTCTTCCAACACCTTTCCGGTCAGCATAAGCGCCCAGGTCGACGCGTTGACCAGCGACGATGTCGACTGTCCCTTGTGGCAGCTCCAATCAGACGATGCGATCTTGTCTTCGATCAGCGCATCAATCGTGTCCGCATCAGGCACCCGCAACAGGGCCTCGGCCAGACACATCAGGGCGATGCCTTCGTCGGTGGACAGCCCGTATTCGGCCAAAAAGATCTCCATCAACCCCGGATCGGCGCTGGCGCGAATGGCGCGCACCAAATCGGCGCCTTTGGCCGCAATACGTTTGCGGTCCTCAGCTGACAGGGCAGCCTGATCCACAAGGGCGGCCACGTGGTCGGCTTCGGGGGCATACATGTGCGTATCGATGATCAGGCGTTGAGTGTCAGGCATGGGGCAATCCTCCGTGGCGTTCATGATACGTCTTGAATGAAAGTCGGTTTTCCTGAATTGTGTCGCAAGACAGTCGGATGGACTGAATTTCAAATTGGAGACGGGAAAATGGGGAAGGCAGGGTTGGATCGGCACGACAATGCGATTCTAGAGGCCTTGACCGCCGAAGGGCGGCTGTCTCTGACCGAGTTGGCCCGCCGCATCGGCCTGTCCAAAAGCCCGACCCAGGCGCGGGTGAAGCGGCTGGAGGAAGACGGGGTCATCACCGGATACCGTGCGCTGGTTGATCCGATCCGCGTTGGCCGGGAACATGTCGCTTTTGTCGAGGTCAAGCTGTCGGACACGCGCGAAGCTGCACTGACGGCCTTTAATGCGGGTGTGGTGAAGATCCCCGAGGTCGAAGAATGCCACATGTTGGCGGCTGAATTCGACTATCTGCTAAAGGTGCGGTGCCGCGACATGCGCGATTATCGCCGTGTGTTGGGCGAAGCGATTTCCTCCCTGCCTCATGTGGCGCATTCGACCACCCATGTGGCGATGCAGGCGGTGAAAGACGACCTCTCGGGGATGTGAATTGACCCAGGCGTGCGCCGTGGCAGGATGGGGCATGCGATACCTTCTGGGCCTTTTGGCAGGCCCTGCGATGGCCGACTGCCCGGCACCCCAGGATATCCGGGGGCCCATGCAGGCCCTGATTTCCCAGGTGAACGCCGCCACGACCGACCGCGACGCGTGTGCTGTCACCGGCCAGATGTGGGCGCTGTGGACCCAGGCCCCGGACGCCAGGGCACTGGAATTATTGGAGCGGGGGCGTGCGGAACTGCGCCTGTCCGACTTTGCCGTGGTCCAGGCGACATTTTCCGACCTGATCGCCTATTGCCCGGACTATGCCGAGGGCTACAACCAACGTGCGTTTGCCCATTTTCTGGGCGGCAATTTCGCCGCCGCATTGCCGGATCTCGAAGCCGAGGCTCAGCAGGTCCTGCGCAAGGCGTTGAAATTGAACCCTTGGTTGCCCGAACGGGCCTTTCTTGCGCCAATCCCTGGTCGCGACCTCTAGACACGCCCCCGGGAACAGGTAAAGTCGCGCGGCCCTACGTGCCCGCGTGGTGGTATGGTAGACACAGGAGGCTTAAAACCCTTGAGTCTGTACGATAAAACACATACGGAACAAAGCGTTGCGTAGACGAGACAGTTTGTAGGCCCGATATAGGCCCGAAACTGAAAATGGAAGACAACGCCAGATGCGGGCGTGATGGAATGGTAGACATACCAGACTTAAAATCTGTTGGGCCTTGTGCCCGTGTGGGTTCGACTCCCACCGCCCGCACCAAAATTACAATTCTAAATCAATGTATTACTGGGTGGTGTCGGTTAGATGTATTTGGTGAATAGAGTTCTTTGGGTCGGTCGGATTAGCGTGTCGGATACCTCAACCTTGGTGCTGGCTTTCTTCTGAATGGCCCCTGGTTTCCAAGACGCCTTGCAGCTTCCGTTCTTGTTGCCTTTCAAAGCCTGCCGGTGACAGCATCCCATTTCTAGCGTGTTTACGCT
>Ga0209121_10000898_pt1 | contig 31776 bp, 32 predicted proteins | sample Cruoilmetagenom3_FD_187292 | JGI IMG/M metagenome (GOLD analysis project Ga0209121, IMG submission 187292) | Oil polluted marine microbial communities from Coal Oil Point, Santa Barbara, California, USA - Sample 3 (SPAdes) (version 2) | ecosystem: Environmental > Aquatic > Marine > Oil seeps ...
AACCTATAGGCTAGTAAGGGCGAGTTAGGAGTGGGGGGGAGTGTGCCTGGAGGGGTAAATAATGCTGGAGAAGGGGGCTAAGGAGATAAACCTTCCCCCCAACTCAATATCCTGGAAGAGGAAAATGGAGCCAGAAGGCCCCCTTAGGGAGGGTTGTTCCCTAAAGGGGGCTTTATTAAACACTCTCTCTTAAGATACCAGGAGAAAGGAGAGGTAGGGTTGGAGAGCCTCCCTTCCATCCCTAAGAGCCAACCCACTCGTCTAGACCCTCGGCTGGAGAGGCTCATCTTGCGTCTCCGGGATGCCTCAGGCTCTGGACCTAAACGCCTCCACTACTGGCTCAAGAGGAATCTCCAAATCGAGATAGCCACCTCTACCATCTCCAAGTACCTTCACAAGCATAAAAGAACCAAAAAGCACCTTAAAAGGGGAGACCTTCCCTGGGCTTCCTGGCTGAGATGGCTATTTCAGTATTCATGAGGATGTTGGAGGACAACCGGAGGCTCACCAGAGGGCGGGGATGTATCCGAGGAGAGAATCTAGGCGTTGGCCACAGACAGGAGCGAGACAGAAATGACGGACAAAAGGGCGCTCTTCCCCCCGGCCCCTGGCCCGCCCGTGCTGAGCGCAGGGTGCGAAGCATTGATGCCAGCCTGCCCCGCGGTTCTTGGCCTCTAGAGGCTCCTGCGCTAGACTCCTTGTGTGATCCTTACAGGGTCATGGGTGCTCACCTCCTGGTGGGTCCGGGTCTTGAATTCAACCCAGGATACCACATCAGGCTCAGGTGAGCACTCTCTTATCTCCGAAAATCCCGATTATTCGGCGCGCTACTTTGAGGAAAGCGGTCTTGAACCGAAGGGGCTGTCAGCCCCACCACCCTTCTCAGCCATCCAAGAAGCGCTTGGTCTCCCTCCAGAGGCGTTCGATTGCCTGAGAAGCTGGGCCCCGGCAATAGGACACTACCGATCTCCCTTGCACCATGGCCTCGGTCACCGCTACATCGAAGGGGATATGTCCCACCAGCGGGATATTTCGTGCGGCGCAATCTTTGGCTATGCTCCGGCTCGTCTCAGGGTTGAGATCGTATTTGTTGATGCAGAGCAACGCCGGCACACCGAAGTGGGCTATGGTGGAAAGGGCGCGCTCCAGGTCGTGGACGCCGGCGATGGTGGGCTCAGTGACCAGGAGAGCCAAGTCCGCCCCAGCGGTGGTGGCTATCACGGGACAGCCTATCCCCGGTGGCCCGTCAACGATGATAAGATCGCACCCTTGAGCCAGTGCCAGTTGACGGGCTTGCTGCTTGACTATGGTTACTAACTTGCCTGAATTCTCCTCCGCCGGTCGGAGTTGGGCATGCACCAGGGGACCATAAGGGGTGTCGGAGATGAACCAGTGGCCGGATACCGGTTCCTCCAAGCGTATGGCCTCGGAAGGGCACTCATAGTAGCAGACGGCACACCCCTCGCAGGCCAAGGGGTCTATCAGGTACCCATCATCCCCCTCCTGTACCGCTTGGAAGCGACAAACCTCGGCGCACCTCCCATAGGCGGTGCAGAGAGCGGGCTCTATGATGGCCAATTTTCCTCCTCTGAACTCACGCTCCTCCCTCACCTGGGGCGAGAGCACCAGTTCCAGGTTGGCCGCATCCACATCGGCATCGACCATCACCTTCCTCTCCGCTAGATGGGCGAAGGAGGCAGCGATGGTGGTCTTTCCGGTCCCCCCTTTCCCGCTCAAGATGACCAGTTCCCTCATCGCTCCACCTGCTTTTCCATCTCTCTACACATCCCTCTGAATCGCAACTTGTAATCGGGGAAGGCTTCTACTAGCGGGGTGCCTCCCGAGTACGCCTCGGCGATCCGTCGGTCGAAGGGGATGCGCATTAGGATAGGAAGGCCCTCCTCCTGACAATACCTTTCCACCCCGGAATCCCCTATATCGGCCCGATTGATCACCACTCCCATAGGTAACTTGAGTTCCCGCGCCACTTCCACTGCCAACTTTAGGTCGTGGAGGCCGAAGGGTGTCGGTTCGGTGACCAAAAGGCAATAGTTACTACCCCGCAACGACTCCACCACCGGGCAGGAGGTGCCAGGCGATACGTCGAGGATTACCGTCTTTCTATCTTGAGCCCTGGCTTTCAGGCGGCGGATGATAGGCGGTGGCATCGGGTCCCCTGGGTTCAATAGGCCATGGGCGAAGGCCATCTCTCCCACGCTGCCCCACTCTACGACTCCGATCACGTGGGGCACCTCTTCAATCGCTTGTAGAGGACAGGCCAGTTTGCAACCTCCGCACCCGTGGCAAAGTTCGGGGAAGAAGAGCACCTTTTCTCCCACCACGGCGATAGCGTTGAATTGACAGACCTCAGCACAGCGACCGCAGAGGTCACATCTACTCTCATCAACCGAGGGTCTGAGGATGGCTACCTCTTCTCGCCCTTGAATAGTTGGATTCAAGAAGAGGTGAGCATTGGGAACCTCAACGTCGCAATCTAGGAGTTGTACCTGATTCTGGGGGAGGGACAAGGCCAGACTGACCGCTACGATGGTCTTACCCGTTCCTCCCTTGCCGCTGGCGACGGCTATCTTCATCTATTCAGCCTCCTCCCATTTAGATAAGTTAGCCAGAGCATCCGGCAGGGATGTAGCTTCTGTGAAGATCAACTCCACCCCTGCATCGGCGAAGACGTACTCAGGCCCTTTGCCCTTTAGGCTCTCCCGGACCAGTACCACGTCTACCTTTTGCTCCACCAGCCACTCCGCCACCCGAATGCCTTTTCCCTTCTCCAGGTCAGGATAAGGGTTAGTTACTATCCTTTGCTCGCTCCATTGCCTCCTCTCTCTATCATACTCGATGAGGGCAAAGTAGGGGGCTTCACCGAAATGGGAACTCACGGTACCTCTGCTATCACTGAGGGGGACAGCGTATCTGAGCATCTTTTGCTCTAGCGGCTCACAATGGATCAGCACCCTCTCTACTCGGGGTAATTCTGCCCGTATCTTCTTCTCGATCTGAGCGCTGACCTGGTGGGCCTTTTCTAGGTCGTCGACGCGGAGGGTTACTTCCGCCTCCAGGAAGCGATACCGCCCTGAGCTACGACCGGTCAGGCTCTTGATCTTCGCTACGCTGGGTTGGCTTAGGATTATGCTTCTCACTTTATCCAGGCTCTCGCTGCTGAGAGATACATCCAGGAGCACCCTCATTCCGTCTACTAGGAGTTGCCATCCAGACCAACCGATGAAGCCCACGATTACTATGGCCGCTATTCGATCCAGGGCTAAGCCCAGATAACTCGCCAATAGAGCCAGGAGCACGGCGCCCGAGGAGAGAACATCGGTTTGGAAATGGCGGCCATCGGCTATCAGAGTGGGGGAACCGGTCTTTCGCCCCAGACGCAGTTCGTAAGTGCCGAATAGGAGAGGGACTACGACGGTTACTCCAACTCCAAGCACTAGCCAGAGGGTCAGCCGCAGTTCTGCTTGGGAGGCAAAGATAGCATCTCTGGCGATCTCATACCCTGCCACGAAGATGAGCAGAGCGATGACAATAGAGACGATGTTTTCTACCTTGTATAGTCCGTAAGGGAACTGTTTCGATTTCCGTTGCGATATGATAAGACCGATCAGCACTGCTAGCCTGGAGAAGATGTCCACCACGGAATCGGTAGCGTCTGCGGCCAAGGCTAGGCTACCAGACGTGATGGCCAATCCCACTTTCAGACCCACCAAAAGTAGATTGACTAAGATGGAATAGAACCCTATTCTTTCTAGTTTACTCCCTTCGGTCATCTAAGAACTCGATTGAGGTGCCAGCCAGGTAAGGAACTGTCTGGTCTGGGAAAGCCTGACTTAGAAGGCTAAGCGCCCGGTCGCCGGTGCAGTGGTTCAGATAAAGCCGAGGGGAGCCATACCCCTCCCTCAATATGGAGATGATGTGATCTATCTCCTCTTCGCCCAGGTCCAAAAGGTGAGCGCCGCCCAAAACGGCTTGAATCCGACCGCCAAAGGTGCGGCGCGCGCAGGCCAGGGTGTTTAGCAACCCAGCGTGGCCACAGCCCAGCACCACGACCAAACCTCGGCTCGTATCAAAGACCAGAGCCATATCGTCGGCATAAGGGTCGGGAGCCCAGCCGCGAGGGGTGTGAATAAGATGTCGTGCACTTCTGCCCTCGGCCGCCGGGCGGGGAGCCACCTCTCCGGTGGTCCAAACCTGCGGTGCCACCTCTACAGGCTGGGAACTCAACTTTAGCTCGGCACACTCCTCAATCTCCCTTTGGGATAGGGGCAAGCCCACATATTTCGGCCTCCACCACCTGCGGCGACGGAACCGCTCTTGAAAGATGGCGGGGTGGGCGAAGAGTTTGCAGCCCCGGGCCAAAGATAGGGCAGTTCTTAGGCCCCCGGTATGGTCTGGATGGCTATGGCTGAGCACGGCGTCTGAGACTCCTCTCAAGTCTAGCCCCAACTTGGTGGCGTTGTACAAGAGCACCCTTCCATTTGGGCCAGTGTCGAAGAGGAGTCGCTTCTCATCGGTCTGTATAAAGAAGGAGAGGCCATGCTCGGCCCTGAGGCCGGAACCTGGCTGAGTCTCATCATTCACCAGGCAAGTGATGATGAACATAGTCTACTTCTCTCCTCTCTTGACACACTCCGGGCAGTAGCCCAAGAGTTCAACCCGGCTCCCCGTAATCTGAAAGCCATGCTGGTCTGCTAGATTCTGGTGGACGTCGAGGCAATGAGCACATTAAAACTCGATCACCTTGCCACAGCCGAGGCATACCAAGTGTTGATGTTCTTCCCTCGGCTTCGCTTCATAATGGCGACGATCGGTAGCCAGGCCGAGTTCTTTGACTAAGTCCAGTTCCCTGAGCAGATCGAGAGTGCGATAGACGGTGGAGAGACTGAGGCGAGGATACCGCCCTTTTGCCCATAGATGAATCCCATCCGCATCAAGATGGCCCTTATGCTCCTGAACGATCTGCAGGATGAGCCTCCGTTGAGGGGTGATCCGCTTACCCTTGGCGCGGAGGACACTTATAGGTTCTAACCCTTTTTCCGACATACCCCATCACCTTCACAGATAGCGATTCTCAGCCGAATAGATTATCCAAAAGCATCATAATGGCGAAGCCCATAACGACCCCCGAAGGCTCGTCGGTTTCCCTCCGTCAGTTATCATCTCTATCTTGGAATCTGCGCTATATCTCTATCTTTCGACTGCGGCAAACGGTACAGAACTTCTATTCTCTTACCATTCTAATCCCGCACTTGGGACAACTCATATTGTAGCAGGGCTGGCCTACTTGGTGGGGCACTTTGTGGCCACAGTTGGGGCAGACGCAGTAGCCGGCGGGGCCAGCACCGGGCTTGGTGCCGCCCATCCTACCCCGTCCGCTGCCACCCGCGCCTCGGCCACCTCTTCCCCGACCGAATAACCTCTGGAACATAGTTTTCACCTCCTTCTACACTTTTCGCCGGTGGAACAGGGTGGTGTGGCGCACCGCTCCTCCTGCCCACAGCAGGTGGTTCCTGCGGGATGCCCTCTCCCTTTGCTCATCACATAGGGAGCAGAGAAGAGTTTTTTCAGGAGGGGGCTGCCGCAGTTGGGGCAACGAGGCTCCTCGCCCCCAGAGCGGAGCCAAACCTCCACCCGTTCCCCGCAGTTTTGACAACGATACTCATAGATCGGCACCTTTTCGCCTCCTCTCTCTAAAGGGTTCGGGATGTTGGTTCATCCCCCTCGGCGGCGCTTTCGGAAGCGATGCCCGTCGCGTGTTGCTACGTCCGGGGCCCGCTTGCGCTGAGAACCGGTTGGCGATGGCTTGCCTGTGCCTCGGTCCAAGGCGTTCACCAGACGAGGTATCAGCCGAGGGACCACTTCTCTTCCCAAAAAGACCAACGCGCTACTAACTAGGGGCACCAATTGTGGCCTCAAGGGGACGGTAAGCGACGCTGGTCTCCTGGAGGCAACACGGGATATGGGTGGCACTCTAGGCAGCATCGCCTTTTCCTCAACCGGCTCGGTCACCACCAGTATGGCTCCGTTAGGGCAGGCTTGGACGCAAGCCTGACATCCGGTGCAACGCCCTTGATCGATGGTGGCCACGTTGTCCACGAGGGCGATGGCTCCTAAAGGACAGGTTTCGATGCAGAGACCACACCCTTTGCAGCGTGCTTCATCTACATAGACCACCATCCGTCACTCCTTCTCCTTCTTCTCCAGTCGTTCTATCCGTTTCATCATCTCATCTAACTGCTGGCTAAGGCTCTCCGTCAGGGCTTTGAGAGTGGAGATATCCTCCTGGCTGGCTGAGGGTGGGCTGCCGCTGGGTGGTGTGGGTGTCATAGGCTGCGCCCCGTAGGCTCCCCAGCCTCCTGCCATGCCCATCCCTCTCCCCATACCACGCCCCATACCCATACCACGCCCCATTCCCATCCCCCGGCCGCCCATGCCAGAGTAGGGCCCGGCGCTAGGCCCAGTGATGCCCTGCAACCTACCCTCTTTGTAGGCTTCTACCGCCTCTTTTACCATGCCTCCGGCCACGGTGAACACCTGGACACCCGCGGCTTGAAGGACGTTGAAGGCGTTGGGCCCCACGTTCCCGGTGAGTACCACCTTCGCGCCCTGATTGGCCACAAATTGTGCTGCCTGGATCCCTGCCCCGCCTGACGCGGAGAGGGCAGGGTTAGCCACCGCTTCGAACTCCATGCTCTCTGTATCCACGAAGAGATAATAGGGACACCTCCCGAAAACGGGACTCACTTCGGCAGCCAGATCGTTTCCGTTAGAACTTACCGCTACTTTCATGCTGATTCCTCCTTTTTTGGCTATTCGTTAGGTGTTGCTTTTACTCTCTTTCGGCCTGCGCCTCCGGGTCTCGGATTCTTCTAGCGGGACGACCTCCGGGCGCTCGGCCTTGTAAACGTTGAGGACAGTTAGCCCCTCAAACGCCTCTTCAATCACCTCCATCTCGGAAGGGCTTAGAGGCCGCACAGGAGAAGGCCGCAGAGGAGTGTTCAGTTGCACCTCGTCGGGCTTGAGTTCACGGGCCAGTTGGGCCATCTCCGAAGCGTGGTCTTTGTTCGCCTCCACGAACATCATCTGCAGGGCCAGCCTCCCCGTGAACCTCTCTCGGAAGCGGCGGATACCTTCTACTATCTCCTCCAGGCTGTAGGGGACGAAAGGGCGATTGATCACCTGGAAGAGCGCTTCGTTGGGCGCGTCCACCTTGGCGGCCACCAGGTCGAAGAGGGCCAAATCACGGCGCACATTCTCCCTCACCATGAGCGAAGAGTTGGTCAGGATGGCGATGGGGTGGGGCGACCGCTCTCGCACCGCCCTCACCAAGGGGCCCAAATTGGCAGCCAGGGTGGGCTCTGCCACGCCGGGAAAGGTGATGTAGTCAAGAGGCAAACCCTCCGCTCGTTTCAATTCCTCAATCAGTTGCTCTACTCGGATAAAGTTGCGACGTTCTGTAAGAGGGTGCTTAGTCCGCCCTAGTTGGCAATAGATGCAGTCAAAAGAGCAGGTCTTACCCTTGCTAGAGACAGGGTCTACCCCCAAGGAACGTCCCAGCCGCCACGAAGGCACTGGTCCATAGACGACGCTCACGCAACCTCCCTGACTAGAAAGCCCAGGCTGGGCGGGGGATAGTTCTTGTTATCCCCCACCTTTAGGCATGGCACATGGTTTAGGCTTCCTTCTCTAGTTCTTCGATCCGCTTGGCAATCTGGTCCAACTGCCCTTTTAGCGCTTCCGCTTGGTCCCTCAAGAATTGCAGTTCCTGATCAGGTGGCATAGTGCCAGCGGCTGGTGCGCCGGGGAAAGGCGCCGCTGGCCAACCCTGCCAGGCCGCAGCCATCTGTGGTGTAGGCCAACTGCCGGTCATGAGATATTCGGCGCAAGGACCTAGTCCAGTGGCGCTGCGGCCTACCCAGCCGGGGCTGAATCCGAACCGCATCCAGCCAGGAAGTCCAGTCATATGGTACATCCAGCGATGGCGCATCTAACTCACCTCCTTTTAGATTTCGCTAATTTCAAATTTTGATCAGCCTACCACCACCGGCGACCCCTGCCACGCCCTCCCCAGCCTAAGCCACGGCCCCAAAAACCTCGCAAACCCCATCGGGGGCGTCCAAACCCGTAAGCCGATGGGTAACCCCGGTAAGGCCGGAAGTAGGAAGGTGGGTAAGCAGAGGGGCCATAGGGTGCAAAGCCTGCGCCGGCGTATAGAGGGCTATATGGGTTGCACCATCCCCGTGCGCCGCCGGTCATAGGGCCCATTCCGCCTGGTCCGGTTCCATTCAACGCTGGCATCCTTTTCACCTCCTTTCACTTTCTTCACATCTTGCAGCCGATGTCAGACTACCACCCGGACCATCGGCCGCGTGCTCTAGCTCGTCCCCGTGCGAACCCCCAGCCGAACCGCATCCCCAAGCGCGGCCACCCAAACAGCGGTGGGTAGGGCGTTACAGGCACGGATGGTGTCTCATAGGAGTACCCCGATCGTAATGGCCTGCCACTCAACCCGACGTACCCATATGGCACGCCTGTTGTTCCTGGGGATGGAAGCACGAGCGCGCAATAACCCTCCCCGCGCCCGGTCATGGGGCCCAGCCCCCGAGGCCCGGTTCCATCAAAAGCCGGCATATCGTTCACCTCCTTTCCCTCTCCATGATGACTCTGCACTAGACTAGTGCAGGAGTTCTCTATGATCGATGATCGTGCCGTCAAGATAGGCTTGTGCAGCAGCATCGATCTCCGCGATATCGGTAACGATAGGGGTGATGCCCGCTTTCTTCATGCTCTCATAGGCTCCCCAGCCCATCCCTCGACAGAGGAGCACCTGGCAGTCGGCGATGGCGACGACCATCCGAGCATGGCGACGTTCAGTCCCAGGGCCGAAGCCGTGGCGGCCGCTCTCATCCGTATGCTCTTCCTGCCCCACGAAATGGAGATGGCCCAACTTGTCGCGCATCTCCCGTTTCACGATCTCACCCTTCTCCATGGTTAAAACCGCGTAATAGGGCGCGCGACCGAAATGTTGGCTGATGGTGACTCCGTCATCGGTGATGGCTGCGATCTTCATTCCTACAGGATGGTCAGCCCGTCCTGGTACGACTTGGGCCAGGGATCGTTGGCTGACCATTCCCCCTCCCATCTAGTGCGATAGAGCCAGAAATACCCCCATGACCATCATGATCGCTCCGCAGATCTTTGGAATCCAGAAACGATATCTGCTCTTACCGACCGCTCCCGCCAGGCCACCCATGACCAGCCCTAAGGGGATTAACCCTATTGTCGTTCCCAGACCAAAGACGAATACCGTTAAGGTGCCGCGCCAGATGCTACCCAGGGAAGCAGCCCAGGCTAGGATGGCTAACTCGAAGGGACAAGGTGGCAACCCCCTGACCAATCCCAGGGCAAATATGCTCAGGGCTCGGGGAGCCTCCGACGACGTTTCCTGAGGGGAAGCCTCCCCGTGGTGATGCAGCAGGTGAGCAGCCTCTCCCCCCACAAACACGTATAAGCCGAATAAGGCGGTGATGGCGCCAGCGGCTATCCTCAACACAGGGCCGTATTCCGTAAGGAAAGATGCCCCCAGATAGGCGGAGATGGCCCCCAATACGGTGTCGATAAGCGTCATCCCTAAGCCGTAAAGGGTCACCAAAATCATGCCCTCCCGGAGCCTCTTGGCCGCCCACATGATAAACAAAGAGACCACCGCCTTATCCTCACAGGGCTCCAAGGTATGAGCCAAACCCAAGATGAACGCTCCCAAGAAAGTGATACTCTCACCCTTCATCCGTGGTCTCACCTCCTATAATACGAGCGATTCCCTCCATAACCTCGCTCTCATATTCCTCAATCCTCCCGGCATCGCAGAGCGTGGAGATCAAAGGATCAAGGGGCAGTTGGCCCAAAAGCGGTATGCCCAACCGCGCCGCTGTGGCCACCGCCTTGCTGGGGCCGAAAACCTCGATAGGCTCGCCGCAGTTCGGGCAGATAGCGTAACTCATGTTCTCCACCAGCCCTAGCATAGGTGCGCCCATGTGTTGGACCATCTGGGCCGCCTTGCGCACCACCATCCCCGCCAGTTCCTGGGGAGAGGTGACCAGTATCACCCCGCTCAAGGGCAGCGATTGCATCACCGTCAACGAAGCATCGGCGGTGCCCGGCGGCAAGTCCACGATCAGATAGTCCAGATCGCCCCAGAAGACATCGTTCCAAAACTGCTTGATGGCCGTGCTGATAAGCGGCCCCCTCCAGATGACCGCATCATCCTCATGGGGCAAGAGCAGGTTGATGGACATCACCTTGATGCCCTTGCCGCTCTCCACCGGCAGGATGCCCATGGGGCTGTTTTTTGGACGCTTCAGCGTGGAGAAGAACATCTTGGGGATGCTGGGACCAGTGATATCGGCGTCGAGGAGGCCCACTTTGTAGCCCTCCCTTTTCAAGGCCATGGCTAAGAGCCCCGCCACTAGAGACTTACCCACCCCACCCTTGCCGCTCATCACCGCGATGACCTGCTCGATGCGGTTGAACTGTTGCGCCAAGCCCGCTCTTTTCTCCTGAGCAGAGATGAAATGCGCTCGCTCTTTCTGAGTCATCTCGGCCAACTTGACGGCCACTTTCTTAACCTCTGGTAGGTTTTCCACCGCTGCCCGCGCCTTGCTCACGATATCGTCCTTTATGGGCGCATCCATAAAGGGCAAAAGAACGGTGAATCTTACCTGCTCGTTATCCACCCTTATCTCTTTGATCATGCCCAATTCCACTAGACTGCGATCCGTTTCCGGATGCATTACCCCTTCTAAAGCCTTCTTAACCTCTTCGACGGTGATCAACGCTTTCTCCTCCTCTCGGTTATGGATTCGTAAGGGGAACAAGCCCCCTCATATAATCTCCGGGACCCCGGAACGGCTGTCAATGATGCTCGCTGTCCTCCTCCATATGCTCTTCGTAGGCGGCCAAGAATCGTTTCAGTACCTTGGCCGTCTCGCGCAGGTCTCTCACCCACCAGGCCAGATATTGGTCGCCATCAGGGGTGATCTGATAGACCCGCCGAGGTGGCCCCCCACCACCCTCAGTTTGCCAGGTTGAGGTCACCAACCTCCTCTCTTCCATCTCTCGCAAATATCGGTATACCACGCTGGGATCGATGGGGCTCTCCCCGAATCCGAATTCAGATAACTCCTCGATTAAACTATAGCCGTGGGAGGGGCCCCGATGAAGGAGAAGCAATAAGCAAGGCACCACAAAGCGATAGATGCGCCGAGGGGAAGCGGCTTGTCCGAGGCCCCCTTTCCACCTCCTTCGACGCATGCGGGGCATAACTTCCTCCCTTCCCTATCTCTGACCTTTGTCTCGTTCCATGTTGGTCTTTCCAAGAGCCCAACGATCTGAAATATAAGTGTAGATTGCAACTAGTGGTATATTGCATATAGATTATGCAACCATTTCCTCTCCTTGTCAAGTTTTTTGGCCTTCTTTCAGGAAGACGGTGATCAGGAAGGATGAGGAACGTGGTTCAAATTAAGTCTGCAAAAATGTAGCATCGATTGGTCCTGCCTTCCAACGGTTCCACGAGACCTGCGAGCCACCCAACCTTGGCAGGATCAACTCCTCAGGTGACATCGGATGCTCGTACTCCTTTCCCTGTCAGAGTCCAGATGCGACCCGCCCCGCCGATGGCGCACCCAGTAGCGAAAGGGCAACCGGCGCAGCGATCATGGCAATCGCCGACTACAGGCTTGAGATACCCCATATGCACCAACTCCTCGATCATCTGCTGCAACAACTCCTCGCTCACATCCAACCGCTGGGCCAATTCTCTTCTGGTGTGAATACCTCTCTGGGTGACGATGCGCAACAGTTGGTCTAGCACGGCTTATCCCCTCCGCTACCCCACGAAACCAGCCATCTGATAGGCCAGGATGCCACCCAAGAGGGAGATGATCAATAGGTAAGCCACGCTGAAGCCCGTCCACCTCCAGGAGTCGGTCTCCTGCTTGACTGTGGCCACCGTGGCCACACAGGGGATAAAGAGCATCTGTACCACTAGGAAGGCCAAGGCGGCCGCCGGGGTGAGGGTTTGGCTCAGGATAGTACCCAGTTGGGCCTCCTCTTCGCCAGCGCTGAAGAGCACCCCCAGGGTGGCTATCGAGTTCTCCTTAGCCACGAAACTGGCAAGCAGAGCCACCATCATCCGCCAATTTTGGCCCATCAGCCGCCCTACGGGCTCCAGGAGGTGGCCAATGGTGGCCAGGAAACTGGTCTCGATATCTCCGGTGGGCAGGGCAGAGAGAGCCCAGATGATCACCGAGACGACCAAGATAATGGTGCCTGCCCGCGCCAAGAAAGCCTTACTGCGTTGCAATATCAAAAGGCCAATGGTCCGCCAGTCAGGTATGTGATAGAGAGGCAACTCCATGATGAAAGCCACCCGTTCCCCGCGGAAGAGCACCTTGTGGAAGAGTATCCCTGAGAGAGCAAGGACCACCAAACTCAACCCCACCATCCCCCAGGAGACCAAGGGAGCCGCTGTGCCGAAGAAGATGGGAGTGAGAAAAGCCAAGACAGCCATACGGGCGGTGCAGGGCATCAGGGGGGCCAAGAGGATGGTCAAGAGCCGGGCTCGAGGCGATTCGACGATGCGAGCGCCCATAACTGAGGGCACGTTGCAGCCGAAGCCCAAGAATAGGGGCAAGAAGGACTTGCCATGCAACCCCATCAGGTGCATGAAGCGGTCCACCACATAGGCCGCTCGGGCCATATAACCCACATCCTCCACAAAACCAAAGGAGGCGAAGAATATTATCAGAATGGGCAGGAAGGTTAGCACTGTTCCCACCCCGCCGATGATCCCATCCACCACTAGACTGGTCAACCAATCGGGGGCCCCGCTCAGGGCCGCATTGGCTAGGTCGGCGGCACCGCCCACAACGACAATATCCAGCCACTCCTGGAGAGGTGCGCCCACCGCATAGGTTAGCCAGAAGATAAAGCCCACAATGCCCAAGAGGATCAAGAGGCCCCAGAAGGGGTGAGTAGCCCAGCGGTCTAAGCGATGGGTTAGACTTATCTGACCCACTTTGGGGCGTATTAGGGCCGCGCGAATCATGCGCGCGATCCAATCATACCGACCGCTAGCCACCGCTACCACTCCATCCTCGTGTTGATGCAGAATGGCGTGAACCTTTTGCCAAGTATCCTCCTTCATCCGCTCCCGCATCATCTCCGTTATTTCGGCATCGCCTTCCAATAGCTTCAGAGCCACCCACCTTCGGGGATAAGGGTCCGGCACGTAGGGGTTGACCAGGCTCTCGATCCCCTCCACCACCTCGAGGTGGTCCTCTCTGATCTGGGGCCTATGGGGAAGGTAATCAACTTCCCCTTCAACTAGCCTGTCAATCTCCTCCAAGAGGAGTTTTACCCCCCGACCTTTGGTGGCCACCATGGGGACCACCGGCACCCCTAAGGCAGCCTCCAGCACATGAGGCTCCACCTTCATCCCCTCAGACTCAGCCACATCGACCATATTGAGGGCCACGATCACCGGGACCGGCAGGGGCAATAGTTCCGCTACCAGGTACAAGTTGCGCTCCAGACTAGCCGCGTTGACCATGGCCACCACTACATCGGGCTTCTCCTTGATTATGTAGTCCCGCGCTATTCGCTCCTCCAAGGAATTGGCGGTCAGGCTGTAGGTACCAGGAAGATCCACAACCTCCAGAGTGTGGCCGTCGAAGTGACAGGTGCCCGTCTTCCGCTCGATGGTCTTCCCTGGCCAGTTACCCACATGCTGGTTGAGGCCGGTCAACAGGTTGAAGAGGGTACTCTTACCTACGTTGGGTTGCCCGGCCAGAGCAACGGTAATCACATGTTCCGGCATCACTCTCCACCCTCCGCTACGGGGGTAACGAGGATCTTTTGCGCTTCACCCCGACCCAAGGCGATGCGGGTACCACGTATCATGACAATGATCGGTCCACGCCCGAAGTTCTGCACCATGCTCACCCTGGCACCAGGGGTGAAACCCAAAGGAGCCAAACGGCTGGTCAGGCCCCGTCCCCCGGCTAGGTATTGAACTATCCCCACTTCGTTAGGGGCCAAACTGGCAAGAGGAAAGGCTTTCATTCTACTCAATTTCCACCTCCTGTTATCTCTGGCGGAATCGCTGCCATCTGTCGTAGGTTTGGTTTGTATTGCTTCTGCTAACTGTTTGCAAACTACGCTGCCAAAAAGGATCTGCCTCGTATCAGGCGAATAGCAAAGTCTAGAGAGGCTTGACCATGACCAAGGAAGCGGCTCGCTGCCCCAGGATATGTTGCTTCCCCTCCACCCGCACAGTGAGCGGGCCCTCGAAGGGGGCTTTCGCCTCAAGGTACACGGTGGCTTCCGGCACGAGCCCCAGATCCTTTAGATATCGCAGAAGGTCTCTTCGTTCCTCAACTATGTTCTGAACGAGACCCTTCTCCCCTGGTTCTAACCCCGTGAGAGGCTTGGTAGCCTCCACGGCCACCTCTCCCTGGGCGGTGGGGATAGGGTGACCATGGGGGCAAGTTTCCGATCGCTCGAGAACCTCAGCCAGTCGCTCGGTCACCAGATCAGAAGCAGCGTGTTCGAGGCGGCAGGCTTCTTCGTGCACTACATCCCAATTCAGCCCCAAAAGATCGGTAAGAAAGCGCTCCCAGAGCCGGTGGCGACGGATGAGACGCAAAGCCGTTCTCCTGCCATCTTCTGTGAGACTCACCCCTCTATATGGCTCGTAGAGCGCCAGTTCTTGTTGAGCCAGTTTTCGCGTCATCTCGCTCACTGAGGCAGGTGAGAGATCTAGTCGCGCGGCCAGTGCTGAGGTGGTAACCGGACTTACCTCCTGTTCCAGTTTGTAGATGGCCTCTAAATACTCTTCCACAGTCTCGCTTGGCACTTCCTCCCCCCTACGGCGGTCTCGGCAGCACGGGTCTAATGTCTCCTCTCAAATGAATGAGGTGTTCCCAAATTAAAATTTCGGTTATCCATAAATATACCATAGTCGATACTAGATGTCAAGAACGCGTTAGTAAATGAGCCAACTCAGCAAGAGCATCGATAGCCTCTATAAGGCCCTCGAGGCCGTGCCCCTACCCAGGCAACTGTGGCCAAGATCCAGGAACAGGTAGAACGCAAATCTGAGATAGAGACTCAACCGCAAGGGGTCAAGGTACCACAAAAGGAGCAGGCTAATGGGGTGCCCTGGACGAAAAAGCCGTAGATCAGGCGATAGAGGAACTCAGGCAATTCCTCCTTGGATGCCCTACCCCTGAGCGGCGAGGTTCCCTCGAAAAGTTGGTGTATAAAATAGTAGTGGATGGCTCAAACGCTACCATCCACTACATCTTCCAGCCGCCCGATCCGTTAGGCCGTAGTTGGCTCCTCGGGCAGGACTCGAACCTGCAACCCGCCGGTTAACAGCCGGCTGCTCTACCGTTGAGCTACCGAGGAACGATCTAAAATTATTATACTTTAGGGGCCAAATATCGTCAAACTTTCCCCCCCTGGCCCGGCAAGTACCGGGCAGGCGACTTGGCCAGGGGGCAGGCAGGACGAGGTCAAAGCGAACCTTAGGCCAGGTAATCTCTCAGTTTCCGGCTACGGATGGGGTGGCGTAACTTACGCAGCGCTTTAGCCTCGATTTGGCGGATCCGCTCTCGGGTCACCCCGAACGCCTCGCCCACCTCCTCCAACGTCCGAGTCTGGCCATCCACCAGCCCAAAGCGAAGTTCTAGCACCCTCCGTTCTCGCTCGCTCAAGGAATGGAGAACATCTTGCATCTGCTCCTTCAGGAGTTCTCGAGAGGCAGCGTCCATGGGACCGAGGGCTGACTCGTCCTCGATGAAATCGCCCAACGAACTATTCTCTTCGGCCCCGATGGGCATCTCCAAAGACATAGGTTCCTGGGAGAGGTGCATTATCCTCCTTACCTTCGCCGCAGCCCTCCTGAGCCGACGCTCCAGGCTGAAATCCAGAGGCTCGTTCCTGCCCCATGCCTCTTCGATGGCTAGTTTGTCCTCCTCAGGTAGGATGTCCTCCATCTCTAGCGCGATCTCCTCTGGAGTGGGCTCTCTCCCTAGTTTCTGCACCAGCCGCCGAGAGGCACGGCTCAGGCGGTGTATCGTCCCCACCATGTGAACGGGGATGCGGATGGTGCGCGCCTGGTCGGCTATAGCCCGACTGATCGCTTGCCGGATCCACCAGGTAGCATAGGTACTGAACTTGTACCCCCGATGATGATCGAACTTCTCCACCGCCCGAAGCAATCCGATGTTACCCTCCTGGATGATGTCCAGGAAAGACATCCCTCGGCCTATATATTGCTTGGCTACACTCACCACTAGTCGCAGATTGGCCTCCGCCAATCTGCGACCGGCTAACTGCCCAGCCAAGTAATCTATCTTAGCCTTGACCGCCTCTTGGGGGTCGAACCCGCCCTTTCTCAAGTAACGGCGCGCTGTGTCCCCCCGCTTGATCGCCTCTGCCAGTTTCGTTTCCTCCGAGGCCGAGAGCAGAGGAACCCGACCTATCTCCCGCAGATACATCCTCACCGGGTCGCTCGTGATCTCCGGAGCCTCAAGCAGCACGCCCAATTCCAGCCCCTCCTCCCCTTTCACCAACGCGGTCGCCACCTCGACATAGGGCTCCGCCTCATCCACCACCTCCACGCCCATATCCATGAGAATGCGGTGGATGGCCTTACTTCTTTCCGCATCGCCCTCCAGTTCGGGAAAGGCCTCCTGAATGTCTTTTTCGGTGAGAAACCTCTGTTGTGCCCCTTTGGCGATCAACCCATCGATCGCCAACTCTTGTGGAGAGGGCTTAGACATACCGCTCTACTCCGCCTAATGCTAAGGCTATGCCTCCACCAACCACGAACCTTCCCAAGGCCGTTCCCTTCTGCTGCGTCGCAGAAGGCTCTTCTCATACCTCGCCTTTTTGACTCTCGCCACTTCATCCTTTCGTTGACTCGTCACCCGAGCCAACCGCATGAGCGTCTCCCTATCTTCCTCCTCCTCGGCATCCCTTTCCAGAAAATGCAGCGTTTCCATCTCCCGTTGTAATCTATGCTCTCGCAACCTCAGCGCACAAAGGACCGCTTCCCAGTCATCATCCCTCTCTGCAAGAACGGACATCCGGCTTCTCAGATCGAGGAGATGGACGAACCTCTCCTGCAACATGGCATCCAGATTGGCCTCGAAACGCTCTAGATCCCATGGCTCTTCCATGCTCCCTTCTTCTCTTTCCAGGAGCCTCTTGGACAACCACCCTCGCAGAGCAGAGAATATCTCACGGTTTTCGATGTCTTCGAAATCCTCGGGGGCCAAAGGCTCAGAGCCAACCTCCTCCAGTTCTTCGCCTACCCTCTTCATCCGCCCAGGTTCTTCCAAGAAGAGCAGAAGCAACCGCTTTTCCACACCCAAGAGAAAACCAGGGAAACCGGATATGAGACCGCCCCTCTGCTCCTGTGGCTCCAGAAACCTCTTGGGCTCGGTCTCCAATAAGAGCCTCTTCTCGTCTACTTTAATCAAGCGGGCTAATTTTTGCAAGTAATGGCTCTTCTCCACCTCGTCGCCCAACTCCTCTATGATGGGTAAGAGTTCTTTCGCTGCCGCTGACTTCCCCTTGGCAGAACTCAGATCCAAGCGAGAGGGGAGCAAAGAGAAGTAGTAGTCCACCACCGGAAGAGCCCCCTCCACCAACTTAGCCCAAAGCCCCGCCTCCTCCCTCAAGACATCGTCAGGGTCCCTTCCCTCCGGAAGGATAGCGATGCGGATATCGGCATCCAGCCGGGCTTCGTATCTGATGAGGTTGCGCCCTAAAGGGACGGGGACTACGCTGTCTCGAAAGACCTCTGTAGCCACCTCTAAGCCCCTCCGAGTGGCCGCATCGCCGGCCTTGTCGGCGTCTAACGCCAGGACGAACCGCTTGGTGAGCCGCTTCAGTTCCCGCACTTGATGCTCCGTTAAGGCCGTGCCCATGGAGGCTACAACATTTCTGAAGCCTCTCTGGTGCGCGCTTATCACGTCGGTATACCCCTCAACTATGATGACTTGATCCTTCTCTCGAACGGCTCGCTTGGCGAGGTCGATCCCGTAGAGCACTCTGCCCTTGCTGAAGAGCGGAGTCTCGGGAGAGTTGAGATACTTGGGCTGGGAATCGTCTAGGGCCCGAGCGCCAAAACCTATCACCTCCCCTCGGATATCCCTGATGGGGAAGATAAGCCGCCCTCGAAAACGGTCGTAATACCCTCCACCTTTCCTTCCAGGATCCTCTCGGACGCGCTCCACGCTGAGCCCCGCGGCGAAGATATCGGCCTCCTCGTACCCCCTCTCCACAAGATACCCTTTTAGGGCCTCCCATTCATCTAAGGCGTACCCCAACTGGAAAGCCTCGATACTGGTGGGTTCTATCTTCCGGCATACCAGGTACTCTCGTACGAACTCCCCTTCCGGGCTCTCCCGGAGGAGATGGTGGAAATATTGAGCCGCAGCAGCGTTGATGCGGAGAAGGAGACTTTTCCTTTTCTCCTCCTCCACCTCCTCTCCTCTACGAGGAGCAAGGGAGATCCCTGCCCGGCGAGCCAGAAAGCGGAGAGCCTCGCCGAACTCCAGGTTCTCCATCTTCATGACGAAGGTGAAAATGTCCCCGCCGGCAGCGCAGGCCCCGAAGCAATGCCACCTCTGACTATCGGGGAAGACGATAAAAGAAGGGGTCTTTTCCTTATGGAAAGGACAAAGGGCCTTGAAGTTGCGACCCGCCTTCTGCAAGGGGAAATAAGCGGTCACCAACTCCACGATGTCCGTTCTCTCCCTCACCTCATCGATGGCGCTCAAAGGTACAACCCTTTCTGGCTACCACTTCAGCCATGACTTATGACATGTAAGCAGTTGATGACATCCCGCACCTTCACTGCATCGGCTCCCCTGGCATATTTCGCCTAACGCCTGCTAACTGAAGTGACGACACCCTCTATTCCATCTCCTCCAGAATCCTCAAAAACTTCTGCTCCAGCTCCGGCAAATCTTGTCGCAATGTTTTCCACGTCAATTCCAAATCCACACCAAAATAGCGATGAATAAGCACATCCCGCATTCTGGCGATTTGACGCCACGGCACCTCGGCATGCTGTTCCTTCAGCTCCGAGGGAAGGTTTTTCACCGCCTCTCCGATGATCTCCAGTCTCCGGGTGACGGCATCTTGTACTTGGGGTAACGCAAGAAAGTCATCCTTCGAAAGCTGATCTGTGTAGGTTTGAATGAGGAGTATGCTTTCCAAAATATGCTCAATGAAGACCTTTGCCTGTTTGCTCACAGGATTGTCACCTGCTCTTTGAGCACTCTTTCCTTTATCCGAGGATGCAGCGCACGGTAGGTCAGAACATCCACTTCCCTTCTCAATGCCTCTTCCAGTTCCAACTGCAATGCCACCAAGTCCAGCAAACTCTTTTCACTCCCAAACTCAACTAAAATGTCAAGGTCACTGTCTTCTCCCGGTTCCCCTCTGGCAAATGATCCGAAAATAGCTGCATGAACGACATCGTGCCTCTTCAACACAAAGATGACCCTTTTCCTAACCTCCTCCAGAGACGTCCTCATGATTTATTTCACCTTCTTCTCACCCATATCCTTGGTGCCGCCATTTCAGTTGACTGTTAATAAACGAATTGGTTCGCTTGTCCCTCCAAAATGGGAGTCAATGCAAAGTATCTCATTCCTCCCTCTGATCTGAGCCATAGGATCGAAGACAGGACAAGTCTCCCTTCCCTCGGGATGCCGAAAGCAAACTCTGGACGACCTAGTACAGGCTAAGACTAAAACATCCGCCCGCATTTGTCAACCGGAGCGGGGTGAATCGGCTACTTGGCGTAATCGACAGCCCTGGTCTCGCGGATGACGGTGACCTTGACCTGACCGGGGTATTCCAGGCTCTCTTCTACCTTCTTGGCCACATCTTTGGATAGGCGAATGGCGGCCAGGTCATCGATCTCCTCGGGCTTAACGATGATCCTTATCTCCCGGCCGGCCTGGATAGCGTAAGATTCGGCGACCCCCTCAAAGGAGTTGGCCACCTCCTCCAGGGCCTTGATCCGCTTGATGTAACCCTCTAGACTCTCGCGACGAGCACCAGGCCGGGCGCCGGAGATGGCATCGGCCGCCTCTACCAGGATCGCCTCCACGCTTTGAGGCTCCTCCTCATGATGGTGGGCGGCGATGGCGTTAACTATCTGGGGGGATTTGCTTAGGCGACGAGCGATGTCCGCCCCGATGAGCGCATGGGGCCCTTCCACTTCGTGGTCCACCGCTTTCCCTATGTCGTGGAGCAGCCCAGCCTCCTTGGCTAGATCGATATCCGCTCCTAACTCCGCGGCCATCATAGCCGCCAGATGGGCCGTCTCTAAAGCGTGGATCAGTTGGTTCTGACCATAACTGGTCCTGTATTTCAGTTTCCCCAACAGTTTGATCAGTTCCGGATGTAGCCCTGGGAGGCCCACCTCGGAGGCGGCCCGCTGCCCCTCCTCTATGATGGTCGCCTCCACCTCCTCTTGTGACTCCTTCGCCACCTTTTCAATGCGAGCCGGATGGATACGGCCATCCAGGATCAGTTTGGTGAGGGCCAGGCGGGCTATCTCCCTCCGCACGGGATTGAAACTGGAGATGGTGACCGCTTCTGGAGTATCGTCGACCACTAGATCAACCCCCATGGCGTTCTCCAGAGCACGGATATTCCGCCCCCCACGTCCGATGATCCGCCCTTTCATCTCATCGCTAGGAAGAGGGACGATAGAGACGGTGGTCTCTGCCACTTGGTCGGAAGCGTACCTTTGGATGGCCAAAGTGATGATCTTTCGAGCCACGCGGTCGGCTTCCCCCTTGGTCTCTAACTCCACCTCCCGTATCACCCGAGCTGCATCCTGGCGCACCTCATTTTCAATGGCCTGTAGGAGAATCTCCTTCGCCTCCTCGCGGGTCATGGAGGAGACCTTCTCTAACTCTTGGATCTGCTTATGGCGCAGTTCCTTCAACTCCTCTCGCTGGCGAGAGAGTTCCCTTCCCCGGGTCTCCAGTTGCCTCTCCTTGGCTTCTATAGGTTCCAGACGGCGTTCCAGGCTCTCCCGTCTCCGTTGTAGCCGCTCTTCCTGCCTCCGGAGGTCGGCTCGCTTTCGCCGGTTCTCTTCCTCCGCTTGATGGCGGAGGCGAAGTGCCTCCTCCTGAGCCTGGAGAACAATCTCTTTTTGCTTAGTCTGGGCCTCAGCCAGGAGTCCCTTCGCCTTAGCCTCGGCAGACCTGAGGCGGCTAGCACCTAGATACTGCTTGGCCAAATAGCCGATGGCAAACCCCACTATCACTACCGCTAAGAACATAACCAAATTAGCCACATCTAACTGAAACATATCTCAAACACCTCCTCTAAGGTGAACTCCTGATGGAGAGTTAGTCACCTCCCCGCTGTTGCAGGAGGGAATCTACTACCTCTCGAATCAGGTGATAGGTGAATCCGCGACGCCGCAGAAATTGACTCATCTTTTGGCGAAAAGATCTCTCGTCCAGGCGGACATATCTAGAGGCTCGCTGGTGAGCCGCCCTACGGGCGCTCTCCTCCTCATCGACGGCGGCCAAAGCCTCTGAGATCACCTCCTCATCGAGCCCCTTGCGGCGCAACTCGTAACGGAGCATGGCCCGGCTGCGAGGCCTAAACCTCTCGCGGTTCTCCACCCAATATTGAGCAAAGGCCAGATCATCCACTAGTCCCTCTCGGGCTAGGCCTCCCAGGACCTCCTCTATGATCCTCTCGGGCACTCTTTTTCCCCGTAGGTAATCGCTAACTTCCTTCCGACTCCGAGGCCGGTAGGCTAAATAATCGAGGGCCTTCTTGTAAGTATTAGCAAAAGAGTCCCGTCTTTGGAGCTCGTGCAATTTCGCAGCCGATAGGAAACTGCCCTCCTGCAGTTCAGCCGCTAACCGCGCCCCCAGACTGAAGGCGTATTCCCCGTCCAGATAGACGTTAACCCGATCCTTCTTCCTTTTCTGCTCCCTCAAAGCCGTGATTGTGCCTTCCATCTCAATAAAATAGCCGCAGCCTCCCGGCCACAGCTATCGAATTTGCCCCTAGAACCCCGAGAAGGGGGAAAGTAAAAGACTACTTATTGAGCCCTCTCCGAATGCGCCTAATTTACAATGAGTCTCTTACCCTCTTCTAAGAGGCTGACAAGGTTATCGTTTTTCTTCACCCCACCCCTTCACTAGGGGTCATCGGCAAATTCGCTAAGTGACTGTGGCCTCTCCCTCGTCCGCTTCCGCACCCGATTCCGAGGCCGGCTTCTCCATTAAACCAGCCTCCACACGGATGCAGTTGCTGATCTCATCGGCCAACGAAGGGTTCTCCCTGAGAAACCGTTTGGCGTTCTCCCTCCCCTGTCCCAACCGCATCTCACCATAGGAGTAATAGGAACCCCTCTTCTCTATGATCCCCATCTCCGTCCCCACATCTAAGAGGTCGCCTTCTCTGGAGATCCCTTCGTTATACATTATGTCAAATTCTGCTCTCTTGAAGGGAGGGGCTACCTTATTCTTCTTCACCCGGACCCTAGTCCGGTTCCCGACTACATTGGTTCCTTCCTTTATAGACTGCACTCGCCGCATATCGAGGCGAACGGCGGCATAGAATTTCAGGGCCCGCCCCCCTGGTGTGGTCTCCGGGCTGCCGAATAAGACGCCGATCTTCATACGCAGTTGATTGGTGAAGATCACCGCCGTATTGGAACGCTTGATAGCCCCAGCCAGTTTCCTGAGAGCCTGGGACATCAAACGCGCCTGTAGCCCCATATGGGGCTCCCCCATGTCCCCCTCTATCTCCGCTCGAGGGACGAGGGCAGCCACGGAGTCGATGACCACCACATCTACAGCCCCGCTCCGCACCAACGCCTGGGCGATCTCCAGAGCCTGCTCCGCATCATCCGGTTGGGATATATAGAGGCTCTCGACATCCACGCCGCATTTGGCAGCATAGTCCGGGTCCATAGCGTGCTCCGTGTCTATGAACGCTGCCACGCCATCAGCCTTCTGAGCCTCAGCGATGATATGATAGCAAAGGGTAGTCTTGCCCGACATCTCAGGCCCATATATCTCGCTGATGCGACCCCTGGGGATGCCACCGATACCCAGAGCGATATCCAAGCCCAAGGAGCCGGTGGAGATAGCCTCCACATCCATCCCCGGTGCACTACCCAGTTTCATAATCGCTCCATCGCCGTACCGTTTCCTTATCTGAGAGAGCGCTACTTCTAACGCTCTATCCTCCGCCTCCTCCATTTGGAGACTCCTTTCCTCTCTGGAAACACCTCTAAAATTAGTTTATTACAATAGAAAGAAAATTGCAACTAATCCAAAACATATTATAGCAGAACAAAAGTTCTAAGTCAACCATAGACACGCCTAACCCAATTCCTCTAAGGAGCGTTTAATCTCCGCCAGTTCGGATTTGGTGAGGCCCCAAAGTTCCGCAGCCTTGTGGTCTATCTCCTCCTCGACCTTTTTGAGGGCCTCCTTTTCCCCCTTGGCGGCCAACTCATGAGCACCCAGGGAGAGAGCGGAGAGTTCAAGATGGAGAGGGTTCTGGGGATCGTATTTGGGAATGGCAATGTGCTCAAGGATGTGAGTTGAAATCTGCGTTGCAACAGCGTACGTTTGGACAATGTAGCAGGCAAGGCTGCAGTTGAGAAGAGCACACAGAAAGTGAGCTTCGTCTTCTCCTGTTAGAGCAACTAGCGTGAGCTTGTGATCAGGGACAACGACCTTCATGCCCAGGTAGGGATGAGAGGCAGTGCTGATGACAGCTGCCTTCAAACCCTTCGAGATTTCTTTCCATACAGTCTTGTAGGGAGCAAGCGTGTATCTACCGACATTGTAGATGGTGTAGAAAGGCGCTATTTGCGGGTCAAAATAGCGTCGGTACCCACTCCTGACTTGCAGAATCCGCTCAAACTGTTTGAAGTAGGCATAGGTATTGGGCAGATTGAGCTTCATTAGAGTCTCATCATAGGCCTTCCTAGGGTCTTTAGGGTCTTGAGGTATGAGCGCGTGTATCGAGGGAGCGGCGAAAAAGGAGTGAGCGTCTGTGCCTCTCAGAAGAGGATACAGGAGATCAGGCTCCACCGCCGCTTGAATTTGCTTTACATCGTCTTTCCGGCCTAGCTCGGGGAGGTTCTCTATCACGATGAGATCATCTAGACGCCTCTCTACAAGACGAACCCAGTAGATGCCATTGGCCCAAGTATGGGTTCCCACCCTTGCTCGGTAACACGAGCGTCCTATCACTTTTTGCAATACCTTCAAGTTCTCGGAAGTTGTCGTAATCCAAGGAGAAGTCGGGTCATCATCATCGATTGGCTTCGCCTGTACCAGGGTTCTCTTGGTGAGCGACTCTACTTCCTCTAGCGAAAGGTCAACGGTGATCTGAGCTCCCTTCTTCCTACGCCAGATGGTGTAACCCACAGGATAGCTAGTGGTATCGTCTTTCTGAAGGACAACAATGCTCGTTCTGTTGCTCGCGCCCTCAAATGGTCGCAATTGAACCAAATCGTCCACCTTTAGCACCTTAAGCGGGCTCTTCTCCCCTATACGAAACCTTCTGAACCCCTGACCGCCACCCTTGGACTGGAAAAGACTCTGGGTTATCACGAAGCCCAAGATTCCACTAGGTTTCAAGTACTCGTCCATGGCAACGTATGCCATGAGAACTGATATGTCGTCCATTCCACTGCCCAGCCTGGCCCTAAGTCCTCTGTGGGGGAACAGACTGAACTTCTCCCAAAGCTGCTGAGTAGCATTTCTATACTCACCAGCTAGATTGGTCCAGTTGACCCAAGGAGGATTGCCCACCACATAATCAAACTTCTCTTGGAAGATGGGGGCGAAGGCGTTTTTGAGTATCCGCGCCCAGATGCGGTTGCGGCCCTCCTCTTCCAATCCTTTGACCTTTTCAAATAAGTTTCTCAAGGCCGTCTCAGTGCCGTTCTCCTCTATGCCCATCACTCGGCTCACTCGCTCTATGAACTCATCGGTGGAATAATCATGCACGCACTCCTCTACGAGGACGGCCAGGCTGTCCAGAGCGCCCTTGTCGACTACCTCCTTTGGCACTAGGAACTCGCCCACGGTGGTGGGTATCTTGTGGCCCTTGCCAAAGAGGGTGGCGTATTCGGTGGGAGTGAGGATGGAGTCGCACATGTAAACGGGGATGGTGATGGTGCCGATGGCCCGACGGAGGTTGCCCAGGGCTAGAAGATAGGTGGTCCTAGCGGCGATGACGGCGATGGGGTTCAGATCGAAGCCCACCACATTTTTTAACACCTTTTGAGCCACATCTCCGTACTCCAGCAGTTTCTCATCGGCGTATTCACGGATACGCTTGATGGCCAGGGCCAGGAAAGTGCCGGAGCCACAAGCGGGGTCTAAGAGGCGGAGATCAGGGTTGCCATCGTAACCAACTTGATTGAGAAGCCGTTCGGCAAGCCAATCGGGAGTATAGTATTCGCCTAAGTCATGGCGAAGTTTCTTAGGGACCAGATATTGATAGAGTTTCTTTAAGAGGTCGCGGGTGGCTTCCGGGTCTATCTCAGCGGTGGCGGGCTCAAAGTCGGATAGCCGACGGGCCATGCGGCGAATGGCCGCGCTGACATCCTCATTCCAGTCGGCGAGATACCAGCCGAAGAAGTCGCCTTCCAGAAAGTTCTGGATACCGAAGGCCTGAAAGTGCCCTCCATCCTCAAGGCGGCCCAATTGCCCTTGCAACTCGGCATCCGAAAGGCTGGCAAGTTGAGTGACGAAGGAGGGAACATACGACTCGGGCTGGAGGGAGAGCAGTTCAGCGACGAGAAGTTTCATTAGAAGGGCGTAATAGGTATGGACGGCGAAGAGCAAGGATTTCAATTCCACCCGCATATCTACGCCGTACCTCTTTGCCAATTGAGCGGCGTCCTTCTCCGCCTTGCTTATATCCTGCCCGTAGACAATCCCAAAGATGCGGTCCCACTCCTTGAAAAAGGTGTCCACCTTAGGGTTCTTGGAAGCCAAAAACATCTGGTAAAAGGTGTTCACGGCTTGGCGAGCAGTGTCAGCGTCAGGCCCGAATTCCTTGGTTAGTTCTTCTGGGGTAAGGGGATAGCGGCGCAGGGCGCGGATATAGGTAAGGAATAGTGAAATCGTCTGGGCGTTAACCGGGTTAGGCCCATCGAGATCAAAACCGCCGGGGAGGATCGCTTCAGGTAAGAGAGCGAGTTGAGCACTCGGTTTCCTCTTGGGGAAAGGCACTTTTGCCCTGGCCTTGGTGCCCGTGTATCGCACGAAGAGTATCTGAAATCCGTCGAGGGAGACGCCGACCATCCTCTTCAAAGCGGTCTCTTTCTGCTTTTCTCCATAGCGGGAGGCCTCGGCATCGAGGTATTTCACCAGTTGCTTAATTGTCTCCGATTGTCCCCTCTTAGTGCTCAGTTTTCCGGGGCGTTCATACTCTATGATGAGATGGCCGTAAACGGAGTCGGTACTGCCTCCGTAGAAAGCGGTACTGGTAGCCCTCTCATAGCGGGGATGTGTAGTGATGTCCAAGACCTGCAGCACCGGATCAAGGGCCTTTTCGACCCCGATACGCAGGTCCTCCTCTGTATCGGACCATTGAGCTACCTTTGCGATCTCTTGACTTAGTTGCTGCGCTAATGGTTGATGCTTCTCCATGTCTCGCCATCTCGATGGATTACATAACACACTATAACACAAAATGGGACCGCTTGCTAATCCAAGAATTGGCCGGCTTTGCGAGGGAATGTGTTGATGGAAATCGTAGGGGCAAATCTACAAGAAGAGAGATGGCAGACTTCCCACCTGTTGTCTTCACTTCACATAGTAGTGCACAACAGGCTACATATTGTGATATAATCGAGAGGCATCATCAAAGGGAGATCTCCTAATGAGCGCACCTAGACTACAGTTCTTAGATAAACGATCGGTCGAACAGATCATCGACCAAGCCCATCAACTCCTCTGGGACCCTGGGGTGATGGTCTACGCTCCTGAAGCCCTAGAGATATTGGCTCAGGGCGGAGCCCAGGTGGACCAAAAGAGGAGGATCGCTCGCATCCCCGCTCGTTTAGTCCAAGAGGCTCTGGATACGGCTCCAGAAGGCTTCAACCTCTACAACGTTAAGGGAGAGGTCGCCGTAGAGTACAGGGGGGACCATCTCCAATTCGACCCCGGCTCCGCCGCTATCTTCATCCTCGATTCCCAAACCGGGCGAGTTAGACAACCGGTCACCGCCGATCTGGTGAGGCATCTCAAGTTGGCGGAGGGGCTGGAGCAGTTGGATGCCGTGAGTACCGCCCTGGTCTGCTCCGATGTACCAGAGGGGATCGCCGACCTTTACCGCCTCTATCTAGTTCTCAAATATGCCCGCAAGCCGGTGGTCACCGGGGCTTTCGCCATAGAGACCCTCCATCTCATGTATGAGATGCTAGTGGCTGTGGCGGGAAGCGCGGGGTCTCTAAGGGAGAGACCTTTGGCGGTCTTCGACATCTGCCCCTCGCCCCCTCTCCTCTGGAGTGAGATCACCTGTCAGAATCTAATAGATTGTGCTCGCTGTTGGTTGCCCGCGGAACTCGTCTCCATGCCTCTGGCTGGAGCCACGGCGCCGGCCACCTTGGTGGGTGCCTTAGCCCAACATACAGCAGAAAACCTGAGCGGGGTGGTCATCCATCAACTGACGAATCCCGAGGCTCCCATCGTCTACGGCGGCTCGCCGGCCATCTTCGACATGCGTCAGGGCACCACCCCCATGGCCGCCATCGAGACTATCATGATCGATTGCGCCTATACAGAGATCGGAAAGCACCTGGGCCTCCCCACCCACGCTTACCTGGGGATGAGCGACGCCAAACTCTTGGATGGACAAGCGGGGCTGGAATCCGCCTTGGGGGCATTCCTGGGCACCCTGGCTAGAGTGAACATGATCTCCGGGGCCGGGATGCTGGAGTTCGAGAGTTGCCAGAGCGAAGAGAAACTGGTCATCGACAATGAGATCATCGGGATGGCCCGCCGCTTAATAGAAGGCATCGCCACCCGAGAAGAGATGATCCCCTTAGAGTTGATGCGAGAGGTAGGCCATCAGGGCAGTTTTTTGAGCGCCAAGCATACTCGAGAATGGTTCCGCCGGGAGCAGTTCATCCCTTCCTCGGTCATCGACCGCCATACCCGACAGGCCTGGGAGAAGGAGGGTAGAAAGAGCATAGTGGAGCGCGCCCGCGAGCGAGTCGAGGAGATCATCGCCTCCTATCAACCCAAAGAGATGCCGCCAGAGGTGGAGAAGGAGTTGACCAAGATCGTCACCTCGGCGGCGCGGAAATGTGGCCTGGAGAAGTTACCCCCATTTGAACCTTAAAATTTCCTCTCCTCTATTGACAAGGCAGAGAGGGTGACTTACAATAGAGAAAAGGGTAGTATTTTAGTTCCAGATAGAGGTGATCTTGCGCCCGCATCTATCTGTTGTCTGTATCAGTCAGGCCGAGGTCGGCTTTTATTTTCAAGAAAGGAGGTGGGAGAGCGTTACCTTTAAGACCGAAGACCTAACTTGTTTGGAAAAGAAACGGAGGATTAGGAATTGAGAAAGAGATACCTTCTATTGGCGCTAAGTGTGGCTGTCATTCTGAGCCTGCTAGTAACACCGCTGGCCTTCGCCCAACCGCCTGGCCCCACTCCTGTGACGGTAACCGTGGTCTCAACCAACGACTTCCATGGAGCCCTGGTTGGCAGCACGCACTCCTGGTCTCATGGCGACATGGTGGGTGGCTCAGAGTGGGTCGCCGGGTATTTGAATATCGTCCGCGAGGAAAACCCTGAAGGGTTCATCTACCTGGACGCCGGTGACGCGATGCAGGGCACACTGATCTCTAACTACTTCGATGGAGCATCGACGATCGAGGTCTTCAACGAGATGGGTGTAGCTGCTATGGCCCTCGGAAATCACGAGTTTGATTGGGGTCAGGAGGTGCTCCAGGCTCGCTATGACCAGGCAGACTTCCCGTTCCTTGCGGCCAACATTTTCTTCAAGAAGAAGCACGGGAACCCCCTTCATGGCCACGGGGGACGCCCGCATTGGGCCAAGCCCTACGTCGTCAGAAAGGTGAACGGTGTTGAGGTAGGGATCATTGGTATCGCCAACCTCGAGACGCCCCTTATCACCAACCCGGTCAACGTGGCGAACCTGATGTTCACCGACCCGGTTGAGGCTGTCAACGACGTCCTGCCAGAAGCTGAGTCCGAGGGCGCCACGATGATCGTAGTCCTGGCTCACATCGGTGGCTTCTGGCCTGACTTCGAGGAAGGGATCAAAGATCTGGCCTGTGGGCTGGACCCGGATGAGGTTGACCTCATCGTCTCCGGCCATACCCACTCTCGCATCGACGATGTGATATGTGGCATCCCGGTGGTGCAAGCCTACTCCAGCGGCACCGCCTTTGCCCGGGTGGACTTCACCGTCGATAAGAGAACGGGCGAAGTAGTCGACTACGAGATGAACTACGAGCCCCCCACCACCTACCAGACCTACTACGGCAACCCGGCTAGTTACAAAAGGTGGGACACCGGCGTGTGGGAGCAAGTCATGCCCGACCCGGAAGTCGCGGCCATCGTGGACCGCTACGAGGCCGAGATTGAGTCGATCAAGAACGAGGTCATCGGAGAGACCACAACAGCTATCACCCGCGACTATCGTCATGAGTCGGCCATGGGCGACTGGGTGACCGATATCATGCGGGCCTACGATCCCGACATCGACTTCGCCTTCACTAACAGCGGCGGCCTGCGCGCTGACATCGATGCCGGTGAGATCACCTTCGGCGAGGTCTTCGAGGCCCAACCCTTCGACAACACCCTGGTGATAGTTGAGCTGGATGGCAACGAGGTTCGACAGGTGTTGGAAGAGGGCATCACCGGTGCGCATGGTCTCGTGCAGGTCTCTGGCCTGCAGTTCACCTTCAACTATGACCTGCCAGCTGGTAGCCGTATCGTCGGCGACGTGATCGACCTCAGCACCGGCCTGCCGCTAGAGCCAGCCACTACTTACTACGTGGCCGTGAACGACTTCATGGCCGCCGGTGGCGACGAATACGACACGTTAGCGGCCAACCCGCAGGTGAACTCCTACGAGCTGGTGCGCGACCTCGTGGTGGACTGGGTCAAGGCCAACTCCCCCTTCACCCCGCCTGACCCCGCCGTCGAGAACCGCATCACCGCCCAAGGCACTGCACCATCGTAATCAAGGCATCAAGGGAGGAGGGGCGGCGAGCCCTCCTCCCTGTCCAAAAGCGGTTATGACTCGGAGACAGATAACTTTCTACATTAACGGCAAGCCCATCACCCGGTGGTATGGCGTGACTGTGGAGCAGGGCGTCCTGGCCTATGACCAGGAGGAGTACCTGGCCTTGAAGCGGGGCGAGGCCTGGGTAGTCGATGGACGGGGTTCCAGGGTCGGGCCCGGCGGCACCCTCGAGAACGGCGCCCGGCTCTACATCAGGCACGTGGGCGACGCGAGCCTCCAGAGCCATAACCCGCCGTAAGAACAAGGCCCCACCCTTTCGGTGGGGCCTTCTCTATCCCCCCAAAGCCTTCGCTTGCCGCTTAGTCAAGGTGCGGTTCTATCCTAGCCAACAGTTGGGGCTTGGGCATATACCCCACCAGCCTCTCCATCGGCTGGCCCCTCTTGAAAAGGATAAGGGTGGGAATGCCGCGGACTCCATACCGGGTGGCGATTTCAGGGTTGCGATCCACGTCGATCTTCGCTACCTTCAGCCGCCCATCGTATTCCGAAGCGATCTCCTCCACAAGAGGGGCGATCCGATGGCAGGGCCCACACCACTCCGCCCAGAAATCGACGACCACCGGGATCGAAGCCCTAATCACCTTCTCCTCAAAACTCTCGTCGCTGACGGCAACTACTTTACTCATCGACATCTTCCTCCACCCTTCCCCCAAAAAAATACTATCTCTGATGAGGTTTGTCAAATTCATACCCCCTCTAGCCACTCCTCCAAGGGACCCTCCAACTCTCGCTTGGGAGCGCGCCCGAAAAATTCCTTCACCGCCAGGCGGGGATCCTTCCCCTTGAAAAGCACTTGGTAGATCTCCTCGGTAAAAGGCACCTCCACACCATACTTATAGAGGCTTCTATATCTAGGCTGCGCCCTTTGGCCAGTTCCTCCCCCACATAGTGATTCCGGCTATGGCGGCTGGAGCAGGTACATATCAGAGCCCCGATGCCGGCCAGTCCAGCGAAGGTAAGGGGATTAGCCCTCGCGGCCACGCCCAAGCGAGCGATCTCGGCCAGTCCCCGAGTCATAAACGCCGCCTTGGCGTTATCGCCGTACCCCAACTCATCGGCCGCCCCGGCCTCTATGGCGACGAGATTCTTCAGAGCCCCTCATAATTCCACCATTAATCGTCTGCTGAACCCACGCCGCTACCTCGATATCCAGAGAGGCTACCACACTGCTAGCAGGCAACCCCACCGCTATCTCCCTCACCAGGTTGGGCCCAGAGAGGGCGCGCGGTTAACATCACCGCTAGTATGCTCCCCTAACTGCCGATCCCTACAGAAGCACCGAGTTGGCAGCAAGGTGCGAAAGCGGTATGATACGGCCCGCACTCCGTATCAGCGCGTCTTGGAGTCGCCTCATGTCTCCGAGAAAGA
>Ga0209121_10000899_pt1 | contig 31758 bp, 32 predicted proteins | sample Cruoilmetagenom3_FD_187292 | JGI IMG/M metagenome (GOLD analysis project Ga0209121, IMG submission 187292) | Oil polluted marine microbial communities from Coal Oil Point, Santa Barbara, California, USA - Sample 3 (SPAdes) (version 2) | ecosystem: Environmental > Aquatic > Marine > Oil seeps ...
CTTCATTTATATAAATTAGCATTTTATTTTCTTTCATAATTATATGACTTTATTAAGCTGCAAAGATACGCTAATTAGATTTTTTGATAAAGTGTTTAGCTGCCGAAAAAAGATACTAGTGTTTTAGGTTTAAAAGAAAATAGCCTATGGCTTAGGCGTGTTTTTTTAGTTACTCTTGAATTTGTGTGTAACCAGAAACACCATGTAAGCATTTAATAATTTGGTTATTTAATGCATTAAAGCTAGAATTACATGTATAGTAGCATTCTATCTACAATAATTGAAATGATTTTTAATTAATCATCAAGTTGCACTTTTCACTCTCTATTATAAAAGGATAGTCTTGTTGTTCTCTAAAATAAGAATAGCCAATTAGGTTACATTATTTTGCTTATTTCTTAATGCAATTAAATTCGGGTTATTTAGAGGCTATCTGTCTAATCTGAATTTTTCTTTTAGTTGTTCTGGTGATGTAACCCCTTGTAAATATATTCTATCAATAAATAGCTGTCTTAATGCATAATTAACTCCAATGGCATATCTTTTATACCAAAATGCAGAAGGAGCAAAAGAAATACCAGTGGCTTCTACTGCATATAAAACATCTCGAGTCTTAATGTCGAAGAATGTAATATATAAAGAAATAAATTCTTTGTATTTTTTTTCATTAAAGTTCTCATTGAAATTGGCAATGTTAAGGACCATACCAATACCTTCTTTTTCTTCTAGATTATAGCCTTTAATTATATTTTTAATGTCTGAAAATGAAAGGCAGTAGTTTTTATCTGTTACAAAGCTATTCATGTCCATTTTTTTATAATTATTAAAAACATTAGAACCTTTCAATATGCTTTGTTTTCTCATCCAACGTTGTAAAGACTTTACAGATATTAATTTATTGAAGTAATTGTTAAATTTTTCTGCATGTTTTTCTAATACTTCTTTTCCATTTCCAATATTATTTTCATCTATTAATTTACTATATGTTATGTCTAAACCATAATAAATAAGGTTGTCAGCTGCATGCACTTGTTGTGCTTTTGTTCCATGAAACCTAGCATAAGCACCATACATGTTTCCTTTTCTAAAATTGTTGTCTATACAGCCAATTTCTCCAATATTTTCATTGAAAACGAAGGATTCAGATGTATTGTTAGTTATGCTTTTAGACGTTGTACTTTTACTTATGTTTTGTAATTCTTCTTTTAAACGAGCTGCTTTTTCGTAGTTCTCCTGGTTTACAGCAGTAACGATCTCATTTTTAAGCTCTATTGCCTTTTTGTATTGTGCAGCAAGTTCATAATTTTCAATAGAAACCGCTTGATTTTTTAGTTGCTCTAGTTCTGAAATACTTTTATCATCAAAAGATTGAGCAAATAATATTGTGGTGCTAAAGACTAATAGTATTAGTGTAATTTGTTTTTTCATTTGGAAATAAATTTCATTAGTATTACAGCGAATAAATATAAAATTATGCAATTTATAAACCAATTATAAAAGGGGTAACTTTTTAGTTTTGTGTGCGATAGGTTTGTGAAGTTGTTTTTTTATAGTAAAAATAGAAGCTATAAAGAGATTAAATAATCTTAGTTTGATTTTTATTTACCTAATAAATTGCACATTCTATCTTGTTTTTCAGTTGTGTGAGCATTGTGTATTACTTCATCAATAGTAGGAAAATAAATAGTATTTTCAATGGTTTAAAAGTTATTGAATTAGAAGGTGCTTTAAACTATTGGTATTAAAAACGTTGTTTGGCTCAAATCAAGCTTCTTCGCCATTTTTTGTATTAATAAAAAAGTGTAATCCCCATTTATTATTTATCTAAAACAATAGGATGTTCTTTATAATAGGCTTCTAAAGCAGGAAAATCATATGGTTTAGCAATGATATTCTTGTTGCTGTCTAAAATAAAGTAGGTTGGAGTAGCAGTAACACCATAGGCATCACCAATAGGGTTTTGCCATTTTCCTTCTCCGTAAACATGAATAAATTCTGGGAAATCATAGGTTTTTTCTTTCCATCTGTAAAAGTCATCTTCTAAAGCTACAGCTATTACTTTAAGTTTTCCTGTTTCTAAGCTTTGTACGTATTTATGAAACGTTGGCAATTCTGCTAAACAATGTGAGCAAGTACTACTCCAAAACACTACTACATATTGTGTAGCTTCTTTAAAATCATACAGTGCAACTTGTTCTGTTTTATTGTTTTTGGTGATTTCAAAATTAAAGTTTGGCGCAAGTGCACCTATAGATGTATTTTTAAATACCGTAAGTTTTTCTATTAAATCACTGTCTTTATTCGCTTTGGCAATAGGTAATAAATATTTTTCTAAAATATAGTTAGCAATCTCTTCATTATTATTTTCTGCAAATTGATTAAAAAGCACTTCTATAATGGTTTCTTTAACTTCTGGATTTTCACCAATAGCAAAATTAGCTATGTCTATACTGTCTTTATATCCTTGGTTTTTGTCTTTTGGGTTTGAAAAAGTAAAGACGTAGTTTAAAACGGTCTCCATTAAAAAACTTGAGCTTTGTAGAACGGTATCACCAAAATCTATATTACTAAAATAATTAGATTTTATGTTCTTTGAAAAAGTCTGCGCATCTTCCATTTCTGTTGGAATATATGGCCTACTAGCTTTTATAAAGTGTGACGCTATCATGCCTTCTGATGCTTTTTCAAATTCATTTTGTGTTTTGCTTAGAACACCAAATACTTTTTTAAATTCGGTACTGTTTTGGTTATTACTTGCGTAGTAATCATTAATACTTTTACTTACTGTTTGTAAACTTTGGGTGTATGCATTAAGCAATCTGTTTTCTTGCGACTTTATGTATTTTGCACCTTCGTTTAAATTAAAAGTAAGTTCTATATCTTCTTTAGCATTGTAAATAAAATCAAAGTTGTATTCGTCTTGTGGTAATGCATATACAATTCTGTACATGCCTTTGGTTACTGTGCTATCTAGTTTAAATTGAAAATTACCAATACTATCTATTTCTGCATTATTTACATAGATAGAAGTCTTTGGTGTTACTTTATAAAGAATGGCAAATTTATAATCTTCAGCAGGAGAAAATGTACCTTTAATGGTATGTTGTGCTAATAATATATTTGGTAATAAAGCGAGTAAAAAAAGTAATTTTCTAGTCATTATCATTGGTTTTTTTTCAAAGTATTTCAAAGGTTATGCCAAAATAGGTTTTAAAGCAATTAAAGCTTTTTCAATAGAATGTATTTTATCAAAAGTAAGTAATAGTCTTAAGCCAGCTCTGGTGTTTTTTTCTTTCATTTTACAAGCTTGCGGATTTTTTTGTATGTATTGTAATACCTTAGTAAAACCTGCGCTTTGGTAAAAAGCACTCTGTTGGTCGTTAATAAAATAACCTACAAGTTTTCCTTTTTTTAGGACAACTTTTTCAAGGCCTATTTTGGTAGCAACCCATTTTATTCGCACTGTATTTAATAGATCTACAACTTGTGTTGGCAACTCGCCAAACCTATCTATAAGTTGTTTTTCAAAAGTAATGAGTTCTTCTTCGTTTTTAATATTATTAAGTTGTGTGTATAGGTTTAATCTTTCGGTAATATTATTAACATAATCATCAGGGAAAAGTAATGAAAAGTCACTGTCTATAGTAATATCTTTAACGTATTCTTTTTCTTTTCCTTCGTCTTGATATAAATCTTTAAACTCCTTTTCTTTAAGCTCTTCAATAGCTTCGTTTAATATTTTTTGGTAGGTATCAAAACCAATGTCACTAATAAATCCGCTTTGTTCACCACCAAGTAAATCACCAGCACCACGAATTTCAAGGTCTTTCATGGCAATATTAAATCCGCTACCAAGTTCTGTAAATTGCTCTAAAGCAGTCATACGTTTTCTAGCATCTGTAGACATGGCAGAATATTCTGGAGTTATAAAATAGCAGAATGCTTTTTTATTGCTTCTACCAACACGACCACGCATTTGGTGTAAATCACTAAGTCCGAAATTATTGGCATTATTAATAAAAATGGTATTTGCATTTGGTACGTCTAATCCGCTTTCTATAATGGTTGTACTCACAAGAACATCAAAATCGCCATTCATAAAGCCAAGCATTAATTGCTCGAGTTTTTTTCCGTCTAGTTGTCCATGACCAATACCAATTTTAGCATCAGGAACCAAACGTTGTATCATACCAGCAACCTCTTTGATGTTTTCAATTCTGTTATGGATAAAGAATACTTGTCCACCACGTTGAATTTCATAACTTACAGCATCACGAATTCGTTCTTCGCTAAAGCGAATAACGTTACTTTCTATAGGATAACGGTTTGGTGGAGGAGTGGTAATTACCGATAAATCTCTTGCAGCCATTAAGCTAAATTGAAGCGTTCTAGGTATAGGAGTTGCTGTTAAGGTTAAAACATCTACATTGTCTTTTAATGTTTTTAGTTTTTCTTTTACAGCGACACCAAACTTTTGTTCCTCATCTACAATTAGTAATCCTAAGTCTTTAAATTTTACATTTTTGTTTACTAGTTGGTGTGTACCAATAATAATATCGACATGGCCTTTTTCTAGTTTTTCAAGTGTTTCGCGTTTTTCTTTTGCAGTTCTAAAGCGGTTTAGGTAATCTACCGTTACTGGAAATTCTTTTAAACGTTCTCTAAAAGTTCTGTAATGTTGGTAAGCTAAAATAGTAGTTGGTACTAAAACAGCTACCTGTTTGCCGTTATCTACAGCTTTAAAAGCGGCACGAATAGCAACTTCTGTTTTACCAAAACCAACATCACCACAAACCAATCTGTCCATTGGTCTTTCGCTTTCCATATCTGCTTTAATATCTGCAGTGGCTGAGCTTTGGTCTGGTGTATCTTCATAAATAAAAGAAGCTTCTAATTCTAATTGTAAATAAGAATCTGGATTGTATTGGTAGCCTTTTTCTAGTTTTCGCTTTGCGTATACTTTAATAAGATTAAAGGCAATTTCTTTAACTCTAGATTTTGTTTTTTGTTTTAAAACTTTCCAAGCTTTACTACCTAGTTTATATACTTTAGGTGGTTTACCATCTTTACCATTAAATTTGGTGATTTTATGTAAAGAGTGAATGCTTAAATATAAAATATCGCGTTCGCCATATATTAATTTAATGGCTTCTTGTTTTTTACCTTCAACGTCTATTTTTTGCAGTCCACCAAACTTACCAATTCCATGATCTATGTGTGTTACATAATCACCAATATCTAGATTTGTAAGTTCTTTTAAGGTTATAGATTGCTTTTTAGCATAGCCATTTTTAAGATGAAATTTGTGGTAGCGTTCAAATATTTGATGGTCTGTATAGCAAATTATTTTATGGTCATGATCTACAAAACCTTGAAACAAGGATAATACAATAGTTTTGTAATGTACCTCTTGCTCTACATCTTCAAAAATATCATGAAAACGTTTTGCTTGTTGCTCACTAGAACAAGCAATATAATTAGTAAAACCTTTGTTGTGATTGCTGTTAAGGTTATCTATAAGTAAGTTAAAATTTTTATTAAAAGTTGGCTGAGGTGTTGTTTTAAACTCTATGGTTTCAGCTGCCTCATCTGTAGTACTAGATAATACAGGAGTAGAGCCAAAGGCTACAATATTAAATTCTAAAAGTTGGTTTTTTAGCAGTGTAGTATTGCAAAATAATTCTGTAGGTTTTGCGTGTTTTATTCCAGAAGAAAGCTTGGTAAATGCTTCTACAGCTTTTTCAAAAAGGCTATCTATTCTAGAGAATGCTAAGTCTGTGTTTTTGGTAAAAACAACGGTTTTTTGTGCAATGTATTTTAAAAAACTCTGTCTGCTTTCTTCTAAAAACTTATTAGCAACATTTGGTATGATGTTAATTTTTTTTATTTGCTCTGTAGAGAGTTGTGTTTCTACATCAAAGGTGCGAATACTGTCTACTTCATCACCAAAAAACTCAATTCTGTAAGGTTCATCATTACTAAAAGAAAACACATCTACAATACCTCCTCTTACCGAAAACTCACCAGGTTCTGTAACAAAATCTACACGTTTAAATTTGTAGGTAAACAGTATTTCGTTTACAAAATCTATAGATAGATCGTCATTTACCGTAATTTTTAAGGTGTTTTTTTCTAGTTCTCTACGCGTGACTACTTTTTCAAAAAGAGCATCTGGATAGGTAACAATTATAGCAGGTTTTTTACGCGAGTTTATTCGGTTTAAAACTTCTGCACGTAGTAATACATTAGCATTGTCTGTTTCCTCAATTTGGTATGGTCTTCTGTAACTACCAGGATAAAAGAGTACATCTTTATCATTGAGTAATAGTTCTAAATCATTGAGGTAAAAGGCTGCTTCTTCTTTATCGTTAAAAATAAGTAAGAATGGTTTTTCTGCTTGTTTAAAGTTTTGGGCAATAACAAGGGAAAGAGAAGAACCAACAAGCCCTTTTATATGTGTTTTTGCTTGAGTTTTGGCAATAGCATTTTGCAGTTTTTGCGTTTGCAAAGACTGTGCGTAGGTTTGCGAGAGAAGTGTTTTACTCACCTAAATATAGTTTTGGGTAAAGATAAGTATTAGAGTTTTTTTTGCCATAGATACATCCTTTTTTTTTGGCATTATATAATGCATGCTTTTTTTGAGTTTACTTAAAGAGCCAAATAGGCTTTAAAAGAGAACATTTAACCTGCTTAAAAATGTGGTTTAAGGCTTTGAAAAAAGCTAATAATAATGTTTTAAAAAGTGTTTTGTTTAATTATCTTTGCCATACTAAAAAAAAAGAATATATGTCAATTTCAGATTTATTTGATAGTGGGTTTAAAAAGCGTAATGAAGATCATTTTGCTTCAATTGTAAGAGTTGCAATGGAAGATGGTGTTATTTCTGATGAAGAAAAAGCGTTTTTAGATCGTTTAGCTAGAAATTTAGATATTAGTGAAGGGGATTATGCTATAATTTTAAAAGATTATGCATCTCATAATATTAATCCGCCAACTACTTACGATAGACGTTTAGAGCGTTTGTATGATTTAGCAAGAATGGTTTATGTAGACCATATTGAAGGAGAACATGAAGATTTAGTTTTACGTAAAATAGCTGTTGGTTTAGGGTTTTCTCCAGATAACGTAAAGTACGTGGTAGATAAGGCGCTTTCTTTAGTTAGTAATAAAGTAGATTTAGATACTTTTATGGAAGAAATTAAAACAATGAATAAATAGTAATTGTTTATTTTTATAGAATACAAAAGGCGAACTGTTTATAGTTCGCCTTTTTTTATTTTAAGTATTTATGAATAGTTCTTAGTAAACTTTTTTCGTTAAAAGGTTTTCTAATAACATCATTTATTTTAGCTTTTTTATAGCGTTTTAAATCTTCAGGAAATAGTTTTCCTGTTAAAGCTAGTATAGGTATTTTTTTAAGTTCTTTTTCAGGAAGTTGTCTTATTTCTTGCGCTAGAACATCACCAGTTTTATTTGGTAAGTTAATATCCATTAAAATAATATCTACTTTTTGATTTTTTAAAATAGGTATTACATCTTCAGGATTAGAAACAATATCTAAAAAATACTTTTTTTGAGCTGCTAATATTTTAAGTACAGAAAGCTGAGTAATTTCTGAGTGTTCTATTAGTAGAACGTTGTGTTTTTTATTTTCGTTTTCTTCAACATGTACGTTTTGTACCTTTTTTACTTTTTTGTTTTTTGAAGATTCGTCTAATTTAAAACTTAAATTAAAAGAAATAGATGTGCCTTTATTAAAATCACTATCCACAGCAATGTTACCATGCATTAATTCTACTAGATTTTTAACAATAGCTAAACCTAAACCAGTACCTTTAATTTTATGGTTTTGATTTATTTGTGTGAAGCTAGTAAAAATGTTTTCAAAATTTTCTTCTTCAATACCAATACCTGTATCTATAATTTCAAAATGAATATTGGCTTTGTTTGCTCTTATTTGATTTAAAGAAATATTTAAAGTGATGTTTCCTTTATTGGTATACTTAATGGCGTTATCTAGTAGATTCCCTAGAATTTGCTTTAATCGGTAAGGATCACCTATGATGAAATTTGGTAATTTGTCTTCAATACTACTATTAAAAGATAGTCCTTTTTCTTCGGCTTTTACTTTATAAGTGAAAATAATATCTTCTAAAAATTCTGAAGTATTAAAAGACTCTTCTATAAGATTTAGTTTCCCAACTTCTATTTTAGAAATATCTAAAATATCTTCAATCATGTGTTTTAAATGGTCTGAAGATGTTTTAATGATATTTAAATAATCAGTTTGTTCTGCGTTTAAGTTGGTTTTGTTTAAAATATCTACAAAGGTACTTATACCAGAAAGAGGTTCTCTAATTTCATGACTAAAATTAGCGATAAACGTATTTTTAAACTCTTCTTTTTCTATTAAGTACTTGTTTTTTAATTCAAGAATTTGTGAAGTAATAACAGATTCGTTTCGTCTTTGAGCGGTTAACTGGTAATTGTTATAGTGTTGTGTTAAATCTTGAATGATTAAAAGCGGGTTTGCTTTTGTAAACGTTTTAAGTGTTATGTCTGCTATAATACTTTTATTGTCTGTATCTAAATGTATACATGAAAATAAAAGCTCTTGGTCTTTTTTTGTGTCTAATAAATTTGCAATACTATAAAAAAATGGATGTAAAGTGATAATGTTTTGCGAATGTATATTAGCAAAAAAAGTATCATCAGACTCTATGATAACTCCATCGCTATCTATTATAAGGTATTGATATATAGCTTTTTGGTGAACTGTTTTGTATTCTGAAAGCATTTTGTTAATGTATTAGTTCTTTAGCTAATGTAGAGAATAGATCATTAACTTTAGTATTTGCTTTAGCACTTGTAAAAAAATCGACAAACGGTTTAAAATTGTCGTTGTTTTCTTTTAAAAAGTCTTTAGTTACTAAGTCTTTTTTGTTTCCTACCACTTTAACAGGTGTATTTGGGTAGTTTGTTTTAATATAATTTATATCACTTTCAAGTTGCTTGTATGTAGCTGGTCTAGACAGGTCAAATACATAAATAATACCACTAGTACCTAACATATAAGAAGCTCTAGTATTAGTAATATCATCATTACCTTCTAAATCCCATATAATTAAAGAGACGGTTTCTTCTTTAGATATGTTTACTTCTTTTTTTAATATATGTACACCAATAGTTACTTTGTAATTGTCTGTAAAAGTGTCTTCTACAAAACGTCGTATTAGTGACGACTTACCAACTCCGAAATGACCTAATAAAATAATTTTTTTAGAAATACTCATTAGCAAAATATGCTTTTAATTTTTTAGTTAATGATTCTGTGTTCTTTAAGTCGGTTTTGTTTATTTCGTTTTGGGCAAAGTGTAACAATTTATCTTCTAATTTACTTTTATGACTAGCATTAAATATGCCAGAAATTGCAACTGCAATATAATAAGAAGAAAAATTTTGAATATAAATACTATAAGTTTCATATTCAATAAGTTCTAGATTTTGGTTGTTTTTTTTAAATGCATCTTCAACAAAGCTCTTAATAGCAGTAAGCATTCCTGCAACCATATCTTCATCTATATCATCTGTTCTTGAATATTTAGAAATTAATAAGCCAGAACCTTTTTCAATAACCAAAAATTGATTTAATCTAGGAGCATATTGCTCTTGCATAATTAAATCTACTTCGCTTACACCTGTGGCTTTTGCTTTAATTTTACGTTTAAAACTTTTAAAAGTAAACGTATTATTTACTTGCTTATTAATTTTTTCAGATAGCATTGCAAATTCATTTTGAATGTACTTTTTTATCATTCTACCTAAAATAGGGTACAATGCTTCTACAACTGCATCTTGTGAGTTTTTTATTTCTGTTTTTAATGTTTGTGTAATAGTAGGACCTAATGTTTTTGGCATTTCTTGAACAAACTCATTGAGTTTGTCTTGAATAATAGGGTCTACTTTTTCAGATAAATTGGGTTTTTGGTTTATGGTATCTTCAAGAGTTTTTATTTTTTCATGAATCGATAAGGCATACTCTCTCTCATCCGTAAGTAAGATGTCTTTGAGTATTTTAAGTTTATCTTCTTGATTCATAAGTTGTAGTAATTTAGATTACTTACTTATTTTTTCTCCAAGATTCATTAGCATTTCACCAAATAATTTTCTGTCTAGTTTCTTTTCGTCAAGACGGTCTGCTTTGTCATTAAAAGAATTTTCAAGATCTGTAATTCTTATGTTAATGTCTGTGCTTAGGTTGTCAATATTTTGAAGTAATTCATTTCTTACTTCATCAATTAACGACTCTAATTCTTGTTTTTTGGAAAGAATGTCATTTTTTACAGCTTCAAACTCACTTTCATAAGCCTGCATGTTTTCACCAAAAATAAGCTGTTTTATAGCATCAATTTTTGAAGAAGCTTCAATATCAGGACTATTATTTAAAGTAGTATTGTTTATATGTTTTTCTTTAGCCATTGTAATATAACTGTTTATTAAAAAAGGTAATAACAAAAGTAATGAAAAAAAGAATGGCTTAGGCTATTAAATTTTAAGCTTTTCGCATAAACTCTTCTGCCTTTTCTACCATATTTTTACTTCCGCATAAAAAAGGAACGCGTTGGTGAAGCTCTGTTGGTTGAATTTCCATAATTCTGTTAAAACCATCACTTGCTTTTCCGTTAGCTTGTTCTGCTAGAAATGCCATAGGATTACATTCATATAATAAACGCAATTTACCTTCTTCATTTTTAGAACTTTTAGGGTACATGTAAATACCTCCTTTAATCATGTTTCTATGAAAATCGGAAACTAAAGAACCAATATATCTACTAGTATATGGTCTATCTCCTTCTTCCATTTGGCAGTATTTAATATAGTTTTTTACGCCTTGGGGAAAATGTACATAGTTACCTTCATTTACAGAGTAAATTTTACCATCTAAAGGAAATTGCATATTAGGATGTGATAAGTAAAAAGTACCAATTGCTGGATTTAGAGTAAAGCCATTTACTCCATCTCCAGTGGTATAAACAATCATGGTAGAAGTACCATAAACAATATAACCAGCAGCAACTTGTTGTTCTCCTTTTTGTAAAAAATCTTCTATAGTAACAGGAGTTCCTACAGGAGTTACTCTTCTATAGATAGAAAAAATAGTACCTACAGACACATTTACATCAATATTAGAAGAACCATCTAACGGATCTATTAATACAACATATTTGTTTTGGTTGTTTTCATCTTGGCTATTAATAGCAATAAAATCATCTTCTTCTTCACTAGCAATACCACAAACAATGTTACGCTTGGTTAGCGTTTGTATAAACTTATCATTGGCATATACATCTAGTTTTTGTTGGTCTTCTCCTTGAATATTAACATCTCCAGCTGCTCCAATAATGTCTACTAATCCTGCTTTGTTTACTTCGTGATTAACTACTTTTGCAGCTAATCTAATAGAGTTTATTAGTCTAGATAACTCTCCAGAAGTGTATTTAAAAGAGGTTTGGTTTTCTATAATAAATTCTCCTAATGTTTGTTTTGTTCTAGACATAATAGCTTTTTAAGGTTTTTACAAATATCGTATTTTTTAAGAAACTACAACGTTATCGTTTACATTTAATGCATAAAATTTAATGGCTTTAAACTATATTTGAAATTAAAATTAACATATGGACTTTATTATAAGAGAAGCAACAATAAAAGACGCAAAACAAATCTTAGATTTAATTGTAGAACTTGCCGTTTTTGAAAAAGAACCAGATGCAGTAGAAGTTACGGTTGAAGATTTAGAGAAAGACGGTTTTGGTGCAAACCCTGTTTTTAAATGCTTTGTAGCAGAATATAATAATGAAATTGCAGGTATTGCCTTGGTTTATAATAGATATTCTACATGGAAAGGTAAAATAATACATTTAGAAGATTTAATAGTGAGTAATAAATATAGAGGAAAAGGTCTTGGTACTTTACTTTTAAATCAAGTTGTTATCTATGCAAACTCACTTGGCGCAAGAAGAATCAATTGGGAAGTAATTGATTGGAACGAACCTGCTATAAAGTTTTATGAGAAAAAAGGAGCTAAGGTACTTAGAGATTGGGATGTAGTGCAGCTAGATGCTGAAGGCATTCAAAACTATTTAAAGAATATATGAGAGTTTTTAAATTTGGAGGAGCCTCTGTAAAAAATGCAGAAAGTGTAAAAAACTTAGTAAAAACCATACAAAAAGTAGGCTATAAGGATACCTTAATAGTCATTTCTGCAATGGGTAAAACCACCAATTCTATAGAGGTGGTTATAGATAATTATTTTAATAATAAAGCAGCATTACAGAGTTCTATTCAGGAGGTTAGAAAGTTTCACAATGAAATTTTATTAGATTTATTTACTAGTGAAAATCATCCTGTTTTTAATACCATTAACACTCTGTTAGATGAATTAAATGCGTTTTTTAAAACCAATAAATCACCAGATTATAATTACGTGTATGATCAAACTATTGGTTATGGCGAATTAGTTTCTACAACCATTATTAGTGCTTATTTTAATCAAGAAGGAATTACAAATACGTGGCTAGATGTAAGAGAATTTATTAAAACAGATAACTATTACCGAAGAGCAAATGTAGATTGGGAAACTACCAAAAACCAGATTAGTGCTAATTTTAATGCCAATACTTTACACATAACTCAAGGATTTATAGGTAGTGATGCTAATAATTTTACGACCACTTTAGGAAGAGAAGGAAGCGATTACACAGCTGCTATTTTTGCTTATTGTTTAAATGCAGAAAGTGTAACCATCTGGAAAGATGTTCCTGGAGTTTTAAATGCCGATCCTCGTTATTTTGAAAACGCACAACTACTAAACAAAATATCTTATAGAGAAGCAATAGAATTAGCGTTTTATGGCGCTTCTGTAATACACCCAAAAACATTACAACCTTTACAAAAAAAGGAAATTCCCTTATACGTTAAATCTTTTTTAAACCCAGAAGCAGCAGGTACTGTTGTTAGTAAAGGTGTAGATTTAGAGCCTAATATACCTTGCTTTATTGTAAAGAAAAACCAGGTTTTAATCTCGCTTTCTTCTTTAGACTTTTCTTATATAGTAGAAGAAAATATTAGCGAAATATTTAGCTTGCTTCATCTCTATAAAATGAAAGTAGGAGTGATACAAAACTCCGCAATTAGTTTTTCTGTTTGTATAGAAAATAATTATGATAATTTAGATAAATTACTGCAGCATTTAAAGGCAAAATTTAGAGTGGTTTACAATGAAAACGTGTCTTTATATACTGTTAGGCACAGTAATGAGCAAGTTGTTAGCCAATTAGAAAAAGATAAATTTGTACTATTAAAACAAGTAACACAAGCAACAACACAGATTGTTACTAAGTAAACATTTATTACATTTGCGATTAGGTAATGAACTTGATTCAGTATCTTTATAAATTGATGTAATTTTAAAAAAGTTACTGAAAAAAAATCAGCATAAAAAAACAATTATGAGTCTAGTAACAGCAAAAGAAGTAGCAAAGGCTATACATGTAGATAAGTATGGTTTTATAGGTACATTTTGTGGTTGGTTACTTATGAAAGTTTTAAAAATTTCTACCTTAAATAAGATCTATAATCGCAATAAAAACTTAAAAGACTTACCTTTTTTAGAAGCTATTTTAGAAGAATTCCAGATAAATTTTGAAATTCCAGAAGAAGATTTAAAACGTTTGCCAAAAGATGGTGCATACATCACTGTTTCTAACCATCCGCTTGGTGGTATTGATGGTATTTTGCTTTTAAAGCTTATGCTAGAACAAAGAAAAGACTTTAAGATTATAGCAAACTTCTTGCTTCATCGTATTGTGCCAATGAAGCCTTACATCATGCCTGTAAATCCTTTTGAAGACAGAAAAGATGTAAAATCTAGCGTTGCAGGTTTTAAAAATGCCATTATGCATTTGCGTGAAGGACATCCTTTAGGGCTTTTTCCTGCAGGAGAAGTTTCTACTTATAAAGATGGTAAATTAGTAGTAGATAAACCTTGGGAAGAAACAGCAATTAAGCTTATTAAAAAAGCAGAAGTTCCTGTGGTTCCTATTTATTTTCATGCCAAAAACTCTAAGTTGTTTTATAAGCTTTCTAAAATTAGCGATACTTTTAGAACCGCTAAATTACCTTCAGAGCTATTAACGCAAAAACGTAGAGTCATTAAGGTTAGAATAGGAAAACCAATTAGTGTTGCAGACCAAAAAGAGCATACTACTATTGAGAATTTTTCAGAGTTTTTAAGAAAGAAAACCTATATGTTGTCTCATGCTTTTGAAGATAAACCTAAAATATTAGACAACCTATCTAACACCTTAAAAACACAAACAAAGTCGCCTAAACGTATTGTAACTCCTGTAAATATGGAGTCTATAATAGAAGAGGTTGATGCTTTACGAAAGGAAGATTTAAGGTTGTTACAAAGTAAAAATTACGAAGTCTTTTTAGCTCCAGCAAACAAAATACCTAACATGTTACATGAAATTGGTCGTTTGCGTGAAATCACTTTTAGAGAAGTTGGTGAAGGTACTAATGAAGCTATTGATTTAGATGATTTTGATAATTATTACCACCACATGTTTCTTTGGGACAATGTAACCAACAAATTAGTAGGAGCCTATAGAATGGGTCTAGGTTCTAAAATATTTGCAGAATATGGTATTGATGGTTTTTACCTACAAGACCTGTTTAGGTTTGAGCCAGAATTGCATAAAATGATGAGCCAGTCTATAGAAATGGGAAGAGCCTTCATTATTAAAAGTTACCAGCAAAAACCAATGCCTTTATTTTTACTTTGGAAAGGTATTGTGCATACCACCTTACGTTTTCCTGAGCATAAATATTTAATAGGAGGTGTAAGTATTAGTAATCAGTTTTCTAATTTCTCAAAATCTTTAATGATTGAGTTTATGAAATCGAATTACTATGATCCTTATATTGCGCAATATGTACATCCTAAAAAAGAGTTTAAAGTAAAACTAAAAGACGCAGATAAAGATTTTGTTTTTGATGAAGCAGAAGCCGATTTAAACAAGTTTGATAAAATTATTGATGAGGTAGAGCCAGGAGCATTACGTCTTCCTGTGTTGCTTAAAAAATACATTAAGCAAAATGCTAGACTAGTAGCTTTTAATGTAGATCCTTTATTTAATAACGCTGTAGATGGTTTAATGTATATTAAAATTGCAGACTTACCAGAAAGTACAGTGCGTCCTGTTATGGAAGAGTTTCAAGCAGAGTTAGAACGTAAATTTGCTAATGGTGAAAATGCCGAAAGTGAAAGTGAGTAGGTAATTTATAAAAGCTATTTTATTGTTTGGTATTTGCTTTTTTGTGTAAAAATAGATTTGTTTTTTTAGTAACGCACATACCACAGAAGAGCTTTTTAAAGGGCTTTATTCAAACTATTTACTCCATTGTATTTTGTTTAATTCAGAACTTAAATATAGAACCACTATTTTAGGAAATTCTTGTTTTTCCCTTCTTTAAAAAATTTGGTAAGTTCATTATAGATTATTGCATTTTAACTTAGTGGAGTGACTATAGCACAACAGTTTTGTGTTTGAAAAGTAGTAAATTTAGCTGTGCAAATTTTCGGTATAACACAAAGATAGCAGAAAAGAACCTAACTTTTAATCTGTGTCTTAACTGCTATTTTTGTATATGTTTTTAGGTACTAAGCTTTTATAATTATAATACTATAATTACATCGCTTTCAGGTAGCCTAGATTTTGGTGTTTTATCAGTTGTATTAAAGTCACTTTCTGTTCTGTATCCAATGGCTACTGCTGTGATTGACGTAAATCCCTTTTCTCGTAGGCCAAATTCTTCATCTAATGCTTTTGTATCAATACCTTCCATCGGACAAGCATCTATTCCAAGAGCCGCAACTCCCAATAAAAAGTTTCCGATATTCAAATAGACCTGTTTTTCTATCCAATGTTGTAAATCCTTTAAATCATATTTATGAATGTCAGCAGAAGCATTTCTACCAACATTTACATTTTGTTTTATTTCTTCATTAGGAAATCTTCCGTTCTTGTCCTTAACGTCTAAAAGGTGTTGCATATAATCATTATCTGCCGCTTTTTAAGCATCTTGCATTGTATCGGAAATTATAACTTCACGAAGCGAAACACTTTGTGGCAACTGATACATAAATTTAATCGTTTTCGCCACATCATTAGCCGTAATATTTACAGCTCCCACATTTTCTTTCCATTCGTTGTAGCCGTCAATAATATTTGAGTCTGTAGTGTGTCCTAACAGCTCCGTAGTAACTGCTCCCGGCATAATAGATAATACTCTAACGTTATGTGCCGACAGTTCGCCACGAGCAACACGAGTTAAACCTGTAACTCCAAATTTACTCGCACAATATGCACCGTGATTTCCAAAAGGTTGTACACCTGCAATTGATGAAAGATTGATAATTGTTCCCGATTTTCGTTCTTTCATATCGTTCATTACAATTTGCATTCCATACATTACGCCCATCACATTCACGTCTAACATTTTTTTCCATTCGTTAGCATCTTGCGTTGCTATGTCGCCCAAAAGCATTACACCTGCATTGTTAAGCAAAAGGTCGGTTTTTCCGTATTTTTCTTCAGCTTTTCGCACTGCTTTTTCAAAGGCGTTTTTGTCGGTTACATCTACTTGTTCGCAAATAGTGTTAGGCAAATTTAAGGCTTCCATTTTTTCTACTCGTCTTGCTAATAATAGTATAGGATAGCCCTCTTTGGCAAATTCTTTGGCTACTTCCATTCCAAATCCCGAACTTGCTCCTGTAATTACAATTAATCTCTTACTCATATTGATTTTATTTTAATTTTTTATTTTTCGCATTTCTAAATGCCCCTAACGTTTATGTATAAGAATAGTTGCGGGTTTTTATGCGAGGATTTTCCGAAGGAAAATCAGACGTTACAAACACGCAACGACCTTTGATTAAAGACTAAACCTCAATTATTTTTGTACTGCTTTAGTAGTAATTCTGTCCCAAGCAGAAGGTTGATAAGCAATTAGTTTATCACCAAAAATATAAGGCGCATAAATGATTTCACCATCTGTATTAATATCTGCAATACCTTTTGAAGATGTATCAATCAAGTAACTTTTATCGCCATCAAACGTGTATAAATGACCAGTAGGATTACTGCTTGCTAGCAAAACACCATTTATAGAGGTAACTCCATCAAATACTCCTTTTTTGTTGGAAGAAGCTATTAATTCTACTTTTTTAGAAGTGATATCAATGTTATACAATGCACCAAAATCTTCAGGTTTCCATTCTTTTCGCATTAATCCTTCGCCATTTTCCAGTCCGTAATTAGCAACAACCAAGGTGTCATCTTCTACAAAAACACCATTTGGAAACGGGATTTTATCAGACTGTAACCACACTACTAATTTGTCATTTTCAATGGTGTAAATTTTACCACCTGGCACATCAGAAATAAAAACTTGACCCGTTTTCTGATTAATTGCTAAATCATTTAAAGAACCAGCTTCGTTAGCAGAATAACTCTTTATAATGCTTCCATCGTCTAGATTTATTAGATGCACTTGTTTTTGGTCTGCAACATACAAGGTGTTTTTATAAACATCAGAACCAGTTGGAGATGTTAACCCTGTTGTCCAATTTAGGTTATCAATTACTCCGTCTTTAGAAACGCGACTTATAAAACCAGGTGCTGCACCGTTGGTATTGGATACATACAACCATTTATGATTTGGAGATGCGTAAACAGATTCAGGCATTTTAAAACCGTCTAATTCCCATTTTATAGCTACAGAAAAATCGTTTGTAATAACATCTGCAGTTTCATTTGCTGAAGTAAGGCTCGTTGCTTTTGAGGTCATTCTGTCTTTACATCCAGAAAGAATGACCACAAAAAGAATTAATATAAACTGGAGTGAATTTTTCATAAAATTAGTTTTATAGGGTCACAATTACTTTTCCCACGGTTCTTCCTTTTTCTACTTCGGTATGTGCTTCTGCCATTTTTTCAAAAGGGAAGGTTTTATATATATGAGGTTTTATTTCTCCATTTTCAAGCATATCTTTTAAGATGTTCATATCTTTGTTACTAGAATGCACTAGAATATTAGAAACCGATTTGTTTTCTTTTGCTGCCAAGGCGGTTATTTCTTCAGGTAAGTCAAGACCTACAGTAGTGATTACAGCTCCGCCATTTTTTAAAACCTTCACGGAGTTTTCCAATACTTTTCCGCCTTGGGTATCCAAAACAAAATCAATATCGGACAATACATCTTCAAAATTTTGCCTGTGATAATCGATAGCTTCATCGGCCCCCAGCGACAATACAAAATCTCTATTTTTTGCAGAAGCCGTAGTAATTACATAAGCTCCGAAGCTTTTTGCTATTTGGATCGCAAAGTGACCAACACCACCGGAACCTGCTTGAATCAACACCTTATCGCCTTTATTAATTTTTCCGGATAAGATTTGCAATGCCGTTAAGGCTGCCAAAGTGGTAGCTGCCGCTTCTTCAAAAGAAGTATGGTCCGGCATCTTGGCTAAATGCGCTTCTGGAGCTGCAACAAATTCTGCGTAAGCGTTGCCAACACCAGGAAAGTTTACCATTCCGAATACCTTGTCGCCTAATTTAAAATCACTTACCTCTATTCCAACTTCGGTTACTGTACCGGCAATATCCCAACCTAAAACCACAGGTCGTTCTTTACCGTACATCATACTCAACATTTCGTTGTTGTATTTTGGTTTTACATCTGCCGGGTTCAAGGAAATTGCTTTGACGGCAACCAATACTTCGTTATTTTTTATACTTGGTTTCTCTATATCTGCTAAGTAAAGATTTTCTGGTCCTCCTGCTTGTTTTAATAATACCGCTTTCATTTTCTATGTTTTTTGATTTGATTATTTTTCAGGAAATAGCATTGTCGCACTTGATAACAAGTAATTTCTCCACCCGAAATTTGGATAGGCTTCATCCATTTTCTGAATGAATTCTTCACCATTTTTAGATGTAGCCATTGTTGCTTTCATATCTTGAAGGTATTTGATTTTAATCGTCACGTCTCCCGCAGTTTCCGGGGCACTATGTGAAGAAAAATAGGTTGTATATCCTTTTTCTTGAAAAGCGGAAAGCTCTTTGATTATGGTATCTATAAATTCGGCATTAAAAATCATCGTATGGTTATCATGCCCTACCATATGTAAGTGAACTGCCTTTATTTCTGGCATCTCTACATCAAATCCAAAACCGGTGGGTGTAATGATAAATGGAATCCCTGAAATTTCTTGTGCTCCGGCTTCCAATAAATCGGTAGGTGCAATAGTCGTTTCGTCAAGGTCTTCACCTGAAACCTCTTTCAACTTTGACAGGGATTCATTTCCAGAATTCGTCATATAATCCAAAGATTCCTGGTTAGAATATATATGGTCGAATTTTAGTTTATCGGTATCAAAAAAGTGCTTTCCGATTAAATGGTACGAAACCATCACGTCAATATTGCCATATCCCAAACCAACAATATAATCCACAAGTTCTTTGTAATTATCTTTCATTGGGGGCGTTTCGATTAACACGCCTTTTCCATTTTTTTCAACAAAAAAAGCGTGGGTGTTAAAGAAACCCTTGGTCTCATAAGCATGGACTTTTGTTTCTCCATAATCAAAAACCTGTATGGTACCTTTTTCTAATTGAACTGCTTTGGTATTGTGATCAAAAGTTCTCATACTAGGTTCTTGAGCTACAACATGCTGAATTGCAACGGCTACCATAAATACGTAAACAAATGTTTTCATTATATTTTTCATCTTAACTAAGCTATATTTCTGTCACAAAATTCATATACTGCTTTAAATCCCCATCAACAGCTTCTTCCAACAATTTACCTGTTTTCATTGCGTAAGGTTGATTGAAATGTATGTCCCAAACATCGGATTCTGTTCTCCAATGCTCATAAACCGCTAAAGTATCTTCTTGGTCATCTACTGTGTATAGATCAAAAAGAATGTTTCCCTCTTCTTCTTTTCTGGTATGTGTAATGTGGTCTTCAAACTGTACTAAAATTTGTTCTCTATAACTAGGGTTAAATTTGAAGATGAAGAAAATACTAAAGACTTCATCTTCCGGATTAGCAGATTTAGAGTGGTCTGGCAAAGGGTTCGTATCTCCTAAAAAGTAAAATTCGGGTTCAGTTTGCAGTGCAGTTTGTCCTACCTCCATTAACTTTTTAGTGTGTAATTCATTATCGTGAGACGTTATTGCTGCTCTATCTGCCCAACGTTCGTAAACAAAAAATACATTGGCATCTGATTTAGATACAAACACCCTGATTTCTTTGTTGCCCGCTTCTTTTCTTGTGGCTGCCTGTGCTTCTTTTAAGGTTGCCGTAAACATATCTCTATGTTCTGGTTTTGCTGTAAATTTTACAATGGTACTTTTCATAATAATGTTCTTTATAATTGAAGTGTCTTTTATTTTAATGGTGTAAGTGGCACTTTCTGAATTATTGTAGCCTCTTTTATTTTTGCAAACCTGTCATTTGGATTATCCTTTACAATCCAATGATGTGTGGTAGTCGCGGTTAATTTTTGACCCTCTTTTGACATCCCTTTCCAAACAAAATCTACATTGACGTTATATTTATTTTCTGAAATTACTTTTACAGTAAAATTCTCTGGAAAATGATTGCTTTCTTTTAATTGTTTTGGCGTTCCGTTTAACCATTGTTCTAATTGTTCTATGGAAACAATAGGTTCGCTATTTGTTGAAAAATTAAGTTTAAAATCATCAGCTAATAGCTCTTTAAAAGGTGCAACATTACCATCTAGTTGCTCCATATTTAAAAGCCAGTAGTGCATAAGTGATAACATTCTGTTTTCTGGGTACGCATCTTCAAACGTTGGGTCTTTAATCTCGCCAGTAGGTTTAATATTAATTTCTGTAAACACAGGTAAAAGTTCACCAGGGATTTCTTTTAAAAACGTGCTGTAATGCAAAGGATAACTATCATTAGACCCGTCTGATTTTAAATTTTGATAAACAATATCAGCTTCTAAATTAATAGCTCCGTTCTCTAATTTATTAACTTCTATATTTTGAATATGATGCGCATTTTTCCATCCTGTATAAACTTTTAATCTTTCAGGATAGTTCGTTTTGCCTTGTATTTCTCCTGCTGCAGATTTCATTGTTATATCATCTGCTAAAATTTCCAATTGATTTTCCAATCGTTGTTTGTTTTCAAAATCACGTTCATAAAAAAGATACCAACGGTGATATTGAACAATAGCTGCGTGAACAATTTTTGTATTTGTTTCCATCATTATTAGGTTTTGAGACTGATTATAACTGTGTGATAACTGTTTCTTCAGGAAATCTAGACTTCGGTAATTTTGCATTAAAATCGGTGTCCTTTCTGTAACCTAAAGAGACAACTGCCAATGCTGTATATCCTTTTTTGCGCAGACCAAACTCTTCATCTAAAGCTTTTACATCTACACCTTCCATAGGTACAGCGTCTATACCCATGGCGGCGACCCCCAATAATAAAGACCCCATATTTAGGTATACCTGTTTTTCCATCCAATGAGGTAAGTCTTTTAGGTCATACTTATGAATGTCGGCAAACAACATACGTCCGCTGTGCATTTGGTCTTTGAATTCTTGGGCGGCAAATCGGCCATCTTTATCTTCTTGTTCCAAAATGCTGTTCATATACGCTTCGTCGGCATTCGTTCTTGCAGCAACAACGATAACATGCGATGCGTCAATAACCTTAGGGGTGTTGAACTGAAAGAAACCTTGTGTGCCTTTTGCAATACGTTCTTTGCCTTCTTGGGTGTCGGCAATCAAAAAATGCCAAGGCTGTAGGTTTACACTTGAAGGACTTAAACGCAACAAAGTCTTTACTTGTTCAAAGTCTGAATCTGAGATCTTTTTAGTAGCATCGAATTCTTTTACGGAGTAACGATTGTTCAAAATTTCTGTGATGTTCATCTTTTTTTGTTTTTAAAACTTACCATTGTCATTTTTCCATTCACCTTTAGGTGCAATAGTTTCCATAACATCCCAATGTTCGGCTATTTTTCCGTTTTCTACACGGAATAAGTCGTAAAAAGACGTGTTTTTATCAGCAAACGAACCTTCGCTAACTGTCAATACAAAATTACCTTCGCCTAAAACTCTATGAACTTTGTTGTATTTCATAGTAATACCTTTTGAAGCCATATATTCCAATGCTTTTCCAAGTCCTGAAAGTCCATTTGCTATATTAGGATTGTGTTGTATGTAATTATCTCCATCAAAATATCCAGCCAATTTTTCCATTTTTCCATTTACCAAAATGTCTTCAACAAAGTTCTTTACGAGCGTTTTGTTTTCTTCAGTTTTGTTGATGTCTTTGATTTCAATTGTTCCATCAATCATTGTGTTTCCACTTGAATTTGGGTGTTCTGGTTTTTCTTGTAGATTGTCCCAATGTTCTACGATTTTTCCATCTTCAAACCTGAAAATATCGAAACCTATTTTTGGTCCAAAAAATTGATAATTCGTTTGAGTGAAAACAAAATCGCCATCTTCAAAAGCTCTAACTGTGTTCACTTTCGCAGAATTAGGAGGAAGTTGTTGTAATAATGCGCCAAATCCTTCAAGTCCGTCTGAAACTCCAAGATTATGTTGAATATACTTGTTTGGATTGATGTAACCAATTGGTTCTTGAGCACCAGTTTCAATGCTTTTTAAAAGAGCAATTACTTTTTCTTTGTTTGAAATTTCCATTTTTCCTTCTTTTTTAATTGTTGAATTTATTTTTTGGCTTTTGCAAGATGTAAACCCTATTGCTAAAATTATCGTTGCACTTAATAGTATTTTTTTCATTTCTATGATTTTAAATTGATACTGCAAAGTTGCAATGAAGAAGAAGAAAAGAAACGATAAAAAATGTCCTTTGAATGATACTTTTACGCCAAATTGAATTCTTCTCTAAATTCAATAGGTGTTTTTTTATTGTGTTTCTTGAAGTATTTAATGAAGTTTGTTGGCTCTTCAAAACCTAACGAAAACGCTATTTCTTTGACACTTTCGTTTGTATGAGATAATAATCTTTTTGATTCTAGCAAAACTCTATCGTCAATGATGTTTTTAGGTGTTTTTCCAAAAATTTTAGATGTAGCTTGATTAAGCCTTTTTGGTGTCAAGTGCATTTTTTGACAATAAAAACTAACTTTTTTATTTTTCACGAAATTGTCATCTAATAAGGTTTTAAAAAATAATGCTTGTTCTAGGTTGGCATCTTTTTTAAATTCTATAAAATCTTGTTTTCGTCTTTCCCTTTCACAATGCATTAAAAGATTGTGTAAATTGTTTTGAAGTAAGTCGGATTGATAGTTGTCTTTAGCGTTCTTTAATTCTGTTTCCAATAATTCAAAAGTAGTCTCAATAATAGCGCTGTTTTTGGGTATTTTAATCTGTGAAATAGATAGCAAGTCGTTGAACAAAATACTACTTCTTAAAAACTTTGTATCTGTTTCTGTTTTGCAGAAAAAATTGTCAGTAAATAAAATTGCTTTTCCTTTGAATTTTGTTTTATTGTCAAAAACTTGAACGCTATTTTTATTGACAAATAATAATGAGTTTGGTTTTGTTTTTATTGGGTTGAAATCGACCAAATGTGTTGGAGAGCCTTTTTGAAACCATAAAATTTGATAAAACTCCGCTCGATGTGGTTTCTTTATTTCTTCGGAAAATTCGTTAAAAAGAAAGTCGAAATCTATAATTTCAAATTCCTGAGGAAGTCCTTCTTTGAAGTCATATTTTCGAATTTTTTCTTTCACTTTAAGTAGTTCTGAATTTTTTCAGGGTTGGATCTATCTATATACACTATATAAGTGTTTTGCTACAATTAAAAAGTAGTATTATCTAGAAGCGCTAACTTGCGTTTTTACAAAAAAGTCATTAATAAGTCTTCTACACGCGTTTAGTTTTTCTGTATTTATGGAGTAGCTTAAACTTTTTCCATGAGCAGATTGGTCTAATAATCCTATTTTTTTTATTTCGCTTAAATGTTGTGAAATGGTAGGTTGCGCTAAGCCAATTTCTTCTACAAGATCATTACAAATACAGCCAGAATTGCACGCACTAATATATTTTATAATAGCAACTCTAGCAGGATGGCTAAATACTTTAGATACCTTGGCTAAGTGATTATTTTCTGTATCATGAATGTTTACTTTGGTGGTTCCCATAACTGTGTTTTTATAATAAGAATAAATATAAGTTTAATATTGTAATATTACGATGTTAAAAATAATAAAAAATCCAAAACGTATGTTTTGGCTTTTTTATTTAAAGAGATTTAAACCAATCTTGAAATAAGGCTCCTATAACAGGTAAGGGTTTCTTGTCATTACTTAATGCTCCTATTAAACTTAAAACCCATCCTACAACAAATAGTAATGAAATGATCCATCCTATAACAGGAATAAAGCCTAAAATGATGGCGCTTATGGTTAAACCAACCATTTGTCTGATATAAAAGGAAGCGTATTCGGTTTTTTTATCAGTAGTATTCATTACTAAAGCTATGATTAGTCCAATAATTGTAAAGTGTGCTATTATGGCAACATTTTTACCATCACTTAGTACTTTTTTAGCATCTTCGGCAAAATCACTTGCAGCTTCTTTTGCTTCATGAGCAAATTCTTCTGCTTTTTCTGTGGCTTTTTTAGCTCCTTTTTTTGCGCCTTCTTTAGCGCTACCTATCATATCTTCTAGATCGTCACTTAAATTTTTATTGTCAGCCATTTTTCTTTATGATTTTTATTGTTCTCTTATAAAAATAATAAAAAAAAGCTAGATTTTCATCTAGCTTCTGTTTTTTAATGGGTTGGTTATTATTTGGTTAGTTGTTTTTTTAAAACTAGTAAGTATAAGATTGTAATGCGTATAATGAGGGTTTTAAAATAATAGGTTTACAAAAAAGGTTGGTCTATAGGTTCCCAAAGTTCTATTTTGTTGCCATCATTGTCTAAAATCCAACCAAATTTTCCGTATTCGTATTCTTCCATTTCTCCTACTATAGTAACACCTTCTTCTTTAAGTGTAGCTAATAATTCTACTAGATTTTCTACACGATAGTTAAACATAAAGTCTTTTTTTGAAGGCTCATAGTACTTGGTGTCTTCAGGAAAAGGGCTCCATTGTGTCGTGCAGTCTTTACCTTCGGTATCTTTCCACTTAAAGGTACAACCATAATCGTCTGTATTAAAACCTAAATGTTTTTTATACCAATCTTTTGCTGCTTTTGGGTCTTTGCTTTTAAAGAATAATCCGCCAATACCTGTAACTCGTTTTTTCATAAATAATATTTTTTTTATTTCCGCGAAAGCGGAAATCTATTTTTTTAAATTGGTTTCGTAAATGTCAATCCATGCATCTACAGTTAATTTAGTACATAGCTCAGCAATTAGAGCAAAAGGGATTTCTTCAATTTTTTTAAATCGAATACAACTTTTTCCCATATCTAGTTTTCGTGTACAGTGTTTTGGGTATTCTGCAACAAACCAATCGTGTATTTCTGGTTTAGCATAAATACCACTATGGTACAGATTAATAGAGTTTTTTTGAGATGCAAAACTCATAAAAGGCAAGGGTGTTTTTGGGTTACAATGATAGCCATCTGGATAGATAGAATGTGGTACTACGTAACCAATCATGCCATAGGCGATGGTTTCTTTAAAGTCTTTTGGCAAATTATCTTTAATGGTTTTGCGTAGTTTTTTTAAAACCGCTTGTCTTTCTTCTGGTACTTGAAGTATATATTCTTCTGGAGTGTTAGCCTTGTATTGCATTTAAAATTAGTTTTTAGTCTTAGATCTACGAATTGCAAATGTACCACCAAGCCAAGCCATAGGTAAATAAGCCAGTGCAATATCTGTTATGGTAAACCAAGTAGGACCTGGTAGCATATAGTTAACTGTTATTCCGCCTAACAAGAAAAGAACACCAATAGCTAAGGCAAATTTTATTTTGTGATTAAAAGCTATTAAAGCAGCAACAAGAGCTCCTATTAAAGTTCCTAAAGCGTGTGCTAGAAAAGGAAATATAAAATATTGTGCATTTAATGTTGGTATTACTTCTGCTAAAGCACTCATGTCATTTGGGTCAATGCCAGGAATAGGTAGTAATTTATTACCTAGTTGAATGAGTGACATGTTAACCACGCTTCCTGTAAACCAACCAAAGATTACAGCTAAAATATTTCTAATAATTGGGTGCATATTTATGGTTTTAATACTATTAAAATAGCGAATTTAATTTAAAACGTATTTGTAGGTGCTAAAGTTTAAACTCTTGTTTAATCTTGTCTACAATAGTTTGTGCCAGTTTTGTATTGCTTTCTATAGTCCAACCAGCAACATGAGGAGATAGAAGCACGTTTTCTGCTTGTATTAAATGCTGAAATGCTTCTGGCATTTCTACGCTATTAGAAGCGTTATCTTTTTTAAATAGGTTTTCAAATGAGGATTTTTCGTATTCTAGAACATCTAAACCAGCACCAAGAATTTTACCGTTTTTTAGAGCGGAAACTAAATCTTTGGTGACTACACTTTTTCCTCTTGCTGTATTTATAAACCAAAAAGGTTTTGCAAATTGATTAATAAACGCTTCATTAACCATGTTAATAGTAGTTGCCGTTTCTGGTGTGTGTAGGCTAAGTACGTCTGCCTCGCTAAAAAGTATTTCTAATGGTACTTGCTCTGCATTAGCGTCGCCAACATTAGGTTGTAAATCATAGCATAATACATCTACCTCAAAGCCTCGAAGTTTTTTAGCAAAAGCTTTTCCCATGTTACCATAACCAATAAGTCCAACGGTTTTTCCGTCAAGTTCTATTCCTCTATTTTCTTCGCGTAACCATTTACCATCTCTAACTTCACGATCTGCTTTGTTTAGTTTGTTAAAAAGAGAGAGTAGCATAGCTAAGGTGTGTTCACCAACTGCATTTCTGTTTCCTTCTGGAGCAGATATTAAATGTATGCCTTTGCTTTTGGCATAGTCACAGTCAATGTTTTCTAATCCTGCGCCAACACGACCTATAAATTTTAGGTTGGTTGCTGCATTTAGAAAAGTTTTGTCTATACTAAATCTGCTGCGTATAATAAAACCATCATATTCTGCTATTTTGTTTTGAATGTCTTGTTTTGAAGAGGTGTAATCTTCATGGTTTGTGCATCCTAAAGCATTTAATTGGTTTATTAAAAGTGGATGGTTAGCATCTAAGTGAAGGATTTTCATGAGTACGTATTTAAACTCAAATATAATTATAATGCCATGCTGAAACAAGTGTAGCAGGATAAATATATTACTACTAGTGTTGCGTTAGGGATTGTAGTGAAAATCCTTTTGCTTTTTTGCAAAAGATTGTAGCGAAAAGCGCGACCCTTGTGGTAACGCCCAAAATATTAAAAACCTAAGATTGCTTTGGCGATTACAAAGTATAGTAAAATACCAAAAACGTCATTGCTTGTTGTTATAAATGGTCCTGTTGCTACTGCTGGATCTATGCCTCTTTTATCTAAAAATATAGGAATAAAGGTGCCAATTAGTGCTGCCATTACTATAACAGCAATTAGTGCAATTGCTATGGTTATAGAAACAACATAAGGTGTACCAAAAATAAAATGCGTGATTAATAAACCTATACAAGCTATGGCTAAACCGTTGACTAAGCCTAAAATAAATTCTTTAAAGAGGCGTTTTAAAATGTTGCCATCTATGCTGTCATTTGCTAAACCTTGAACTACAATTGCCGAAGATTGTACACCAACGTTTCCTGCAGTTGCTTGTATAAGAGGAACAAAACTTAAGAGTACAATAAAGTCTCCCATACTTTGGTTAAAATGCTCAATAATACTTGCTGCGCCTAAACCACCAAACATACCTATAAGTAGCCAAGGTAATCTTGCTATGGTTAGTTTTAAAATACTATCATCTGCTTCTACATCACGAGAGATACCTGCTGCTAGTTGGTAGTCTTTTTCGGCTACTTCTTTCATGACATCTACAATATCATCAATGGTAACTCGACCTAAAAGTATATGGTGTTGGTTTACTACAGGTATTGCTTCTAGATCATACTTTTGCATTACTTTAGCAACGTCTTCTGCGTGTTCATCTACAAAAACAAAATCTACATTTGGGTTGGCAATTTCTGCTATTTTTTGCTCGCTTTTTGCGGTAATTAAATCTTTTAAAGATAGTCTGCCAATAAGTTTGTCTCTTTTATCTACTACGTAAATGGAGTGTACTCTTTTTACATCTTTTGCTTGTCCGCGAATTCTACGCATACAACCAGCAACAGTCCAGGTTTCATACACTTTTACAAGCTCTTTTGCCATAAGTCCTCCAGCAGTATCTTCATCATAAGCTAAAAGCTCTGTAATTTCTGCTTTGTGGTCTTGGTCTGTAATTTTATTAATTACTTCTTGTTGACGTTCTTCAGGAAGTTCGGCAATAATATCTGCAGCATCATCAGTATCTAGTTCTTCAATTTCTTCTGCAATTTCTTTTGTAGAAAGGTTTTCTAGAACTTTTTCACGAATATCTTCATCCAGCTCCATCAGGATGTCTGAAGTAGTGTCTGAATCTAATAGCTTAATAACATAGGTAGCTTGTTCTAGATTTACTTCGTCTAGAATTTCTGCTATATCTGCGTAATGAAAATCATTTAACAGCTTACGAAGTTCCTTATCTTTTTGGTTTTCGATAAGTTGTTCTACTTGCTCGGTGAGTTCCTTGGTTAGCTCAAATTGTATGTTTTCTTTTTCTTCTGCCAAGCTAAAAACGGTTTAAGTGTTTTTTATATCTTCTTCAATTTTTTGGGTAAGTGCAATAAATGCTTCTACACTTAATTGTTCTGGACGTTTGCCAAAGATAGCATCTTCTCTTAGATTATTTGATAGATCTAATGTTTTTAAACTGTTACGAAGTGTTTTTCTGCGTTGTTGAAAAGCCGTTTTAACAACCTTGAATAATAGTTTGTCACTACATGGTAAGGTGTAATTTTCTTTTCTTGTAAGGCGAAGCACTCCAGACTCTACTTTTGGAGGTGGATTAAAAACATCTGGAGGAACTGTAAATAAATATTCGGCATTGTAAAAAGCTTGTGTTAGTACAGAGAGAATACCATAAACCTTTGAGCCTTCTTTAGAGCAAATACGTTTTGCAACCTCTTTTTGAAACATGCCCGAAAATTCTGGAATTTGGTCGCGCATTTCAATCGTTTTAAAAACAATTTGTGTGGAAATGTTGTACGGAAAATTACCAATAATGGCAAAGGGTTCTCCTTTAAAAACTTGGTTTAAATCGTATTTTAAAAAATCTTTTTCTATTACTCTAGAAGCTAGATTAAGGTAGTTGTTTTTTAAGTATTCTACAGATTCTGTATCAATTTCTATTACGTGTGTGGTAATTGGTTTATCTAGTAAATACTTGGTAAGCACACCCATTCCTGGACCAATCTCTAAAACTGTTTTGTAGTTTTTAAGGGTTAGTGTGTCTGCAATTTTTTTTGCAATGGTTTCATCATTTAAAAAATGCTGACCTAGATGTTTTTTTGCTTTTACTTGATGGTTATTTGCCACGTAATTACGTTTTTTAATATTGTTAATATAGCTTTTTTAACTGCGCTTATAGTGACAAAGCTAGGTTATTTAAAGTTTACTGTGTATTCATCTACAATTTGAAGTTCTGTTCTAAAAGAAAGCATTTTGTCTGCAAACTTTTTTAAGCCTTCTGCTTTTAGTCTTTCGGCATCTTCTTTATAGTAGGCTTCTAGCGCTTCTCTAGAGTAAGATCTGTATTGTACAGAATAGGTGTGACCTCCTAATTCTTCTTCTACTAAAACTTTAGTAAGAGTTGCTTTTTCAAATTTACCTGTTCCTAATACTTGCGGAATATGTTCTTTAATCCAGATTAGCCATTCTTGGTGAATGCTATCGTCTATGTTTACTGTTACGTTGTATATTACCATAATTTTAATAAGTTCAAAAGTGCTAAAACTATATTATAAAGTTTTTGCAAATAACAGAAGTTCTACATCATCATCAAAAGGTTTCACCCTTTTTTGATAAGATAAGCCTAATTTTTCTAATAACTTAATAGAATTTGCATTAGTTGGTAAAGTAATGGCTAGCACTTTTTTTAACTGAAAAGTTTCTTTTGCTAGTTTTAATACCGCTAAAGAAGCTTCTGATCCATATCCTTTTCCTTCGTATTCAGGAAGCATAGCAAAACCAATATCTGCATGTTCTAGTGTGTCTCGTTTTAAAAGTCCGCAAGCACCAATAGGAGTGTTGTTTTCTTTTACATTAAGCTTGTAAAAACCAAACTTGTTAGTGTTGTAGCTTTTTAGGTGTGTGTTAGTAATATAGTCTTTGGCAGCTTCTATGGTTTTAATATTTCTGTCGCCAATATATTTTAGCCAATGTGGTGTGTTTACTAACTGTAATAAAAAGGGAGCATCTGCTAATGTAAATTTAGAAAGTGTTAGTCTTTCGGTTTCTGCTACAATCATGTTTTGTTTTTATTAGGCTCTAGAGGAGTATGTGGTTTTGCGAATTCAGTTTACAGTACTCCGTGTTCTGGTTTAGGTTTCTGTTAGTTAATGGCATCACCACGAAGCATTCTGTAGTTTTTTCTTGCTTCTACAAAATAGATGCTATCTTGGTGGTTAAATATTATTTGTTCATACAATTCTTTGGCTTTTTCAGGTAGCATTAAATGGTCTTTATACAGTTCTGCTAAATAGAAAAGCGCGTCATCTGCAAGAATTTCTTCTTTGTAATTAGTGATGATTAGTTTGTAATTATCTGCCGCTTTTTGGTATTGTTTTTTGCTTTCAAAAAGTTGTGCTTGTTTGTATAAAGCTTGATCAATAATAGTTTCGGTTTTATGGGCTTTTAAAATTTGATCGAGTAGGCTTATTGCTTGGTCTGTTTTATTTTGAAAAGCAAACAAATCTGCTTTAGCATATAGTTTTAAAGCTGTTTGCGTAGAGTCTTCATATTTGTTGTCTGAAATAAGCAACTTTAAATCTAAAGCATCATTTGCAATAAGTTGCGAAGTAGAAGACTTTAATATTTTTAATTGGGATTCTGCCCATTTAAAATCGCCTTTATAATAGCTAGTTTGTGCTACTTTAAAACGTGCTTCTTGTGATATGGTACTGTTTTTAAGGCTTCGTTGAATTTGTGTGTAGTAGATTAGTGCTTCGTTAAATTTTTCTTGAAATACTAAAATATCTGCTAGTTCTAATTTTACTTGGGCTACTTGGTGTGTAGATAATTGTTGTTGTAAGCTTTCTTTTAAAAATAAGGTTGCTTGTTGTGTGTTGTTTTGTTTAAAAGCTAAAAAATGTGCGTAGGCTACTTGTAAATCTATTGTGCCTTTGTGTTTGCCATAGGTTTGTAATAAGTCTAGATAATTTTTTTCTAAATCGGCATAGTCTTTAGGCGTTGCGTTTTTAGTTTTAATTTGTAGTATACTACTTTCTGCTTCTAAGGTAATTCCTGGTGTTTGGGCAATTTCTTTAATGTATTCAAAAATTTCTATGGCAATAGCATCTTGGTTTTCATCAGCAGCTATTACTGCCACATTTTTTATTCTGTATAGGCTTACAGGATCTCTTTTAAAAATGGCCTTTTCTTGAATA
>Ga0209121_10000900_pt1 | contig 31697 bp, 37 predicted proteins | sample Cruoilmetagenom3_FD_187292 | JGI IMG/M metagenome (GOLD analysis project Ga0209121, IMG submission 187292) | Oil polluted marine microbial communities from Coal Oil Point, Santa Barbara, California, USA - Sample 3 (SPAdes) (version 2) | ecosystem: Environmental > Aquatic > Marine > Oil seeps ...
CGCTGATCGGCTATTACTATGCCAAGGGCGATTTGAAATCGGTCGATGGCTTGGCTGAGATTGATGAGGTCGCGGGCGCGATCGCGGCGGTTTTGGGCAAGTGAGGTCGTGGTAGAGAATTTCCTCAAAAGGCAACGTAGGCAAGACACAATTCTGGCATTCGTGTTTCTCAGCCTATTTTTTGGCTCCATGTGGTTTTTCTCAAGTGTTCTGTCAGGGGTGTACGAGGCTTTCCAAGAAGCTTGCGGTGAAGCCGTTTCCTGTCCGAACATTTCCCCATATCTAAAAATCCTCACTTTCGCTTCGTTTGTTACCAGCGTGGGGATGGCCGTTGGCGGGCAATTTCTCTTTCGGGCGATTGTTTTAGATGATCTCTCCACCCCTTGACGCCACGCTCTATCCCGGATACCTCACGCCATCCCATACGGGAATCGTGTGAGTCGGGGTCGCCCCCTGGCAAGCACAGACCAGAGTATTCAGCGAGGCCCGCAGGACGAAATCCCGCGGGCTTGTGTTGTGAAAAAAGGTTCCGGTGCTACGGAACCGCAACGAAGAGGAATAAGACACTTGGCACGTATCGCCGGCGTTAACATCCCGACCCACAAGCGGGTCCCGATCGCCCTGACTTATATCACCGGAATTGGCCACACTTCGGCCAAGGCTATCTGTGAAGCCGTGAAAATCGACGCAACCCGTCGCGTGAACGAGCTTTCGGATGCCGAAGTTCTGGCCATCCGTGAACACATCGACGCGACCTATGCGGTCGAAGGTGACCTGCGTCGTGAAACGCAGATGAACATCAAACGTCTGATGGACCTGGGTTGCTATCGCGGCCTGCGTCACCGTCGTAACCTGCCCGTTCGCGGTCAGCGTACCCACACCAACGCACGCACGCGCAAAGGCCCCGCAAAGGCCATTGCCGGCAAGAAGAAGTAAGGGAGGGTTCGTACAATGGCTCGCGAAAAGACACGTGCGAAGAAAAAAGAGCGTAAGAACATCGCCGCTGGCGTTGCTCACGTAAACAGCTCGTTCAACAACACCAAGATCCTGATCTCGGACGTTCAAGGCAATGCGATTGCCTGGTCGTCGGCAGGCACCATGGGTTTCAAAGGGTCGCGGAAATCCACGCCCTATGCTGCTCAGATGGCTGCGGAAGATGCTGGCAAAAAAGCCCAGGAACATGGCGTGAAAACGCTGGAAGTCGAAGTTCAGGGCCCCGGTTCGGGTCGTGAAAGCGCACTGCGCGCTTTGGCTGCTATCGGTCTGAACATCACGTCGATCCGTGATGTGACGCCGATCGCCCACAACGGCTGCCGCCCGCCGAAACGCCGCCGGGTCTAAACAAGATTTCATTGCGCGGGCTGTGGTTTCCCCACGGCCCGTTGCCGTCATTTTAAACCTCGGGCGTCCTGGCCTTTGGACATGAGGACAGGACTGGAATGGAGGGACGCATGATCCACAAGAACTGGGCTGAACTGATCAAACCGACGTCGCTGGACGTCAAGCCGGGCAACGACCCCGCGCGTCAAGCAACTGTGGTCGCTGAACCGCTGGAGCGTGGCTTTGGTCTGACACTGGGCAACGCCCTGCGCCGCGTGCTGATGAGCTCGCTGCAAGGTGCCGCCATCACATCCGTTCAGATCGACAACGTGCTGCATGAATTCAGCAGCGTTGCCGGTGTGCGCGAAGACGTGACCGACATTGTGCTGAACCTGAAGGGTGTCGCGATTGCGATGGAAGTCGAAGGGCCCAAGCGCCTGTCGATTTCGGCCAAGGGTCCGCAAGTTGTCACCGCTGGTGATATCTCGGAAAGCGCTGGCATCGAGATCCTGAACAAGGACCACGTGATCTGTCACCTCGATGATGGCGCCGACCTGTTCATGGAACTGACCGTGAATACCGGCAAAGGCTATGTCGCCGCCGACAAGAACAAGCCGGAAGATGCGCCGATTGGCCTGATCCCGGTCGACGCGATTTATTCGCCGGTCAAAAAAGTGTCCTATGACGTGCAGCCGACCCGCGAAGGTCAGGTGCTGGATTATGACAAGCTGACCTTGAAGCTGGAAACCGATGGATCGGTTACGCCGGACGACGCCGTGGCTTTCGCCGCGCGTATCCTGCAAGATCAGCTGTCGATCTTCGTGAACTTCGACGAGCCGGAAGCGGCTGGTCGTCAGGACGAAGATGATGGGCTCGAGTTCAACCCGCTTCTGTTGAAGAAAGTGGACGAACTGGAGCTGTCTGTTCGCTCGGCAAACTGCCTGAAGAACGACAACATCGTTTACATCGGCGATCTGATCCAGAAAACCGAAGCCGAAATGCTGCGCACGCCGAACTTTGGCCGCAAGTCCTTGAACGAGATCAAGGAAGTGCTGTCGGGCATGGGCCTGCACCTGGGCATGGACGTCGAAGAATGGCCGCCTGAGAACATCGAAGACCTGGCCAAGAAATTCGAAGACCAGTTCTAAGGTTTTGGGGGCTGCCTTGGTGGCCCCCTAAGCATTCCCAGGAAAAGTGGATACCGGTTTTCCGGTTCGGGAATGCAACCACTGAAATGCCCGCCTTGTGCGGGGAACATAAGGCCTGACGGCGGTTTTCGAGAAATCACCTGACGGCCGATGGGCATACCGCCCCAAGGAGAGCGGCCCACACGCATCGGTCGCCAGACAAAGTAAAACGCTGAAGGAATACACAAATGCGCCACGCAAAAGGTTATCGTCGCCTGAACCGCACCCATGAGCACCGCAAAGCGATGTTCTCGAATATGTGCGGATCGTTGATCGAACACGAACAAATCAAAACCACGCTGCCCAAGGCCAAAGAGCTGCGCCCGATCATTGAAAAACTGATCACGCTGGGCAAACGCGGCGACCTGCACGCGCGCCGTCAGGCTGCATCGCAGTTGAAACAGGACAAGGACGTTGCGAAACTGTTCGAAATCCTGGGCCCGCGCTACAAGGATCGTCAGGGTGGTTACGTCCGCGTCCTCAAGGCCGGCTTCCGCTACGGTGACATGGCCCCGATGGCAATCATCGAATTCGTTGAACGCGACGTGGATGCCAAAGGCGCCGCCGACAAGTCCCGCGTTGCGGCCGAAGAAGCTGCGGAGATGGCTGAGGATTGAGCCTCGCCTGACCCGGTTGAAATTGAAAAAGCCCCGCAGCGCTGCGGGGCTTTTTTTTGGGCTCAGTTCATCTTTGACTCGGATCTGAGTCGATGCAACGTCATGGACGCCCGCATACTGTCCAGCAAATGCGATGCTTTTTCTTGTGACAGGTCAACGATTCCCAAAAAATCAAGAAGGGCCGACCTGTCCGAATCGGACATTTCGTTAAGTTTTTCAATCAAATCTGGGTCACAATGCGTCACTCTATCCCCACAGTTTTTCCTGCATCTAATATTTACAATTTAAAGTTGATGACAATTATGGCAACTTATCTAAAAGGATATAATTCAACGTGCAGGGTTCTTGGGGATCGGGAAACATGACAGACACACTGGGGCTCGATCGCGGCCTTGCCAGGCTATCGGATCTGTCTCCCAAGGGCTATGCGCTGGGGCTTCACATTCGTTATGCGGCTGCGCATCTGATGTTTCAGACCTATGATCCGCGCTGGACTGAACTTTACACGGAAAACGGGTATATGCTGGCCGACCCCACGGTGTTCTGGGGTTTTGGCAATGAAGGTGCGATTCGCTGGAGCGAAGTGACGCTGCCCGACCAGCACGGTATTCTGGACCAGGCCGGGGAATTCGGCCTGCATTATGGCGTCGTGGTGTCCTGCGGCCAGATCGCGTCACGCACCATTGGCGGGTTCGCCCGCAGCGACCGTGAATTCAGCGACGCCGAGATCGCCGAAATCCAGAACGTGGTGCGCCAACTGCATGATGTTTCGACGCCACCAGAGCAACTGACCCCGGCACAACGTATGGCGTTGCGGCTGATTGCCAAAGGCTCGCGTCACGCCGAGGCCGCTGCCATTCTGGGCATTTCCGAAAGTGCGCTGAAGGCGCGATTGCGGTCGGCACGCGACCGTCTGATGGTGCGCACCACCGCCGAGGCCGTGCAGCGCGCGCAGGAATACAACCTGCTCTAGCGCTTGGCGACGCCCAGGCATACAGTCACGCCATGACTGATCTTTTTGACACATCCACCAAGGACAGACCTGACGCGCCCCGACCGTTGGCGGACCGTCTGCGGCCAAAGACATTGGGCGAAGTGATCGGCCAGGAACAGGTGCTCGGGCCTGAGGCGCCGTTGGGCGTGATGCTGGCGGCGGGCAGTATGGGGTCGCTGATCTTCTGGGGGCCGCCCGGGGTTGGCAAGACCACGATCGCACGCCTGTTGGCGGATGAAACCGACCTGCATTTTGTGCAAATCAGCGCGATTTTTACCGGCATGCCGGACCTGCGAAAAGTGTTTGAGGCCGCCAAGCATCGGCGCGCGAACGGGCAGGGTACGCTGTTGTTCGTCGACGAAATCCACCGATTCAACAAGGCGCAGCAGGATGGGTTCCTGCCGCATATGGAGGACGGCACGATCCTGCTGGTCGGCGCCACCACGGAAAACCCCAGTTTTGAGCTGAACGCCGCTGTGCTGTCGCGCGCGCAGGTGCTGGTGCTGACCCGTCTGACGCTGGCCGATCTGGAACGGCTGGCGCAGCGGGCTGAATGCGAGCTGGAGCGCGAGCTGCCGTTGACCGGCCCGGCGCGCGAGGCGTTGCTGGAGATGGCCGACGGCGACGGGCGTGCGCTGTTGAACCTGATCGAACAGGTTGCGGCCTGGAAGACCGACAAAAAGCTGACCCCGGACGCCCTGGGCAGCCGCCTGATGAAGCGGGCGGTGAATTATGACAAGGGCGGGGATGAACATTACAACCTGATTTCCGCGCTGCACAAATCGGTGCGGGGGTCTGACCCCGATGCGGCGTTGTATTGGATGGCGCGGATGTTGACGGGTGGCGAAGACCCGCGGTTTCTGGCCCGCCGCATCACGCGTATGGCGGTCGAAGACATCGGTCTGGCTGACCCGCAGGCGCATCGCGTTTGCCTGGATGCCTGGGAAACCTATGAACGGTTGGGCAGCCCCGAAGGTGAACTGGCCCTAGCGCAGGCCGTGACCTATCTGGCGCTGGCACCGAAATCCAACGCCGCCTATGTCGCATTCAAGGCGGCGATGGCAGCGGCCAAGAAAACCGGGTCCGAACCGCCACCCAAACACATCCTGAATGCGCCCACGTCGCTGATGCAGGATCAAGGCTATGGCGATGGCTATGCCTATGACCATGACGCGCCGGACGGCTTTTCCGGCCAGACCTATTTTCCAGACGGGATGAAACGGGGCGTTTATTACCTGCCGGTTGAACGCGGATTTGAACGAGAGCTGAAAAAGCGCACAGACTACTTTGCAAATCTGCGCAGAAAACGGCATTCCTGAGGATCGCACAGACGTGATAATTGTCACGTCGACACAATGTCACAGTTCATGCGTATATGCAGAACATTGTTACGCAGTATCCAAGGAGTTATCCCATGCGTCTTGCCATCCTAGCCGCCGCTTTCGCCATCCCCACCGTTGCCATGGCCGCTGATGATCCGGTGTCTGACACCATCGCCGCCCGCCAAGGGTATTACAAACTGCTGGGCGCCAACATGGGCGTTCTGGCCGGCATGGCCCAAGGCGACATCGACTATGACAGCTCCTCGGCCCAGACCGCCGCGGACAACATGGTTGTGCTGACCACCTATGACCTTGGGCATCTGTACATGCCCGGCACCTCGGCCGACGATTCGGACAAGAGCCGCGCGCTGGCGAAGATCTGGGGAGATTTTGCGGGCGTTCAGGAAAAAGGCGGTGCCTTCGTCGAAGCTGCCATGGCCATGCAGGCCGTTGCCGGTGCTGGCAAAGGCGAAATGGCCGGTGCCTTGGGCGCGTTGGGCGGATCCTGCAAAGGCTGCCATGATACCTATCGTGTGAAATAAGCCATGAGCGACCAGACCCCCAAGCTGCCTGAGGGCGTTGAAACCGTCCGCCTGTGGGACCCGGCCTTGCGCCTGTTTCACTGGGCGTTGGTGGTCTGCGTCGTGACGACCTGGGTGTTGGGCCGATTTGGGCCCAACATCATGACGCTGCATTTCTATCTTGGCTACGTCGTGATCGGCCTGTTGGCCTTTCGCATCCTGTGGGGCCTGTTTGGCCCCGCTGCGGCGCGGTTCAGCCATTTCCTGTTCGGCCCGCGCACGACGCTGGCCTATGTCGCCAAGATCGCCAAACGCGAGCCCAGCTATTGGCCCGGCCACAACCCGGTCGGCGCGCTGTCGGTGTTTGCGCTGTTGGCGATTCTGATTTTTCAGGTCACGACAGGGCTGTTTTCCGACCCCGAAGATTACATCAATGTCGGCCCTCTGGCCGGGCAGGTCAGTTCAGACATGAACCGTCTGGCCACGGGTTGGCATTATCGCGGCGGCTTTGTGATTCTGGCGCTGGTGGCGGGTCATCTGGGCGCGATCGTCTTTTACAAGCTGTGGAAGCGCGAAGACCTGATCCGTCCCATGATCACCGGCTGGAAAGCGGTGCGAAAAGACCGCGACGCTTGACAATACCGCGTCTGACCCGCAGTCAGGCGCCATGTTTACAGCACTTGTACAAGTTGCCCTTGGCGGCGCCCTTGGGGCCAGCGCCCGGTATTTGACCGGGCTTGCCGTCACGCGTGCCACCGGCCACGGGTTTCCCTGGGGGACCATGGTGGTGAACGTCGCCGGATCCTTCCTGATGGGGGCGATCGTGGTGGTTCTGGCGCGTAAGGGTGGCAACGCCTATGCGCCGCTGTTGATGACCGGCCTGTTGGGCGGCTTCACCACGTTTTCGGCCTTTTCGCTGGACGCCTATACCCTGTTTGAACGCGGCCAGATCGGCGCGGCGGCAGGCTATGTCATGGGGTCTGTCGTGCTGTCCCTTGCCGCCATTGTGGTCGGCATTCTTTTGACCAGGAGCATCATCGCATGAGCGGCGTTCAAACCATTACCGTCGGCAATGACGAAGGCGAACAGCGGCTGGACCGCTGGGTGCGCCGCCATTTCCCGCATGTGTCCCAGGGGCGCATCGAAAAGGGTTGTCGCAAGGGCGAATTCCGCGTCGATGGCGCCAAGGTCAAATCGTCGACCCGGGTTGGGCCGGGCAATGAGGTGCGCCTGCCGCCGCTGCCTGAACCCGGCGACATCACGGCCCTGCCCAAGGATCCCGCGCCGATGTCGGATGCGGATGCAAAGATGATCCAGGATTGCGTGATCTATCGCGACGATCACATCATTGCGCTGAACAAACCGCCGGGTCTGCCGACGCAGGGCGGCAGCAAACAGGTGAAACACGTCGATGGCTTGGCCAAGGCGTTGATGTTCGGATATCCCGAAAAACCCCGCCTGGTGCACCGGTTGGACAAGGACACGTCGGGCGTTTTGCTGCTGGCGCGCACCCATGCGATGGCCGCCGCGTTGACCAAGGCGATCCGCCACCGCGAGACGCGCAAGATCTATTGGGCCGTGGTCGCCGGTGTGCCGACGCCGTACCTGGGCGAAATCCGCTATGGCCTGATGAAATCGCCGGGGCATGGATACCGGGGCGAGGGTGAAAAGATGGTCTGTATCCATCCGCGCGATGTGCAGACCACCGAGGGCGCCAAGCGCGCCCACACCCTGTATTCCGCGCTGTACCGCGTTGCCGGGCGCGCCACTTGGGTCGCGATGGAGCCGATTACCGGTCGCACCCACCAGCTGCGCGCGCATATGGCGGAAATCGGTCACCCGATTGTCGGCGACGGCAAATATGGTGGCTCGGGTCAGGAAAACATGGGCGACGGCTGGGGGGCCAAGCTGGGTGGGATCATCTCGAACAAGCTGCACCTGCATGCGCGCTCGATGACGTTTGAACACCCGGACACCGGCAAGATCATCACGGTCACCGCCGAACTGCCGGAACATATGAAACACACGTTCGACACCTTTGGCTGGACCGAAGATCTGGCCGCCGAGGACCCGTTCGAGGCGCTGAAATGACGGCCCTGAAGCTGGCCGTTTTCGACGTTGATGGCACGCTGATGGACAGTCAGGATTTCATCGTCGAAGCGATGAACCGCGCTTTTGGCGATCTTGGCGTTGAATTGCCCAGCCGCCAACAGGTTCTGTCAATCGTCGGCCTGTCCCTGTCCGAGGCGATTGCAAAGCTGGTGCCGACCCTGTCCGCCGACGGGGTGGCCGCAGCTACGGAGCGTTACAAGACCGCCTTTATCAATCTGCGCGCGCAAAAGGGAGGGGAGGCCGCAGCCCCCTTGTACCCTGGCGCGCGCGAGGCGTTACAGGCCCTGCATCTGCGTGACGAAGTCCTGCTGGGCGTCGCCACTGGCAAGGCGAAACGCGGGCTGGATCACGCCGTGATGGCGCATGATCTGGGCGGGTTCTTTATCACGCAACAGACCGCAGACGGGCATCCATCCAAGCCGCACCCGTCGATGTTGCACGCCGCCCTGGCGGACACCGGCGCACAGGCGGCAAGCGCGGTGATGATCGGCGACACGACATATGACATCGAAATGGGCCGCGCAGCGGGGTTCAAAACCCTTGGCGTGACCTGGGGCTATCACCCGGTCGCCGACCTGAAAGCGGCGGGCGCAGACCTGTTGGTGGACACATTCGCGGGCGTCATCCCCGCGCTGGACGAACTTTGGGGGCAAGCATGAGCTTTGAGGCAAAACGGTTCTGGAAAGAGGCCAAGGCGAGCCAGACCGATGGCGGTTGGACCGTACAGCTGGACGGACGCCCGGTGCGCACGCCCGCCAAGGCACCGCTGGTTGTGCCGACCCGGGCCATGGCTGATCTGATCGCCACGGAATGGGACGCCCAAGAGGGCAAGATCGACCCCCTGACCATGCCCGCGACCCGTTCTGCCAATGCCGCCATCGACAAGGTGGTCCACCAACACGCCGAAGTGGCCGAGATGCTGGCGGCCTATGGCGACAGTGATTTGCTGTGTTATCGCGCCAGCTATCCTCAGGGGCTGATCGACCGTCAGGCGGCGATCTGGGACCCGGTGTTGGACTGGGCCGCGCAGGATCTGGAGGCGCGACTCACCCCTGTGTCCGGCGTCATGCATGCGCCGCAGGATGCGGATGCCCTGGCCCGTCTGACGGCGATGGTGCACGCGTTTACCCCATTTCAGTTGGCAGCTTTTCACGATCTCGTTAGCATTTCAGGGTCCTTGATCCTGGGATTCGCCGCGACCAAGCGGCAAAGACCCATCGAAGACCTGTGGACAATCAGCCGCCTGGACGAGAGTTGGCAGGAAGAACAATGGGGTGTCGATGAAGACGCCGCCGCCCAGGCCGACCTTAAAAAACAGGCATTTTTGCACGCGGATCGCTTTTTTCACCTGTGCGATTAGGGCTCTGACCACAGCCCTTGCGTTAGCATTGCACAAAAAGCGCCTCCTTCCCCTGCGTCAAGTATCGCGAAATCGGATGTAACCCTTGACGATTTCTCATGAATTGGCACACACTCACTCACGCAAAGAGGGGGTCACCCCTCTTTTCACCAATCGTCCCGGCCGTAAGAGCCGGAGAAACGCCCTTACACGGGCGGAAAATCAGGAAGAGGTAATCATGAAAAAAACCGTATTTCTTGGCGCACTGACTGTCGCCGGCCTTGCTGCCGGTGCTTCGGCTGCTGCAACCCTTGATGACGTCAAGGCACGTGGCAAGCTGAACTGTGGTGTCACGACCGGTCTGGTGGGCTTTGCAGCCCCCGATGCGAACGGCCACTGGGATGGCTTTGACGTTGGCGTTTGCCGCGCCGTAGCCGCCGCCGTTCTGGGCGACGCAGAAGCCGTGGAATTCGTGCCGACCACCGGCAAGACCCGTTTCACCGCGCTGGCGTCGGGTGAAATCGACATGCTGGCCCGTAACACCACCTGGACCCTGTCGCGCGACGTGGACCTGAAGTTCACCTTCGTTGGCGTGAACTACTATGACGGCCAAGGCTTCATGGTTCCCAAAGGTCTGGGCGTCAGCTCGGCCAAGGAACTGGACGGCGCGACCGTTTGTATCCAGACCGGCACCACGACCGAGCTCAACCTGGCCGACTTCTTCCGTGCCAACAACATGAGCTATGAGCCGGTTCCGATCGAAACCAACGCTGAAGCACAGCAGCAGTACCTTGCCGGTGCTTGCGACGTGTACACCACTGACGCCTCGGGTCTGGCCGCAACGCGCGCCACGTTCGAAGCGCCTGCGGACCACGTTCTGCTGCCCGAAATCATCTCGAAAGAGCCGCTGGGCCCGCTGGTCCGTCACGGTGACAACGAGTGGGGCGACGTTGTGCGCTGGACGCTGAACGCGCTGATCTCGGCTGAAGAGCTGGGCATCACCTCGGCCAACATCGGTGAACTGGGTGCCGCCGCTGGCGACAACCCCGAAGTGAACCGCATCCTGGGCACCGAAGGTAACCTGGGCGAAATGCTGGGTCTGGACGCTGGTTGGGCCAAAGCAGCCATCATGGCTGGCGGCAACTACGGCGAACTGTTCGAAAAGAACATCGGCGAAAACACTCCGATCGCGCTGTCGCGTGGGCTGAACGCCCAGTGGCAGGACGGTGGTCTGATCTACTCGCCGCCGTTCCGGTAAACACATCTAGGAAAGGGCGCGGTTCATGCCGCGCCCTTTTTCCATTCTACGAACGAGCCCTGGAAAGGCAGCTGAAAACAGCGCCCTCCTCCAAAGCCAGGGACAACGGGGACCACCTACATGACAACCATGACCGACCCGCATCAGGGATCGTTCCGTCTGTCGATGCTGATTTACGACAGCCGCTATCGCTCCATGACAATTCAAATCGTCGCTTTGATCGGGTTCCTGACCCTGATCGGATGGCTGATTTCAAACACCGCGCAGAACCTGATCACCTTGGGCAAAGAGCCCAGCTTTGGCTTTATGCTCGAGCCGGCAGGCTATGACATCAACCAGCGCCTGTTGGACTATGATTCGCAGGACAGCCACCTGAGGGCTGCGCTGATCGGCCTGTTGAACACGCTGCTTGTCGCCGTGATGGGCTGTCTGGCCGCCACGGTGATCGGTGTTGTGGTCGGCGTGCTGCGCCTGTCCAAGAACTGGATCGTGTCGCGCCTGATGGCGGTTTACGTCGAAGGGTTCCGCAACGTGCCTGTGTTGTTGTGGATCGTCTTTGCCATGGCCATCCTGATCGAAACCCTGCCGCCGCCCAATGCGTTCCGGGGCGAAAACCCCGAAGCGACAATGAAGCTGGGCGAAACGGTCGCGGTCACCAACCGGGGCATCTATATCCCCGAGCCGCTGTTTTCGCGCGGCATTGGTGATGCACATGTGTTCGGCGACACCTCGCTGCGGTTCGACGTCAGCCTGGACCTGATCGCCCTTGCGTCCGTGTTCATTGCGGGCCTGCTGATCTCTGGCCTGATCAACCGCCGCGCCAACGCCACGCAGAACGCGACGGGGGTTCGTCCGACCGTCTGGTATTGGCGGCTGGCTGTGGTCGTGCTGCCCACCGCCATTCTGCTGTGGGTGCTGGGCTGTCATATGGGATACCCGGAACTGAAAGGCTTTAATTTCAAGGGCGGGACGCATATGCGCAACTCGCTCATCGCGCTGTGGGCGGCCCTGTCGCTGTATACGGCGGCCTTTATCGCTGAAATCGTGCGTGCCGGGATCCTGGCCGTGTCGAAAGGCCAGACCGAAGCGGCCAACGCGCTGGGTATTCGCCCCAACAAGACCATGTCTTTGGTGGTGCTGCCGCAAGCGTTGCGGGTGATCATCCCGCCGCTGATTTCGAACTATCTGAACCTGACCAAGAACAGTTCACTGGCCATCGCTGTTGGCTACATGGACATCACGGGCACGCTGGGGGGCATCACGCTGAACCAGACCGGGCGCGAGCTTGAGACGCTTCTCATGCTGATGCTGTGTTACCTCATCATCTCGCTGACCATTTCTGGCGTCATGAACTGGTACAACGAATCCGTTAAGTTGAAGGAGCGCTGATATGTCTGATCTTTCCTATGTCCGCGCCGAAATGCTGCCTGAAAAGGCACCGCCGGTATCGACCTCTGGTGCAGTTGGCTGGGCGCGCGAAAACCTGTTCAACGGGGTCGGCAACTCGATCCTGACGATCCTGTCCTTGTTCATGGTCTATCTTGTGCTGTCGGCGCTGCTGCCCTGGGTCTTCTCGCCCACCTGGAATGCGGCATCTCTGAACGATTGTCGTACGATCCTGGCAGGTCACGAAGGGGCCTGTTGGGGCGTCATCAATGAACGCTGGCCGCAGCTGTTGTTCGGCTTCTATCCCAACGGCAGCGAAGAAGGTACGGTTGACCAACGCTGGCGGCCTATCCTGACCTTTGTTCTGCTGTTTGTTGCCGTCATCCCGGTGCTGTTCAACATGATCTCGCGTCGGATGAACTGGGTGCTGCTGCTGGGCGCGCTGGGGATCGCTTTCGTGACCCGTGGCGGCGTGCTGACCATGATCATCGGTGTCGCTTTGCTGGCCGGTGCCGCCTATGTGGCGTTCCAGCTGTTCAACACGAACAAGGTCGACCGGGCGGAAGAAATTGCCTCGGGCGCCAAACGCTTGCCGAACCCGCTGATCTTTTCGGCAGTGTTCCCGTTCCTGGCCCCCTGGCTGTTGTGGGGCGGGTCGATCTGGGGCCCGATTGGCGCGCTCTTCGGCTTTGTCATCGGGGCACTGGTGTTTCGGGCCGTTACTGCGGTTGCGGGCAGTCTGATGGGCATCATCGCTGCGGTTTTGTCCGCAGTGATCTGGTGGCTGTTTCTGATGGGCGGCTTTGCCTGGGCTATGGAGAGCATCATCAGCCTGGGGCTTGAGCCGGTGGAAAGCCGCAAGTTCGGGGGCTTCATGCTGTCGATCACCATTGGCGTGGTTGCCATTGGCTGTTCGCTGCCGATTGGCATCGTGCTGGCACTGGGGCGGCAGTCGGACCTGATGATCGTCAAATCGCTGTGCGTTGGGTTCATTGAATTCATCCGCGGTGTGCCGCTGATCACCCTGCTGTTCGTGGCCTCGACGCTGTTGAACATCTTCATGCCGCCGGGGTCGAATTTTGACATCATCGTGCGGGTTCTGATCATGGTGACCCTGTTCGCCTCGGCCTATATGGCCGAAGTGGTTCGGGGCGGGCTGGCCGCGCTTCCCAAGGGGCAATACGAGGCCGCGGATGCACTGGGTCTGGATTATTGGAAGGCGCAGCGGCTGATCATCATGCCGCAAGCCCTGAAAATTTCGATCCCGGGCATCGTGTCGACCTTCATCGGCGTGTTCAAGGACACGACGCTGGTGTCGATCATCGGCCTTCTGGATCCTCTGGGCCTGTCCAACGCAATCCGCGCGGACGCGAACTGGAACGGCGTTGTGTGGGAGCTGTACGGCTTCATCGCACTGATGTTCTTCGTCTTCTGCTTCTCGATGTCGCGGTATTCCATGTATCTTGAGCGCAAACTGCGCACAGACCACCATTAAGGGAGAGACCTGATGTCTACTTCTATCGAATTCGACCACCACGCAGATCGCAGCCACATGTCCGTGTCGGACAAGGTGGCGATCGAAATCACTGGCATGAACAAGTGGTATGGCAACTTCCACGTGTTGCGTGACATCAACCTGACGGTCAACGAAGGCGAACGTATCGTCATCTGCGGCCCGTCCGGGTCCGGTAAATCAACGCTGATCCGTTGTATCAACCGTCTGGAAGAACACCAGGAAGGGTCGATCATCGTTGATGGGACCGAGCTGTCCTCGGACCTGAAAAACGTCGACAAGGTGCGGAGCGAGGTTGGCATGGTGTTCCAGCACTTCAACCTGTTCCCGCACCTGACCATTTTGGAAAACTGCACGCTTGCGCCGATTTGGGTGCGTAAAACGCCCCGCAAAGAAGCGGAAGAAATGGCGATGCATTTCCTGGAAAAGGTGAAGATCCCCGAACAGGCGCACAAGTACCCCGGCATGTTGTCCGGTGGTCAGCAACAGCGTGTGGCGATTGCCCGCTCGCTGTGCATGATGCCGCGCATTATGTTGTTTGACGAACCGACCTCGGCGCTGGACCCTGAGATGATCAAGGAAGTTCTGGAAACCATGATCTCACTGGCGGAAGAGGGCATGACCATGCTCTGCGTCACCCACGAGATGGGCTTTGCCAAAGAGGTCGCCAACCGCGTCATCTTTATGGATGCCGGCCAGATCGTTGAGCAGAATGAGCCCAACGAGTTCTTTGATAACCCACAGTCGGAACGCACTCAGCTGTTCCTCAGCCAGATTCTGTAATCTGAACCAAATTGCTAAAAGCCCCGCCCCGGCGGGGCTTTTTTCGTTGAAGGGGGGGCGAAAACCTAAGACATACGGTGTGAAACCCGCCCCTTTTTTGGAAAGAGCCTTCCCATGTCCGACACCAAACGCCTTGTCATGTCCAGCGACCACGCGGCCATCGAGCTGCGCCAGGCGCTTGCCGCCCATATTGCCACGCTGGGCTGGGAGGTGGTGGACATCGGCCCGACCACGCCCGAAAGCACCCATTACCCCGACCACGGCGCCGCAGCGGCGCAACGTGTGGCGTCCGGCGATTGCCAGCTGGGCATCATCCTGTGCGGCACAGGCCAGGGCATCATGATGGCGGCGAACAAGGTCAAGGGCATCCGCTGCGGCGTTTGTTCAGATGCATTTTCGGCCCGCATGATCCGCGCGCACAACAACGCCAACATGCTGTCGCTTGGCGCACGCGTGGTTGGCGAAGGCCTGGCGATGGATATCGTCGAGGCCTATCTGGGCGCGGAATTCGAAGGCGGTCGTCACGGCACACGGGTTGACATGATCATGGCGCTCGAGGGCTAATCCCGGCCCCCGCAACACTGCTTTGACAGGGCGCGTCGGCATCCACCGGCGCGCCTTTTCTAGGCGTCCCTATGCGTCGCTGTCCGGGTGGCTTCCAGCGTGACAGACCGTGCCCGGAAAGGCAGGCAGCCAGTGCTCGCGCCGTGCGATCCAAAGCCATGGTCGGGGACGAACCGGTCCGGCGCATCCAGTGCGTCACGATACAGTTCAACCGCGCCATCACTGCGGGCAAAGACGGATGAGCCGCATTTGGGGCTGAAATGCCGCCCCTCGTATGCCGCTGTCGGGCCGGTGATCGTCATGGCCCCTTCGGCAAAGATCGCCGCTGCATAGAACAGCGCCCCGTGGTGCTTGCGACAGTCCAGGCAATGGCGGATCCCATGCGGTCCGGCGCTCTGATCGCCGCGATGCGCAGGTTCGCGCAAAGGCAACCGCCCTCATGGCTGTCCATGTTGGGTTCCTTCTTGGTCGGGCCAAGGCCGCATAGACTTCTTAGATCAGCTCGCGCGGCACGATGAAATCGACCGCCTCGCCCATCCGCCAGGTCACGTCGGACCAATCGGCAACCGGGAAATCGATCACCGCTGTGGCCCCTGTGGGGTAATGGTCGAACCGCCCGTGTTTCGGCGGGTCTTTGACCAGGCCCTGCGCCATGAAGGCCGACCCGGGGTTATGGGCGACCATCATGACCACGTCCTTGTCGGCCTGTTGCAGAATGGCCAGCATCTGGTCGGGTTCCGCCAGATACAGCGCATCCAGGTATTCGGCCTTGGGCGGTGTGATCATCTTGTCCGAGATCCGCGCCCAGGTTTCCCGTGTGCGCACGGCGCTGGAACACAGCACCTGTTCAGGCGAATAGCTGCGCGTTGCCAACCACCGGCCGATGGCCTTCGCACTGGCCCGACCACGCTTGTTCAACGGACGATCCTTGTCGGACATCAGGGGGTCAGTCCAGCTGGACTTGGCATGGCGGGTCAGGATCAGGCGAAGGGTCATTTCGGGTGGAAGGCTTTCATATGGAATGCGGATTGTTGCGGCAATCTGCCATAACTCGCGCTGAGGGGGCAAGCCCGCCGCGCAGCACAGCCTTGCGTCAAACAGTCCTGACCGGGTGCTGTGCGCAGAAATGCGTGGCAGGCGTCGGTGTTATACTGCTGAGGCGACAGGGCGTTCACCGGACAGGCGCTGCGACAGGGGGCGTCGATACATGTGCCACACGGGGTCACCCCGGTTTCGGGCACTGGCAACAGACCGGGCAGTTTCACGACGCCGCGATAGCTGACCATCAGCCCGGCACGATCATGCACCAGCATGGCCACAGGGCTGGGCCAAGCCCGCCCGGACGCTGCCGCCCAGGCAAAGAACGGCGGATAGGGCGGGCCGTCTGACGGGAATATCGCCTCTCCGCCCCAGGCCAGGGCCAGCGCGCTGATGACGCGTTTGGACCAACGGTCCAGCGGGTCTGCGGCCCCATCCAGGTATTCGGGCGAGGTGCTGAACACCTGCCAGAACCCGGGTTCGTGGGGCCCCAAAAGGATCACGGTGTCGCCCCCCTCGTGCACCATGCCGAAGACTTCCAGCTGTGCGGTTTCCGGTGCTGCGGTCATTTGACACGACATGGCAGCATCAGGCCCGGACGGTTGGCCAGACGGGGTGGGGTTTGGTGTTCCATCGCGCGACAGTATCTGTCGCGTGGCCACGTGCAATGCACAAAACCGCGACGCGGCTCAACTCTCGGGTGCCCCCTCGCAGGACCGCGCTGTGCAGGGCTGGCGGGTCCAGTGGCGCGGGAACCGCACCGGGTCGCCGGTTTCAACCGACAGGCTGTCCTCGGAGCAGCCATATTCGGCCAGCCCCGCCCCGAACAAGCCGTCGTCACTTGAAATCGGGATGACCATGGGCATGCCCATCACGTCCGCCGTTGCGGTTATCGAAAACGTGTCCGTGACAAAGCTCATCGAGGACTCGCCCAGAAAAGTCATGTCGTAATCCGTGCCCCCCTGTAGGGTCACCTTCAGGGGCGGCATGTCTGGCATCTCCACGCCGAGAACCAGGTCGTTGATCCCGATGGAGGCTTTGCCATCCGGGAACACCCGCAGGCGCACATCGCCCGTGGCCGTCGCGGCGGTTGCGCCCATCGTGTCGGCATAGATATGTGCGAAATCGTCCAGGTCCATCAACCACAGCCCGGCGACGCAGGTGTCCATTTCGGCCCGAACAGCCGTGGGTGCGACTATTGCCAAGGCCAGAAGGCTTGCTTGTAATCTCATGATATCGCTCACTAAACTGGTTTCAATTCGGGCAGTATATCACGAAGCCCACGCCCCGCGGGCGATGGCGTGTTTGTGGGCGCGGGGTCGGCGGAAAACCGTCAGGCGCGGATCAGGGACCCGGCACCATGGTCGGTGTACAGCTCCAGCAAGCAGGCGTTTGGGGCGCGGCCATCCAGGATGACCACCGCGCGCACGCCGCCTTCGATTGCCGCCAGCGCGGTTTCGGTTTTCGGGATCATGCCGCCGGCGATCACGCCGCTGTCGGTCAGGTCGCGGATCTTGGTCGGGGTCAGTTCGGTCAGGACCTCACCGTCGGCGTTTTTCACCCCCTCGACATCGGTCAACAGCAGCAACCGATCGGCGTTCAGGGCCGCGGCAATCGCACCCGCTGCCGTGTCGCCATTCACATTGAACGTCTCGCCATTGCGCCCGGCGCCCAGCGGCGCAATGACCGGGATGGTTTCGGCGTCAAACAGCGTGCGCAATACGCTTGGGTCCATGTCGGCAGGTGTACCGACAAAGCCCAGGGCCGGGTCGGTCTGGTCACAGATCATCAGGTTTGCGTCCTTGCCCGACAGGCCTACGGCCTTGCCGCCTTGGGCGTTGATGGCCTGTACGATGCGTTTGTTCACGCGGCCCGACAGGACCATTTCAACCACTTCGACCGTGGCGGCATCGGTCACCCGTTTGCCGTTGACCCAGTCGCTTTCGACGCCCAGTTTGCCCAGCATTTCGTTGATCATCGGCCCGCCGCCGTGCACGACGACTGGGTTCACCCCAACATGGCGCATCAGCACGATGTCACGCGCAAAGCTGGCCATTTCTTCGTCATCCCCCATGGCGTTTCCGCCGAATTTGATGACGACGGTCGCGCCGTCATAGCGCTGCAAATACGGCAGCGCCTGAGAGAGTGTGCGGGCAGTGGCGATCCAATCGCGGTTCATCTTTTGCGTCTTCATGATCCGTTGTTCCTTGTTCTCACCGTGTTACGCGCCTGCGCGCGCGGTGCCAAGGGTGCATTGTGCCTGGCCGCCACGGTGATAGGGTCGCGCCAACCCGGAGGTGCCCATGAGTGATCCACGTAAAACCCTATTGTTGACCGGTGCCAGTCGCGGCATCGGCCATGCCACCGTACGCCGGTTTAACCAGGAGGGCTGGCGTGTCATCACCTGTTCGCGCGCGCCGTTTCCGTCCGAATGCCCATGGGGCGGGGGCCGTGCGGATCACGTGCAGCTGGACCTCTCCGACCCCGCCGACACAATCAACGCGGTCGGGTTGATCCAGGAAAAACTGAGCGGTCGCCTGGACGCGTTGGTGAATAACGCGGGCGTGTCACCCAAGGGGCCGAACGGCGAGCGCATGAATACGCTGAACACGGGCCTGATGGATTGGGGCAAAGTGTTCCACGTGAATTTCTTCGCCTCGGTCGTTTTGGCGCGTGGTTTGCAAGACGAGTTGGCGGCGGCGAAAGGCTCGGTCGTCAACGTGACCTCGATCGCCGGCGCGCGCGTGCACCCGTTTGCAGGCGCCGCCTATGCCACGTCCAAGGCCGCGCTGGCCGCCCTGACCCGCGAGATGGCGCATGATTTCGGCCCGCTGGGTGTACGTGTGAACGCCATCGCCCCGGGCGAAGTCGAAACGGCGATTCTGTCGCCAGGCACGGACAAGATCGTCGAAAAACTGCCGCTGAAACGGCTTGGGCAACCCGAAGAAGTCGCCGCTGCGATCTATTTCCTGTGCTCTGATGACAGTTCGTATATCTCGGGGGCCGAGATCGAAGTGAACGGCGCGCAACACGTCTGATCCCCCGGTGTTTCACGGGGTTTAAGGATGTTAACAATCGCGGTTTGGTCCCGTTTAACATTGTTAACAGGTGGGTGTTTTCCCCCTTTAACAATGTTAACGATATCGGATCAGTCCAGCTCGGCGATAATCGCGCGCAGTGTTTCGATCCCGTCGCCCTTTTCGGAACTGGTCAAGACCATCTCGGGAAAGGCCGCCGGGTGTTTGGCCAGGGCTTTGCGCACCTGCTCCAGCACCTTTTCACGGTCCTTTTCCTTGACCTTGTCGGCCTTGGTCAGGACCGCTTGAAACGTCACTGCGGAACTGTCCAACAGAGACATGATTTCATCATCCACAGGCTTCACCCCATGGCGCGCATCAATCAGCACAAAGGCCCGGCGAAGGTTCTGGCGACCTGACAGATAGGACTTCAACAGTCGTTGCCATTTCGCCACCACGGCCACCGGCGCATTGGCAAAGCCATAGCCGGGAAGGTCGACCAGATAGGGGCCATTGGTGGTGGTGAAAAAGTTTATTTCCTGCGTGCGGCCCGGCGTGTTTGACGCCCGCGCCAGCCCTTTTCGCCCTGTCAATGCATTGATCAGGCTTGATTTTCCGACGTTCGAACGTCCGGCAAAGCAGATTTCCAACCGGTCGGGATCTGGCAGGCCGCTCATCGCGACCACGCCTTTCAGAAAGTCCGTGTTGCCGGCAAACAAAAGCCGCCCGGCCTCGCGTTCAGCCAGGTCCGGTTCATCCGCCAGCGGGAAAGGAAGTTGTTCGCTCATGACAGCACCTCGATATCGTCACCTTGGCATAGATCGCCGGTTTTCGTGACCACAGCATAGACGCCGAATTCCTGATGGCCCCAGCCGGTCTTTAGCGCGTCCAGTGTGTCCGCGTCGCGTTCGCCGGTCCGGGTGCTGGTGGTTGTCGCCATGCAGCGCACGATGTTTTCGCGCAGCTCCAATTCGGCCAGACCCACACGGATTTTCCGGCCGATCCAGTCACGTTCGACCCAGGGCTCTAAGCCGTCCAGAACCAGATTTCCCCGCCAGCGGTTGATTGAGATTTCTTGCCCCAGCCGATTGCTAACCTGTTGATGTGACGCGCGATTCAGGATCGAAACGGACGGGTAGTCCGTGTCGGTCATGCCGCGCTTGGGGGCCTTGATCAGGCGTGCAGGCAGGGCGCGATTGCTGGGGCTGATGGGCATGATCCATTGAATGAATATGCCCGCATCCGCGTCATTGTCCGGATCAATTGTCAGATCCTTCAGCTCTGGATGCGTGACTGTGACCGTGCCTGCGGCCAGGTTGCAACGCGCAGAAATCGCCTGAAGTTTCGGGGCTTTTGACCCGCGCGAAAAGTTCCCACAAGGGGCCCATTCGGGTGCGTCAAAGTCGATTTTTGCCAGTTCATGTGCAACTGCCCAGCGTCGGTCCCACGGGATCGTGCGACCTTCGCTCAACAGGACACGGGCAAGCTCTTCTCGCCCGTGCGATTTGATCGGGTGCCGCCAAATTTCTGCGACATGCCCGGTCATTCAGCGTCCTTCGGCTTGCGTTTGAAGGTTTTCAAAACATTGCCCAGCACGTCAGGTTTGTGCCCGTGGCTGCGCATGATCAGGTACTGCTGCGTGAAGGTGATCGTGTTGTTCGCGATCCAGTACAGCACCAACCCGCTGGCAAAACGGCCCAACATGAACATGAAGACCCAGGGCATCCATGCGAAGATCATCGCTTGGGTAGCGTCGGCGGGGGCCGGGTTCAGTTTCTGTTGCAACCACATCGAGATGCCCAGGATGATCGGCAGAATGCCCAAGCTGATGATGGCTAGAAAGCTCTCCGGGCTAGGGGCTGCGTTCGGCAGCAAGCCAAACAGGTTCAGGATCGAGCTGGGATCAGGGGCGCTGAGGTCGTTGATCCAGCCAATCCAAGGGGCGTGGCGTAGCTCAAGCGTAACGAAAATCACCTTGTAAAGGCTGAAGAAAATCGGGATCTGCATCAGGATAGGCAAACAGCCGGAGGCCGGGTTCACCTTTTCCTTCTTGTAGAGCGCCATCATCTCTTGTTGCAGCTTGGCTTTGTCTTCGCCGACCTTTTCCTTGATTTTCTCCATCTCGGGCTGAAGTTCTTTCATCTTTGCCATGGAGACATAGGATTTATAGGCCAGAGGCAGCAGCACAGCCTTGATGATCAGCGTCAGGCCGATGATCGACCAGCCCATATTTCCGATCAGACCATTCAGCCAGTGCAGCACGGCGAAAATCGGTTTGGTCAGGAAAAAGAACAATCCCCAGTCGATCGAATCAAGAAAGTGGTAGATGCCGTTGTCGTTCTGATAGTCGCGGATGGTTTCCCATTCCTTGGCACCTGCAAAAAGTTGGGTTTCCACGGCAACGGTTTCGCCAGCAGCCACGTCCATTGTGGGCAGGCGTACTTGGGTCTGATAGATATCTGCGTTTGCGGCGTAGCGGATCACTGAGGTGAAACTTTGGCCCGGAGACGGGATCAGGGTGGTCATCCAGTAATGGTCGGTAAAGCCGATCCAACCATTTTCTTCGACCTGGGCGACGTCGGCACGGGCCGCTTCGCGATCATCGAATTCAAGGTCGGCGGCGTCGCCGTAGTCCATTTCCTCCAGCTCTTTGTCAACTTGGCGGACAACGCCTTCGTGCAGGATGAAGAAGCCTTTCAGGTCATTGGGCTCGCCGTGGCGCGCCAGAACCCCATAGGGGGCCATGCGTTGCGCCGTCGCGCCGGTATTTTCAACTGATTGCGTGATGGTGAACAGGAAGCGGTCGTCGACCTCAAGGGTACGGCGGAATGTCATGCCGTTTCCATTGTTCCAGACCAGGGTGACCGGGCTGTCCGGGCTGAGCGCTGTGCCGCTTTCTACCGCCCAAAGCGTTTTGGGCCCGGGAACGTCTTCTGCTGCGGTTTGGCCGCCAGGGGTCCAGCCATAAAGCGCGTAGTAGGCCTGGGGGGTTCCAGTGGGGTGTAGCAAGGTGACAATGGGAGAGTCTTCAGCCAGGTCCTCGCGATACCCTTTCAACTTGAGGTCGTCAAAACGGCCGCCAAGCAGTGAGATTGTGCCGGACAGGGCCGGGGTGTCGATGTCGACACGGCCAGCTTCGGCCAGCTCGCTTGTCACGTCTGCTGTTGTGTCCGCCGCGACTGTTGTGCCAGCCGGCGCATCTGCGCTGGGTGGAACCAGAGTGTTGTCTCCGATTGTCCCGGCTTGTTGGGTCGCCGTGGCCACATTGGGATCAACCGGGGTTTCGGCAGGTGGGAACAGGAGCATCCAGGCGGTGATCACCACGAAACTCAGCACTGTTGCCAGGATCAGGTTCTTGTTCTGGTCGTCCATTTTGCGCCCAAGCCCTCGTCATTTCAGGTCAAAGAGGTTCAACAGGGCAAGGGGCCAAAGGTCAAGCGGTTTTAGGGATTCTTGGCCCATCTGGCGGCTTCAACGTCGCTCCAGTGCATCTGGGCACCGTTAGCTGGCGCGACGCGGCATGCTAGGTGTCTTGTCAAGTTTGCGCTGCAAGTCGGAAATCCAGGCACTGGTCTGTTCAAATGGCATCGGGCGACCAATCGAGTAGCCCTGGACGTGGCCACAGCCCAATTGCGCCAGCATGGCATGTTCACCGTGCGATTCGACGCCTTCTGCCAAAGTGTCGAGGTTCAGGCGTTCAGCCATGGTCAGGATAGCCGCCACCATATTTTGCTGGTCACGGTCCGTGTCAACATGGGTGACAAAACTGCGATCAATCTTGATCCGGTTCACGTCGAAACGGCGAATGTTTGAAATCGATGCGTGGCCGGTGCCAAAGTCATCCAGATCAATCGGACATCCCAGATCAGCAAGCGCAGCAATGTTGCGTGTGGTGATGTCATCGTCCGACTGTGCCACGACATTTTCCAGCACCTCGATGGTTAGTCGATCCGGTGTGATTTCAAAGCGGTCTAGCTCCCACTGAACCTTGTCGAACAGTTTCGGGTTACGCAGTTCCTCGGCAGAGAAATTTACAGCCACATTTGGCACCTGCAAGCCTGCACGATCCCATTCACGCAGGGCGGTGAGGGATTTGAACAGCATGATTTCACCAAGGCGATCGAATTTTCCAGCCTTGCTAATCGCGGGCAGGAAGGCCCCCGGGGCGATCAGCCCCTTTTCGGGGTGATCCCAGCGTGCCAAGGCTTCGAAGCCGGTCAGCATCCCGGTATCGGTCGAGATCTGCGGCTGAAACCAGGGAATGATTTGACCATTCTCCAGCGCATCCAGAATCTCTTGGGTGTCCTGATCCCGAGAGATAATTCGCGGACGCATGCCGTTCGAATAGGCGCGAATCGATCCCGGTCCGGCGCGCTTCGCCTCGTCCAACGCGCTTTCGGCGGCAGCCAGAATGGCTTCTCCGGTGGCATCTTCGACCCGTGCGGGCATGGCAAAGCCGACGGAGGCCGTGACGATCACCCGCGTTGCGTCGATTGCGATGGGTTCGTTCAAGGCGGCCTGAAGGCGGGCGGACAGTTGGATCATCGCCTCAAGATCTGTACGCTTTTTCTTTTCGATGACGATGGCGAATTGACCATCATCCAAGGCGACGACGACATCGCTGTCCCGCATCGCGGTACACAGGCGTTCCGCCGAGCGTTGCAGAACCGATTCGCTGGCCGAGATCCCGTTTTGCCCACGTACAGTGGCCAGATCATCGATTTCCACCACCACACAGGTGCGTGCCTGCCCATCAGGTGTGGCATCCAGGGCATCGATGGCAACGTCCCGCTGCGGCAGGCCGGTGATCGGGTCGCAGTCCAGAATTGGCAGTGTCTGTGGCCGGGTCAGGATGCTGGTCAGGGCCAAAAGGGCCGGAAACAACAGGGCCGAGAACAGCAACAGCCCTTCACCCCCGAACCAATAGGCCCCAAGGGTTAGAGCGGGAATGAACGCGGCAAGTTGCGGTCCGACCAGCGCGGCCCGAAGTGTCTGTTTCAAGCGGTGCCCGCTGAGCCCGGCGTCGGTGGCAGCCATGCGCCTGTTCCTTCCTGATCGCGGGCCCAATCGCCCAATTCCAAGAACAAATTAGGGATGGAAGGGAAACAGACAGTTAATCGCCCCGAACAAAAAGCCGTTAATTTTCTGTTTTGGCTGCGTTCGGGCGTTCAAGCCCTGCAAAATCGAACAGTTTTGGATCCAGCAAGTGGCTGGGACGCGCGTTCATCAGGGACCGGAACATGACCTGGCGACGGCCGGGGGAATTCGCCTCCCACCCATCCAGAATCGCCTTGACCTGTTGGCGCTGTAACCCGTCTTGCGACCCACAAAGGTCGCAGGGAATGATCGGATAATTCATCGCGCCAGAAAATTTTTCGCAATCCGCTTCGGCGACATGAGCCAGCGGGCGATAGACAAACAGGTCGCCTTCTTCGTTGATCAGTTTGGGCGGCATTGTCGCCAGGCGACCACCGTGAAACAGGTTCATAAAGAAGGTTTCCAGGATGTCATCGCGGTGATGCCCCAGCACAACAGCCGAGCAGCCTTCCTCGCGCGCAATCCGGTACAGATTGCCGCGACGCAGGCGGGAACACAGGGCGCAAAAGGTGCGCCCGGCCGGGATCTTGTCCATGACGATCGAATAGGTGTCTTCGTATTCGATCCGGTTGGGCACCTGCATTTTTTCAAGAAATTCAGGTAGAACGGTCGCGGGAAACCCCGGCTGACCCTGATCCAGATTGCAGGCCAACAGGTCCACCGGCAGCAAGCCGCGCCATTTCAGTTCGTGCAGAACGGCCAGCATCGTATAGCTGTCTTTGCCACCCGACAGGCAGACCAGCCATTTCGCGCCCTCTTCGATCATACCGTATTGGTCAACAGCCTCGCGCACCTGACGCACGATGCGTTTGCGCAGCTTTTTGAACTCGGTGGTCGAGGGCGCGCCGTGAAACAGCGGGTGGATATCATCAAGGTCGTCCAACATGGGCGCGGCATAGGGGATATGGACCTGTCGGGCAAGGGGGCTGGCCCGCAGGGGCGGGTGGCCGGGTGTGTCCGCGACGCGATTTGGTCCATATTCCGCAGCTTTTCCGGGGGGAGATTGTGGCTTGGCAGTGGTTTGACGCCCTTCGCCAGAAGGTGCAATGTGACGCCAACAGGAGTTGGAACATGAAGCATTTTTGGGCCGCATTGGTCGTGGCTTTGGCAGGATCCGCCCAGGCTGCTGATGTAACTGTGGACATGGCCCATGACGTCAGCCAGGCCGCCGGGCACGCTGAACATGTCGTGGACCAGGTGACTGATCCCGGTGCCTCGGCGGCACGGGGGATGTTTCAGTTTGAGCCATCATTGTTGCGCTTGGCGCCGGGCGACCGGATGGTGGTGTTAAACAGCACAGGCGAGCACACGGTGCATTCCGTGCCAGCGTTGTGGCCTGCGGATAAGGAAGAGGTCGCGATCGCCAATGCGCCACGGTCTGAGGTACAGTTTGACGCGCCGGGAGTCTATGGCCTGCGCTGTCGTCGGCATGGGCAATACGGCATGGTGATGCTGGTGATTGTTGGCGATGGCGGTGGGGTCACTGATATCTCGACCCAGGTTCAGGCGATGAAAGCCAGACCGGCCGAAAAGAAGGCATTCCGTGACCTGTTCGAAAGCTACCTGAACGGGCAATAACCCTTGGCGCACCAGCCTGTTTTGCAAAAGCGGCGCGGGCGTTTGGCGTATGAAAGCCAGGGTCGTCAGCTGAACGTGCCGGGACGGTGGTGCCACCCCGACACGGGTCATTGCTCTGGTCAATAATGCAGATGCCGCAGCGTTGGCGGAGGGTGGTCAGGCGCAAGCCCCACATCGCGTCGGATGTAGTTGCTTAGGCCCGTGACACGGGTCCGCTTGCGACGGGCGGTCATGGCTTTGACCAAGGCGCGCAGAACATGCCAGATGCCGTGACGGGTGATCAGCTCTTCAATCAGGATATGCGGGCGCAGTTGAACAGCGCGGTCTTCGAGTGTTGTCATGGCGTGATCCCGGCCGCGTCATGCGGTCCGGTCCTGTGTTGTGCGTTTGGAAAGGTGACCTGAGACACGGGCGGGAATGCGCCAGAGGCACAGGCCGTTACGGTGTCGATGTCAGGAGGGGCACCAGAGGCGCCGGGGCTGAAATCAGCAGGTCAGGGCGCGGGTATCCATGCCAAAGACCGACGGTCCAACACGGCGTGAGATTGCCATTCGATATGTCATCTTACGCCTCCCTTGTGGGCTGTTGACCTGGGGGGGTATAGACGGGCGTGATGTTTGCGCCAACATGGCTTGGGAAAACGGGGCTGGGTTGTGGCCTTGCGGTCACTCACCCAGGTCAGGCTTGTCGTCCTTGTCACCCGCGCCAGGCGTGTTTGGCACCGGGTCATAGCCGTGGCCGCCCATGGGGTGGCACCGCCCAATTCGCCGCGCCGCCAGCCAACTGCCTTTGATCGCGCCGTGCTTTTCCAAGGCCTCCAGCGCATAGGCGCTACAGGTTGGCTGATAGCGGCAGCCATGGCCGACCCAAGGCGAAAACAGCAGGCGATAGGCCCGCACGGGCAGGGCGGCAATATGAGCAAGCGGGGTCATGGGGCGGATATAGCCCCAGAGCCCGGCTGCGCCTAGGGGGTGCGGCTTAATAGCCACCTTTGCGGCGACTTTCCGGCAGACCGGCGATCTTGCCGCCCTGTTTTGATGGATCCCCCGGGAACAGCGCATACAGGTCGCCCTGTTTGACCGTCTCGCCCCAGGCGTCGCTTATGGCTTTGACGATGGTGCGGGTGTTGGATTGATTGCCGTGGTAGTCCAGGAATTCCTGGCGCAGAAAGGCGATCACGTCGCGACGGCGTCGCTCCAGTCCTCGGCGTTCTTTAGATATCCGTTGTCATTGGTTTCGATGGTTGTGCCATTTACCTCAAGTGCCATGCGCGTTCCCCCCCCGTGTGCCGCCAGCGTGCAGACATTCATATATCGAGATATGGGTTTGTCGCGGCGGGACAGGCCCGTCAAGGGCGGCGGGGCGTGTGGATCTTGGCAATGGCGCGGATCAGGTCCGCTTGCAGGTCGCTGTAATCGCGTGTTGCCGTGGCACCGGGGCGACCGATCAGCACATAGTCCCAGCCGGGCTGGGCGTGTGCGGGCAGCACATCGCGGGCAATGGCGCGCAGACGGCGTTTGGCCCGGTTGCGCGCCACTGCATTGCCGACCTTTTTTGAACAGGTGAACCCGATGCGGACCAGATCATTATCGTCGCGCCGATTGCGGGCCTGCAACAGGAACGCGGGTGCGGGCGCACGCGCGGCGCGCGCGCAGGCCAGGAAATCCGGGCGTTTTTGCAGGGTTTCGATCTGTGCGGTGGTCATGCGGCGGTGCTTTCCGGGGGCTGTGCTTTCTGGTGGCTCACGCAGATCTATCGCGCAAACGCCTTCGACGTCCAGACACACGGAAACCGCCGGAGGGCATGAGCCCACCGGCGGTTTCACGTGTCAGTAGTACTGAGGCTTACGCGCTCAGCGACTTCCGGCCCTTGGCGCGACGCGCGTTCAGGATCTTGCGGCCAGCTTTGGTCGCCATGCGCGAGCGGAAGCCGTGGCGGCGTTTGCGAACCAGGTTCGAGGGTTGGTAGGTGCGTTTCATCGCCCATCTCCGTCAATGCCCAAGGAATCCCGGTGGATTCGGCAGGCTGTGTCATTCGAAGCCCGGTCATAGGGCGCTATTGCGACCAAGTCAAACGGCTTCCTGCAATAAAGTGGTGCCGAATGTTACAGTCTTGGGCGGTTTATGTAGCATATCCTCACCGCTCATCAACCGCCCGTGAGGAGGGTAGGATTGGCCGCAACAAACACGCATGTTGGCGTCAACCGAAATTGAGAGGCCTCATGTCCGAACAAACCGCAAATGCCGCCACGCATTCGATCCTGAAACGCCTGCCGCTGATTGCGATTCTGGTGGTGTCCGCGATCGGGCTGTTCACCTTGCGCGATTTCCTGTCGTTCCAGGCCTTGTCCGAAAATCACGAGGCCCTGTTGGCCTTTCGTGACGCCAACTACCTGTTGGCGGTGCTGGGTTTTGTTGCCGCCTATGTGGTGATCGTCGGCTTTTCGCTGCCGGGTGCAACGATTGCGACCCTGACGGGGGGCTTTTTGTTCGCCACCTTCCCGGGCGTGCTGTTCAACGTCACCGGCGCGACCATCGGGGCGGTGATGATCTTTCTGGCGGCGCGCTGGGGCTTGGGCGACAGGCTGGTGGCCAAGATGGAACACAGCCACGGCGCGGTAAAGACGCTGAAGGATGGCATTGATGAAAACCAGTGGTCGGTCTTGTTCATGATCCGCCTGGTGCCGGTCGTGCCCTTTTTCATCGCCAACCTGATCCCTGCGCTGGTCGGTGTGCCACCGCATCGCTTTGTGATCTCAACCTTTGTCGGCATCATTCCCGGTGCGCTGGTCTATACCTCGGTCGGGGCCGGGCTGGGCGAGGTGTTCGCCCGTGGCGAGGCACCCGATCTGGGCATTATCTTTGAACCCCATGTGCTGTTGCCGATCCTGGGGCTTGCTGCCCTGTCGGCCTTGCCCATGGTGCTGAAACTTCTGAAAAAGGACGCGTAAGATGGAACGCATCAAGGTGGATGTCTGCGTTATCGGCGCGGGTTCAGGTGGCTTGTCGGTTGCGGCGGGGGCGGTGCAGATGGGTGCGTCAGTCGTGTTGCTGGAAGGCCGCCGTATGGGCGGTGATTGCCTGAATTTCGGCTGTGTGCCGTCCAAGGCGTTGCTGCATGCCGGGCGCGAAGGCATGGGCTGGGCTGCGGCGCATGACCATGTGCGCGCCACCATTGCGACGATTGAACCGCACGATTCGGTTGAGCGGTTCGAAGGGCTGGGCGTGCGGGTGATCCGCGACTACGGTGCCTTTCTCTCTGCGACCGAGGTGCAGGCGGGCGACCATGTGATCCAGGCGCGCCGCTTCGTGATCTCGACGGGGTCCTCGCCATTCGTGCCGCCGATTCCGGGGCTGGACGCGGTACCTTTTGAGACGAACGAAACGATCTTTGATCTGGCGGATCAGCCCAAGCACCTGTTGGTGATCGGAGGCGGCCCCATCGGCATGGAAATGGCCGAAGCGCACCGCGCGCTGGGCTGCGAGGTGACGGTGATCGAAGGTGCCAAGGCGCTGGGCAAGGATGATCCCGAGCTGGCAAGCATGGTGCTGGACGCCGCACGTGCCAAAGGCATTGCGATCGAAGAAGGCGCGATGGCGAAAGAAGTACGCGGCGACGTTGGCGCGATTGAGGTCGAGGCGACCGATGGGCGTATCTTCAGGGGCAGCCATTTGTTGGTGGCCGTCGGACGCAAGGCCAACACCGATCGGCTGGCGCTGGACAAGGCCGGGATCGCCCCCGTGCAAGGGGGCATCAAGGTAGACGCGGGCCTGCGCACGACCAACCGCAAGGTCTATGCCATTGGCGACGTGACCGGAGGGCTGCAATTCACCCATGTGGCGGGCTATCAGGCCGGGGTGATCATCAAATCCATGCTGTTTGGCCTGCCGTCCAAGGCCAAGACCAGCCATATCCCCTGGGCGACCTATACGTCACCGGAACTGGCGCAGGTTGGCATGAGCGAGGCCGAGGCAAAGGCCGCACATGGCGACAAGGTTGAAGTCATTCGGTTCGCCTTTTCCGGCAACGACCGCGCCATTGCCACCGGCCAAACCGAAGGGCTGGCCAAGGCCATGGTCGTCAAAGGCAAACCGGTGGGCGTGTCCATCGTCGGGCCGGGGGCGGGCGAGCTGATCAACCTCTGGGCGCTGGTGCTGGCGAACGGGTTGAAGATGTCCAATGTGGCGGCGATGGTCGCGCCCTATCCGACCATGGGCGAGATCAACAAGCGCATTGCCGGGGCGTATTTTACCCCCCGTCTGTTTGACAATCCCAAGGTGAAGCGCATTGTGGGGTTTGTACAGCGTATGATCCCCTAGAGCATCTCGAAAAACGCTGTGCAACGTATTGAAGAAGTGGGCCTTTCGCAATTGGCGCGCGCCTCACGTTAATTGCGAAAGGCTTTAGCGCGAACAAGGGAATGCCAAGTTGAATTCGCTTTCAGGCCGATTTCTGATCCTGACAACTGCCTTCGTCATGTTGGCGGAAATCCTGATCTTTGTGCCCTCAGTCGCGCGGTTCCGCGAGGATTACCTGTTGGCACGGCTTGAACGCGCGCAGATTGCGTCGCTGGTGCTGCTGGCCGAAGACATGATCGACCCGGCGCTGGAGGTCGAATTGTTGCAAAATGCCGAGGTGTTTAACGTGGTCCTGCGCCGCGATGAGGCGCGTGAGCTGATGCTGTCGTCCCCCATGCCCGGCCCGGTGGCGGGGTCATACGACCTGCGCGATGACATGCCCTATGGGTTGATCCGCGACGCGATGATGCGCCTGTTGGAACCTGACAACCAGGTGATCCGTGTGATTGGTGACCCGGTGCGCGAAGGCGGGTTGGTGATCGAAGTCACGATGGAAACCGCGCCGTTGCGCATGGCGATGCTGGACTATGGCCGCAATATCCTGGTGTTGTCGCTGGTGATTTCGGTGTTCACGGCAGTGCTGTTGTTCATGGCGGTGCGGGTTCTGATGGTGCGCCCGATCAAGGGCGTGGTGGCGCATATGGCGTCCTATGCCGCGGCGCCTGAAGATGCGCGCACGATCATTGAACCCACGTCAGGCGTGACCGAATTGCGCGAGGCGGAAGAGGCGCTGATGTCGATGCAGACACAGCTGACGGGTGCGTTGAAACAGAAGGAACGGTTGGCGCAACTGGGTGGGGCCGTGGCGCGGATCAGTCATGATTTGCGCAACATCCTGACCACCGCGCAGCTGTTTGCCGACCGGATGGAGATGAGCGAAGACCCCGGCGTGAAACGCGCCGCGCCCAAGCTGGTGAATTCCATTTCCCGCGCGGTGAACCTGTGTGAATCGACTCTGGCCTTTGGCAAGGCCGAAGAACCCGCGCCGTCGCTGACGCGGGTCGTGTTGGCCGATGTGGTTGCCGATGTGGTTGACAGCGAACGCCTGGCCGCCGGGGATCATGACATTTCCTATGGCGAAGATATTGCGGCCGGCCTGACCCTGCGCGCCGACCCCGAACAATTGTACCGTGTGCTGTCAAACCTCGTGCGCAATGCCCGTCAGGCCATTGTCGCCAGTGGCGCCGCAGGTGAGATCATTCTGCAAGGGGTCGATGGCGAAGCCGAGTGGACCATTCGCGTCACCGATACCGGCCCCGGTCTGCCCGCACGGGCGCAGGACCTGTTGTTCCAACCCTTCGCCGGAACCAGTCGGCGCGGCGGCACTGGGCTGGGCCTGGCGATTGCGGCAGAACTGGTGAAAGGCCACGGTGGGCGGCTGGATCTGGAGCGCACCGGACCTGACGGAACGGTGTTCGCCGTTCACCTGCCCAAGGGGTTGCAGGTGGGCTAGGCCCCGGCGCAGGCTCCCACCCATTGCGGCGGTATTTTGTGCCAATCGCGGCTGCCAGCCACCCTGCCAGCGCCGGGGGGAGCGAGGGGAAAGCGAAAAGCGGATCGTTCCGTACTTTCGCCCTTGCAAACCCCATCCGGTATCGTTACATCCCGCCTCCACGGACCGATAGCTCAGCTGGATAGAGTACCTGACTACGAATCAGGGGGTCGGGGGTTCGAATCCTCCTCGGTCCGCCAC
>Ga0209121_10000901_pt1 | contig 31694 bp, 18 predicted proteins | sample Cruoilmetagenom3_FD_187292 | JGI IMG/M metagenome (GOLD analysis project Ga0209121, IMG submission 187292) | Oil polluted marine microbial communities from Coal Oil Point, Santa Barbara, California, USA - Sample 3 (SPAdes) (version 2) | ecosystem: Environmental > Aquatic > Marine > Oil seeps ...
GCGTCAGACAAGCCACATCATGAGGCCTGACACACGACCGATTGAAGCCCTGCCTAAACGTCGAAAATCAGCTTGCAGAATCGGAGGCATCCACACACGGCCCCGGGTTTACCGGAGAGCATTTTGTTCAAATGTCAGGCGACTTTATCAAGGTCGTTCATGTTTGTAGCCCTTGAGATTTTTCAGTGTCTAGCGCATCCGTTTGAACTGGCGGGCATGGGCTTAACGGCCGACCTGGCGAACCAACCGGGGAGCGAAACGGACGTAATTCTGGCGCAAGCCGATCCCGGTCTCTGGGGCCAACTTGATCAGTTTGCGCGGTGCCGACTCATACAACCTAGCATCCGTTAGGTGCGTAATGCTCTTCTCCATGACCGTGATATCGACAGCAAGGCCATTAAGGGCTGATGTCACCTTCTGATTTAATGAGCATGATCGTTTCTTGTTTCCACCGTCGCCTCAGAAGCAAATTGTACCGACCACAGTCGTGCCGTCAGGCTCGTCGAGCCATTTCAGGAACTGTGAGAGACTGTCGACTTGATCGTCGTGCTTTCCTTTGGGAAAGAGCACGACCTCGTGCTGGAAATCCGCCAACCAGGTTGCTTCCTTTGGGATTGCGATGCGCCTGCCTTCTATCAAGGGGGTTACGCCGAGCAGACGGGTAGCCTTGTCACCCTTTGGTATCATGCCGGTAACGTTGAGAGTGCTGTTGGCCCTGAGATCCTGGATCAGCTGAACACCTGATCCGGCCTCTTCTATCAACACCAGACTCGCATGATGCTGTTGCGCCTCTTCTTCGATTCGTCGGCGCAATTCCGGAAACTCCAGCTTCACCCGCAGGACATCGAGCAACCAGGCCGACGCTCCACGGACGAGCCATGTCGTGCAGACGGAGTAATCATTGGCCTCATCAGCCTTTGACGCCGTATCCCAACTTTGCACCAGACGATCGCCGTCCTGTCGCTGTGGCGCGACATCATAGGTCTGGAACCAGTCCCATTTCACGATCCCACCGCCCTGGGGCGCTGGTCGTTGCTGATATTGCGCCGCAAACACGTAGGTCCCGAGCTCTTCCCGCCGACGGCCCAGCAATTCTCGCGGCAATCGCTCTTGATGCAATAAATCTCCCTCGTGACAAACTATCGCGCTTTCTCGAGTGAGACGGTATACAGCTCTTTCTTCTGCAATTGCCGGAAGGTTCAGATGTGTCCAGCCCCCCTGCTCTATCAGCATTCCTGCCAGATCTTCTTCGTGGACCCGTTGTTGTATCACTATAATGGGAGAAGTCTGAGGATCATTGAGACGGCTCAGAAGCGTGGAGCGGTACCAGTCCAACACGGCAACTCGACGAACCTGCGATCCCATGTCTTCAGGTTTGTGCGGATCGTCGATAATGATGATGTCGCCGCCCCGCCCCGTGATGGTCCCGCCCACCGATGTCGAAAACCGACCACCGCCCAGCGTCGTTTCAAAATCGCTGCGGGCTCCCCTGCCCTTCGCAATCCTGGTCTGAGGGAAACAGGCCTGGTACCAGGGGGCGTTGAGAACCTTCATGCAATCAAGCGCCAGCTTCTCGGAAAGCCCTTCGGCATAGGACACCGCGACTATCTTCTTGCGTGGGGTCTTGCCCAGAAGCCAGGCCGGAAAGGCAATGGACGCCGCAATCGATTTCAGGGAGCGCGGCGGCATGGTAATGATAAGGCGCGTGATCTCGCCACGCGCGACCCGTTCCAGCTGATACGCAATCGCATCGATATGCCAATTGTGCAGGTAGGTCGTACCGGGATCAACAGTGGGAAAGCTGCGCTGAATGAAGCTTGAGAGATCTTTGCGCAGGATGGCATTCAAAACCGCGACATGGTCAATATCACTCACCATCGGCTTGCCCCTGCTCTTCATCCAGCGCCGTAGAGATCTTATCCAATACCAAAATATGACGATTGTATCGTTGCAGAATTTCATCCTCGCCAGATGTGAGTTCACGTTCCGCCGCTCGCGCGGCCACGACTTCCGAATTTTGCTGGGCAAGTCCGAGAAACCTGTCCAACGCGCGGGGATCTCCCTTTAATGCCTTTTCCCGGAGCCGCAGCAGGGCCGCCAACTGAGTGCTGATTTTCTTAGGGCGACCATTCTCGGTAATCGTCATCTCGCCGCCTAGCACTTCTTGCAGATCGGTCCCGAAATTCCTGGAATTCTTCGGACGCCCGCGTGCATTGCCGGACTGGCCTTTGCGAAACTGCGAATGCTTGGGAGGGTTACCATAGCCAACCTTGTCATCGTCATTGCTAGTGGTCATTGGACCACCTCCGGCTGCATCTCTGCCTCAAGCCCAGAAAGCTTGCTCTGGTCGGCGGATCGTACCGGCTCCAAGCCTGTTTCGGTGCGCCATCGTCGCAGGATCACGTCAACATAGGCCGGATCGATTTCCAGGCCATATGCCGTGCGACCACAGCGTTGCGCCGCAATCAGCGTCGATCCGGCTCCCAGAAATGGATCAAGAACAATGTCGCCGCGTGCAGTGACATCAAGGATGGCATCCTGAACCATCGCTACCGGCTTTGCGGTTGGATGGGCTGTCAATTCCTCCATACGGCCTTTGCGGAATGTGTTGACACCGGGATAGGTCCAGAGGTTTGTCCGGTTGCGCCCGAACCTGCCAAGCTGGACATTATTGCGGTGACCCTGTCGGCCCTTTCTGAACACAAAGACCAACTCGTGCTGTGATCGATAAAGTGACCCCATTCCGCCATTGGTTTTGGCCCAGACACAAAGGTTGAGCATCGCGTCGAATGCCGCATTGCCCGCATTTTGTATCTCAGCAATGTGGCGCCAGTCCATACAGGCGAACCATACGGCACCAACACGACTGTTGCTGGCACCAAGAGATAAAGCCTCTGCCAGAAATCCTTCGAATACCTCCGGGGTCATCTCGCCGGAGCCCTCCATGAATTCTCGATGCTTGACCTGCCCCTTGCCACTGACATGTCCGGCAATCGGGACATTATAAGGCGGGTCCGTAAAACCGGCATCCGCGGTTTTGCCTGCCATCAGTCGCTCATAATCATCAGGGTTTCGTGCATTCCCGCAAAGCACTCGATGTGGACCCAAAAGCCAGAGATCGCCGCGCTTGCTGACAGGCGGCGTTGAGTGATCTGGCAATGGTGCCTCTTCAGGTTCACCCGACGATTCAGGACTAGCGCCTTCGATAATCAGATCAATCTCGGCGACTTCGAAACCGGTAATATCCAGATCGAAATCCAACTCCATCGATGACAAATCGACTAGTTCGGCAGCGAGCTTGTCCTGATCCCACCCGGCATTGAGTGCAATCTTGTTATCCGCAAGCATCAGCGCGCGTTTTTCCGCCTCTGACAGGTGGGCGATCCGGATCGCTGGAATCTGTTTCAGCCCCAACATGTTCGCGGCCTCAAGGCGGCCATGCCCGGCGATGAGTGTCGAATTCTCATCAATCAATACAGGGTTGGTAAAACCAAACCTTTTGATGCTGTCCGCAATTTGCCTGATCTGCCTGCCATCATGCGTCCGAGCATTCCGAGGTGACGGTTTTAGATCGCACAGAGCAATCTGTTCAAATATGGCGTCCATAGCCAGCTCCTTACTTTAAGTGCAGGCACTACACGCTCCCACAGCGGGAACGGCTCGCGCCAGCGAGTCAATTTGCGGGTTTTTTAGTCTACGGAGCCTTCATCCAAAGGCTTCCGTGCGCCTCATCCAAGGCAGTCCGCCATTGACCCATCCAGGCAATGGACTTTTGCAAGACAAGCAGGGTGCCATCCAGCGGATCATCGCAGTTATCTTGCCCCTGCGGGATCATCCCATACTATATGTAGATCATATTAGCTGCAGATTCGCAAGATACATTGCAAATCCGCTCGATCACGATGCCAATCGGTCGTAGTTGGGTGCTCAACATAGTGGCGCTTATAAGTCCCTGTGAGGTGTCATTCAAATGGGGTATTTTACCTGTCCGGATTTATTTCCAATCTGACAAGTGAAACGGAAGCTGGACGGAAGGTTTTCGGCACCAGTGACCATCCCTGCACGGACAATATCAAATCCCCAGCCTGAAGGAGCGATACGAAGCACCGCGTCCAGCTTGATGCTGGGGGAGTTTATTTTCAGCTCGAGCTTAATAGGTTCGTCAAAGGCTCCCAAGGTGCGTTCCAGCGCACAAGCTTGAGTAAGCAGGAAACGCAGCGCGCCAAGTTTGCGCAGTCTGCGCTCTTCGGCCGCCGGTCGTTGCCTGATCACGACAAGATCATCCTCGATGCCTATGAATGAGCAACCCCACAAAAGATCAAATTCCCCATCCATGCGCCACACAATTTGCGCGGTGTCCGCCTCGGCGCGAAAATTGATCTCGACCTGCGCTGGTGCGGGTCGAGGGATCTGGGAAAATGCGGTGCACAATCGCCGGGACACGAAATCGGCGACGGGCTCATTGCTGAGATCGGTTTCGACAGAGGCGGGGCGTATATCCGCCTGCGTTGCGTGTGCCTGCAGCGCAGTCAGCCGAGCGCGGTTTACTGCTCCGGCCTCGTCACCGCCCGCGATCACGGACCCGACCGCCCAGTCGAGGGCTGGAATAAGGCTGGCCTCGGCATAGATCATCGCCTCTGGTGACGGAGCGGCGCTCTGTAGCTGGCCGAGGATTGCCTCCAGAACTTCGGCCATCAGTGCCTTGGCTTCGGTTGATTGTTTCCAGTCTTTTTCCGTCTCTTTACCTACATGGCCAAATTTCAGCTTCCCTGGCGAAAAGATTACTCTCGCTACAGTTTTCCCTGAATCTGAGTAAATTTTATTTTCAACATTAAAGTTTTTCCGAATCCAGATTTTTTTGTTTATCGACATCCAATTGGCGTCGGAATTATTGGTATCCGGGCGAACGGCATTGGCCTCGGTATTTGCGGGCAATTCAAACGCGAAATGCGGGATGACGCGCAGCGTGTTCAGGCTAATCATGTTCCTTGCTCCAACAGTACGGCAACCTGCTTTTCCGTCAGCTTTCCCGTCGCCTTGAAGTTGTTGCGTGTTTGCCATTCGCGGATTCCGGCGCGGCTTTGGCGACCGAGAATTCCGTCGATCTTCCCGCGATAAAGCTGTTGCACGCGCAACGCTTTCTGAACAATCCTTGCCTGGGCCGCGCTCAGGTTCAGGGGCTTGGTGTTGTCGAGAAGGGGCGGCGCAGGGGCTGGTGCAGGATTGGGTGCTGGTTCAGCGGTTTCGGGGGGTGGCGTGTTTTGCGGCCGTGGCAGAGTTTTCGGGTCCAGTCCCGGCACGGGTGCGGATTCCGGACTGATTGGCGCATAGGGGGGTTGCGTTCCTGGATTGGCCTTGCCGGTCGTTTCGGGCACCGGTCCGGGACCAACCGGTGTGACAAACGGGCCGTCGGGACGGAATGCCGGGGAATCGACGCGCGCCAGACGCCCAAGCGCGCGGTCTGCGTCCATCCGGTAAAGCGTGTCGCTGGTCACGATCAGCCCGGCGCGGCCATCCGGCGCGGTCAGTTGGGCAATAATTTCCTGACCGGCGGTTTTCACAGTCTGAATGCCGCGACGGCCATCGCTGACCGAAAAACCCGCCTCTGATACCGACATGAAAAGCAGATTGCCGCCAATTTCACGCCGGACCGCATTCAGCCGTCCGCGCCCCGAGACATTCACCGGAACCGTCCAGGCCAGGGTTTCGCCCAGCACCTTGCAGGGAACCAGAAACTGCACGCGCTGGCCCGCGTTGGCCAGGGTGACATGTGCGAACAGCCCGTTCAGGGTTTTGGCGCGAAGGATGGCCATGTCTTCGGGCAGGCGGGGGGACAGATTGGCCAGTGCCGGACAAGCCGGGCGATCCGAGCCGATCAGCGGCACCACCCCGGTTTGGGTAATCAGTACGACGTGACCGTCCAAGCCTTTGGCAAGCCAGCCGTTTTCCGGGGCTGAATAATAACCCTCGGGTCCAAGCGCGCCCAGTTTCAGGACACCGGCCCGCGTCGGAACCAGGATTGGCATCGCGTCGCCGTTAGTGTCGATCATCGGCGCACCGGACACGATCAGATCGGCAAACCGCCCGTCTTCCAGCGACCGCTGCATCAAGATGCCGTTCAGGGACTCGCCCTCGGCCGACGGGCCGTTTTCACCGGTATACCAAGACCAGGTGGTGTCCTGTCCGGCCCGGTCCCGGCATATACCCGCCCGCACCGCCTTGTCGTCTACATCAAGGTGCAGGCGATCCTTGCCCTGAACGCAAAGCCGCCGTTCGCCTTCGACATAATCAGACCAGAGCGCCACGGCCTCGCCGGGTTTCGCAACCTCCGGCCCCCGCACGATCGCCGCCAGCCCCAGATCCCGCGCCGGGGACCGCCACCAGCCTGCTTCCCGGGTCACGATCTCGATTCGATTGTCAAACGGTGCGGCCAGCCCGGCATAGGCATCGGGTGACAAGCGTCCCCCTGTCAGTCCGATCGCTTCGCCCTTGAAACTGATATCCAGGCTAAAGGAACTGTCCGGCCCGGCCGCCTTGCGGGTCCAGCGCCAGATACCGTTTTCGATCAGGACACGATCCGCAAAAATGTCTTCGTCCATCGGCTTGAAGGCACCCTTGTCGACAGCAGCATCGGGTCGCCCAAGATAGGCGGCCCCGTCCGAACAAACAAGCGCAACCGGCGCGCCGGGCATTGACGGCACGCCCTGAACACTGCCGTCTCTTTGTTCGAGCGTGGCCGGATTACAGGATTCGAAACCGCGCGGATCATCGGGCGTGCGCAGTTTCAGGCTGCTGGGGTCAAAGCCGCCGCCCACCGCAACGCGCCAGGCGTGAAACCCCGCCGGAGTCATCACCTGAACTCCGTTCTTGACAGCGCTTAGGCCGATCACACGATCCGGCAGCATGCGACCCCCGGCCCAGTTCAGGGTGCGCCAGGTATCATCCGCCCACCGATACTCTGCCCCGGTTCGCCGGTTTTCCAGCGTCACCCGCAACCGCGCGGACTCCCACGGAACAGACCCTTCGGCGCGCCGAAGGACGGCCTGCGCATGTGGCGTTGCCGTCCAGCCCTGTGAGTCACTGCGCCACGCCCCCAATGGGCCGAACGCATAAAGGCCAGCGGCCAGATGCGCCCCGCCGCCCAATTCGGCGGGCACCGGCTGGCAGTGCAGCCCGGTGACGCCCTCCAGCGGGTCCAAGGCAACAGGCCGCCCACCGCGCAGCTCTGATACAATTGGCGCATTGGCCCAGACCTCGGCCTTTGTCCCGCTACATACTGCCAACGCGCGTACCAGGTCATGGGGCCAGCCGCTGCCCGCTCGATCCGGCACGGATCGCAATACGCTGCCATCCCGGCGCAGATAGTCCGCCGAAACGCCGGCATCGCTCTTGCGCCAGTGCCACAGGGAATCCCGGGTCACGAACCGCGTATCAAGGGTATCCGGCCGGGTAGTGCAGGGCTGCGGTGGTGCATTGATGCCGGCAAGTTCGAAACAGTGCGATCCGGCTTCGGCCAACAGCCGGGTCGGAGCACTGTCGGGGCGGCCGACCCGGCCAAAGCCAAGCGGTGGCCCGCCCGTGCTCAGCCCGCTGAACAGGGCTTCGCCGACAAGTTGGGCCACCGGCCCGCCAAGCCGACGCAGACCGAATAGCGAGGCCAGCAGTATCTTGTCGCCTTCGGCGTAAAACGCGCGCACCCGGTCGAACGGCATCTGATCGCCGCGCCGCCACGCGAATCCGACCCGCCCGGTCCCGCCGTTCAGATCGGTGACGGTAATATCCGCCCAGGCCCGGGCCTTGTCAAACCCGATCCGGATATTGCTGGTCTGCACTGCCAGCCTCTTTTGCCAGGGTGTTTCCTCCGTCACTGGCGCACGCCAGGCCGCCGCCGGGGCATCCCAGACAAGGTGCCCGCGTTTGGTCTCTGCCCACAAGACAGTCCGGCCCGGTGTAACTGTCTGGCTTCCCAGCCGACGAGCCCCCGGATCGGCGGCGACGGGGGCCGCCATCACCTCCAGACCGGCAAAACCGCGCGCTGTCCCGGTGCCGATGCCGGTAACGATGACCGGCCCGTCCGCCCCTACCGCCAGGGCGATAAGCCGGTCAGCCTCGAAATCCAACCCGCGCGCGGCGATACGCCAGGATTGCCCGGGATCAATGGCGACGATCCCGGCGCGCCCCTTCACCCGCTGCCAACGCCGCCCGCTTTCTTCGGCAAGGGTCCGGTTTGCACGCGGCGCGTCGGTGACTGTCCAGCCGGTCGCGTCCTGACGAAGCCAGCCGGATTGCCGCTTTGCAAGCACCTGCCCGGCCTCGGTGTCGATCCCCTGCGTGCGCGCGGGCACCGCCACACCGTCGCCCAGGCTTTGCGCCGGGATCAGTCCCAAAGGTGTCAGGATCATCGCCCTGCCCCGATCGGCGGCAACGCTCATGCGCTGGTCAAATACAAAGCCTGACGTCGCATATGCCGACACCTGATGACCCGAGATGTTGTAGACAGCGGAGGTGCCGCCACCGCGCAACCGTTCGGACAGTTCAAGGGCACCAATCGCCACGGTGAACCGGTCGCTATCGGTCTCTTGTTTGCCCGACGCTGCCGCCAGCCTGCCGGAGGGCAGCAGGAACCGGCCATGCGTCAGCCCAACCGCCGGCTGCATCGGCGCAAGTGTCACCGGCAGGGCCGACCGGCCCGACGTGACCCGCCACAGGCCGTGCGCATTCAGCAGCGCGTAATCGTCGCCTCCAAGATAGGCGGCCCGGCCCGGCACGACGGACAGAAACATGCCTTGGTCGAAAGCCTCTGTCGGGGGCAGCAGGCGGTCTTTTCCGAACCTGATCTGACCCGAGACCCGGTCCCAACCGATCCAGTCCTTTCGGAACGCGCTCAACAGGGCGAGTGTTCCGCCGCCCCTCGCCAGAACGTTTGTGCCATCGCCAAATTCCACGTCGAAATTGTTGGCCGAATTGCCCTGAAACGATGGTGGTGCCAGATAGGCCCTACCATCCACATTCCGTACCCGGCCCTGCATATCCTGCGTCGATGACACATCCCCGGCTGACTGTTTCAAACTATTGGCCCAGGGCGTTGAGCCTGTGACCGCCAGTGTGTCGCGGTCCAGTTCCCACGTTCCTTCGGTCGTCACCAGAGTCGGTACTGACGTGTTTTTGGCGACATTCAACAACCGTCTCCCCATAGCCAACCGCACACCGCTTTCGCGGCTTTGGCGACAGGCAAAGGTTTCTTCGGTTTTCCTGGGATATGGCCGCAACCCGTCGTCTGGCCAGCCTGGTCTCGGCAGTTGACGGCGACAGGTTTCGATCCATTCGAACCAGACCGACCCATCCACCGCCTGCCGCCACCACCCCGTGTGCGTCGCATCGGCACCTGTGGGTTGCCACTGGCCCGGCATCACGGCAACGGTGTCACCGGGAAAGGCCAGCAGCCGTTCATCCGGCAAATTCTGCCTGCTGGACACCGGTTGGCCGGTCTCATCAAGGCCAAAAATCTCTCCGTCGTCATCCATGGTCGCCGCACGCACCGGTTTGTTCTTGATGGTCGGTTGCGCCGGATTGCCCGGATCGGTTTGCGACAGCACTACAAACCCGTCGCCGGTTGTCGCGGCCATCCGGTTGGGTGACCGGCGAATATCCAGCACCCCCGGCAGGACAATCCGGGTCTGGCCCGCAGCCAGCAGTTCCACCAGCGCCCCGCCCCGCCCCTCCCAGAAGAGCTGCGCCCCGGCAAAGCTGAATAGTCGGCTGTTGCCGCTGATTTTCAGCCCGGGGACATTGCCCTGCGGTCGCCTCTGCCGGTTAAGGTGAACCACCTGGTTGCGCAGCAGAAGGAAGGAACCGCTTTCACCATCGCTGATCGCAGACCGGATATCCGGTGCCGGGATCTGAGCAGGTGCTGCGCGGACCTTTTCGCACGCTCCCGGAGAGCTGTCGCCCGGTTCGACCGGGCAGGACCACAGAGCCTGATCGGCATCGATACGCCACAGGATGTCAGCGCCAAGACGCCAGGCGCTGTCAGTTCCGGGGCGGTATTCGAACGCGATCCGGGCCAGCGTTCTGTCGCCCTTTTCCACCGCTTTGGCGTCGAGAACGAACAGACGCTCAGGCGCGTCAGGGGCACCGTCAACCAATACCAGCTCTGCCGCGCCGATCACGCTGGCAAGAGACCAGCCCACCTGTGCAGGCCCCAGACGAATGACCGCCTTTCTGGCGAACCCGTTGCGGGCAAAAAGCTCCATCATATCGCGCCCGAGGATCGCGACGAAATCCCTGCCCTCGGCGATGTCAGTGATATCCCCCGGTGCAAGCGATATTCGCGGCAGGTCTGGCAGGCGCAGCCGTTTGAAGCCAACCTTGCCGTCACGTTCCGTCCCGCCCCACGCGGCCCCATCCCCGTCCCAAAGGGTGACCAGCGCCCGATCATCGGCCCCGATGGCAAGATCAACCTCGGAAACCTCTTTGGGCGCACCGGTGAATTCGCTGCGCGACCAGACCCGGCGCGCGGTGTTGTAACGCCAGACCGCATTCGTGGCAGCAAAGACCAGGCCGCTAGGCCCGCTGTATACTCGCCGCAGCGCGGCAGGGTCGGGTGCTGTGGAAACCACCGGCAGGATGCGGCCCAGCATGCCGCCTTGCCAACGGTCGATCCGGCCATCACGCTGCAACAGATAGACCGCGCCATTCGCCTGATCCAGCGTCACCTGTTCGGCAGCAATCTCGGTTTTCCACATCACCGCCTGCGGTCCGGCGTCGCAGCTCTCCGGAGAAGGCAGATCCGCGACCGGAATGTTTCGGAAACTTCCGCCGTCAATGACCACCAGATGCGCCCCGAGCAATTCGATATGCCCGTCCGGTGACAACCCGTCTGCGATCAGATGCACCCATCGCCGGTTCGCCGGCTCATAGATACCGGCCCCGTCGCGGGTCAGGGCAATAATCCGGCCATCGGGTAGCGCCCGCGCGTCGATCAGCGCTCCTTTCGGGGCGTCAGCACCGTTGAACAGGCATTGCTTGCTGTGGCCAAGGGCGGCGTAACGACGCCCGCCGGTCTCTGCCATATAAATCAGTTCCTGCCCGGTATGCCCTGCCGCTAGAACCCGTTCGCCCTTTCGCGAAACTAGGTTTCCCCCGGAAAGTATCTTGCCGCCGGAATGCCACAGCGGCGCGGTGATGCCCGGCGCCAAGAAACGGACCGGACCGCTGCCACCCGCAATTGCCGGCAGAAAGCGACGGTCACCCGGACGATAGGCCACGATCCGGCCCTCGCCACCCAGAAAGATCGCTTCGCCGTTGGATATGGCATCGCTCACATCGTCAAGGCCAAGCGAGGCCCCGACCGGTCCTCCGACCACCGGCTCCCAGCCTTTGTCCGTTGCCGCGAACAACGTACCCTTGGGCGACAGGGCAAGCAGGGTGTCGCCGCCCGCGATGCCCATATCCAAAATGCCTTCTTCGGGACCGTCAAAGGCCCGGCTCCATCCCCTGTCGGACAGATTGTAGACGGCAAACTTCGCGCCATCGGACAGAATCAGGTCGCGGCCAGCCGCCACTGCGCCAACTGGGCGAAACCCGGTCGGCGGCGGTGCCCCGCGCAGCCGCTCCGGCGGGGTTTCCCCGGTCGCGGTCAAAACATGGGGAGTATGGTCACGCCCCACCAGGATCAGCCGGTCGCCATCAGCCTGCGCGTCCACAATTTCCCTACCCAGATCGGCGCGCCTGAAAAAATCTACTCGCCGGTCCGGCCAGTCGCCACTCAGCTCGCCCCTGAAAACGCGGCCAGCCACCAGATCGACCAGCCACAGAACGGAGCTGCCGGGCAACAGCCGTATATGGCGGATGTCCAGATCGGGCGGCAGGGCGTTGGCCATGAAACCATAGCGGCGGCGCGCCGGATCGTGCAGCAGGACACCCTCGGACCCCACCAGGATCAGCGTATCGCGCCAGAACGCCCCAGCCCCAAACCGGGTGCCCTTGGGCGCGCCGTCATCAGGGTGCACCAGTTGGAGCGCATTTGTACCGGACATGTCGTAAACCGCACCGGTCCGGTCCAGCACCAGTACCTCGCCACCGGGGGTGGGAACGATCTGCACGATTCGCTCGGGCACGCTGCGTTCAAGATCAACCCGAGCGGAGGTCAGCCGGGCAAATCGGCCCCCGGCGGCAAAGTAAATCACCCGGCCCCCGGCATTGGCGTGCAGCGCGTCCACCGGCGCGGCCTCGATCACACGCCACGCCCGTTGCACCGGATCATAGGCATGCACCCCCGACTCCCCCAGAACCACGATCTGACCCGATTGCAGGGCGGCATGGCGAACCGAAAGCTGTGACAGACCCGGGGTAATGCTGTCCTCGCCGACCATCCTTGCCATTCCGCCACGCCCTGTTGCCTTCAGGATCGAAAGGCAGGTCGCACCGCCACAATCGGCTGACTGCAAAGCAAGGACATCGCCCGCCGACGTCACATCAAGATCGAGGATCGCGCCGTCGACACCGTCGACCTCGCCGCGCCGGTCCGCCGCTTCCGGCGACAGTGTTTCAAGCCCGCCTTCGCCACCCAGCCAGAACGCCCCGCGCGCCCAGACCATGCGATCTGGTGCGGTGACACGACCATTTTGAGACACCTTGGCCCAAGTACCGCTTAGCTGATCGAACAACCCAAGCCCCTGTTCCCCGGCGGATGCCAGCAACCAGCGACCGTCGCCAGACACGACCCAGACACCGACATCCTCTTGCACGACTGGGGTGCCGTCCAGGCCAATCCAGGCGCTGTCACTGGTCAGAACCCGCCAGAGGCCGTTTCTGCGCATCGCCAGCCCACCAGCCTCGGTCACCGCAAAAAGCGGATCACTGCGGCGGCAGGGTTCATCGCCCGCACCATCGCACCCGCTAGCCAGTGCCAGCAGATCGGACGACAGCGCTGGCTTTCGCGGAATCGAATCCTCGCTAAACAGCTCCTGTTCGCCGTCATACCAGTGTAGCGACCCGTCCCGCCGCCCTAAAACCGCGTGCCTCCCCTGCATGATGGCATCGACGAACGGCGATCGTCCGTCGCGGTAGTCCGCCAATATGCGCCTGTCCTCAACCCGACGAACAAGCGGTGGGTCGAAAAACCCGTTGGCATTCTCGATCAGCGCCATCAATCCGCCGGTGAGCGCGAAAACCACCACACCCGCCAGAACAATCATCGCCAGCCCCGGATCCAGCCGCCCCCGGGGGGGCACCCGCCCCAGCCGCCTGCCCCGGTCCTTGCGGCGAATCTCGGCACCTTTTTCGCGCAACATCTGCCACGCCGACCCGCCCCTCATCGGGGTGCCTCCGATCCGCCAAGATTTCCATCTTGCGCGAACACCTCTCCGCGCGGGCGAACAAGTGCTAGCCCTTTGAAAGCGACAGAGAATATCTCGTCAGGGCGTTGCTCTGCCGCTGCCGACTCTGTCTGTGCAGCCCAAAATTCAAAGGCGCAAAGGCTTTCGGCCAGGCCCAGCTTTCCCGCCAGCCCTGCGTCATCCCCAGCCCTTAGTCGCGCCCATTCATCGAACCAAGCCAGCCGTTCCTTGTGTCGGTCCGATACCGCACCAAGCGCAATCGCAATTGTCCGGCCCGCCAGACTCAACGCCGGCTCATCTGTTCCGCCAAGCGCTGCCGCATGGCGCATGCATTCAGTTACATCGGGGGGGGTGCGGATAGCGCCGCGCAGCGCGCGCCAATCCTGATAAATCCGCGGGCATTCCTGGTCCGCGTGTTTCCCAAGCGTGCGCAGCGCCGCAAGATCGGCGTCGCGCGAAAACCTCGCGATTGCCAGGGTTTCCAGAATTGCAGCCACATCTGCCTCGTTATGCAGTCCAAAATCCATCAGCTTGCGCTGAATTTCAACAAGCTGAGCGAATGCGTTTCCCGACGGCTCGTTGCGCCCGAGACTCTGGACCACATCCCGGCACAACCGGTTCTGTTCGTCGCGCAGGATCGCCTCGGCCAACACGGCGCGCAGACCGGCCAGACCCAGCAGCCGGTGCCACAGCAGCACCGGCACAAACCCGCGCCCGCGCAGTAGCCACATAAGGGTGTGCACCTGGAGAAAGCGGACAGGGGCGGCCAAACCGCTGTATTCAACCATCACCAGAGTAAATATCATGCCGACCGGTAGCAGCCAGATCAATCCAAGCGGGAATACAGACGTCCAGAATCGCCCGTTCAACGGCAGCCAGACATTATCGTGCAACCAGTAAAGCAGTGCGGCAGGCCCGTCCGTGGCAAAAAACTCACTTGCCACTGCCACGAGCAAAAGCACCAGCGCACCGCCGACAACGGACAGGATCAACCGCCGCCACCAGAACCGGCGCGGACGCGACAGCGAGGCCCGCCCGGCCCGCAACAGCGTGGAGCGCCCGTTTTCACCGGGCACGGCCCCGCCTGATTGCAACTGCTCGGTCATGGTTGGGTCGTCCCTCCGGACGCGCCCGCCGGCGGCGTCGGTCCGGTCGGCAACATCGACGATATCCATTGCTGGATTTCTGCCCGGTAATAATAGGCGGCACCCAATGCGGCCAATACCGCAATCCCCAGCAAGATCATCGCCAAAAGCCAGAAATTGCGCCGCCACCAAAACCGCACCGCCAACAACCGGCGCTGCCTTTTCAGCGATCTTTCCATAACCCCCAGCCGTTTCTTGCCTGACGTAAAGATCGCGTTGGCCTGATCTCCAAACACGGGATAGGGAAAGCGTTCGCTCAGTTGCCGATCCAGATCGGCAATGGCCGAAACCGGGGCGCCGGACATCCCGGCAAGCGCCGCGGCGTCCGGCAAGGTAGCGGACATTTCCAACCGGGCTTCAGACAATGCCTCGTCAAAATCCGCCAGTCCGGTTTTCTCGCCCACCTGATCGGTCATGAATATCCCCACTGATCCAGCAGCGCCTCTACCTTGTCGCTCGCTTCTTGCAGGCGGCGCTCGGCCTCTTCGATTGCCGCTTCGCCGACTGACATTTCAGCCAGAAGATCGGCCACCATCGAAAACCGTGCATCCAGCAGGTTGGCCGAAAAAGCGTGCAGGTCAGCCCCAGCGCTGTCGGCCCTTGCCATCTCTTCACGCGCCAGGGCGATCATACCGTCCAGTTCGCCGACATGTTTGCGTACTTCGCCAAGATAGGCATGACCCAACCGCATCCTCTCGGCGCTTTGCCGGATTTCTTGCGTCACATGCCCCAGCACCTCGCCGATCTGTTGCGATACCAGGGTACGCCCCTGCGCCCAGGACTGCGCCAGATCGGCCACGGTTTCGTCAACCCCGGCCCGCAACTCTGCCGCCGCCTGCCCCTCGTACAGATCGTCGGCCAGTCGCTCCAGAACCGCGCGCGCCGCGATCCGTGGCGAGCGTACCATCATGTAATCGTTGATCCACCTAATGCTCAGATGCAGCGGCTGGAAACCGGCGCGGTCAAGCAACTCAACCTCCATTTCAGATCCCTCAACCTGCGGCGGCGAAAATACATAGATCGGTTGCGTATCTGGCTTGCCCAGCACCGCAGAGGCATCGGCGAACAGGCCGCTCAGGATCACCCCCAGCGTTTCTTTCAGATAGCCGCCAAAACTGTTGATCGCAGGCAGCAGCCGGTGACGCACCGGAGTGAATATCATCGGGTCGGCCCCAGTCTGCTGCATAACCGCCGCATGCGGATCAAGCCAATAGCGGATCGGGCGGTCCTCGGTGCGACCGCGCCAGAAATGTTCCGGCAACCGGCCCTCGATGGCAACCCGAGCCGGATCGTAGAGGATGAAATGCACCGGTTCCGCCCGTCCCGCCGCATGTCCTGCCGCATAGGTCAGCCCACCGTTCTGAACCATCGCCGACGGCATCGCGCGCAACCCGTCAACAAGCGCCGGTAATTGAGCGTCAGAAAAGCGCAGTAGCCCCATCTGCGGTGCCGCCAGCGCCCGGATCAGCTCGATCTCGGCCTGACGCTCCTCTATCTCTTCGCGCAGGGTTTCAATATCTGCCTCGATGCCCGTGGTTTCAGAGATCGCCCGCAGCGTGACGCGATATCCGACCGGAAACTGCGTATCGACGATCTTGGCCTGAAGTGCAGCCTGGGCATCCTCGTTCGCCATCAGGGTCAGTTCCCTGACCCGGGGCCGGATTCTGTCGGTCGGATCGGACGCAAGATCGTCGATGTTCAGCGCGGGAACCTGGCGCGGGATCGCGGCAAAGACCAGTTCGTCAGGGACATCCCCCAGCACCAGAAGGTCGTGGTCGCCAGGCAAGTGCCCGGCATCGGCCAGCCCGGCCAGAACCGCTCCCGCCGCACTGCGCTGGTCGCGCGGCAATGTGCGCCGGTCCGGCAGCCAGATCGTCCCACCCGAGGTTTCGATCCCGGCACAGATCGGCACGCTGTCCCCCGCCAGCGCGCGAAGGCCGTCCAGCGTGGCTCCCTCATCCGGATCGTCGGAAAGCCGGATCACCACCAGATCGGTGTCGCCCTGCTTGTCAGACAGGACGGAAACTGCGCTATGACGGCTTCGCCGGGCCACCTGTGACACCCGCTCCGACAGGTCCGTTGCATCACCGACCAGGGCACATATTTTTTTCCCCGATGCGGCCGGCCCACCCGGGTCAATGCCAGCCGGAGCCGTGGCGCTGAACAATGCAATCACCGATGCAGCCACACCGTCGATCATCCCTTCCACATTTGCCGATTGTGCCCCGCGCCGGGAGAGATCATGGCTCTGCGACAGCGCCGCCTGATAAACGTCGGCAAGTATGTTGCGCATCGCGATCACATCACCCTGACCCTGGACCGGCGGCGCGTTCCAGTGCGGCAGGAACGGCACCATGCCCAGATCCGAAGCAACCTCGAACCGCAGATCGACCGCCTTGGCCCGCGACAGATGTGGTGCCAGACCGGCGAAAAATTGCAACAGTTCGTTCGCTCGCAGATGCGGGTACCGGAACCCCTGGCGCATGGGCGCGTCGTGATTATCGGGCATCCACCGCCTCCATCGTGGCCTGGATAAACAGGGCCGACAATCCGCCCAACACTGCATTCAAGGCCTCGTCCTCGGCCAGATCATCAGGCACGAGAATCTCTTGCGACTCGACCGGCACGGTATCGCCACCAGCCACGAACCGCGCGCCTGCGACGATCCTTGACGGCACCACAAGCACCGCGATCACTGCATCCTCTTCGATGGTTTTCTTCAGGTCGGCGCGCAACCCCGTGCGTACCGAGGGCCAGTCTGTCCGAATACGCCCGGCATCCGGGTGACTGTCCGGCAGCAGCACAAACACCACCCGGCGGAAATAATCGCCGGGCCTGTGGCGAACGTCCTTGGCCTTGCCCACATGACCGGTGCCGACCCTGAACCGGGTGTGCAACCGGTCCAGCCCGCCCCGGACAAGCGCCGCCAACGTCTCGCTTTCCTCTGACTCGCCAAGGCCGCCTGCCGGTTCGATCGCAGCCAGCGTATCGACAAAACCGGGCAACAGGCCGGACCGAGCCAGCCGGTCGGTCCGCGAATCGCCCTGCAAAAGCATCGGATCCAGTCCGCGCACAAGGTCCACCGCCTCGACCCGCAGAACATCCGCCGCCACGCCCAGACTAGTCCGCTCTGACCAGATCAGATCGCTGCGTTGCAAGCCCATCTGGGCAAGGATCATCTGCAATCGCAATGCCGCATCCGCCCAGGCCGCCTTGACCACACCGATGCCCTGACCCAGCACGCGCCGGTCACAAAGGCAAAGTGACAGCAGATCACGCTTGGGCTGGCGGAACGGTGGCCGGTGACGCACCAGAATGCCCTCGTGCAGCAGCTTGTTGATCATCAATTCGGGTGGCAGCATCAGTTCCGAGAACATCGCATCGGGCAGATCCTCGAGCTGGGTCGAGGCGCGGATACCCGACACGCCGCCTTCCTTTGGACGGTATCCCGAGCGCTTGCGAACCGACACCGCGTGCGAGCGCTGTTTTCTGCGCTTGATCCTGAAATCTTCGGGAAAGGCCGGTTCGGCTTCGAACATCAGACGGCACAGCAGCGGGTCAGGCTCCGGCGGCAGCGGGCGGCGACCGAAATGACGCCCGACGAGCCCCGCGCGACGTTCCGCCGAGCGCATTGCCGCGCCGTGCAGGCAAACCGCCGCCTCGATCCAGAACCCCCTGCCCATCGCATCGGTTTCGCCAAGCAGCCGGTCTACATGCGTTTCAAAGCGCCAGGTCCAGTCCTGCGTCTCACTCACCGGCCCGTCAGCGGCCAGCCCGGCCGCCCCGCACAAGGTTGCCGCGCCACATTCCGCCACCGCCCGGCGCAGAACAGGCTCTGCAATCGACAGTCTGAAAACTGCAACCGCCCCAGCCCAGAACGCGGTGGCACCGATAACCCTTGACATCCCGATCGCCTCTCCGGCGCGGGCGAACCCCCTGCCCCATCCGGGATCCTCGACCGGGACCTGCACGCCCTCAAACCGGGCCATATCCTGCGCCAAACGCACGGTCAGCGGCACATGCCGTTCGGCAAACGCCCGGATCAGCGCATTCACCCGCCCGGATGCGGCATCCTTGTTCCCGATGGCGCAATCTGCGCTTATCCGCAGTTCAATCCCTGACATCACGATTGCAAAAGATGTTCGGTCTGTTTCCGAACCGTGCTTTCGTCTTCAGAATCCAGACCAAAGTTCAGGATCACCGCCAGATCGGCGGGCTCGATTGTTGGCTTTGGCCTGCCCGCACGCGCCGCCCGCAACAGGGCATTGGCCATGATCACCCCGGTAAACTTGACCAGACGGCGGTTCGACATTTCCGAAAGGTCCTTGCGCCGCAGTTCAGTCACCAGATCGGCAAGTTTCCAGAACAGCGGATCGGTTTCCTGCACCGTCAGTTCGCCCGCCTTTGTCATGTCATCAATCGAGCCGCGATACTGATCCAACCGCTCCAGCAGGTCGGAATAGTCGTGGCCAACGGCACCCGGCGTCGCATGGGTTTCGCGCCACGCCACTGAAACCAGTTCGGCCAGCCGCTCGGCATCCGGCGCGACGTTACGTACCCGGCTGCGCAGCAGAAACCGGTCATAAACCGCGCCCAGCCCGTCCTCCAACGGCGGATGGTTCGATGCCGCGAACAACAGCTTCATCGGCACCCGCTGAACCTCTCCCCGGTCATGAAACTTGCGTTCGTTCATGAAGGTCAAAAGCGCATTCAGAATGGCGCTGGAGGCATTGAACACCTCGTCAAGAAACACCACTTCGGCCTTTTGCATCATCCCGGTGCTGTCGCGGATAAATTCCCGGTTCTCAGCAGCAAAAAGCCGGGCCAGATCGTAATATCCGAACAGTTCGGACGGCTCGGTGAACTGGGTCAGAAGATATTCGAAGTACCGCTCGCCCCGTATTGCGTCGGTGCCACCTGCCCCGGATGTCGTCAGGGCGTCATCATCAATCAGACCCATCAGATTGCAAAAGCTACGGATCAGCCGCGATTTTGCTGTTCCGGGCGGGCCAATCATCACCATTGGCTCACCGGTCAGCGCGGCCAACATCATGCATTCCACCGTCGCGTCCATGCCATAAAAACGGCCCTTCAGCTCGGTTTCCAACGCGACCATTTTTTCCAGAGTCTCCTGGTGGTTGCCATAGAGTGTCTGCAAAGCTTCTTTGTTGAACAATTCCGTTTATCCTTCCTTCACCATATTAATAGTGCCCATTCAAAAGCTGTTGTGCATAGCCCGGCGTTTTGTCGCGCCAATCGTCCTGCATCTGTTCCGGGTCCGGCGCATCGGGCGACTCTGCGTCAAGTGCGAGCTTTTCACCGAAAAGATCGCCTGCAAAACCGGCCAGCGGGCGCAGCTCTTCCGGCAAGGTGAAATCAGGGTGATCACCCGCCAACCGCAGCAGCCACATATCCCAGAATCCGGCCCATCCGGGTTCACTTGCCATGTGTTGCGCAATATCGCGCAGGGATTCTCTGACCTTTGGCGGCAGCCCTTCTGGCAGTCCTTTTGCCAGCGCCAGCGAGAACACGGTCGTCGGGGACAGCACAGATGTCGGTACCCCGTCCGGGTGCAGAAACACCCGTGCCTTCAGGTGGCGGTGCATTAGGCGCAGGATATCCCGCTGAAATCCGGTGTCACCAAAGGCGGTTCTGACCAGTGCAGCGCCAAAGGCATCGCTGCCGGGCGGTGCCGTCCGTGCCCTTTGTCGCAGCACCCGAAGCCGCCAGATCGCCCGTATCTGATCAACCGCCAAGTCGATCCGGCGCGGCGCTGCCGCCTGCGCCAACAGAAATTCTCCAAGCCGTGTCTTCGGCTCAAGGGTATTGAAAGGTAATTCCTTCACCACCGCCTTTACCCCCGTCGACCGCACCGCCGAGGGCCGGGTATCTTTCCAGAGCCAACCACAAAGACCGGGCCAGGACACGTTCGCCTGACCATCCGAACCGTCGAGCAGGTTTGCCACCGCCGAGCGCCCGAGCATTTGCAACTCGCCAATGGCACCCTCCGCCACGCCGACGTCAAAGGAGAAATCGATCTGTCCGCTCACATCAGCTGCCATCCTTCGGATTTTAATTTGTTCTTCTTCCCTCAGCCCACAATGCAATCGCCAGAAAAGTAACGGCAAGCAGGATCAGCCAAGGGTATAAATAACGGTATCGGACTTCGGATGCAATCCGCCCAACGTCCGGAACCTGCAGGGAAAGATCGATACCCCCGGTCGCCTGCGAAATCGTGTTCAGAACCTCTTGTTGCACGCCGAAATCGAAAATCTCAGCCCCGCCCGCCTTTGCTAAACTTGTCGGTGAAACGGCAAGACTGATGGGGATCACCTGCGGCAGTGCTCCGCTTTCCCTGAGAGCAAAGACACCTTCCGCCACCTCATCCAGCGCGGGCAGCGTGACCGAGGCAGAAAAACTTCCCGGCGGGTCGGCCGACCGAAACGTCAGGCTGATATTTTGTCCGCTTTCCAACTGTATCAGGCCCGAAATCGACGTCGTAACGGGATCGTTGATATTGTCCATGTCCAGCAGAACCACGCGCACCGTCAGCCGGTCGCCCGCCTGCCGCAGCCGGATGTCATAACGCTCCAGCCGGTTCCAGCCGATTAGCCGCCCGAGTATCGACGCGATGTCATCCGATGGCGCAGCGGCCGGTATGTCACCCAGGAACACCGCCGTCGCCAGACCCGGGTTCACCCGGTCCCGACGCAGCGCCAGAACCGGATCAGGCGGGGTCGCATGCACGCTGATCACGTCGGCGTCGATCCGGGGATAGGCGATGGCGATGCCGTTCACATCGACCCCGGTCAGCAGGTTCTCACTCTTGGTTGCGCGCGGCCGGAAACGGCCTTCGCGGAAATAGACGTCGCGCTCTTCCGGCTCAAAGTACTTCATCTGCAGATTCGACACGCCTTGCCCGTTCTGCAGCAGAATTTCCTCGCCCCAGTCCGCCACGCCCTGCGGAAATCTCAGCCCTTCGGTGGAAATTGCGGTAGTGTAACAAAGCGGGCTGGTATTGGGCGGATCGAAAACACCGTCGGAAATAAAGAAATAGGCGCAGTAATTGGTCACCATGCTTGCCGCCCGCTGCAGAGTGCTGCCGGGCGCAGTACCACCGCCCGCCCGCAACGACCCGACAAAGGAACGCGCCTGACCAATCGCTGCCGGGGACGTTGCACGGCGTTTGAACTCTGGCCCTGGCTGATCCGAAAACGGCAGGATCGCCACGCTATCCTGCGGTCTCAGCTGATCCAGCACCGCGTTGGCAACCGACTTCGCAAGTGTCAGGGAGGCCGCCATCGACCCGGAGACGTCGATCAGGATCACGATGTCGCGCCCCGGTGGGTCGGCCATGAATTTACGCGGATCGCTGTCCACAGGCAGCACCGGGGACAGGGCGCTGGCATTCCAGTCGGCAATGCGTTGCGGCTTTTCCACATTGCCGCGCAGCCCGCCATTGACGATGAACACCCCGGTCCGGTGCGAGGCTTTCAGCAGGGCGGCGTCATAGCCGGGCGGGAAATCATCCGGCACCAGCCCGTCGATCACCGCCAGATCATAATCGCCCGGTCTGGGCGGCACCGCCGGGTCGGCCCGTTCGACGATCCATTGCACCGGGTTCAGCGCCTCCAGCCAAGGCGCAGGCCCAAAGGTCAGTATCCGCGCCGGACCCCGAACCAACGTATAAAGCACCTTTTCCTGTTCGGCCCCATCTCCGGAAAATTTCACCTGCACATGCCGTAACCCGCGCGCCGCGAACCGGGTGACAAGCCTGGCCGGTCTGATCGCCGCTGCATCGGCCAGGTCCAGCCCGATGGCACCCTGCCCGTCACTGACCGTCAGAAGACCGCCGCCCTGAACCGCCACGCGGATCGCGACATCCTGCCCGACCACCTGTTCCGGTCCGATATCGGCGGCGATCAGACCGGCCCCCGGCACTGCCGACCCGCGACCCAGGACATGAATGGCAACACCGGCTGCGCGCGCTTCCTGCAACACTTGTTCCGGCACGGCGCCACGAAAGTGGCCATCGCTGAGCAACAGGATCGCACCACGCCCGCCCGCCGCGCGAATCCGGGCAAGCGCTGCGTCGATGGCCGCCGCCCCGCGCGTCTCATCCCCCGTGAACGTCGGCTCTACCGCGCGGATCATGTCGGCCAATCGCGAAACCGGCTGCGGCGTGCCGACCGTCCGAACTCCCTCCGAGAACTGCAGGACCTGACCCTGCCACAAAGTCTCTGATCCAAGCCGTTCCACAACGCCTTCGGCCCGCTGCGCCAGCAGTTGCAGACCCGCATCAACCGCCCCCTGATCGCGCCAGAGCGATTCAGAGCTATCCACAAGCGCGACGATCAGCCCGCCCTGCCCCTGCTCCGGTGTAACCGGTTGCACCCAGCGGGGTTGCTGCGCCGCGACGGCCAGCGAAGCGGCGGCCAGCCCGGTCAGGATGGCGGCAAGCCACGACCGGGCACTGCGGAACCGGCGGCCGGAAACCAGCGCCGCGAACGTCAGAACGATAACCGCCAGCGCCAGAACGCTGGGCCAGGGCGACAGATTGCCTGCACATTCCAGCCTAGCAAACACGAACGTCAGCCCGGCAACTACGTCACAAAACATGTCGCCCCCCCTGCACCACACGCCACATGGCCCAACCGCGTTCAAACATCAGGAAAACCAGCGCCGCGACCAGCATCCAGGGCCAGATCGGCATTTCCGAGGCGGCGGCACGGCGTGGCACGATTTCGACCGGCGCGGCAGGGTCCGCAACCGGCTTGGCGGTGTCACTTTCCTTCCACGCCTGCGTGACTTCGGTACCGTCCGGCATACGCCACCGGCCCAGCACCGGACGCTCGCCAACGTCCGTCGCGTTCCGAAGTGCGGTGAAGAACACAATGGTGGACAAGGCTACCAGATCTGGATCACCCCGCAGCACCGGATGCGGCACGATAAAACCCGGCGGCGATTGCCGTTGTGCGAACAGAATACCCCCCTTCGCATCGGTCAGCACCGGGCTGAACCCGTCCGGCAGACCTGTCCGCAAGGCCTGCGGCGTGAATCGCTCCAGCACGTCCATGTTCACCGCATCCAACAGCGGATTGCCTTCGATAAAGCTGCCCAGCAACTGGCCCGAACCGCCATTCTTCCAGCCCGGATAAGTGGCCACGATGGGCCGTTTCAGATCACCCCCGTCTTGCCCGACAAGCTGCGACAGTTCGGCCACGACAATACCGGACTGATCCTGCCGGGTTCCCGGCGGCGGCGGTAACGCCTCCAGCCGCCAGTCCAGCCCGGTGTTGCGCGGCACGTCCAGATCAAATTCCAGGCTGTCATCACCGCTATAGGCCCCGCCGCCGACCAGTACCGCCCGGTAGGCCCCGGTGGTCTTTGGCTGAAACCGGCCAACCAGCAAATCGTGGCGGTCCAGCGACGGCAGCAACGTCACCTCTTGCGTGCCATCCGGTCCACGGATTTGCAGAACCGGAGAGTCAATGCCGCCAAACACCCCGACACCGATCTCGGCAACGGCGGGGGCTGCGGCCAGCCCTGAAGGTCGGAAACGTACCCATAGCAGCCCAGCATTCGCCAGTGGCTGTCCGACCTGCCGCCAGATCAAAACCGGCGCGTCCCCGGGCCAGAGCTGCGCCGGACGTGGCAAATCTGACACCACTAGAACATGGGTGACCGGACACGCCTCCGCATCAAGCGCCGCCGCCGCCAAAAGCCTGGCTGCCTCGCCGCCTTCGGGCAGCGTCCGCGCCACACCCAGACCCGCCGTCAGCGGACCGGGGCGGGTGATCCCAGCCCCGGCCAATACCAGTTCGTCACAGAAATTCGCGTCCCTGGCTGCCCGCACCGCCGCCTCTCGTGCCGCCAGAGCAATCTCTCGCACCGCATCAAGACGCGTGCCCGCTTTACCCGGCAACGACATGCTGTGCGAGACATCAAGAACGACCCGCAATCCCACCGACATGCCCTTACGGCCCTGCACCGTTGTCCAGCCCGCCCAGATCGCGGCAATACACAAGGCAACCACCGCCATATGCAGCCAAAAACTCAGCGATCCGGTCGGAGGAACCCAGGAAAAGCGTGGCTGTTTCCGGGTCAGGTCCGGCGGGTCCTGCAACAGCCGGGCAAAGGAAAGACGCAACTCCGGCGGATCGCGGCGCTGCATGTACCATGCCAGAACGCCAAACCCGGCCAGCACCGCCAGTAGTCCCGCAATCATTGTACGCCTCCGCGGGCTGCTATGCCGGTCAGAACCGCAGAACCCGGAAACCAGTTCCTGAAAAGGCGCTCCAGCGGTTCCTTTCCCGTCGCGTGAGCCCAAATCACCGGTTTGTCCCGAACCAATCCCCGGCCCGCCCAACGCTGAAATTGCCCATCTATCTGCTGGCCGACCGCCGCGCGGACCTGTTGGTCGAATACATCGGTCGCCTCGTATACCCCGGTGCCAAGGTTGCGCCCCTCGGTTGTCGCGACACGAATCCGTTCGGCGGCGCGCGCCAACTTTAGCTCTGCCTCGACCGTGTCGAGCGACACCACGAAAAACTCGCGCCAGGATTTTTGCGCCTCACGCGCCAGATGGGCGACATGACCGGCTGGATCGTCAAACAGGAGATCGGACAGCAACACCACTGCACTGGCCGGGCGCAGCATGCGGATCAGCTTACCCGGCTTTGCAACCGGTGTTTCGGCCAGATCGGACGGCGGCGTGGCCCACAGATCTTCGGCAAAACGAGCCGCCGCCAGTCCAGCCCGCCGCCCGCCTGCCAAGACCGGACGGCTGTCCATCGGTGAGAACAGCGTGCCGAGGATCACATCGTCGCCACTGGCCGTTGCAACAGCCGCCAGCGCCCGCAGCGTCCACAGCGCAAACAGCAATTTCGGAGCATCGTCGGGCAATCGCATCGTTGCGCGGGCATCAACGATCAGCGCCAACGTCATGCGTTCTTCGGCCTCGAACCGCCGCGCGATCCATTGCCCCGGCCCGCCGATACGCGCAGATGCGCGCCAGTCCACCGCGCGGATGTCATCGCCCATCTGATAGTCGCGGTATTCGCGAAATTCGAGACTTTGACCGGCGCGGCGACGCAGATGCGGTCCCAGCCCGCGCGACGGCACCAAACGGTGCAGCTTCAGGCGCATCCGCTCAAGTTGATCGGGCGCAAGGGGGGGAACGGTGATTGCCATCATGCCACCATTCAAAGACTTACCGCAGCCGATGCCGCGTCCAGATTCGCAGCGAACCGTTCGTGATACCCGGCTGAATCCTCGTCCACGCCAAGATCAGGTGCGGCCGCGAGGGCCAGTTCCTGCACAAAATTATCCAGCTGATCGGCCTGGGCCGCGTCCGACAATCCGCCATCGCCATAGTCGTGAGAGAGCCGCAGCCTGTGGCGCAGGACCGGTTTCAGCATCGCGGCCAACCCGGCCCGGGATGATGCCGCCACCTCATCGGCGCGGGCAGGATCGGTTAACGCCACCGCGCTCCACCCCAGCGCCGCCTTGGCCAGAGAGATCGCCGCGCGCGGACCAAAAGGGTATTCAATGCGGTCACCGACCAGCTTCCGCAGCGCCTCAAGCCGGTGCCGGGAAATTCCCTGCACCTCGTCGAAGGCCTTGTTGCTTGCCATCACGATGTTGATGATATGGGCATCCACCGACGGTGGCAGGCGCAGTGACATGACCCCGCGCGCCGCCGAATTCAACTCTGCCAGCGCCGATGACCGTGCGGCGCGCCCGGCATTTGCCGTGTCCTCCTGTGGTGCCGGTTTCGCGGGTGCCTTCAACTCCTTGGAGATGATCTTGGACACGGTGCCGGCGGATGGCATCTGCATCCTGATCTTGAACATGAATCGGTCAAGCTGGGCCTCGGGCAGGGAAAATGTGCCGTCCTGATCAATCGGGTTCTGGGTGGCCATAACAATGAACGGCGTCTGCACATCCACCAGCCCAGCACCCGCATTGACCGATTTCCAGTGCTGCAACTGCCTGACCTCGCCAAGAACGGTGACCTGAAATTCCGCCATCGCCTCCAGCATCGCAGCCTGAGTTTTCGGAGTCGCCCGGTTGATTTCATCGGCAAGCAACAGCTCTTTGAAGATCGGCCCCGGCTGAAAAGTCAGCCTTGTAACATCCTCCCGGTCCGGCATCAACGTGCCGGTGATGTCCGCCGGCATCAGATCGGGAGTGAACTGAATCCGCCCCACCGCATCGTCGCCCAGCCCAAGCGCCTTCGACAAGGCCCGGACCAGGGCCGTCTTGCCAAGGCCGGGATTACCTTCCAGCAATACATGGCCCTGCGACAAAAGTGCCACGACAAGGGCGTTCACTACATTGTCCAGATCGTGCATTCCCTCCCCGGTCACCCGTTTCGGGATTGACCGTAGAAACCCGATGTCTTCCGCCCTAAGATCAAAACTCATTCTGCCACCTCACTTTTTTGTCTGTAAAGATCTGCAATCCAGGCCGGAACGCGCTGATGCGGCGGCCGGACCGGCAGCGACGGTGCCGGGCTGTTCCGTGCCGGGAGGTCGCCCTCGACAAGCGCCGGTGCCTGGCCCGGCTCTGCGAACAGTGGCTGCGGCATCTGTGCGCTTATTTCAGTCCCGGTGGTTTCTACTCCTTCCGCCGACAACCGAATGTCAGTTTCGGACTCGTTCCCGTCGCCGGCAACAACGGCAATTTCGTGCCCGGTTTCAGCCTGATCTTCTGTCACACCGATCGATATGTCCAGTTCACCCTCCGTCCCAGTCTGCTCTCCGGTTTGTGACAATTCCAGGTTAACGGTCTCGTCCCCAGACCGGGTGCCACCCGCTTGCTCATCGCCTGGTGCCGAACCACCGTCCTGCCCGTCTGTTTCCGTCTTTTGCGCAGTTCCGGACGATATCTCTGCGCCGCCGGACTCTGCATTGCGACCGTCCCCCGATTGTCGACTCCCACTGTCTGACCCTCCGCGTTCAAACGCCTGTTGCGCAGAATTGCCCTGACCCGGATCTTGCCCCGGCACTCCATTCAGTAAACCAGATTGACCGCTGCTCTCTCCGGCCAGCGCCCCGGTTTCCGGCCCCTGTTTGGCGTCACCGTTTCCGTCCCCGACCTGTTTGGGGGGATCGGTGCCCTGAGATGACTGTCCCCCCTCCTGCCCGCCGACCGCCTCTCCTTGCGAGCCATCAGAACCCGCATCCGGTCCCGGTTTTTTTGGCGAAGCCCGATCAGAACCGTCACCGTCAGCATCCTGTGGCACGATTCCGGCATCCTCCTGATCCGCCGTGGCGTTGCTTCCGACCCCGGCACCCTCTCCGGATTGCGACCCCTTCGCCCCGTCCTGATCGCTACCTTCCGCATCACCGGAACCTTCATCTGGTTGTGACCCGGAGGATTGTGGCGACGCGCTATCGGAATCGCCGCCGTCAGCGTCTTGCGTCACGTCGGTTCCGGTATCCTGTGGCTCCGTTCCGGCACCCTCTTCGGATTGCGGCCCCTCCGCCCCGTCCTGATCGCTACCTTCCCCATCACCGGAACCTTCATCTGATTGTGACCCGGAGGATTGTGGCGACGCGCCATCGGAATCGCCGCCGTCAGCGTCTTGCGTCACGTCGGTTCCGGTATCCTGTGGCTCCGTTTCGGCACCCTCCTGATCTGCCGGAGCGTTGTTTCCGGCACCACCACTGCCACCAGATTGCGACTCCTCCGCCCCATCCTGACCGCTATTCTGCCCGCCGCCTTTGTTGCCTTCCGCATCACCGGAACCTGTATCTGATTGTGATCCGTCGGACTGTGACGACACGCCGTCGCTGTCGCCGCCGTCAGCATCCTGCGACAGGTCGGTTCCACCTTCACCCCCGGATGACCCATCACCCTTTGATCCGTCGCCTGATGTTCCCCCGGTGCCGCCATCCCCCGGGTCGTCGGAATCGCTGCCCAGTTCATCGCCAGAACCGGAATTCCCGCCACCATTCTCCGCTTCATTGCCTTGATCCTGCGGCCCCGTACCCGACGAACTTTCTTCCTCCTGGCCGCTTTCCTGTTGTTCATCCTGATCAGTCTCTGGCTCTGTTTTTTCCGACTCCAGAAAGGGAAAAACATCGCCTGGCGCGGGCACCTTGGGCAACAGGCCCGAGGGCAGGACAGCCGCGACCAACCAGGCCAGCAGCATGAAGGGCAAGGCAACTCGCAGGACCGGAACCGCCGCCGCCAGCCGCAGATTTGCCACCGATATCGGGCGAAACAACCGCCCCGGCGGTGCCGCCCGGATCGCCCCACCACTGTCGAGCGCTGCCAGAAAATCTTGCGCCTTGGCGGCATCGCCGGTTCGCGACACTGCGACCCGACGGGCCGCCGCCAGACGCGCGCGCAACGACCAGCCAATTGCAAATCCGCCGCGCCCCGAAAGCTGCGAAGGCGCGACATAAGCCAGAAGCCCCGCATCCGCCGCCCACCGGACCGGGCCGGACCATCGCAGTGCCGCAAAGGTCAGCGCAGCCACCGGCGTCAGCAGCGCCGCAAGAATGGCCTGCCCGGGAAAAGCCATCGCAAGGAACGTGGCGAGCAACAGAAAAACGGCAATCGCAATCCACTGTCCGGACAGGAAAAGCCCGCGTTCAGCGCTACCAAGATGCCGGGCAAAACGTGGGAAACCCTGCTTTTCCGACCGGTACGCTGAAACCCTCACCCATGCTGTGACCGACCAGAAACTGGTCAGGAAAACCGCAACGCCCGTCACCAGCAAACACAGAACCGCCAGCCACTCCCGGGCCGCAAGCGGGTTCTGGACAGCAATGACCCCGAACACTGCACCTCCAAGAGAAACACCGACAAACGGAACCAGTATTCGTTGCAACAAAAAATGACCTCAATGTACTGTACTTTCCAAAGCACAAACTCAAAAACGTGGCCAATATGCAAGAGGGATATTCAGGGTCTCTGATCGGCGGCCACTTATTATTTCGCCGCGCCGCTGCAAATAGGGCTTAACCCTAAAGGCGAAATTCGGACAGGCAATCAAACCGAACGATGCTGTTGTGGAAACGATCAGTTTACCAGGCAAAGCGGGCACATGAAGCTTGAGCACGGTCACTGGATTGATCCAAGTTTCCCTGAAACACTACCAGTATGCGCAGTGTTAAAAGCATAATCAATTGAACCTTTTGCAATACTATTTCTCTTGGTATGATAGAATCTGAACATCGTGGTCTTTTGGGTCCCCGGCAAACTGGACACGAGAATGTACCTCGGAATAACCCAGTAGAAGTAACCCGGACATGGCATTCAGATTTCGTCGCACTATCAGGCTTGCACCCGGCATTCGTTTGAACATTTCAAAGTCGGGGGTAAGCACGACTGTGGGTCCGAGAGGGGCAAGCGTCTCGATCGGGAAGCGTGGTATCTACGCAAACACAGGCATACCTGGCACCGGGATGTCATACCGAACGCGTATCGACAAGAAGGCTCCGAAAACGGCAGGGCCCGTACCCAAAGTGCGGCCTGAAGAGAAGACAGCAAACCAATCTTCCATTGTAGACGGAGAAACAGAGACCGCTTCCAAGGACAGCTTGACCGCATCAAGACGCCTGGGGAAAGTACTTTCAGAACTCGAAGCATATGGCAAAGTGCCCGATACAAACGGGGCGCGCAATAAATCAGGGCTTGCCCATAGCCCCTACAACAAAGATATCAGAGATAAGCGTGGAGTTCGCGGTCTAGCGTCGTCCCTGTTGACCGGCCACTGCGGGCGGCTCGGCTTCATTTTGCGCACCATTGTTTTGTGGTCAGCATTGTATGCAATCGATACCTATCTCGTGATGCTGCCGTGGCAGCGCACGCAGTGGTTGCTTCTGCAACATTCAGCCGTTGCTTCGAGTTTGTTGCTGTTGGTCGCATCGGCACTGCAGCTTGCGTGGATCGCGCAACGATCAAGAGACATCGGCGCTGTGCCTTGGGTCGTTTTTCTAATCGGAGCGATTATGGGCGCCGTGAATTCAGCACTCCTAGTTCTGATCATAATCTGGCTGGTCTTATGGCCAAGCCGGGATTCTGCTCCCGTCCAGTCTGGACACCTCTAGCAATTGTGTGAGCTATGGTTGAATTTGGGTGACGGCGTCCATTCAGGCGACGCAGGTTTCATTGGGATCGGTCACTTCGACCCCGTCGTTGAACTTGATGCCTTCGATGAGCTTAGGCAACTGATTTCTGCCTTTCAGCCGCAGCCATTTCTTGGATGCTGCCTGAATGAGCGTAAACACCATCAGCTTTGCGGTCTTTTGCGACAGCGCGCCCTTGGTTCTGACCGTCCTGTGTCTGACGGTGGCAAACACGCTTTCTATAGGGTTTGAGGTTCGCAAATGGATCCAGTGTTCTGCCGGGAAATCATAGAATACCAGTAATTCATCTCTGCTCTTTGTCAGGCAGGCCACGGCCTTCTCAAATTTCACACTGTATTTCTCTTTGAATAGATCGATTGCCACCAAGGCTTCGGCGCGTGTTTCGACGTGTTGGATGTCGTTCAAATCGGATTTCACGGCTGCCGCCATTGGCTTGGGAAAATGGTTCAGAACGTTCTTCACTTTGTGGATCCAGCAGCGCTGATGTTTGGTGCTGGGGAAAATCTCATCCAGGGATTTCCAAAAGCCCATGGCACCGTCACCGACGGCAATCTCCGGGGCGATGGACAGGCCACGGTTCTTGATATCCACCAACAGTTCGCGCCAACTCTGGGCACTTTCGCGCAGACCAACTTGAAAGCCCAACAGTTCCTTTTTCCCTTCAGGCGTTGCCCCGATGATCACCAGCATGCATTCTGCGTTGTCTTCCATGCGGGCCTGAAGATAAACACCGTCGGCCCAGATATAGGCATAACGGCGGGCCGAAAGATCCCGTCGCTGCCAGGTGTCATACTGCGCCTGCCACCCGGCCGTAAGGCGGGTGATCACTCCTGGCGACAAGTTCGGCGCATCTGCCCCAAGCAGGGCACCCAATGCCTCCTGAAAATCTCCCGTGGAAATTCCGCGCAGATATAACGCTGGCAAAAGCGCATCCAAGCTTGGCGACCGGCGCGCCCATTTGGGCAGAATACCGGAGGTGAAACGTATCTTACTGACATCTACCCCTTCGGGACCACGGTCCCGGATTTTGGGCCGCTGGACCGGAACTGCGCCGACCCCCGTCTGAATCTGGCGCTCAGGGCCAAACCCATGCCGTACGATGC
>Ga0209121_10000903_pt1 | contig 31664 bp, 31 predicted proteins | sample Cruoilmetagenom3_FD_187292 | JGI IMG/M metagenome (GOLD analysis project Ga0209121, IMG submission 187292) | Oil polluted marine microbial communities from Coal Oil Point, Santa Barbara, California, USA - Sample 3 (SPAdes) (version 2) | ecosystem: Environmental > Aquatic > Marine > Oil seeps ...
TAAACCAATTTTTAGCTATATTTGAAAACAGGATTAAACTATAAATAATTTAACCCTGAGTTTTTAAACTTACACAGATTTTAGGATAGTGTCTTTTTAAACTAAAATAATTATAGTTATTAAGTATATTTGATATATCAATTTTAATAACTTTTTCATGAAACCTACTACAAGAAGATCCTTTGTTAAAAAAACTGCAATAGCTTCAGCATCAATTCCATTTTTAACCCCATCAGTTAACGTTTGGGGTTTTAATAGTTCAACTGAAAGCCTTTCTGTTCATTTATTTTCTAAGCACCTTCAATTTTTAGATTACAAAGCTGTAGGGCAAAAAACTGCAGAAATTGGTTTTGCCGGAGTAGATTTAACCGTAAGGCCTGGCGGGCATGTATTACCGGAGTTTGTTAAAAGAGATTTGCCAATTGCAATTGAAGAAATAAAAAAGGGAGGTTCAACTTGTATAATGATGGCTACGGGAATTATAAGTGTTGAAAATCAGGTAGATGTTGATGTCTTAAAAACAGCCTCAAAAGTTGGTATAAAATATTATAGATCTAATTGGTATAAATATCCTAAAACTGGATCTATAGAAGAATATTTAAAAAAATGTCAGAAAAATGTAACTGAATTAAGTTATTTAAATAAAGAACTAAATATTGTAGGTTGTTATCAAAATCACTCGGGGAAATATGTAGGTTCATCGATTTGGGAAGTTAAAGAAATGTTGAAATTAGCTGATAAAAATTATTATGGTGCGCAATACGACATTAGCCACGCAGTAGTAGATGGAGGTCAAAATTGGGAAATCGGTATTAGACTTATAAAAGAGAATATTAAAACAATAGTTTTAAAGGATCATAAATGGCAAAAGGTAAATGGAGTTTGGAAAGATGTGGATACTCCTATAGGTGAAGGAATGGTAGATTTTGATAAATACTTTAAATTATTAAAAAAATATGATATAAACGTTCCAGTTTCACTTCATTTAGAATATCCTATTGGTGGCGTGGATTACGATAAGCTCCCTAAAGCAGCTCAAGAAAACTTGGTTTATAAAGCTTTAAAGAAAGATTTAAATACTATTCAAGAGTTTTGGAGAGAAGCTTAATTCAAAATTAAAAACTATTCTTTTGTTTAATAGTGTGATTGCATCACAATTACGCAGTCACGTTTTCTGAATAATTGTTTCTTGTTAATTTTCAGGTAATTAACATTGTTATTTCAAATACTTTTTACTAAATTTGCACTCCTTTTTACGAGAACAGATTTGGAAAGGAATAAATAAAACATTTTTATAAATAATCTCTTAACGTTATTATCGTTTAAGAATCTGAATAACAATAAGATACAAATATTAATCATCAGAACGTATGTCTGAAGAAACAAAAAAAACTGAGGAGCAAGTAGAAACTCCAAAAGTAAAAAAAACTGAAACTCCAGCGGCAAAAGTAGGAAAAACGGAAGCACCTGTTGTAGAAGAAGTAAAAAAAGAAGTAAAAAAGGAAGTTAAAGAAGTTGTTGAAACTCCTGTAGCGAAAGAAGTAAAAGAAGAAGTTGAAGAGGTTGTTGAAGCTCCTAAAGTTGAGGTAAGCCCAGAAGAATTTTTAGAAAATTTTGACTGGCACAAATACGAAGAAGGAATTGAAGCAGTTGATGAAGATAACTTAAAAGCTTTTGAAGCTGCCTTAGAAGGGACTTTAGGTTTAGTTAATGAGAGAGAAGTAATTGACGGAACTGTTGTTAGAAAAACAGATCGTGAAGCAATTATTGACATCAATTCAAAATCTGAAGGTGTTATTTCTTTAAACGAATTTCGTTACAATCCAGGTTTAAAAGTTGGAGATGTTGTTGAAGTTTTAGTAGATAAAAGAGAAGATAGTACGGGTCAATTAGTATTATCGCACAAAAAAGCAAGAGTAATTAAAGCTTGGGACCGTGTAAACAATGCACACGAAACAGGTGAAGTAGTAAACGGTTTTGTGAAGTGTAGAACTCGTGGAGGTATGATTGTAGATGTTTTCGGAATTGAAGCATTCTTACCAGGTTCTCAAATTGATGTAAAACCAATTAGAGACTACGATCAATATGTAGAGAAAACAATGGAATTCAAAGTTGTAAAAATCAACCAAGAATTTAAAAACGTTGTTGTATCTCACAAAGCACTTATTGAGGCTGATATTGAAATTCAGAAAAAAGAAATTATTGGTAAATTAGAAAAAGGACAAGTATTAGAAGGTGTTGTTAAAAACATTACTTCTTATGGTGTATTTGTTGATTTAGGTGGTGTTGACGGTTTAGTTCACATTACAGATTTATCTTGGTCTAGAATTAATCACCCAAGTGAGGTTGTTGAATTAGATCAAACATTAAATGTTGTAATTCTTGATTTTGATGATGAGAAGACAAGAATTCAATTAGGATTAAAACAATTAAACGCTCATCCTTGGGAAGCTTTAGATGAAACTATTAAAGTTGGCGATAAAGTAAAAGGTAAAGTTGTTGTTTTAGCTGATTACGGTGCATTTATTGAAGTTGCACAAGGAGTTGAAGGATTAATTCACGTTTCTGAAATGTCTTGGTCAACACACTTAAGATCTGCACAAGATTTTGTAAAAGTTGGAGACGAAGTTGAAGCGCAAGTTTTAACTTTAGACAGAGAAGAAAGAAAAATGAGCTTAGGTATTAAGCAACTACATCCAGATCCTTGGTCTAATATTGCTGAAAAATATCCAGTAGGTTCAACACATACAGGAACTGTACGTAACTATACAAACTTTGGTGTTTTTGTTGAATTAGAAGAAGGAATTGACGGATTAGTTTACATTTCTGATCTTTCTTGGACTAAGAAAATTAAGCATCCATCTGATTTTGTTGCTGTTGGTGATAAATTAGAAGTTCAAGTGTTAGAATTAGATATTGAAGGACGTAAGTTAAACTTAGGTCACAAACAAACTACTGAAAACCCTTGGGATGGTCACGAAGCAACTTATTCAATTGGATCTATACATGAAGGTAATGTAAAAGAGAAAAGCGATAAAGGTTTAATCGTATCATTTAGTGACGGTGTTGAGGCATTTGTACCTAGTAGATTTACGACTAAAGAAGATGGAACTAAAATAGCAAAAGGTGATACTGAAAAATTCAAAGTTATTGAATTTAACAAAGAGTTTAGACGTGTTGTTGCATCTCATTCATCTATATTTAGAGCTCAAGAAGAGAAGAATATCAAGGCTGTTCAGAAAAAAGCTGAATCTGCAGACAAAACAACTCTTGGAGATTTAGGTGGTGATTTAGCTGCTTTAAAGAAAAAAATGGAAGGGAAGTAAAATTCTCTAAATTTTATAATATAAAAAGCTGTATCAATTATTTTGATACAGCTTTTTTTCGTCAATACAACATTATAAATTATCTTTGCATACTTAAATTTACATATGACTTTAATAAAATCAATATCAGGAATTAGAGGTACTATTGGGGGGCAAACAGGCGACAATTTAACACCTTTAGATACGGTAAAATTTGCATCGGCATACGGAATGTGGGTAAAACAACAAGCTATCAAAGAAAAATATGCAGTAGTTATTGGTAGAGATGCAAGGATTTCAGGAAAAATGGTGAGTAGTTTAATAGGAAACACCCTTGTCGGATTAGGAATTGATGTTATTGATGCAGGCTTATCTACAACGCCAACGGTGGAGCTAGCAGTTAAAATGGAAGAAGCGGATGGCGGAATTATCATTACTGCAAGTCATAATCCTAAGCAATGGAACGCATTAAAATTATTAAATCATAAAGGTGAATTTTTAAATGCAATAGAAGGAGAAACAGTTTTAAACATAGCTAAAAATGAAAGCTTTGATTTTGCTGAAGTAGATGATTTAGGGAGTTTTAGAAAAAAGAAAAATTACATTCAAAAGCATATTAAATCAGTTTTAGATCTTGAATTGGTTGATGTTGAAGCAATAAAGAAAGCAAACTTTAAAGTGGTTGTAGATGCAGTGAATTCGACGGGAGGAATCTCAATTCCACCTTTATTAGAAAAGTTAGGAGTAGAGTGCGTTGAATTATATTGCGATCCAAATGGTCATTTTCCTCACAACCCAGAACCATTAAAAGAGCATTTATTCGAGATTTCAGAATTGGTTGTAAAAGAAAAGGCAGATTTAGGAATTGTTGTAGATCCTGATGTAGATCGTTTAGCCTTGGTTTGTGAAGACGGAAGTATGTTTGGCGAAGAATATACCTTAGTTGCCGTGGCAGATTATGTACTTGGTAAAACAAAAGGAAATACAGTTTCTAATTTATCATCTTCAAGAGCCTTATGTGATGTGACTCAAAAACACGGTGGAATGTACGAAGCAAGTGCCGTTGGAGAGGTAAACGTAGTAAGTTTAATGAAAAAAAATAAGGCAGTTATTGGAGGAGAAGGAAATGGCGGAATTATTTATCCAGATTCACATTATGGAAGAGATTCATTAGTAGGAATTGCACTGTTTTTAACGCATTTGGCAAAAGTGAAACTATCGTGTAAGGAATTACGCAATAGTTACCCAAGTTATTTTATGAGTAAAAAGAAGATTGTTTTAACTCCTGAAATTAATGTGGATGCTATTCTTGAGAAAATGGCTGCTACCTATAAAAATGAAGATGTAATTACTATTGATGGTGTTAAGATTAATTTTGAAACTGAATGGGTACATTTAAGAAAATCGAACACTGAACCCATTATTAGAATTTATACTGAAAGTACGTCACAAGAAGCTGCTGATAATTTGGCAGATAAGTTTATTAAAGAAATTAAATTGATAAGTTAAAAATGAAGAAAATACTTTTTCTAGCACTTTTGCTACAAACACTAATTTTATATTCACAAAGTTCAAATTTTAACGATGCTGGTCCAAATAAAGGGAAAATGTTTGCCTATTGGGGGTGGAATAGGGGACACTTTTCAACTTCTGACATTACTTTTAAAGGTGAGAATTATAACTTTACTTTAGACAATGTTGAGGCTAAAGATAAGCCTAAACCATTTGGTATTTACTATTTCAAGCCAGATGAAGTCACCATTCCTCAAACAAATTTTAGAATTGGTTATTTCTTCAAAGAAAATTATACATTATCAATTGGTGTTGATCATATGAAATATGTAATGAGAAATGATAAATCGGCAAGTATAAATGGTTCTATTAATTTAGGAAGTGATTTTGATGGAGATTATATGGGTGAAACAATTTCTTTATCAGAAGATTTTCTGCTTTTTGAACATACCGACGGTTTAAATTATATAAATGTTGAGGTAAATAGATTTGATAATTTAGATGATTGGTTGAATTTTTCGGTAAAAAACATTGATATTAATTTGTTAGAAGGGATTGGGGTTGGAGTATTGCTGCCTAAAACAAATACAACGTTACTGAACAAACAACGATATGACGATTTTCACTTAGCTGGATACGGAGTTTCTGCACATGTTGGTTTGAATGTTACTTTCTTTAAACACTTTTTTATTCAATCTAATTTAAAGGCTGGATACATAAACATGGGAGATATTAGAACAACACATAGTGAAAATGATTCAGCTTCACAGAGTTTTACATTTTTAGAAAACGTGTATGTTTTTGGAGCTAGATTTAATTTAAGTAAAAAGAATTAGTCTTTTGGAGCTTTATCTCTGTGCTTAAACCTTTTATGAGTCCAAAAATAATAGTTTGGTTCGTTCCTAACTTGATTTTCAACCATTTTTAAAAATTCATCGGTTAAATCGTAGTCCTTATATTTTCTAGCATCATTGGTTAAAAGTGTAAAGGAAGTTTCATAATAGCCTCTTTTTACTTTTTTAGTATTCATAAATACAACGTTCATATCGTATTTTTTAGCAAGCATTTCACTACCAGTATGTATCGGGACTTTTACACCAAAAAACTCATTCCAGTAAAAAGTTCTTTTCAGTCTTGGAGATTGGTCACTTAATAAACCATAAAGGGCTTGAATATTATTTTTATGATTGTATTCAATTTCTGTGATTGTTTGGGAGGTTTGTCTTAATTGGACTCCAAATTTACCTCTAGATTTCAGCATTGCTTTTTCAAAATACGGATTGTTGATTTTTGTATATGCAGCAATTGGTTTATAAGGTGTAAATGAGCAAATATTTAATATCCATTCCCAATTTGCATAATGAGCTCCAACTAAAATAACACTCTTACCATCTTTATATAAATTATTTAGGACTTCAATATTTGAATATTTATAATGCTCATTAATTTCTTTTTCCGTAATTGAGAATGACTTTAACATTTCCATAAGGATATCAACAAAATGGTGATATGAAGCCTTTGCAATTTCTGTTTTTTCAGCTGTTGTTTTTTCAGGAAAAACAATACTAAGATTTTTAAAAATAACTTTCTTTCGATAACCAACTATGTAGTAGGCGAATATATACAAACAGTCAGATACAAAATATATAATCTTAAATGGCAATTTTGAAAAAAGCCAAATAATAGGATAAACGAGAATAAATACAGTTAAATTCATAATGTGGTGCAAATATCGTATTAAATTTCTAATCTTAAAATATCAAGCCTTAATATCATATCTTTTTTATATTTTCGTTTTTTAAAATAAAAGTACTTATGAATATTGATAAAGTATTGCTTATAATAATAATTGCTAACGTTTTATTTTCAATAAAAGGTTTCAGCGATAGATTGTTTTTTGATAAATACAAGTTTCAAATAGGAGCTATTAAACGAGGTGAGAAAATTAGAATGTTTACTTCTGCATTTCTTCACGTAGATTATTTGCATTTAATATTGAATATGTATGTGTTATACATTTTTGCACCCATAATCATTGGAAATTTGGGTGTATTTAAATTTGTGATTATTTATGTTGGAAGTTTATTTGCTGGAAATTTGTTAACCTTAACATATCATAAAAATGAATTGTATTACAGTGCCGTTGGAGCTTCTGGAGCTGTTGCAGGAATTATTTATGCGGGTATTTTGTTAAATCCAAATATGACATTAATGATGTTTCCTTTACCTATTCCAATTCCTGGGTATATTTTCGGTATAGGTTATTTACTGTATTCAATTTATGGAATGAAAAAACAATTAGGAAATGTAGGGCATTCTGCGCATTTAGGAGGTGCTATTGGTGGTTATGGAATTATGTTGTTGGTTCATCCACAAGTATTTACAAATAGCTTATTTACAGTAATTATATTGGGAGTTCCAATAATTTTATTATTACTTTTTAAAGATAAATTAAAATAAAAAAAGCCAAACAAATGTTTGGCTTTTTTTGAGCGAGAGACCGGGCTCGAACCGGCGACAGTCAGCTTGGAAGGCTGAAGCTCTACCAACTGAGCTACTCTCGCATTGGTGATGCAAATATACATGTCTTTTGTAGTTAATCAAACGATTTTTAAAGAAATTTAAAATATTTTTAAATAGTGAAAACCTAGCTTTTTGTAGTTTAAGTTTTCATAAAATTTATGCGATTTTGTATTGGTTATATAGGTGTTTAACTCAGTTGCTTCATAGTCAATGCTTTTAGTGTAATTATGAATAAAATCGAAGAGTTTTTTACCAATTCCTAAGTTTCTATATTTAGGTTCAATTATTACGTGATCCGGTTCAATTGTTTTACCTGAATAATGTCTTGTTAAAAACCAAAGCCCGCAAATACCAATTAATTCATTTTTACAATATACACCCAGACATTTGTAATTTTGTTCTGCCATTTCTTTAACGCGTTCTTTAAGGACATCGTCTGATGTGAATTCGTTTAATCTTTTTAGAAGAGGTAAAATAATTTCAATATTATTTTTTGAAATAAATTTAATGGTAATATTTTCCATATTAGTAGTAAATTAGCATAAGGTTGTAATTATATGAAAATAATTTTAGAAACAGAAAGATTATATTTAAGAGAATTTTTAGATTCGGATGGCTATCACTTTTTTCATTTAAATAATGATCCAGACGTTATTAAATATACAGGGAATTCTGCTTTTGAATCTTTGGAAGAAGCGTCTCGTTTTATTGAAAATTATTCAGATTATGAAAGAAATGGATTTGGTCGTTGGGCAGTTTGTTTAAAAACAACAAATGAGTTTTTAGGCTGGTGTGGATTAAAATTTGAAGAAGATTCAAAAGAAATAGATTTAGGTTATCGATTTTACAAGAAAAATTGGGGCAGAGGTTATGCTACAGAGGCCGCATTCGCTTGTGTAAAATATGGTTTTGAAACATTAAATTTAAAACGAATTATTGGCAGGTCTTATTTGGTAAACTCAGGTTCAATTAAAGTGTTGGAGAATTGCAATTTAAAATTTGAGAGCAAAATGAAATATGATAATGAACCTGCTGTATTATATTCAATAGAAAATGATAGAAATTAAGAAAATTAAAGCTTCTGATACATATAATATTCGATTGGAAGTATTAAGAAATGGAATTCCGTTACCAGTTGAGTTCAACGGAGATAATGACAGCAATACCATTCATTTAGGAGCATTTAAAAATGGAAATTTAATTGCAGTTTCTAGTTTTATGAAAGCATCAAAAGAGGATTTTAAAGGAGAACAATATCAGCTTAGAGGAATGGCTACTTTACCTGAATTTCAAGGATTGGGAGCTGGTAAATTAATGATGCTTGAAGCTTTCGATATTTTTAAAAATTTGAAAATAGATTGCTTGTGGTGTAACGCTAGAATTATAGCCGTCGATTTTTATAAGAAGCTTGGATTTCAAACTTTTGGAAATGTATTTGATATAAAGTTTATAGGAAATCATTATGTAATGTATAAATATCTTTAAATGAGGCAATTATTTTATTTGGTTAGTGTATTTTTCTTATTAAGTTGTACTAGTAATATTAATGTTGAAGATGATAAAAAAGCCATTGTAGCAGCTTTAAATAAATCTGCGGAGGATTGGAGCACTGGAAATATTGAAGCTTATATGGAGGTGTATTGGAAATCAGTCAAATTGCAATTTATTGGTGCAGATGGCATAACTTATGGTTGGCAAACTACTTTGGATAATTATAAAAAAAGGTATCCAACAAAAGATTACACTGGTAAACTAATTTTTGAAGTTTTAAATGTCAACTTTTTAGCCAAAGATGTTTATTCGTTAATAGGAAAATATTTTTTAGAGCGTAAAGTTGGACTAGCTAGTGGAATTTTTACGTTAATTTTTAAGAAAATAGATAATAAATGGACAATCATTTCAGATCATACACAATAGTATTATTACTTTTTTTTACTTTTCAAATAGGAAACGCTCAGGAAAAATTTAGTGAGTTCGAATTAACTGGAAGACAAAATTATGATAGTATAAACGAGTATAAAAACTTACACAAGGAAGTGTATGAAGCATTTATAAAAATGAAAAATGCAGCTGTAAAAGATAGTATTTTTATTGAAATTGCTTCAGGATATCGAAGTTTTGACCGTCAAAAATTAATTTGGAATGGCAAATACAGTAAGTACGTTGAAGCAGGTTTAAGCTCCTATGAAGCTGTTCATAAAATAATTGAATATTCAACAATACCAGGAACATCGAGACATCATTGGGGAACAGATATTGATATTTATGATTTAAATGCGAAGAAAATAGGAAATATTTTAAGTGAAGAGAATTACAATTCAGGTGGGATTTATGAAAGATTAAAAATTTGGATGGATAAACATTCAGAAAAATTTGGGTTTGAATTGGTTTATACCAATAAAAAAGATAGAAAAGGTTTTAAGTATGAGCCTTGGCATTATTCGTTTAAAAGTATATCAAAATCAATGCTAAGAGATTTTTTAAAGCTTGATATAATTGCATTTTTAAAAACTCAAAATTTAGAAGGAAGAGAAGTGCTTACCAATAGTTTTATTGAAAAATACTTTTCAGAAAATATTTTAGATATAAATCCAAATTTAAGATAGCTTAGTGTTATTTGCTTGATTTGTAAATAAATGGTAGATTTGTCTTTACAAACAGTAGTAAAACTTAAATATAAGGTATTTATTCTCCTAAAAACAATGAACAAAAAAATCCCTCTAATATTTGTTATTTGTTTTTCATTTTTGCTCAAGGCGCAGGAAAATGATACTATAAATAAATTATTGATTGACTTAAATCGTCAGGAAATTGATTCGTCAAAAATATTTACAAACCTAGAATTAGGCTGGCATTATTTTTCAGAAAACAAAGATTCTTCATTTTACTATTATAACAAGGCTTTATCACTTTCAAAAAAGCTAGATTTAAATAAATATGAGGCAGAAGCTTTATTTGAAATTGGAGTGAATTATGAATTATTAAATAATTATGGTGCTGCGATTGAAAAATATAAAGAATCGCTAACTTTATACAATGAGTTGGGGGATAAAGAAAGGTGTGCAGAAATTTATAATTATGTAGGAAATAATTATTCTAGTTTGTTTTCCGAAAATAAAGCTTTGGAATTTTATTTGAAATCGTTAAACGGCTATGCAGAAATTAATGATGAAGAAGGTATTGCCTTAAATTTAAATGATATTGGTAATTTGTATTACGATTTTGAAAATTATGAATCGGCAAATAAATATTTTTACGACGCCTTAGAGATTTATAAAGAATTAAATGATAAGGAAGGTATAGCAGTTTGTTATACGAATATTGGTAATTCTCTTTCAGATGGTGGTGACTTCTATGGTGGACTAGATTTTTATAATAAATCTATAGAATTTCAAAAGGAACTTGATGACCAATTAGGTGTTGTCGTTAATTACAATAATATTGGAGATAGTTACATTCAATTAAAAGAGTATGAAAGAGCATTAGATTTTTTAACTGAAGCTTTGGTAATTGCAAAAAAAATTAAGGATAGAGAAATTACAGCTGTAATTTATTTGAATATGGCCGATGTTCAAAACAAAATGCAAAATTATAGAAGCGCTATAACAAATGCCAACTTAAGCAATAAAATAGCTAGAGAACTAGGTAAAGTAGATTTTGTTGTTGATAATTATAAGCAATTGGCTGAATCATATGAATTAAGGGGTGATAATGTAAAATCATACTTTTATTACAAAGAATATGTAAGGTTAAAGGACAGTTTATTTTCTAATGAAAAACAAAAAAAAGTACTATTTTTTAATGCTTTATCTGATTTAGAAGAGCAACAATTTACCATCAATGCATTAAAGGAAAGAAATGCAGTAGCTCAATTAAAATATGAGAATGAAAAGAAAATATCATATTTACTTATAATTAGTATTTTAATTTTTGCAGTTTTAATTGTAATTATGATATTTCAACAAACCGCAAAAAATAAAGCCATTAATTTGCTAAAGCATAAGAATTATCAAATTGAGCAAATGAATCATGAGATACAGGTGCAAAAAAATAATTTAGAATTAGTAAATAGAACAAAAGACAAGTTTTTTTCCATAATTGCACATGATTTAAAAAACCCTTTCAATTCAATTAATGGGTTTACGGAGTTATTAATTGAAAACTGGGGAATTTATAGTGATGAAAAAAACACTAAATTTTTGAAAATAATAAAAGGTTCAACAAATAGAGCTTCAAGTTTATTAAATAACCTTTTAATCTGGGCAAATGCTCAAACTGGTAATTTAGAATTTAAACCAGAAAAAATTGAGATTGTAAAGCAAGTATCTGATGTTGTATCATTAGTTGAAATACAAGCCATTAATAAAGATATAAGAGTGTTTAACAGTGTTCATCATAATTTATTTGTAATGGCCGATAAAAATATGCTAAACACAGTACTAAGAAACTTAATTTCAAACGCAATTAAGTTTTCTAAACCAGATAGTGAAGTTTTAATTAGCTCCGTGTTTAATGCTAATTATATTACCATAACGATTAAAGATGAAGGTATTGGTATGGATGAAGCAACAATAGAAAAACTATTTAGTATTGAGTTTAAAAATTCACATGTTGGTACTGCAAATGAACAAGGGTCGGGTTTAGGTTTGATTTTATGTAAGGATTTTGTAGAAAGAAATGGTGGTGAAATTTGGGTAAAAAGCACCATAGGTTGTGGAAGCGAATTTAAATTTACTTTACCTATTTATAAAGAGGTTTAATAATTAAATTCTACTCTATACCTTTTAACAAAAAAAATGAAAGAATATCTTTAGGGTAATTTTTCTTTCTTTTTTGTTCAGAGATTGGTTTTTGAGGTTTATTGATCTTTTTTAGATTCTTTTTTGTTTTTTTACCCATAATTATAGAAATCTAAGTTTAAAAGGTTATTTAAATTTTGAACACTATATAAAATTATTAATATTTAATTCGATTTTTAAATTAAAAACCATAAAATAAGAAAGGAAATACCTTACTTTTAAAACAAAAATATTTTAACATAAACACATTTGTCTCCTCCAAATGACTAACTACTTAATAATAGACAACAATACTAGCGTTATTAAAACCATTCAAGATGTTTTGGATGGCGTTGACAACTTCAACTCTGTAGGAACTTCTATTAATAAATCCGAAATAATGAATTGCATTCTAGATAAGAATGCTGAATTGGTTTTTCTGAATATTGATTCAACAGATGAAAGTTTTTTGAACACCATTTTTGAAATACAGCAACTTAAAATTCATTTACCAAAATTCATTGCCATTTCTAGAGCGAAAAAAAATGCTTACAAAGCAATAAAGGCAGGTTTTTGCGATTTTTTAGACCTTCCGTTCGATAAAAATGAAATTCATAATGCAATTATTAAATTAATGAATCTCAATTCTTTCACAAATAGAAATAGTATTTGTATCAAATCGTATAAGGATTTTCAATATGTAGATTTAGATTCAATAGTTTATTTGAAGGCTGATAATAATACCACCGATTTCTTCTTAAAAAATCGATCTGAAGTTAGCGCATATAAAACACTAAAGACTTTTGAGCAATCAATGCCAGCTAATTTTATAAGAATTCATAGGAGTTTTATGGTAAACATAAATTATATTTCAAGAATTCAGTATGGCAGAAATACTTGTACTGTAAAATTTTTGAATCAGGAAATTCCATTTTCTAAAACTTATTTAGAAAATATTGAAAAATTAGTCCACTTTTTAAATGGTAAATCGGTGCATTAATTAGCATCATTCTTTTATAACCCATTAATTTACCGCTATAACCGTTTATTCTACAAAATAAACCGTTTATACAATAAAACATACTGTTTATTGTATTTAATTTGTGTAACCTAAGTAAGTAAAAAGGCTATATTTAAAATAATGAATAGTTAAAAACTTAGTTAACATTAATTTTTAATCCAATTTTTAAAACCTATATTATGAAATCAATTAAGTCAATTTTAGCAATTTTATTCGTATCAGTATTTTTTATGGCATGTACATCAGATATTGCTGAAGATGAAACACTTTATGGTACTGACGATGTTGTACAAACAGGTGAAGATGGAACAGCAGAACCAGATAGAGAAAGAACATAACAATTCCACATATTCTATATAATTTAAAAGCCTTAAACCTAGTTTAAGGCTTTTTTTAGTAGCTTTGTTTTAGAAACTTTTAAAATTGAAGACTAACCCTATTCTAATAAACATTTTGAAATTATCTTTTACTGGTATTTATTTACTGGTATTAGTGGGTTGTACGAAAACGAATTTACCTAAAAAAGTTAGTATTAAAACAACCGATAGTATTTCTATTTGGATTGATGAATCTAAAAAAAGAAAAATTCCTATTGAACAGCGAAAGCTAGGATTAAAAAAGGCCTATGAATTGTCTAATCAAATTTCAATAGATTCAAGTAAACTTAGAAATATTTCACTTATCGCATATGAAGCGGAAGGACTAAATTATGATGAGTTATTTTTAAAAGCTAATAATTTAGCATTAGAACTTTCAGCTAAAATTAAGAACGATTCAATTGTTGGAGAGACTCATTGGAATTATGGATTGTACTATACAAAAAAGGGGAAAATTGACAGTGCTTATTTTCATTACCACAAAGCCTATGAGGTTTATGATATTATTGAGGAAGAATATTTTAAAGCTAAAATGCTTTACAATATGGGTTATATTCAAGGCATAATTAAAGATTATACAGGAAGTGAGATATCCATTATAAACGCCATTGAAATTTATAAAAAATTAGACAAACCTAAAAGTTTATATAGATGTTATAATTATCTAGGGCTCATTTATAGTGAATTAGAAGAATTTGATCGATCCATTTTTTCTCATAATAAAGCATTGGAATATTTAAAGGAAATTGAAGATGAAGATAAAGTTTTATTTAAAGAAGCAAGTTTAAATAATTTGGGTTTGGTGTATCAAAAGCAAAAAGCATATGATAAGTCCATAGAAAATTTTGAAGCAGCCATAAACAATAATGAATTAAAAAGAAGTAATTTAAATTTTTATGCACGTTTAAAAGACAATATAGCCTATACCAAATTTTTAATGGGCGATACGTTAAATTTAAAAAATGATTTTTATTCTGCCTTAAACATTAGAGATAGTTTAAATAATATTTCAGGTGTTGCAATTAGTAAACGGCATTTAGCTGAACTTTTTGTAATTAAAAAAGATACACAAAAAGCAATTGAAGAAGGGAGAGAAGCATTAAGACTTGTAAATAGTGTGGAAAACAATAGAGATAAATTAGAAACGTTAATGTTATTATCAAAAATTGATAAAAATAAAGCCACTAAATATCTTGAAGAATATGTACATTTAAATGACAGTTTACAAAGCGAAGAAAGAAAAACAAGAAATAAGTTTACAAGAATTCGTTTTGAAACAGATGAATATATTGAAGAAACGGAAAAGCTTACTGAGCAAAATATTCTAATTACAGTTGGTGGTATTACGCTACTAATGTTTTTATCATTAGCTTATTTTTTAAGAGTGCAAAGAGCAAAAAATAAAGAATTACTATTTGAGCAAGAACAGCAAAAAGCAAATGAAGAAATATTTTCATTAATGTTAAAACAGCAGTCTAAATTAGAAGAGGGTAGAATGAAAGAAAGGCATAGAATTTCAGAAGATTTGCATGATGGTGTTTTAGGAAAAATTTTTGGCACAAGATTGGGACTTGGTTTTTTAAATGTAAAAGGAGATGATAGTACCATTGAAAAACATAAATCGTATATAGACGAACTTCAGAGTATTGAAAAGGAAATAAGATCTATTTCACATGAATTAAAGAATGAAATTTTAACTTCAAAAGAAAACTACACTAAAATTATTCACGATTTAATTGAGCAAAAAAGTATTACGGGGAATTTTAAATTCAAATTTAAATGTGACAGAAGCATAGATTGGGATACTGTAGACGACGATGTAAAAATTAATTATTATAGAATTGTTCAAGAAGGACTTCAAAATATTATAAAATATGCGCAAGCTACATTAGTTGAGGTTGATATTAAATTAGTTAATGATATTTTAAATCTTAGAATAAGTGATAATGGTAAAGGTTTTAAAAATGGTAAGCTTGTAAAAAAAGGAATTGGTTTAAAAAATATTGAATCTAGAGCTAAAAAATTGAACGGTAATTTTAAAATTAATTCTTTAATTAATAAAGGAACTATTATATTTGTATCTAACCCCTTGTAAAATGAAAAAAAAATACAATGTTTTAATTGTCGATGATCATCCAATTATTGCCGATGTTTATAAAAGCGGTTTTGAGCTAGTTAGTGCTGAAAACAATGATGTTGAATTTCAAATATCAATGGCAAATAGTTGTGATGAAGCATTAGATTATCTAAAAGGCGTTTCTAAGCAGAATAGTATCGATATTGTTTTTTTAGATATTTCCCTACCTCCATCTTCCGATGGAAAGTTTATTTCTGGTGAAGATATTGGATTAAAGTTAAGAAATGATCTTCCTAATTGTAAAATTATTGTATCCACTACATTTAATGATAATTATCGAATTCAAGTTATATTACAAACGTTAAACCCAGAAGGGTTTTTAATTAAAAATGATATAAATAAAGAGGAATTAGTAACATCAATAAAGTCTATTTTAAATGATACTCCTTATTACAGTAAATCTGTTTTAGAATTGTTTAGAAAGCAATTATCAACCGATTATAGATTAGACAAAATTGACAGACAGTTATTGTATGAAATGTCTATTGGTACTAAAATGAAAGATTTGCCTAATATTATTCCAATGTCTATGGCTGGTTTAGAGAAAAGAAAAAAGAATTTAAAGGTGCTTTTTAAAGTTCAGGATAATGATGATAGAGAACTTATTTTAAAGGCAAAAGAAAAAGGATTTATTTAAAAAAATAAATCCTTTTTGTTATAGAAAAATAGGGGTTGATTATTTATAACACTTCAAATGTAAAAATATATTTATAGAAAAAAAGCATTTTGAAATTTATTTAACGGAGTTCGCAAAAGTTTATGGAAACTGAATGTTTAAGTAAGGTAAAAGCGTAATTATTTATAAAAAACGTTTTTTAAGTAAAAAATTCCAATTATATTTTTATGAAAAATTTAAGTTTCAGGAAAGCAAAAATTAAAGATTTATCAATTCTACTTCAATTTGAACAGGGTGTTATAACTGCTGAACGACCTTTTGATATCACTTTAAAACCAGAACATATTACATATTATGATATTGAAAAATTAATCAGTTCAAAAAAATCAGAAGTAATAGTAGCTGTTTTAAATAATGAAATTGTAGCATCTGCATATATTAGTATAAAAAAAGCAAAACCTTATTTAAATCACTCCAAATATGGATATTTAGGTTTTATGTATGTGAAGCAAGAACATAGAGGGAAAGGTTTAAATGGTTTAATTTTTGAAGAACTTAAAAATTGGGCTAAAGCAAAAAATATATCAGAGCTACGTTTAGACGTTTACAATGAAAATATTTCTGCAATAAAAGCCTATGAAAAAGTTGGCTTTTCTAAACACCTAATTAATATGAGATTAGGAATTGATTGAATTAAAAAATGATAAAAATTAAAGTATGAACAAAATGAATGTAAACTTGGCAGTATTGATTGATGGCGACAACATCCCATCGGCTTACGTAAAGGAAATGATGGAAGAAATTGCTAAATATGGAAACCCAACTATAAAAAGAATTTATGGAGATTGGACAAAGCCTAATTTAAGCAAATGGAAAAATTTATTACTTGAAAATGCTATAACGCCTATACAGCAATATGGCTATACATCAGGAAAAAATGCGACTGATTCAGCAATGATTATTGATGCCATGGATATACTTTATTCTGAAAAAGTAACAGGTTTTTGTTTGGTTTCTAGCGATAGTGATTTCACAAAATTAGCTACGAGGTTACGAGAAGCAGGAATGCAAGTAATTGGTATTGGAGAAAAAAAGACTCCAAATCCGTTTATTGTGGCGTGCGATAAATTCATTTATATCGAGATATTAAAGAATCAATCTAAAGGACAAGAATCTGAGAGTAAAGAAGATCTTGTAAAAGATTCAGTTGATAAAATTACCTTTAAAGAAATTAAATTAATTAGAACTACTATTAATGATTTATCCGATGATGATGGTTGGGCTTTTTTAGGAGACGTAGGTAGTTTATTGCAAAAGAAGCAACCTAATTTTGATCCACGAAATTATGGTTTTCAAAAGCTAACACCATTAATTAAATCTACTGGTAAGTTTGAAATTGAACAACGTGAAAGTTCTAAAAGTCGTTACAAATTAATATATGTTAAGAATATAGAAAAGCGAACTTCAAAACCTAAAAGATTGTAAAAAATGCGTGTATTAATAGTAGCTATTACACGTTGTTTTAAAGCTAGATTAGAATTGATATAAAATGAATTAATTCTAAAAAACTATAAATAAACTTAACACGTATTTAATTCATTCTTTTTTTAACACTACATGTGTTTTTTAAAAGCTTAAAAATCAAGCTTTAAAAAACATTAATAATACTCAATTAGTATTTGAAAACTTAATAAATGATATATATCATTTCTTGCAGCATTTTATAGGGCTAAGTTTGTTCTATAATAAATGTGTAATGATAAAAATATTTAAAACTTCGAAAAATGTTATTGTTAATATCGATGAGTATTTCAATAATGTTGAATTAGGAATTCTTAATTTTAAGCAAGGTGTTAATCATTATTTAGATGGCAATGCAACAGAGTTTGACAATAACTTAAATAAAATAATTGAGTTAGAAGAAAAATCAGATGCTATTATTAGGAAGATCGAAAATGATTTTTACGTACACTCTTTAATGCCTAACTACTCAAGTGATATTTTAAATTTACTTGAAAGAATTGATGATATTATTGATAAAATAAAAGATAATGTTAGTCAGTTCGATGTTGAAGCACCATATTTCCCTGAAGATTTAAAAAACGATTTTTCAAAATTGGTTTCACTTTCAGTTAAGTCAGCTGAAAATGTGGTTCCGGCAGCGAGAGTATTTTTCACGTCTCCAAATTTGGTAAAAGATAAATTACAAAAAGTAATTTTTTACGAACGTGAAACTGATAAACTTGCAACTAGTATTAAAAGAAGACTTTTTAAAGAAATGGATTTTTTAAAATTAAGTGAAAAAATTCATTTACGCTATTTTACATTACATATAGAAGAAGTATCGGACAAAGCTAAGATTGTAGCTAAAATGTTAGCCTCAATGGTTATAAAAATTAAAATGTAAAAAGAATTTTTAGATGTTTCTATTTTTTTTAACAAGTGGATTATTCTTAGGTTGGTCATTAGGTGCTAATGATGCGGCCAACATTTTTGGTTCAGCAGTGGGCTCGAAAATGGTAAGGTTTAGTACTGCTGTTATCATAGCCTCCATATTTGTAATTGCTGGATCGGTTTTACAAGGTTCTGGAGCTGCACATACTTTAGGTAAATTAGGTTCAGTAAATGCCATTGGAGGAGCATTTACAGTGGCGTTATGTGCTGGATTTACCGTTTTATGGATGACGAAGTTAAAGCTTCCAGTTTCTACATCTCAAGCAATTATTGGAGCCATTATTGGATGGAATTTTTATTCAGGAAATCCAACGGATTTAAATGTGTTAGGAAGAATTGTGAGTACTTGGGTTGCTGGTCCAATTTTAGGAGGAATTTTTGCAGTGCTGTTATATTTAGCTTTAAAATCATTTTTAAGTAAAACAAAAATACATTTAGTTAAACTAGATGCTTATTTAAAATATGCCTTGTTAATAATAGGAGGTTTTGGTGCTTATAGTTTAGGAGCTAACAATGTGGCAAATGTTGTGGGTGTGTTTGTTCCTTCAGCTCCTGATATTCAAATTGATTTTGGCTTTTTTAATTTAGACGGAATTCAACTGTTGTTTCTTGCTGGTGGTATTTCTATAGCTGTTGGAATTGCAACATACTCTAAAAAAGTAATGATGACCGTTGGAAGTGATTTGATGAGCTTATCGGCAGAATCAGCTTTGGTAATTGTATTGTCTCATTCATTAGTACTTTTTATATTTTCTTCAACATCATTGTCTAACGCCTTACAAAGCATAGGGTTACCTGCAATTCCGTTAGTACCTGTTTCAAGTTCACAAGCAATTGTAGGAGCTATTATGGGAATTGGATTTTTAAAAGGTGGAGCAGGCATTGAGTACAAAGTATTAGGTAGAATTTCCATTGGCTGGATTTCTACACCAATTATTGCAGGATTAATTTCATTTGTTTCATTATTTTTCATGAATAATGTTTTTAAACTTACTGTGGCAAATGAAGTGCTAGATAAAACAAAAAATATCACCGAAAGTATTGCCAACCATATTATATCAGAACCGTCAGGATATATTAACTTATTTCAACCCTTACTGTATGCTATCATAGCTATTTTAATTTTAGCAGTTATTCTGCTAACAATTAAATTATTTAATAATAAAGAAAAGTTAAAAAATGATCAATCTGAAGAGTTAATAATAAAATTTGAATCGCAAGAAAAATTATTGAAAAGTGAATTAAATAAGGTTAATGAAGACAATGCCAAGCTAGAAAAAGAAATTGGTTTTAAGCGAAAAGAGCAAATGGATATAGCATTAAACATTATTAATAAAAATAGATTCTTAGAAAAATTAAAAACTAAAATTGATAAAATAACTAATAAGCCAGAGTTAAACAAAGAGGAATTAACCCGATTGAAAAAATTAATAATCGATAATTTAAGTTTAGATAAAGATCGAGAACGTTTTAACATTTATGTAAATGAGTTAAATAGAGATTTCTATTTTAGATTGTTAAGCCGATATCCTAATTTAACTGAAAATGAGCAACGTTTGTGTTCATTAGTACGGCTCAACTTAAGTTCAAAAGAAATGGCATCAATTTTAAATATTTCAACCAAAAGTGTTGAAGTTAATAGACATAGACTCCGTAAAAAAATGTTCTTAAAAAGAGAAGAAAATTTGACTGAATTAATAGGGAAACTTTGAAAAACAACAATAATAATTGTAAAACAATGAGAAATAAATTAAGTACACTAGTAGTAGCATTAATTCTATTTGGAATAGGGTTAAATGCCCAAGAAAAAAAGGACATTCGTATGAATCAATACGGAAAAGAAGTAAAAGCGATTCCTTTACACACTGAAGCACAAGATGGTTTTATCAAGTGGTTTTCAGAAGACGGTAACTATAAAATGTGGATGGATAACAGAGTTCAATTAGATGGGTATATGTTTTCTAACGACGCATTAAACGAATTGGGTAATGGTATCACAATTCGAAGAATGAGATTTGCTATGAAAGCAGAATTTTGGGGTAACTGGTATGGAGAAATTGATTTAGATTTCGAAAGTTCAGGTACTGAAATTAAAGATGCGTATTTAAAATATACAGCTGACTCAGGAAATTGGAATTTTAAAGCAGGGCATTTTAAAGAAGGTTATGGTATGGAAACAACCACAACTTCAAGATATTTATTATTTATGGAGCGTTCTTTAGCATCTACTTTCGATCCTTCTCGTCATTTAGGTTTTCAGGCAAATATTTTTGCAAATAAATTTTTATTTGTTGGAGGGGTGCATTTCAATACTGTAGGTGATGAAGAAGAAGTAACTTTTACAAAAGATGCAAATAAAGATGATGGTGTTGATGAAGGCTATTCATTAACGGGTAGAGCTGTTTGGGCACCAATTAATGACAACGATAAGTTATTACACTTGGGTGCAGCAGTTACACATAGAACTCCAAAAACACATTGGGAAGGTGGAGCTTATAGACTTAGTACGCGTTCACATTCAGCAGTAAACAGAAAAAAATTCATAGATACTGATGATATTTCAGGTGTTGACAATGTTTTTGGATATACTTTTGAATTAGCAGGTAAGTACAACGGAATTATGTTCCAAGGTGAATATAAAGAACACAACGTAAACATGATTGAAGGAATTGACGCTTCTTTTAAAGGATATTATGCACAAGCGGCTTATTTATTAAGAGGTGGAAATCATAATTATAATACAGCAGAAGGTGAGTTTACAAGAATCACTCCAGGATCCGACAAAGGTGATATTGAACTAGCTTTACGTTATGACTATATAGATTTAAATGATTTTGATGCTACTGTTTATGGTGGATCTGCAGAAGGTTATACTATAGGTTTAAACTATTACGTAAATCCAAATATCAAATTTATGGCAAACTACGTGTATCACAATCATGACCGTTTTGCAAACGGAAAAGGGAAATTATATGTAGGTACTGATAGTTCTGGAAACCCAACTAAAGATTGGTCTTTAGTTACGGAACCAGATGGTGAAGCAGGAGACGATTATGGTCAGTTTTCAATAAGACTTGAAGTTAATTTTTAATAATGATATCTAAAAAGTAATACAATGAAAAATTTAAAATATATATTTCTAACAATAATTATGTTATCTGCTACCTATAGTTGTGTAGAGGATGAAATAATGACAAAAGAAGGTCCTGTTGTTGAAGGCAGTGTATTGAAACTAAACGAAATTATGTCTAAAGATGTAAATGATGCTCCAGATTGGGTAGAAGTTTACAATAGTGGAACTACTGATATAGATATTTCAGGTTATATAATTAATGATAAAGCAACCGCTGCAGGTGGTTATGAAATTCCTGCGGGAACAATAATTAGTGCAGGTGGTTTTTATCTTGTTGATGCAAATGAATCAGGTGAATCTATTAGCTCAGGAGGAGAAGATGTAAGTTTAGCTGAACCAGATGGAACAATAATTGACCATACCATAACGCCAGACATGAGTAGTGATGTTGGGCTTACTTGGGCAAGAGAAATTGATGGTGCCGGAGAATGGAAGGTAAGTTCACCAACTCCAAATTCTTCAAATGGATCTGTTGCAAATACAGCACCAATTTTAGCTGCTGAAGCATTAACTGAATTTATGGATGTTTATGCAGTTTCAGCTTCAGATGCTGACGGAATTTCTTCAGTAAAATTAATTTTTATGGCTGGTGAGAGCGTTCAATCAATAGATATGGCTTTGGTAGATGGTGAATTTAAAACATCAGTACCAAAAGCAAAAGTTGGAGAAGTTGTTAAATATTATGTAGTTGCAACAGATAATACAGGATTAAAATCATATTATCCAAGTAACGGAAGTAACGCACCTGCTGAGTTTACAGTTGTAGGTGGTGTTAAAGATTTAGTTTTTATAGGAGAAAGTGATGGATATAGAGGGGACGTAACTTTTTCGGTAACTCCTTATTATAACGATCAAGTAGATGAAATTAGATTGTATTATTTATTACCTGGTGAACAGCAAGATGAAGATAATGGGTTTGATGACAAAACAAAAGTTGTTTTAGTTGACAATAATGGAGTTCATCAAGGTGTAATTCCTGCTCAAAATACCGATGACGTAATAAGTTATTATATTCGAGTTGAATATTTAGACGGAACAAAAACATATTATCCAATTGAAAATGGTGGCAATTTTAATCACGATTTAGGTGTAACTTGGCCAAGTTATACGGTTGAGGCAATTGTTTATGATGCAATTGTAGATGCAACAATTACATCTACCAATGGTCCTTTAACAAGTTTAACATTCCCAACAAATCCAACACCAGGATCTGATATTAATCTTGTTTTAGCATATACAAGTACTGAAGAAATTGTGGAAGCTAGAATTTATTTCAATACAGGTGATTCTCCAGTTTATGTAAAGGATAATAAAATTAAAGGTGAAGATGATGCTACATTTACACAATCAGGCGTAACTATTAATTTAAAAGATGCTGTTACAACCGAAGGTGTTTCATTAAGTGAAACTGGCACGAAAGTTTCTTTTTATGTGAGAATAGCAACAGCAACAAAAGAATATTATTATTCAAATACTGGTGCAATGTCATTAGACGACACACCAGGTGGAGGGGCAACTGATGAATCGGATGCTTTTAAAGATGATCCTGCACTTTGGAATGTGTATAACGTTCAATAATAAATAATTAATAAAACCAGCTTGTGAAATTATCACAAGCTGGTACATATAAAATGCTACATTTTAGTAAAATAGTTAGTTTTACCATCATTTTTATGGCTTTTTTTCAAGCTTGTAATAAGGGCGATGCTGTTGTTGAAGAAACTAAAAATAAACTTGAATTAATTTCAAGTGAAAAGATAAATGTTTCAGAAGCTTCTGGATTGGCAATTAACGCAGCAGGTACAACTTTATATACAGTTAGTGATAATACCAATAACATTTATGAATTGGATGTTAATGGAATTGTATTAAATGAATTTGAATATAATGGAAATGATGTTGAAGGGATTTCAGTGGTTTCAAGTAATAAAGTATTGTTAGTTGAGGAGAGAACTAAAGAAGTTGTTGAATATGATTTAAGCTCAAAAACAGCTAAAAAACACAAAATAATTTATAGTAACAACGATTCTAACAGTGGTCTTGAAGGTGTTGCTTTTAACTTAAACGACAATACAACTTTTGTTCTTAACGAAAAAAGTCCGGGGTTAATGATGCGTTTAAGAAGTGATTTTTCTATTATTGAAAAGTATGATTTAAATTTCGCATCAGATTATTCAGGAATATTTCACGATAAAGAATTAAATATTTTATGGATTGTAAGCGATCAAAGTAAAACAATAAATAAATGTAGTTTAAAAGGAGTATTAATTAAAAGTTATGCTATTGATGTAATCAAAGCAGAAGGCATCGCAGTAACGAATTCAAATATTTATGTCGTAAGCGATTCAAATTCTACACTATTCAAATTTAAAAAACCAATTAATTAAGAATTAACTAAAAAAACAAATATAATTATGACAAAACCAGCAATGAAAGTAGGCGAAATATCTAAACCAAGATTTGAGTTTAGAACATTCGGGCAAAACTTTGATACACCAGCTAAATTAATGGCTAGATTATCAGTTCCAATTCCAAAAAAAGTATGGGAAAGAGAGTCTGATGAAATATATATTCTTTCAAAAACAAATGATGTAAACAACACAAAAATTAGAGATGGGAAAATGGATATTAAAACCTATGTTCAAACTGTAGATGGTTTGGAGCAATGGAATCCTTTAATGAAAGGAGAATTTCCAATTTCAAAAGAAGTTTTAGAAAATGATGTGTTTCCAGCTTTTATGGTGAAAATGCCAGAGCTTTTGAAAGATACATACACAATGGATGAATTTTTAGCAATGATTGATGCAAACCCAAACCTACAAGCAGTTACCGTGCATAAACAGCGTTTTGGATATATGGTAAATAATACCTTATGTGAAGTAGGAAATGTATTAGTAAACGGAGCAAAAGTAGTTACAATTAATTCGGAATCTACTGAGCTTGATGATATTAAAAAAACAATTGTCGATTGCGAATTGGAAGGCTGTGAAAACATCAACTACTTACAAGTAATAAAACGAATAATAGGTTGGATTAATAAACCTTTAGCAAACTAATTATGGCTCAAGAAATAGAAAGAAAATTTAGAGTAATAAGTGACGCTTTTAAAGCAGAAGCTTTTAATAGTACAAAAATTGTCCAAGGATTTTTATCTACAGTTCCTGAAAGAACAGTTAGAATTAGAATTAAAGGAGACAAAGGTTTTATAACAGTAAAAGGAATTGGAAATGAATCTGGTACTTCTCGTTATGAGTGGGAAAGAGAAATCTCGATTGAAGATGCAACAGATTTGTTAAAAATTAGTGAACCTGGAGTTATTGATAAAACACGTTTTAATGTAAAATCTGGCAAGCATACTTTTGAAGTTGATGAGTTTTATGGTGAAAATGACGGATTAACTGTAGCAGAAGTTGAACTAGATTCGGAAGATGAAAGTTTTGAAAAACCATCTTGGCTAGGTGAAGAAGTTACGGGACAAGTAAAATATTACAATTCCATGTTAATGAAAACACCATTTAAAAACTGGTAATATTTTTTTTTGAATTAATAGGAGGAAAGGAAAACTAAAAAATAAATAAATGAGCGCAGTATTACAAAACGGATTTGATGTATTAGATATGAAGAATTATCGAATGGAGAAACTTCCTGTACGGGAGAAAGCAAAGTTTGAGAAATTTCTAATGCGTATTGGTGGACCTTTAGCAATCATCTCTTTCATACTTATTCTCTATATTTTAAAAATTCCTTTTCTAGATAATTTAGACATCTCAAATTTAAGTGCAAGTGCCAAAAGCAATTTTGAAAGTATTGGGTTGCAAAATTTTATTTTTTCAAATAAAGCGATGCTCGCCATTTTTGTTGCGTCTTTAATATTATGGATTACCGAGGCTATTCCAAACTATTTAACATCACTTATTTTAATAATTGCTTTGGTATTAACCCACGTATTATCAGAGGAAGTTGCTTATGCTCAACTAGGGCATAAAGTTATGTGGTTAAATATTATGTCGTTTGTTTTAGCAAGTATGCTAGTTGCAACTGGTGTTGCTAAAAGATTCGCACTTTGGTTTATCATTAAGTTTGGAAAAAGTGCTTCTTCGGTAGTTCTAAGTTTTATGGTTATTAATGTTGTTTTATCATTGTTTATTTCAGCAACTACTGCAAAAGCTGCTATTTTATTGCCAGTTTTTATGGTGGTTGCTGCTATTTATGGTGCATCAAATGGAAAAAAAAATAATGTAGGACGTAATGTTTTGCTACAAAATTTGTTTCAAAATAATATGGGAGCAAGTTCGTTTCTTACCGGTTCAGGAGCTAATTTATTAGCAGCATCATTAATTGCAGGAGCAATTGGGACAGATATATTTTTTTCAGAATGGATGACCGCTGCATTCCCTGTGGCTATGGCATTAATGATTATTGGTTGGATTATTGGTGTTAAAATTATTTTTCCAATAAAAAAAGAGGATCAAAAACCTCATATTCCAGGAGGAATGGAAAGCCTTAAAAAGGATTTGAAAGACCTTGGAAAAATATCTTTTACTGAAATAAAATCAATTGTAATATTTGTGAGTATCCTTGCTTTATGGGTAACAGACAAATGGCATGGTGTGAGCCCAACAGCTGTAGCATTTGTTGGTGCAATTGTGGCTTTAATGCCTAAAATTGGTATTGTAAAATGGAACGATGTAGATATTCCTTGGCACTTATTATTATTCTCAGCTGGGGCTTATACCTTAGGAGCAGGTTTTAAAGTAACAGATCTTCCTTCAATTTCGGTAAATGCTTCGTTTGATGCTTTAGGTTTTGGAGCAGAGACCCCTTTTTGGATATTGTATGTTGTGCTTACTGGAGCTATGATTTTTAGTGCCTTGTTTATGCAATCAAAAACGATGAGAGCAATGATTTTTATTCCTATTGCCATAGGAATTGCAACTCGTTTTGATTTTCCAATTATGAGTTTGGCTTTTCCAGTTGCTATGTTAATTGAGCATGTCTATACATTGCCTTTTAATAGTAAGCCAGCCTTACTTTTATATTCTACGAATCAATATAGTATGTCTGACGGATTTAAATTTGGATTTACAATGCAAGTTATTGCCTGGATTATGTCAATAATAATGGCAATGACCTATTTTAAATGGTTGGGAATAACACCAAACGGATTATTTTAAAAAACATTTTATAAAATTAAGATCAGTAACTAATTTTAAATTTTAAAACTAGTTACTGATTTATCTCTTTACTTATATGATTGAAGATAGTGTAAAAATTCATGATGATTTTTCTATTGAAATAAAGTCTATTTATGAGAGCATCTTTAAGCGTAAAAAGACTAAATATGATGCCATTACATATTTGTTTATTCCAAATGGTTTACACATAAACGAACAAACATATACGCAGTCAAAATTTTACAATGATGTAAAAGTATATGTGCGTTATAATGCTTCACAATACAATTTAGTTGAAATTTTAGAGGTAGAAACAAGTCCGTTAAATGTATTAAAACGTACAATTAAAAAACTTTCAAAAGGAAAAATTACACATAAAGAAAGACTGGAATTTGAATCTAATGTAAAAATGTTGTGTGTAATTTTGAATAAAACATTACAAATTGAAACAGATTTATTAAAAAACGAATTAAAATTAGATAAAGTAATTTATGCTTCAGAATTTCTAAAAAATCTACAAAAAACTCTTTCAGTTTATAGAAGTTTCATTTTAAAAATTGAAAAAACAAAATTAAAGGAGTCTTCAAAAATAGTGTTAACATATGGCGATGAATATATTAGCAATTTCATCAATTATCATTTAATTCGTTTGCATGATTTCGCAATTAATTTTAAGGTTGAAAAAGAAAAAATAGATGAAATTGTAGAATTTATTTCAAATGAAAAAAAATATAGAAAACTTAATAATTATGATGCTGATATAAAAGATGATATTTATGATGAAGCTCTTCTGTATAAAAGAAGCCAGCTAAAAAAATATATTGATGGTGTTTTATTCTTGAACAGAGATATTAGAAAGGATGGTACTTTTTATGAACATTCTATTTTTGCATTAGCCGCTGGAATAGCTATGATTTTTTCAACCGGTATTGCGTTTTATTATCAACTAATTTATGGAAATTTTACGTTGCCTTTTTTTATAGCATTGGTGGTTGGTTATATGTTTAAAGATCGAATTAAATCATTGGTTGGTTTACTTTTTATAAGTAAATCGAACTCACTTTTTTACGATTATAAAGTAAAAATAAAAGATTCAAAAAATAATATAATTGGAATAATTAAGGAGAATTTTTCTTTTGTTTCATTTCATAAATTGGGAAAGAAAGTAAAAGCTCACCGTTTTAAGGATGCTTTATTAGCGGCAGATTACGATTTAAATGGAGAACATATTATACAGTATAAAAAGAAGATTGTAATTTATCCAAAAAAGTTTGGAAAAGAAATTTCAGACAGTCGATTAGATAGTTTAGTTGATATAACTAGAATTAACTTATATCGTTTTATTTCTCAAATGGACGATCCTAAAAAGGAATACTCTTTACTTAAAAAAGGTGAAATCATTACTCGAATTGGAAATAAAGTATATCATATAAACTTAATTCAAAAGTTATATACCGAAAATGGTATTGAATTTAATCGTTATAGAATTATTATGAATAGAAAAGGAATAAAAAGAATAGAAAAGGTAAACCTTGATTCTTAACTTATTTCTTCAATTGCAATTAAAAATACAAAATAAAAAAAAGCTCAAATTTTTAATTCGAGCTTTTTTTATTTGAAGAAATTTAAGTTATTTTTTTACTATTGGTAACTTAATGTTTGATGGGTATTTTTTAGAATGATGAATTTGATTGTGTGCAACAACACCAACTTTTTCATCATAATTATTTCCTCCTGTATTTAAATTACGAGCAAATCTCGGGAAATTACTACTAGAAACTTCAATTCTAATTCTATGTCCTTTTTTAAAGTAATTACTTGTAGATAAAGGTGTTAAATCCACTTTGTACACATTTCCTTTTTCCATAAAAACTTCTTTGTCGTAACCTTCTCTATAACGAACTCTTTGAATGGTTTCATCTAAATTATAAGCTTTTCCATCAGGGTGAACATCGATAAGTTTAATAGTAAAATCGGTATCTTTTGCATCTGAAGAAACATACAAAGTACTTTCAATAAATCCAGAAACTTCAACACCTTCCTTTAAAATATCAGAAGTATAAACTAAAATATCTTCTCTTTCTTCCATTTCTTGTTGGTCAAAAGAACCTGCTTTAATAGCATTACCTGTACAACAAACATTTCCACCATATGATGGAACCGGGCTCATTGGATCGTAAGTAAATTTATCTGGATTGTCTTTACTATTAGGTCTTTTTTTAGATAAAACTCCAGTTCCTGACTTTGTATTTGCGTTTCCATCACTATTTAAGTAAAAGGTTGTCATTTTTGCACTCTCAGGAGGCCATACATCAGAAGCTTGCCATTTATTAGCTCCCATGGTGTAGTATTGAACTTTAGGTGTTTTTTCTTTAAAATCATTCGCTTCACCTTTTAACCATAAATCGAACCAGCCATAAATTTGTTCATCATAATTTAATCGGGCATCTCCAACGGAAAGTTCACCGACAATGGTGTTTTCTTTAGCACGAGTGTAACCACAGTGCGTGGTAGGAGCAATGACTAAATATTGATTGTCTCGTATTTCAGGATCTTTTGAATTGTTTCTTACGTGGTTGTACAAAGCCAAGTTTGGACTAATTGAAACATCGTACCAAGATGCAAACCAAAAGCTAGGAACACCTAATTCCATATCATCGTGATACAATCCTCCTTTAAACCAGTCTTCATGATTTGGTTTACGACGTATCATTTTATCAAAAACTTCTTTCTTCCCACTAATATTTTTTAAAATATCTTGTATTGGTAAATGATTCAAAGCTTCGGTCATATCTACTCTAGGGTTTTCTGGAGCTAAATCATAAAAACGAGAGATTCTTATTAAATCTTCTTGTGTAGCACCTTCTGGTATTCGTGGTTTAAACTTGTCGTGTTCAACTCCATATAACCAAGCAAAAAATAACATTTGCTCTGCTCCACCTCTATACCAATTTCCTTGCTCATAAAAGTCACCAACTTTTCCAACACCAGCTCCAAACCCTTGTGGCACCATTGCCGCATGAGAAGGGTGATCTAAAGCGCCAACGGCCATTTGCCATTCTGCTGTTGAAGAACAACCATAAGTTCCAATTTTACCATTAGACCAAGATTGATCTTTCATCCAACTAAAAGCATCATACCCATCGGTCAATGGCACTCCCAAAATATCCCATTCACCTTCAGAAAAATAGCGACCTCTTTCATTTTGAACTACATAAGCATAACCTCTTTTAACAGCTTCATAGGCTCTGCGGGCAGTTCCTGTTCGTTCTTTTCCATCGCCCCAAGAATTAAAATTATAAGGTGTTCTTGAAAATATGATAGGCACTTTATCGATAGTTTTTGGTCTGTAAATATCAGTGGCTAAGCGAATACCATCACGCATTGGCATCATTACTTTTTGATCTACAATAGCAATTTCATTTAGCTTTTGTAAAATATCTTCTTGTGCAAATCCTTTCTGATTTCCAACAAAGAAAAAAGTAGTAATTGCAATAAATAAAAGTAGTTTTTTTCTCATTATAGTTTGGTTTTAGATGAGTTAAGGGTTTTAAAGTTAGAAAATTACAATTAAATTAGAAAAAATAGGGTTTTATTGAAGTCTTTTTTTAGAGAACGATTTTTAAATACTAAATTTTTAATACGATGAATGAATATAAAATTACAAAAATGAAATTCATATCTTTACCAAGATAATTGCATCAAACATTCATGAATTAACCCCTAAATGAATCATTATATTCGCACTTTTATCATTATAATCGCACTAATTATAGTCAGTTTTTCTTTAAAAGCGCAAAATAATAAATCAAAAATTACTGAGTTTAAAGCGATACCAGTTGCGAGTAAATCAAAAAATGAACTTCATAAAAATTTTAAGAAATATTCACTTTTTAGTTTAAAAACAAGAGCTATAAAAAATTACACTCAGTCCTATACTAATGAAAATATTGAGTTTAGTTTGTATTTTCCTGAAGTAGCTAATTTTATTATAACTCTAAAAGAGAATGAAATTTTAGCGCAAGATTACAAAGTAATTATTGCATCTGATTTAGAGGAAAAAACTTATAACCATAGAAAACGTATTGTATTTCAAGGTAAGATTACCAATGATACTAACAGTTTGGTAAGTTTAACAATAACAAATGATTTCATTTATGGTATGATAAGAACAAACGAAAAAGAGTATTTTATTGAGCCTTTACAGTATATTTCAAAAGGAGCTTCAGATAATTTGTTTGTTTTGTATGAAACTAAAGATGAGAGTATAAGGCCAAAATTCTAAAATCTTTTTAACGAACAAAACGAATTTTTATTAAATTTTAAAAATAGAAAAAGGATACCCATTTTCTGAATATCCTTCTTATGTCTATGATTAATATTTTTTTATGAAACCCTTATTTTGTTGTAAATTCCAATGTTGGAACCATTTTGTCGCGGTTTGAAACGATGTGTGCCGGGGCAAGTTTTATTTATATAAATAGATTATTCTTTTTTTAATTTGACAATCATCTGTTTTGCATTTTCGTTTTTGGGGTTCAACCTTAATGATTTTTCGTAATTCTCCAATGCTTTATTTTTATCATTTATCATCAAATACGCTTCACCAAGACCATCATAAGCGTTAAATGAAA
>Ga0209121_10000904_pt1 | contig 31658 bp, 24 predicted proteins | sample Cruoilmetagenom3_FD_187292 | JGI IMG/M metagenome (GOLD analysis project Ga0209121, IMG submission 187292) | Oil polluted marine microbial communities from Coal Oil Point, Santa Barbara, California, USA - Sample 3 (SPAdes) (version 2) | ecosystem: Environmental > Aquatic > Marine > Oil seeps ...
CACTTCAAGCTCACAAGAGCGAGTCACACCAACGCCATCTACCTCAACAACACACAAATCACACGGTACTTTATCCGCTGTTTTGTTCAAACCACATAAAGATGGAATCTCCAAACCACATGTTTTTGCCGCTTCAAGAACGGTTTGTCCTTGTTCGACGATTCGAAATTTCCCATCAATGACGATTTGAATCATAACTATGCCCTGCCTTTACCTTTCGCAAATTTGCGAGTTATCAATAATTGAAAAATAAGTAATACAATATTATTAATATTATTAAATCTATGTCATTACCATACATTATTTGTGGTTTTGTGCGTGTGACCTCAAACAAGTTCCATTGATAATACCCACAATGTATGAGCGGTCTTATCCGTGCATGAGAAAGACTGAAACAACAGTTGCATGAATATAGGAAAACGTATGAATGATAGAGGGCTGGATAACTTGTAAGGAGTAAGATTTGAGGTACAAAAAAGCCCCTATTGATTAGGGGCTTTGAATAAATATCATCGAGGCGCTATCGAGCTTATAGCTTAGCTATCAAGGTCATAACTCGGCTATCAAGGTTATTGCTCAGCTTCTTCGAGAAGCTCTTGCACCGGAGATGCCGGTTTATTTTGGGCAAAGCCTCTTAGTCCAACAACGTGTACATGTTCGTGGTCTTTGAAGACCTTCCGAACCAGTTTGTAGGTTGTGCCTTTCTCTGGGCTAATGTTCTCTGGCGCAGCAATCAGAAGTTGCATACCTAAACGGTCACACAGTTCAAACAGCGTAGAGATCGACTTAGAATCCAGACGTGCGGCTTCATCAAGGAACAACAAACGACATGGAACGATGTCTTTACTACGAAGTCGACGAGACTCTTCTTCCCAGCTCTGAATAACCATCAATAGGATTGATTGACCAGTGCCGATCGCTTCACCTGTAGACAATGCACCAGATTCTGCTTGTAACCAACCATCTGAACCACGGTTAACTTCAACACTCAGCTCTAGGTAGTTACGGTAATCGAGTAACTCTTCACCCAGAACTTGCGGAGAACGTTGACCCGTGTCGATATGTGGGTTCACACGTTGGAACAACTTCGCCATCGCTTCTGAGAAAGTAAAGCGCGTTGATTCGAACAAGTCTTTATGTTGTTCTTGTTGAGTCGCTAACCCTGATAGCAAGATCTCGTGGCTTTCACGGATCTTAACGTTCAGACGTACGCCCTTAACCTGACCAAAGTAAATGTTAGACAGACCTTGGTTCAGCATTCGAATACGGTTCTGCTCGCGCTGAATCGTTTTCTTGATGATACTAGCTACTGACTCAGAGCTAATCGCCAGGCGGTTTTCACGCTGCGTCAGTTCTTCTGTTAGTCGAGCTAGCTCTACTTCCATCTCTTCGATTGCTTCGACCGGATCATCCGTATGAATGATGTCTTGGCGAATACGCTCACGGAGGTGCTGGTAAACCGCAATGTAGAACAGAACCTTACGCTCTGGATGTGCGTTGTCTTCAGATAAACGCAGTGAATCACGTAAATCGTCATTGTCAGCGACAGCCAGACGTAGCGCACCCAGTGATTTATCCGACATAGAGCGAAGCTCGCCCGCCGTTAGGTATGCCAGTTCACGCTTGTGTAGGCGACGTTCAACATCATTTTCACGAGCTAAGCGAAGTACTGAACACCAGCCAGCTTTGGCTGCAACTACAAAGGCACGAAGCTCTGTGTACTCTTTCTGTACTTTCTTAAGACGCTTAGCCAGTGCTTTCATCTCAAGCTCTGTTGACGTAATCGTACGCTCGTATTCGCTCTTACGGCTGCGAGACGTGTGCAAACGTTCTTGAAGCTCGTCACGACGACGTACAGCACGCTCTTCAGCGCCTTCATCAGCGTTTACGCCAAACTCTTGTAGCTCTTGTTTGAACTCTTGAACCGTTTCTTGTTTCGCTTGATGTGAGCTCTTCAGTGCCGCCAATACTTGGTTGTATTGGTTCATCTGTTCGCGAGCTTGCTTCAAGCCATCGCGGCCTTTAGTTCTTGCTTGTTCAGCTTGAACCAATTTCGCTTTTAATTGCTCGCTCAGTTCACTGCTTTTATTAAGCAAATCAACAGAGTCCGCGTAAGCAAAGTAGTGACGACGCTCAATCAAATCAGACAGCGCGAACACTTTACCTTTTAGCGTTTGTAGCGCGTTGTCTGCTTGACGATATTCGGCTTCCAAAGCTTCGAACTGCTCCGGGTCAACGTCTAGTGCAGATACGATTTGCTCTAGAGAAGTAAGCGCTTTACCGTGAGTATTCAAGTAAGACTTGGCTTCACTTAAACGCTCTAGTTGCGCTTCCAATTCAGCTAAGCGATCAGCCAATGTTTCGTCTTCTAAAATACGAACCATTGGCGCTAATTTATCTAATGCACCAAGTGCCTGCTTGCTTTGTAGAAGCTGACTGCGTTGCTGCTGCTCTTTAGAGTTAAGCTCAGCCAGAGAACGAACAATTTGATTACGCTTATCACGAATCGCAGCTAGTGCTTGTTCTGGGTCTGCGTTAAACGCAACGTGCAGATGCTTCGCAACAAAGCTATTAAATGCTTGGTATAGTCGATTCAATTTTTGAGAGTCAAACGCGGCTTTGGCGTGGTTTTCAACGACCACATTACGCTCTTCACGCAATTTTTCTAGGCGTTGTTCACGAGCCGCACGGCCAAATAGCGGGATCTCAGGGAAGCGAGAGTAACGCATTTGGCGATCGTTCAGTTGAACACACACCGCACCTTCAAGCTCATCGGCATTGAATGAACTATCATCAAACGCGTCTACATCGCCTTCTAGGATATAAAGGTCTTCTGGACAGTCATCAAGATCGACCAGTTTCTCTTTAATGCCATCCAAATCAGAGACCACAATCGCATGACGAGCTGGACCGTACATCGCACTGAAGTAGGGTGCATCGCCAATGGTGATATCATCGTAGATCTCAGAAAGCAGCACACCACCAAGGGTATCTGCTAGGCCCTTCAAGCGAGGATCGTTTGAACCACCTGGAGATGCTAAACGCTCAATTTCTTGCTCAAGTTCAGCGCGGCGAGTGGCTAGCTGATCTTTTGCTACTGCTTGAGACTTTTCGTCTTCAAGCACTTGCTGCATTTGAGTCATCACTGCTTGGCTGTCTTCTAGCTCAGCTTCTGTTTGGTCTCTTAGCGCTTCAAGTGCATCGTTAGCTGTAATCCACGCCGGAGCAATTGATTCAAGCTTCTGAATCTCTTGGTCGTAGTTTAGTTGTACACGACGTTGCTCACTCTTCGCTTCACGCAGTTCTTCTTGAGCGTACTCTAGAGACTCGATCTGCATGGTATGACGTTCGCGTTCTTCATCGAAAACCGCTTCGTCAGTCAGCGAAACGTTATGTTGTTTTTGATATTCGATCGCAAGCTCTTTTGCTTGACGCTGCTGTGCTACATCACGAGCTATATCGCGGTGCTGAGCACGCCACTGTTGTTCATTTTCAACAACGTGTTTGGCATTGCGGCCTTTTTCTAGGGCTTGTTTAGCACTGTGAGACGCATCTTTACGCTCAACATCGCCAACAATGCTCTTAACAAGAGACAGCGCTTTGTCGAACTGTGCAGAGGCAGCAGAAGACATGTCGAGCTTATGTTTCGTCGCCAGTAGAGTTTGAGTACTTGATTCTTCCTGTGCTTTTAGCTCTGAAACCAAGGTTGATGCGCTTTCTGCAGTGATAGATTCATCACCAAGCAGCTGCTTAGTTTTCTCTAATGCTTGAACCGCTTGCTGGTATTGAAGTGCACGAGTCTGCTGAACATCCAACGCTTGTTGGTAATCAGCAAGCTGAGTTTTCAGGCTATCCACTTCTTCTTCAGTAATGGTTGCCTGCTCTTCAGCAAGAAGTACTCGCTCTTGAGCTTCTTCAACCACCATCATCTGCTCTTCTAGACGCTCATTAAGCTCTTCTAGATCTTCGCTATAACGAGCAATTTTCTCTTGCTGGCGAAGTGCAGTTTGAACCAACTGAAGATGATCCGAAGCCGCTTGGTAATCTTGCTCTAGTGCCGATTCTTGGTCGACAAGTAACTCTAGTTCTTCTTGAACGCGGTTCAACAAGTTGTTTTGATCAAGCAAGGTTTCACGAGAACCAAACAGTTCACCACGGAACTTCATGGTTTGATCAAGCTTGTTGCGACGATCGTTGGCATGGCGCATGTAATCTGCTGCCACGTAATTGGTCGATTCCGTGATCAAGTGCTTGAACAAGTCACGATCCGACTGAGTTGTCTTGATCGCTTCTAGCGTCATGCGGTTCTCGCGCAGTGCCGATTCCATATCTTGGAATGCTTTCTTCACACCACCATTTTGCGGTAGAAGGTAATCACGCAGAGAACGTGTAATCGCACTTGAGATACCACCGTAAAGTGATGCTTCAATTAGACGGTAGAACTTAGAACGGTCGCTGCTGTTACGCAGTTTCTTCGGTACTACACCGTACTCAAACATCTGTGAGTGATAATCAACAATAGAAGAGAATGCTTTAAAGTGAGCGCCTTCGTATTGTGCAACTGCTGCTTTCACATCGTTCAATTGACATACACGAGCGTGGCTGTCTGAAACGTTCTGAATCAGTACATCCGTTGGTTTCACATGGCTAGGAAGGCCTTGGATAACGAACGGCTTGATGTCTACTTTCTTGTCACGACCCGCAACTTGCTGCAGTTTTACTGCAAACAACAGGCGTTGATTACGAGAGTTCACAACATCTAGCGCCGCATAACATGCGCCAGGTTGAAGCTTACCGTAAAGGCCTTTATCACGAGATGACTGCGAACTGCCCGCTTCCGTTGTATTACGGAAATGTAGAAGGCTTTGGTCTGGGATCAGTGCTGTGATGAATGCCGCCATTGTGGTCGACTTACCTGCACCGTTACCGCCAGAAAGCGTTGTAACCAATCCATCAATATCAAAAGTACGTGCGAAGAAACCGTTCCAGTTGACCATGGTTAATGATTGATACTTACCTCTTTCAATCATGCTTCACCTTCTACTTTTGTTTGTTCGCCATCATTTGACTCAAGGTCAAAGCCGGCTTGATCGTTAAAAATGTCTTGTTGACCGTTTTCGTCTACGTCTGAATCTACTTCTGATACAGTTTCCGCTTGTTCTTCATTTAGCAAGCTGCCTTGGTTTGGCTCTTGGGTATGAACTACAGCTTCACCATCACGGATAAGACGTAATTGCGCTTCTTTCATGTCGTCGCCAACACGAACATCAGCACCAAAGCGGAACACCGCTTCGCTAATACGAAACTTGCCCGTCTCGCCTATCGCAATCAGCATCCCGATACGGCGTAAACGACGTAAAGAAGTGCGCACTTTTTCAAACAGCTTTTCTTTGTCTAGGTCAGAACCAGACGCGCGGTTTGTTGCGAGCTTCATGAGTTTTTTCTCATCTGCTAACGACATCAATTCATCAAACAGTTCTTGATTGGTGAAGATACCTTCATGAGCAAGACGTTCAGGGCTTAGGTATAAGAAACACAACACTTTACCAACCAACATGTCTAGTTCAGACAATACACTACGACCAATCAGAGACGTAGAGCGCGGACGCAGGTAGAAGAAACCTTCTGGCGCTTTCACCAATTCCGTATTGTAGCGTTGGTAGAAATGCTGAAGCTCAACTTCAAAATCAGACAGCAACGCGTGGTTATCTAGGTCTTCGGTTGAAACATGCTTGCCTGAACGCAGCATGCTGTCTAGCGCAGGGAACAGTGGGTTCGCTATCGCTTTTACCAGTTTCTCTGGCATGTAATCATCAGTACTTGTTAATGACATTTGCTTGTACCTTTGCACCGAAATCGTTGATTGCCTGCCAATCTGGCTGAATAGCCTGATAGTCAGACTCTGAGTAACCTAAGCGCACGGCTTGGTCGACAACAATTCTGGCTAAATCAAAATGGTGTGTGCGAGGGTGTGCTGCGAGGTAATCGCGTAACACAAGGCCAAGGTCAATTGGCGCGCCTTGCTGTTTGTGAGCTTTTAACATCTCTGCAATTCGTTCTGAAAGCAGATCATTCACTTGCTCAAATTCTTCGTACTCTACGTCGATCGGCGCTTGTCCCATCACTTCGTCATCACGAAGCACAAGCGCTTCATCACGAAGATCAGTCAGTTTATCAGCATCGGCGTAGGTCAATAACCATGGCGCATCAAAGTAGTCGGTAACCGACTGGCGCAAGCGTTGGCTAAAGGCACGGTTTTTATCCATATCAATCGCGGTACGGATAAACTTGTGAACGTGGCGGTCGTAGCCGATCCATAAGTCGATCGCTTGTTGGCCCCAACTTGTGATTCGGTCGAGCTTCATCTGCAAGCCAAACAGAGTTTCGCCAACGAACTCGAGTTCATCATCACCGTAAACAATTTCTTGAATATCGAGGATCTGTGTTTGCAGTTCATCACCCGCCGCTTGCAAGGTGTCTTGCAATTCTTTTAGCGTGGACGAGGTTTCTGATAGCAAGGTTTCACAGTTGTTAATCGCCTCTCGCCAATCTTTGTTTAAAAGGTCGGCAATTTGCTGCTTAACGGTTTGCTGCTGCTCATCCATAACACGTTGGTTAAGATCGATCTGATCGAAAATCTCACCAACAGAATACTTGAGCACACCGTAAACGTTCTTTCTCCAATGTCCTGGAGTTCCACCTTTTTGCGCTGCTTCAATAGCTTTTGCCATCTCATCTGCAACCATCGAAAGTTGAATCGACAGTTTTAACTTAGAGAATTGACGGTGACGTAAGTAATAATCTGAAATTCCGATCGCAAGTGGAGAAAGACGATAAATACTTGCACCGTCGGTGATCTCACTAGTAAACCGGCTAATCAACTTCTGTTTAACCAACTCATTGATGGCGTTGTTGGCACGAAACGCAGACGCTTCGCCAGTATCTTCAAACAGTCGAGTGACGATAGTAAATGCATCGTGCAATTCACCCTCGCCCAACTCTTCATCGAACCTTTCATTGCTTAGTACTGCGATAGCAATCAAAAATGCTAAGCGCTCTGGTGGCAAGTTTAATGAAAAATCATGCTGCTTGACCCAGCCCACCAACTCATCAATTGGCTGCTCTTCGGCAGTTTGAGTCATTTCACTCATTGTGGTTCCTGTTACTGTTCTTCGTCATATCGAACGTGTTAGATATGACGCCTATTTCTTTATGACGCGGGCTTGTTACGATTGCATAGCGCATGTTGTGGCTTCTTTTACCACATTCACCGCTGTTATTGCGCAGGTTTTTGAGCCCAAACGTGAATATAACGGCCTAGCGACAGATATGGCTCTTGGCGACATAGCTGTTTTTCTAGTTCCAATACATCTTCAAATTGGTAATCGCCCATGTATTCCATATTACCTATGTAGTCACTGAAAGAACGAATGCCTGATTTACCACAGATGTCTAGACCAGCGTCTTCTATCCATTGATAAACCTCTTCAGGCTTTAAGCCTTTCTGTGGTTGCAGCTTAAACCGTTTTCGATGTGGCATCCCATTCAATACATGAGGAATGTTGCCACAAATCACATTTTTCAGGACTAATCCGTGGTGGTTGTAAAACATTATCGAAGCAACACCACCCGGCTTTACTTGTTCAAGTAATAAATCAAGCGCCTCTCTCGGATTCGCTAACCACTCCATCACAGCATGAAACATCACAACATCGACTTTCCCATCGAGATGTTCTGCCACATTCTGAATGGGAGAGTGGATAAAACGATACCGCTCTAGCAAACCTGCTTCGCTGATACTTTCTTCTGCTAGTTTCAGCATTTCAGAAGAGAGGTCACACAGAGAAACATTATGCCCAAGCGACGCAATTTTTTGCGACATTTGTGCAAGCCCACCGCCAGCATCGAGTATATGCAACGGAGATATGGAACCATCAAATTTGCTCAAAGCTTGTTCTAAATCTTCCCATACGATGATCTGACGGATCTCTCCTTTGTCAGAGCCGTAAATATTTTTTGCAAATTTGTGGGCAATATCGTCGAAATTACGGTCTTCAGTCACGGCTACTTGAGTTATTATGTCCTATCGTGCCTGCTATTCTGTCACAGGAATTTCAGGAATAAAGAGGCGATGTCTCTTTTTACTACCAAGTGATGTTTTTTCGGACTATTCGGATATGTTTGAGCTGAAAAAAGTAGTGTCTTCATTATTGATGCCACTGCCAGCAATGTTAATTCTCGCTTTTCTGGGTTTAGCCCTAGTGATGTTTACTACCAAAAGGAAGACTGGTTGCCTAATTACCCTTTCAGCCCTCTGTGGTATTTTCCTCATCGCTTTCCAGCCAGTTTCTAGTCAACTTTTAATGCCAATGGAAAGGCAACACACCGCTTTTTTACCCGTCGATGACACCATCGATTACGTTATGGTTCTCGGCAGTGGTCACGTCGTAGACGACCAAATCCCACCTACATCTGAGCTTAGTCGCACAGGATTGATGCGTTTAAGTGAAGGCATTCGTATTTTACGCCTTTATCCTGGTGCCAAACTCATTTTGTCTGGCTATGGTGCGGGGACTGAAGTGAGTAATGCAAGAATGATGGCTAAAGTGGCTTTAGCGCTTGGGGTTTCAAAACCTGACATCATTTTGCTTGAAACAGCAAAAGACACGTGGGAAGAAGCCCGCCAAGCCGCCGCGTTTGTTAAAAATAAAAAGATGGTATTAGTTACATCGGCTAGCCATATGACTCGCGCCTTGAATGAATTCCATGCTGCGGGTATGAAACCATTAGCGGCACCAACCAACTACCTTGCACAAGAAGGCATTGTAGAGCCTTGGGATAAGTACATGCCTAAAGCGCTATACCTTGAGCAGACCGAACGTTATTGGCACGAAACCATGGGGTTAGTTTGGCAAAGCCTGCGCGATTGGCTAGACACGAGTAATGATAATGTTGAAGAGCCTATCGTTGTCCCTGAGCCTTCTATTTTAGAAGAAGATAATGGCGTCGTTTCTGCGGCCTAGTCTCAAATCGATATCTATTAATTTTCGGATGGTTAGCAATAACCAATAGTATGGCAAGAAATAAAAAGCCGAAACATCAATGATGTCTCGGCTTTTTTACGCTAGTTGTCTTTTTTTACTGATTAAAACGCCCGAAGGGTTTAGTCACCAGCGAACATGTAACCTTCACCGTGAACCGTCACAAAAATCTGTGGGTTCTTGGGATCAAACTCCATTTTTGCGCGCATACGACGAATTAACACATCGATAGTGCGATCATTAGGCGCATCCACTCGGTGGCTAATCATGTTCAAAATACGTTCGCGACTTAATACTTGGTTAGGGTAAGAAGAGAGTGCGACTAGCAACTCATACTCAGCCTTAGTCAGTTTAACCGGCTCACCATTTTTGCTTAGCGCTCGGCGAGGAATATCAAACGTCCACTCACCAAAACGAACAACAGACTCATCTTCTGCTTGTTCCACCACTCCCGTCGCTGTTCTACGAGCAGCAGCAATACGCCAAAGTAAGTTTTTAACTCGAACCAATAATTCGCGAAGTTCGAAGGGTTTAGTAACATAATCGTCTGCGCCCATTTCAAGGCCTACGATTTTGTCGATGCTATCCGTGCGTCCAGTAACTAAAATAATTCCAATGTCTGATTGACTGCGTAATTCGCGAGTTAGCATCAATCCATCTTCGCCTGGTAAGTTGATGTCCAGCATAATGAGATCAACGTTGTTTTCTTCCAACACGTTTCTCATCTGAGCGCCGCTCTCAGCTTCACTCACTGTATAACCTTCGTTCTGGAAATATCCAACCAGTTTACTGCGGGTTACCACATCATCTTCTACGACCAATACGTGATAGCTCATCTACACCACTTTTCTTATTTAATAGTTTCAATGACTATTCTATTCATAACTAGTAACAATTCTAGTGGTACTGAAGATAAAAGCCAGAAACATGGATTTTTTTTGATACAAGACAATCTTAAACCTTGCTATTTATCGTCCATCGCAATTCAATATAGGCATTACTACGAACGAGTCACTTTGCGCTTAGCAAATAACCTTGTTATTCAGCCTTGGTGTGCTTGTACCCAAATGACTTAACGGCGCTGGGTATATAAACATCACAAGACTAAATCAGGATCTATGAAATGAAAGATACGAAAGCATTCAACGAGCAAAGAGCAGAAATTTACTGGTGGTTATCAAGCTTATTCGCCAAAGAGCTCACTCAAGAAGAACTCGATCACTACCACTCTGTTGAAATTCGTTCTTTCCTTTCTGGTTTAGGTTCGAATGAAGCTCTAAAGCCTTCGATTGATAAGCTTGTAGACGCATTGAACCGTCTACAAACACGTGAAGATGCCCAACTGGAACTGTCTGCTGACTTCTGCGACCTTTTCTTGAAGACAGACAAACATGGTGCTTTACCTTACGCTTCAATGTACATCGGCGAAACAGGTCTATTAAACGATAAGCCAGCTAAAGACATGGAAGACATCATGGCTAAGCACAACTTAATCGTGAACCAAGACTTAAAAGAATCTGCAGATCACATTGCTATCGAACTCGACTTCCTTGGCAATCTAATCATCCGTTCAAATGAAACTGAGCTTGAAGAAGAATTAGAGAAATCGTTCGTCATTCAACAGCAGTTTATCGATCAGCAACTACTTACTTGGTTGCCAAAGTTTAATGTGAAATGTCATGACGTTGACCAGTTTGGTTTCTACGCTTCGGTCTCGTCTTTGCTACTCGCATTTTGCAATTTAGACACTCAATATTTAGCTGGTGAATAAGTTCGCCCAACGACTAGGTAAATAAATTCAGTAGAATGTGACAATTCACCCGGATTTCTGGGTGAATTATATTGCGAGTAATTTCTAGTCAGTCTAAAATTGTGACCGCAAACGATAAAATATGAAACATTCACGAAATGCTATGCTTATTTAAGTTCAGAGCATTTCGGTGTTAAGACAAGCCGCTCAATAGCGGTTTTTTGTTTTTTAGCACTTTAGTACCCAAAGAGCCCTACAAATTTAAGCTCTTAGTTAAGTAGCTTAACGGCTACTTTATTCCGTACTTTGGGAAAGTAGCTTCTAATAGGATAAAACCATGGCCACTATAAAAGATGTCGCTCGCTTAGCAGGCGTATCAACAACAACCGTTTCTCACGTAATCAACAAAACACGTTTTGTCGCAGAAGCGACTCAAGAAAAAGTAAACAAAGCCGTAGACGAACTAAACTATGCACCGAGTGCTGTTGCTCGTAGTTTGAAATGTAATACAACACGCACTATCGGCATGCTAGTAACTCAGTCAACCAACCTATTCTTCTCTGAGGTTATCGATGGCGTAGAGAGCTACTGCTACCGTCAAGGCTACACTTTGATTTTGTGTAACACAGGCGGTATTTATGAGAAGCAACGTGATTACATTCGAATGCTTGCAGAGAAGCGTGTAGATGGCATCTTGGTTATGTGTTCAGACCTAACTGAAGAACTAAGAGAAATGTTAGACCGTCACGCTGACATTCCTAAAGTAGTGATGGACTGGGGTCCTGAGAGCTCTCAAGCCGACAAGATCATTGATAACTCTGAAGAAGGTGGCTACCTAGCGACCAAGTACCTTATTGAACGCGGTCACTCTAAGATTGCTTGTTTAAGTGGCCACTTAGATAAAGCAGCCTGTGTTGAACGTATCGCAGGATACAAACGTGCATTTGACGAAGCTAATATTGCCACTGACGAACGCTTGATCATTGAAGGTAACTTTGAATGTGATACTGCTGTTATAGCAGCAGATAAGATTGTTGAGATGAAAGATCGCCCAACGGCAGTGTTCTGTTTCAACGACACCATGGCACTAGGTTTGATGAGTCGATTACAAGAAAAAGGAATTCGCATTCCTGAAGATATATCAGTTATTGGTTACGATAACATCGAACTCGCTGAATATTTCTCCCCACCATTGACCACGGTTCACCAACCGAAGCGTCGTGTTGGTAAAAATGCATTCGAAATTTTGTTAGAACGCATCAAAGATAAAGATCATGAAAAACGCGTTTTCGAAATGCACCCTGAAATTGTTGAGCGAAGTACAGTTAAAACGTTAAATTAATTGATAAATTCAGTTTATTCTAATCAAGCGCACCTTTAGGTGCGCTTTTTTTATCAACAACATTAATGAACCTGGTATCATAACAGCAAGATCATTAATTGAAGCAATATCACATTTTGAAATAACAAGTGTGAGCTTCATTCAACAAAAACTTTATTCTATTTAATCAGTCACGCACAGGGCAAACCACTCGAAAGAGTGAGACGCAAAGCTTCCGGCCTAAACCACTCGTTGGTATGGTAGCGGGGTTACCGATGGCAAAATGCAGTGGTTACTAATAATTTAGTAATTTACGGCTTATTGACAATTTAGTTGCAACATTTTGCTAATCTCTCGGACCTGCTTATTTGGTGGCGTAGTTCAAATACACCGAGATAAATAACATGGATAAACCGATACTAAAGGACTCAATGAAGTTATTTGAGTCCCTAGGAAAAATAAAATCACGTTCAATGTTTGGTGGCTTCGGTCTTTTTGCCGATGACACGATGTTTGCTCTGGTTGTAAATGACCAGTTGCATATACGAGCGGACAAATGCACAACAAAGCAATTTGAACAACAAGGGTTTCAACCTTACGTTTACAAAAAACGTGGCTTCCCTGTTGTTACTAAATATTTCGCTTTGCCTGAAGGCCTGTGGCAGGATCAAGAAAAAATCTTGCAGCTTGCGACTACGTCTTTGGGTTTTGCTAAAGATGAAAAAGCTGAACAGTCTTCTGCTAAACCAACTCGATTAAAAGACCTTCCTAACCTTCGACTTGCTACCGAGCGCATGTTGAAAAAGGCTGGGATAGATTCCGTAGAACGTTTATATGAATCTGGCTCTGTAAACGCGTTTAACGCCATCAAGGAATCTCACGCGTCCTCTGTCAGTATCGAGTTACTTTGGGCGCTAGAAGGTGCGATTAATGGTACACATTGGTCTGTTATACCGCAGCAGCGTCGCGAAGAGCTTATCAGTCGCGTAAATTAACATTGTCAGTTAAAACTACACATAACTAAGCCGCATTTATGCGGCTTTTTTTTATATCTGTTGAAAGTTAATCTAAGCTTTACCTGTCTATCTATACTATCGGTATGCATTGAAAATTTAGAGGAAGTATCAATGAGTAAGAAAATGATATTGGGTATTGTGTTGGTCATAACGATTGTCTTACTAGGCGTCAACTTTGGCCAATACCTCACACTTGAGAATGCCAAGGCTCAGCAAGCCGTTTTGAATGAATACATTGACAGTAATTTTATCGCCGCGGCTGCTATTTATTTCGCAGCTTACGTCATGATTACCGCTTTCTCGATTCCAGGAGCTGCTGTTGTGACCCTATTGGGTGCTGCGCTCTTTGGTTTTTGGAATAGTTTGTTATTGGTGTCATTCGCCAGTGCAATCGGTGCAACTATCGCCTTTTTGAGTAGCCGCTATTTGTTACGTGACTGGATTCAAACCAAATTCGGCGACAAATTGGCGACCATGAATAAAGGTGTCGAAAAAGACGGGGCATTTTACTTATTTTCTCTACGCCTGATCCCTGTATTCCCATTTTTCCTTATCAACCTGTTGATGGGTCTAACGCCGATGTCGGTAAGTCGTTACTACATTACGAGTCAAATTGGGATGTTGCCAGGTACAGCTGTTTTCTTAAATGCTGGTACTCAACTCGCAGAAATAGATTCACTTTCGGGTATCGTGTCTCCTTCAGTGCTGTTGTCATTTGCATTACTAGGTATATTCCCAATTATTGCTAAATGGTTGATGGGTAAGTTTCGCTCAACACCTGTAGCTGAATAATGGATATAGATTAGATAACACACATAGCCAAATAAGGTTCTATTTCAATGAAAATCTTTAGCGCATCGAACCCTACTGAAGCTCACATCATATGTGGATTGCTAGAAAGTGAGAATATTGCGTGTGAGGTCCGTGGTGAGGGTTTGTTTGGTTTGAAAGGAGAAATCCCTTTTACAGAAGATACTGACCCGTATGTTTGGCTGTATGAACCAGAACAAGCCAATAAGGCACGTGTTATTGTCAATGAATACCAAAAACAGCAAGATTCTATAATCTATGAAGAGTGGCGTTGCAGACAGTGTCATGAAGTCAATGAAGCCCAATTTGGCTCTTGTTGGCAGTGCGGTGCTGCTTCTCCTGAATAGCAGGTTTTGAAAGGTAAAGTGGCTCCAACGGCCTTATATAACAACTCGGTCAGATACCTCCTCCAAACAAAAACGGGAAGCTAAAATTAGCTTCCCGTTTTTGTTTCAATTCTATTCGAGCGTCTGTTCTGATAAAGAATCGAGATAATCACTGAATTTGCTTTTGAATAAACGCAATCGAACGCTGATTAAACTCTTCAGGATTTTCCACATTACATACGTGTCCACAATTCGGAATTTCTACTAGCTCGCTCGACTCATGTGCTTCCACCATTTCTTTTACAGGCTTAATAAACATGTAATCACGTTCGCCCATCAAATAAAGAGTCGGTATTGGTAATTCCCTATCTTTAAAATACTTCATCAAAGGGTTTACATCTGCCGTTAAGATAAACCAGCGCTTAAACTCTTTTTGGCACAGTTTTTTAGCTTCACGGATAAAAAGGTGACGAGACTCTTTTTGGCTTTTCTGCGGCATTACTACATACGCAAAAAGACTGTATAACCACATGTAAGGAATAATGTGTTTACTTAAGTTACCTAATTTGATTAAAACTTGAGAGCGAGTGTTTAGCTTAGTAACAGCGCCGCCTAATACCATTGAACGCACACGCCCTGCTGCTAACTCAGCGACGTTACGTACTATGATAGTACCTAAAGACATGCCAACAAAATGGGCAGAACGAATTTTTAGGTGATCTAAAACTTTGAGAATATCGAGCGTTACCGATTTGAAGGTGTAACGATTCGAAATCAGCCCTTTAAGTATATTGTCTGATTTACCGTGCCCTCTCAGATCGATGAGAAGTAAGTTGAAATGCTGTTTATACGCTTTGATCTGTTTGAACCAGATAGAGGAACTTCCTCCTGCGCCATGCACAAACACAACCCACTCGTCGCTCGTAGGGTGAGTAAATGTTTTATGGAATAATAAACTCTCAGACATACCTATCGCTTTAATTATTAAAATGGAGCTGTGCCTCATCACAAGGCGATGACTAAGGATATCACGCAATTAAGAACTTTAAGTGATAATAGTGTCAAACCTACCATTAGTCATGTGAATACCTACTCCCTCTTTTCTACCTGACTGACATGAGTTTGCAAGCTCTGTCTTCTCAAACGTGATGTAGACAGACCAACAAATAAAAAGGCACTCTGTGAAAAGAGCGCCTTCCGTTGTTTAGTGCTAATGGTGTACATCAGCTACATCAAGAGATTAAATTAACGTTAAAATGCAGTATGGTACATTGCTAGATACTCTTTAGCAGCGTCTTCCCAACTAAAATCTTGCTGCATAGCATAAAGCTGAACCCGTTTAATTTCAGACGGCGTTTGCGCATAAAGTAACAACGATCGATGTAACACTGCCAATAGTGCTTGTGGGGTTGGCTCTTCAAAAGCAAACCCAGTCGCGACCTCAGAATCCTCATCGTAATCATTCACGCTGTCTTTTAAACCTCCCACAGAACGAACAATCGGCAAAGTACCGTAAGCCATGCTGTAGATTTGGTTTAAACCACACGGTTCAAATTCCGAAGGCATCAAAAAGAAATCAGAACCCGCTTCAACCAAGTGTGCCAATTCGTTATTGTACGCTTCGACAAAAGAGAACTTGTCTGAATGAAGTGCTGATAACTCTTTAAGTTGACTCGCCAAAACCGGATCACCAGTACCGACAATCACAATCTGAAGGTCGTTTTTCAAGAACTGTTCGATGATCGGCAGTAAGTAATGGACACCTTTTTGATTCGTCAAACGGCAAACCATGCCATAAACAGCGCAATCATTCAGGGGCAGGCCAACATCTTGTTGCAGTTTTTGCTTACAAGCTGATTTGCCACGAACCATGCTGTGTTTCGTCGCTTTATACTTACGAGGCAGGAACACATCTGTTTCCGGATTCCAAGCACCGTAATCACAGCCGTTAAGAATACCAAACAAGTCTGCCGAACGATGTTGAAACTCAGCCGACATACCGTGGCTTCCTAATTCCGTTTTCAGCTCTTCTGCATAAGTTGGGCTTACCGCGTTGACTTTATCTGCACACAACACGCCTGCTTTTAGCATAGTAACGTGAGTATCACTCACCGCTGCTTCTGGTACATTGTAGCTGTGCATTTCAGGTAGACACTGCAGCTCATCATATGAGAACACCCCTTTGAAAACCGCATTGTGAATTGAAATGACACTGCGTGTATTTTCAAAGAAATCGTGTTGTTGGTAACGAGACTTGAGCAAGAAAGGAACAAAACCAGTATGCCAATCATTCGCATGAACGATATCAGGCTGGAAACCAAGCTTTGGTAACATATCTAAACAAGCGGCACTAAAGAAGGAGAAACGTTCTCCATTATCAGCATAAGCTTGATTGTTCTCGGCATACATTTCAGGGCGGTCGAAATATTTAGCACATTCAATACCAAACACTTGAACGCCTTCAACGCTCAACTTCTTAACCTGATAAGCGGTATGAGGCCAATGATCGAGTTCAGTGGCTAAAATAACTTCTGCGGAGTCAATATTAGGTATATTTCGATAAGCGGGGATGGTCACTCGAACATCCTGTTCGAGTGTTTGTAACGCTTTAGGCAGTGCCTTGGCTACATCAGCCAAGCCACCACTTTTAATCAAGCCTTCAACTTCAGACGCTACAAAAAGTACCGAGAGAGTCTTAGTAACCAACTCGTGCTCCTTTAGAAATCACTACTACACCATCGTCAGAGACGTGGTAATGCTTTTTATCTTCTTTCAAGTTTACACCAATCTGTGTACCCGGTGCGATGTCTGCATCTTTATCGATGATAACGCGACGCAGGATACAACCCTCACCCACTTTTACATCACCGAGTAAGATACTCTCGCTAATATCACATGCTGATGCGATATTGCTGCGGAAGCCCAATACACTCTTTTCAATACGCGAACCACGTACATAACTACCGCTACACACAAGGCTATCAATGATCTGAATTCGACCATTTGCCGAATCAGTAAACGTAGCTGGTGGTAGTGGCGGGTAATAAGTGTGTAAAGGCCATTTGCGGTTGTATAGCGAGAATGGCGCATCTTTCTTAAGAAGATCCATGTGCGCTTGCCAGTACGCGTCAATCGTACCTACATCGCGCCAGTAAACTTCTTCTTTCTCACCGGTAATACGGTTGGTGCTGAAATCATAAACAAACACGTCACCACGTGGGAACATGTTGGGAATAATGTCTTTGCCGAAGTCGTGTGTCGACCCTTCTCTATCAGCATCTTCCGTTAGTTCAGCAAAAAGCTCTTTCGCTTCGAACACGTAGTTGCCCATTGAAACAAGCGCTGATTCAGGATCTCCCGGGATCGACTTGGGATTTGCAGGTTTCTCTTCAAAACCAATCATACGACCTTCAGCATCAACTTCAATAACACCAAACTCAGAAGCTTCGGAAAGTGGCATACGTAACGCTGAAACCGTTAAAGCCGCGTTCTTTTCTTTGTGGAAATCAAGCATCTGTTTGATATCCATTTTGTAGATATGATCAGAACCGAAAATACAGACTTGATCAGGTTCTTCCAATTCCATAAAACCCATGTTTTGGTAGATTGCATCTGCTGTGCCTTCATACCAACGCTTTCCTTTGCGCATTTGTGCCGGAATAGGGTCAATAAATCGGTCTGTTATACCACTGATATTCCAACCTTTTTTCATATGATGGAACAGTGATTGTGACTTAAATTGTGTTAAAACATAGATCTTCATCAGATCAGCATTAACAAAGTTGTTCAAAGCGAAATCAATTAAGCGGTAGCTACCACCGAAAGGAACCGAGGGTTTGCTGCGAGACTCAGTTAAAGGTCTCAAGCGAGAACCTTCACCACCAGCAAGAATCATTCCCAATACACCAGCCATTTTATTCTCCATATATTTATAGCTTGTCGATGTCAGTGCTCGTAGAGGTATCTTCCTCAGGGGGATGAGCACTAACATTCATTTCGGAACTTAACGAATATCCATTCACATACAGTGACAGTATCCTAAGCCAAACGTTGTTATGTGTGCACTATTCTTTGCACTTGGTTTGATATACGTTATCGACTTTTGTGCCGATTTCAATTTTTAATACGCCATTCTGCGTCATGGCAACCGATTGCTTTCTTAAGACTTAAAGCAGCTCACATAACACCATCCGAACGAAACATTACATTAACACCCGTCACACATCAGGTATACAACTAAACACTGTTCTTTCAGTTACAATATTTTAGTTAAGTTACAGTCTCGTTAAGCTTCCATAATAAGATGTAATTAATTGCTCTCATTTATTTTCCATCGTGAATTTAATAAATTATTTCAATTGAAATAGAAAATCAATTAGTTGCATACTTAGTCATGTTTTGGACAAAAAAAAGCAGCCCAATGGCTGCTTCTCAATCAATGTGTTCTGTTACTTCTCTTTCGGCTTTTTACGCTTATCTGTAACTTCCCACTTTCCGTCGATATACAAAGCAGTCCAACCAGAAGGTTTTCCGTCTACTTCGGTACGAACGTAGTTCTCTTTTGTCTTACGACTAAAACGAATCACTGTCGGCTTACCATCAGGGTCAGCAACCGGCGCTGACGTTAGGTACTGGAACTTAGGTGAGATACGATCTTTAAAACGAACCAACTCTTCCACCAATGGTGCACGCGTTTCACGTGATTTAGGGAAGTTGCTCGCAGCCATAAATAGGCCAGAGGCACCATCACGAAGAACAAAGTACGCGTCTGAATTTTCACACGGAAGTTCAGGGAAATGTACAGGGTCTTCTTTCGGTGGCGCTACTTCGCCATTTTTCAGGATCTTACGAGTGTTCTTACAGTCTTCACTCGTACAGTCCATGTATTTACCAAAACGACCGTTCTTTAGAACCATGTCAGAACCACATTTGTCACACTCAACAAGTGGACCATCGTAGCCTTTCACTTTAAATTCGCCGTGCTCAACCACATAACCTTCACAGTTCGGGTTATTACCACATACGTGCATCTTACGCTTATCATCGATTAGATAAGCATCCATTGCCGTTTCACAAATAGGACAGCGCTTTTTAGCTCGAAGAGCTGCGGTTTCAACGTCTTCTTCAAGCACGTTGATAATGCCTTCTTCATCACCAAGGTTGATTGTTGTCTTACAACGCTCTTTTGGTGGGAGTGCGTAACCAGAACAACCTAGGAATACGCCTGTCGAGGCAGTTCGAATACCCATTTTACGGCCACAAGTCGGACACTCAATATCGGTTTCCACGATATGGTTTGGCTTCATGCCACCCGCGTCTTCGTCTAAATCTGCTTTTTCCAAATCGCCAGTAAAGTCTTCAAAGAAGTTATCTAACACGCCTTTCCAGCTTGCTTCACCTTCAGCGATTTGATCCAACTTCTGCTCCATACGAGCAGTGAAGTCATAGTTCATTAGGTCATTGAAGCTGCCATCTAGTCGGTCAGTAACAATTTCGCCCATCTTCTCAGCGTAGAAACGACGCTGTTCAACTTTTACATAACCACGGTCTTGAATCGTCGAGATGATTGATGCGTATGTTGAAGGACGACCAATACCACGCTTCTCAAGCTCTTTAACTAGTGCCGCTTCAGTGAAACGAGCTGGTGGCTTAGTGAAGTGCTGTTTCGGGTCTAACGCAATGAGATCAAGCTTATCGCCAATCTGAACTGCAGGAAGAATTGTATCTTCGTTCTTACCCATTGGACGCTGAACACGAGTCCAACCATCAAATTTAAGAATACGACCTTTCGCTTTTAACGTGTACTCGTCAGCTTTAACACTTACCGTCGTTGAATCGTATTGAGCGGGTGTCATTTGACACGCAACGAATTGATTCCAAATCAATGAATACAGCTTGTGTGCGTCTGCATCTACGCCGTTTAGGTCTTCCGACTTAACATCTACACTTGAAGGACGAATCGCTTCGTGGGCCTCTTGAGCGCCCTCTTTGCTACCGTATACCAGTGCTTTAGGCGGAAGATATTGCGCGCCGTACTCAGAACCAATGTATTCACGAGCGGCTTCTACAGCTTCTGAACTCAAGTTCGTTGAGTCAGTACGCATATAAGTGATGTAACCCGCTTCATACAGGCGTTGAGCCAGCATCATGGTTTTCTTCACGCCATAACCAAGACGCGTGCTCGCCGCTTGTTGCAGCGTAGACGTGATGTAAGGTGCAGACGGCTTACTCTTAGTTGGGCGGTCTTCACGTTTACAGACTTCGTATTGCGCTTTTTCTAAAACGCTAACTGCAGCTTGTGTTTGCGCTTCATTATCAGGTTTAAACGCAACGCCGTCTTTCTGAGCGACTTGCAGTCTGAAATCTGTTTTCTCTGCTGTTTTGGTATCAGCATGCACATCCCAAAACTCTTCAGGGATAAAAGCGTTGATCTCGCGCTCGCGCTCAACCAGTAGTTTTACAGCGACTGATTGAACACGGCCAGCGGATAGGCCTCGTGCTACTTTTTTCCAAAGCAAAGGTGACACCATAAAGCCAACAACACGGTCCATAAAACGTCGTGCTTGTTGTGCGTTTACGCCGTCAATGTTTAGCTCACCCGGAGTTTCGAAGGCTTGTTGAATAGCATTCTTAGTGATTTCGTTAAAAACCACTCGCTTGTATCGCGTTTCATCGCCGCCGATGATCTCACGAAGGTGCCATGCGATAGCTTCTCCTTCGCGGTCCAAATCGGTTGCGAGATAAACATGGTCTGCGTTTTCAGCCAGTTTTTGCAATTCAGCAACAACTTTTTCTTTACCCGGTAGAATTTGATAATTCGCTTCCCACTCTTTATATGGGTTGATACCCATCTTTTTGATAAGAGCTTTGCGATCTTTTTCTTTCTTGATACGAGCTTTATCTTCTGGGCTCATACCCTTGGTTGAAACTGCAGCAGCCTTTTGACCAGTACTTTGACCCGCCGTTGGTAAATCACGTACGTGACCTACACTCGACTTAACGACAAAGTCTTTGCCAAGATATTTATTGATAGTTTTAGCCTTGGCTGGCGACTCCACTATAACGAGCGATTTACCCATATTGACTCTAACGTCCTTAATCACGATGCTTCAGCACCAACAATTTAGCTTGTGGGCTTTTACGCATGATATTCTAAATTCATTGCTTCTTTTTTTACTATTGTGCGAGATTACTAGAAGATCAACCGCTTTTTTCAAAATTGGATCTGATTGCTCGACAATTCAGCGGCTCAGAAGAGAAAAGGGTCACAATATAAAGAAGCTATAAAGTACTCATTAAAAATACTTGCAAGAGCCTATTCATCAGGCATTACGTATAAACGCGGTCATACTAAGCTTGTCCACGAATCTAACGCGAGCCCCATTCAATTATTTTTGTCATAAATCACAAAATAAACGGTAGATATTCGAAAAGACACTCTTAATCGGTTGTGAAATCATTGAATTTCTAGTGTGACACCATAAACTCAACGTTATATTCAGTTATCAGAGATCGACTCATGACAAAGAAAGTAATAGCAGAATTTGATTTACTGCTTATCGCAAACCAAATTATCCAATCACATGATGACTACATTGAAGGCATGCGCGCAAACAGCGTAGTAGAAAAAGATGATGTACTCGTCTTCAAAGGTGAATACTTCTTAGACAGCAATGGATTACCAACAGAGAACACAACCGCTGTATTTAACATGTTTAAATACTTAGCGCACCATCTTTCAAAAGAATTTACGCTTGAGCTATAACGAAAAAGCTTGCCATTTAGGCAAGCTTTTTACTTTCTGAACTCTATTGACTCAGCATTTTCAGCTTGTCAAAGTAATCAGGGAAAGTCTTTGATGTACAACCTGGGTCATTGATAGTTACCGGGGTATCACTCAAAGCAACCAGCGAGAAGCACATCGCCATGCGATGGTCATCATAAGTATCAATCGCCGCGTGTGTTAGTTCAGCAACAGGGTTAACAATGATATAGTCTTCACCCTCTTCAACCTCAGCGCCAACTTTGCGCAGTTCTGTTGCCATAGCAGCAAGGCGATCAGTCTCTTTTACACGCCAGTTGTAGACATTACGGATAGCGGTTGTTCCTTTAGCAAACAACGCGGTTGTCGCGATAGTCATTGCTGCGTCAGGGATATGATTGTAATCCATATCAATGCCTTTAAGTTCACCACAGCGCGAGATAACATAGTCATCACCCCATTCGATCTCGGCACCCATTTTTTCAAGCGCATCAGCGAATTGGATATCACCTTGGATACTGTTTTTACCAATACCCGTCACTTTAATCTCGCCGCCTCTAATTGCAGCAGCAGCAAGGAAGTAAGATGCAGATGATGCGTCGCCCTCGACCAAAAAGTCACCTGGCGCTGAGTACGATTGCCCTGTAGGAATCACGAACTCTTGGTAATCGTTATTAATCACATCCACACCAAATTGTTTCATAATGTGTAGCGTAATGTCGATGTAAGGTTTAGATACTAAATCGCCATCAATTTTAATTGTCACTTCGCCTTCAGCCAAAGGTGCAGCCATCAAAAATGCCGTCAAAAATTGACTAGAAATAGAACCATCGATTGAAACTGTACCACTCTTAAGGCCAGTCCCTGTGATCTTCAACGGTGGATAGTTTTCGTTTTCTAAGTATTCAACGTCTGCGCCAGCTTCTCGCAACGCTGTCACTAAGTGCCCAATTGGGCGCTCCTTCATGCGGGGTTCGCCAGTCAATACATACTCACCGCGGCCTAAACAAAGTGCAGCAGCAAGCGGACGCATAGCCGTACCGGCGTTACCTAAGAAAAGTTCTAGGGCTTTATCGCTTGAAAACGCACCACCAACACCAGTTACTTCACAAACTGTCTTATCTGCGGACAACTGATAATTAACGCCTAACTGAGTCAGTGCGTTCAGCATATGACGAATGTCGTCACTGTCGAGTAAATTTGTTAAACGAGTGGTTCCAGTTGAAAGTGCTGCCAAAAGAAGGGCACGGTTAGAAACACTTTTTGAGCCAGGTAAGTTAACTTCCCCACTCACTTTTTGAATTGGTTGTAACGTAAGGCTTTCCATTAAATCTTATAGTCCTTGTACCACCCGAAGTCACTGGAGCGTATTTATTTTCGGGTGATGAATAATTCTTCGTACTTGCAGACTAACGAACTTTTCCAACGAACTCCAGAGCTAATACCCATGAAAAAGGTGATTAATTAGCCAAGTAAGTGTATTTATATACTAGTACGCGAGATCAACTCGAACACCATCAGAAAAATACAGAATTCGTACATCATCACCTCGGTTAAACAACATGGAGTTGTCTACGTCTTGGATGATGTTCACTAACTTGTTGTCTTTCGTTTTGACTAGCAGTTCAACTAACTTATATTCCACTCGATACTGCGTATTTCCTCGATTACGTGCGATTCCAGCACCCGCTACGGCTCCAACAGCGGTAGCCACTTCTTTACCGGTCCCTCCGCCAAATTGATTACCAATTAAACCACCGATTGCCGCACCTAATAAAGTTTCCCAACCATTCGCTTTTGACTCCACAATTTCTTGTTGCGTTATGTATCTAACCGTATCAATCTCACCATAAACGACCTCATTAACAGGTCGTGCTTGGTTGCGGTTGTAAGCGGCATTTGCCAACATAGGCAAAACAAGTAAAATCCAAAGCAACTTCTTCATGGTAAAACTCCTAAAGACCTCTTGGTCAGTGATTAATCTGTAACGCGGTACTTATGACTATATACCTAACCGAACTTGATACTACTAGTATAGAGTTTCCTTCGCCCTTCGACGCGCTTGATGAGCCAAACGGCCTACTCGCCTTTGGTGGTGATTTGCAACCAATGCGAATTTTAAACGCTTACAGCCAAGGTATATTTCCATGGTATGGCCCAGGTGAACCTATACTTTGGTGGAGCCCGGCACCGAGAGCGGTATTTAATCCTAAGACATTCGAACCATCAAAAAGTCTTAAAAAATTTCAAAGAAAACACAACTATCGCATCAGTATCAACAAAGCAACCAACAAAGTGATTGGATACTGCTCATCGTTGAGGCCCGAAGAAGAAACTTGGCTAAACAGCGACATGCGGTCAGCATACTGTGAACTCGCTTCGCTAGGTTTCTGCCACTCAGTAGAGGTTTGGCAAAATGATGAATTGATTGGCGGGCTTTACGGCCTACAAAGAGGCCAAGTCTTTTGTGGTGAATCCATGTTTAGCTTAAAAACCAACGCCTCTAAAATCGCCCTGTGGTACTTCTGCGAACACTTTACCCGATTCGGAGGTAAGCTTATCGATTGCCAAGTCATGAACCCTCACCTGGAATCTCTGGGCGCTATTGAAGTCGACAGAGAGGCTTTTCTGAGTTCTCTACAATCGTTAAAAACAAACCAGGTTGACGATGCTTGCTTTAAAACACAATGGCTAGAGGAAACGCCTTAATGAATCCAGATTTACAACAAATCAGAATTGGATTAACAGATAATCACGCTTGCAGCTATTTACCACACCTTGAAGAAAGAGTGGCCGTCACTCTTGACGAACACATGCATACTTCCGACAATTATGAAGTTCTGTTAGCAAACGGGTTTCGTCGCAGTGGAGCTACCATTTATAAGCCGCATTGCGACAGTTGCTCTGCGTGCCAAGCGATTCGCCTTTCGATCCCCGAGGTTAAGTTTTCCAAAAGCCAGCGTCGAATCATCAACAAGGCTAAAACCTTTCGCTGGGAATTAAAAGATGCGATGGACGACAACTGGTTTGATTTATATAGCCGTTACATCACTGCTCGTCATCGTTCGGGAACCATGTACCCACCCAAAAAAGATGAATTCCTACAATTCTCAAAAAATGAATGGCTTGCTACAAAGTTCATGCACATCTATGATGACAGCCAATTGGTCGGCATCGCCGTCACTGATGTTATGTCAAACTGCACCAGCGCATTTTATACCTTCTTCGATCCTGATATCGACATCTCTATGGGAACACTTGGTGTTCTGTTTCAGATTCAGCATGCCCAGAAAGAACAAAAACAGTGGTTATATTTGGGTTATCAGATCGATGAATGCCCTGCGATGAACTATAAAGTACGATTTCAACGTCATCAAAGGCTAGTAAATCAGCGATGGCAAGGGTAGAATACGCGACAACTTTACATATTTTGATTTTAACGGCACAATCAAGCCGTTGAAAACCGCCAAATTTCGAAAGAGGATTAGATGGCTAAAGAAGACGTAATCGAGATGCAAGGCACTGTCCTTGATACTCTACCAAACACAATGTTCCGTGTTGAGCTTGAAAACGGTCACGTAGTGACAGCACACATCTCTGGTAAAATGCGTAAAAACTACATCCGTATTCTTACTGGTGATAAAGTAACTGTTGAGATGACTCCATACGACCTTTCTAAAGGCCGCATCGTCTTCCGTGCTCGTTAATTTTTAATTATCGAATACGATAAGAAGCGGAGCTTAATGCTCCGTTTTTTATCACCTAGACATTCTTATTATTCAGCAACGTCAATCTCGCATCTCGCATCTCGCATCTCGCATCTCGCAAGCATAAAAAAACGCACAACCGAAGTCATGCGCTATATATTTAAGTCCTTGAGTTATCCGTCACTTCGTTAGTGCATAACCTCTTCTTTCGCACCCACATAAACAAAGTCTAGGTCATCTTTCTTCAAAGATACCTTCACAGTACCGCCATCAACTAAACTACCAAACAATAATTCGTTTGCTAGTGGCTTCTTAAGTTTGTCTTGAATAACGCGCCCCATAGGACGAGCCCCCATGGTCTTGTCATAGCCTTTGTCAGCTAACCAATGGCGAGCGTCCTCAGAAACCTCTAACGATACGCCACGAGCGTCTAGTTGAACCTGAAGCTCAACAATGAACTTATCGACAACTTGGCTAATCACACTTGGATCTAGACTGTTGAACCAAATAATATTATCAAGACGGTTACGGAACTCAGGTGTAAACACCTTCTTAATTTCGCCCATCGCATCAGGTGCGTGATCTTGTTGGATCAGGCCTATCGATTTCTTCTCAGTTTCAGCAACACCAGCGTTGGTCGTCATCACTAAGATCACGTTACGGAAATCGGCCTTACGACCGTTGTTGTCGGTTAACGTACCGTTATCCATCACTTGCAATAACAAGTTAAAGATATCTGGGTGAGCTTTTTCGATCTCATCCAGTAACACAACAGAGTGTGGATTCTTAATTACTGCATCAGTGAGTAAACCACCTTGGTCGTATCCTACATAACCTGGAGGAGCACCGATCAAACGGCTGACTGAGTGACGTTCACCGTATTCAGACATATCAAAACGTAGCAGCTCAATACCCATTAGTTTAGAAAGCTGAACCGTGACCTCGGTTTTACCCACACCAGTAGGACCAGCAAACAAGAATGAACCAACCGGCTTATTGTCTGCACCAAGCCCAGCACGAGTTAGCTTAATCGCTTCACTCAATACATCGATAGCTGGATCTTGTCCAAATACCAACATTTTCATGCGGTCGTCCAGTTTCTGCAACGTATCTTTGTCTGAAGATGAAACTGATTTTTCAGGGATACGTGCCATTTTCGCTACCATCGACTCAATATCAGCAACGCTTACCGTCTTCTTACGACGACTGGCTGGAGCTAAACGACTACGAGCGCCCGCTTCATCAATCACGTCAATCGCCTTATCTGGAAGGTGACGTTCGTTAATGTACTTGGCCGACAATTCCACAGCAGCACGCAACGCTTTATTGGTATAACGTACTTCGTGGTGAGCTTCATATTTTGGCTTCAAGCCAATCAGAATCTTAGTTGTGTCATCTAGTGATGGTTCAACAATATCAATTTTCTGGAAACGACGAGATAGAGCACGCTCCTTCTCAAAAATACTGCTGTACTCTTGGTATGTCGTCGAGCCGATGCAACGTAACTTACCGCTACTTAATAGTGGCTTGATTAGGTTTGCAGCATCAACCTGACCGCCCGATGCTGCACCCGCACCAATAATAGTATGGATCTCATCGATGAACAGAATCGCGTCTTCTTCTTTCTCTAGTTGCTTAAGAATCGCTTTGAAACGTTTCTCAAAGTCACCTCGATATTTAGTACCCGCTAGCAGCGAACCTATATCTAAAGAATAGATCACACTACTCTGGATTATTTCAGGTACTTGTCCTTCAACAATACGCCATGCAAGGCCTTCAGCAATTGCGGTCTTACCCACACCAGCCTCTCCCACTAACAGGGGGTTATTTTTACGACGACGGCACAGAACTTGAACAGTACGTTCTAGCTCTTTATCTCGCCCGATAAGCGGATCAATGTTGCCCTGTTTCGCAACTTCATTCAGATTAGTCGCAAAATTTTCTAGGCGATCTTCAGAGTTGGCTTCTTCAGCACTCTCTGCACCACCAAATGAATCCGAAGGTGATGAACTATCGCCTTCGTTACTGGCCTTGGTAATACCATGAGAAATGAAGTTAACGATATCTAAACGGCTAATGTCGTTCTTCTTAAGTAGATATGCCGCGTGAGATTCTTGCTCGCTGAAAATAGCCACAAGTACATTTGCACCTGTCACTTCACTGCGACCTGAAGATTGAACATGGAAAACAGCGCGCTGAAGCACTCGTTGGAAGCTCAGCGTAGGCTGTGTTTCACGAGTTTCGTCGCTTTCTGGGATAAGTGGGGTTGTTTGATCGATAAAAATATCGAGCTCATTGCGAAGAGCATCGAGATCAGCCTGACAAGCTTGGAGCGCTTCCTTGGCCGCATCATTTTCTAATAATGCTAGTAGGAGGTGTTCGACAGTCATGAATTCATGTCGCTTGTCTCGCGCGCGAGCAAATGCGCCATTTAAACTCGTCTCTAATTCTTTATTTAGCATAAGTACCTCCTAAGGGAACAACAGTGTTGTTCGAGCAATTTATACTTGCTCCATTGTACATAGTAGCGGATGCTCATTTTCCTTTGAGTACATCGTTACCTGCGCTACCTTTGTTTCGGCTATTTCAGCACTGTATGTGCCGCATATAGCTTTACCTTCATAATGAACCTTGAGCATCACTTCCGTTGCTTTTTCGATATCTAGTGAGAAAAACCGCTCTAGGATCTCGATTACAAAGTCCATGGGCGTGTAGTCATCGTTATTCAATATAACGTTATACATTGCCGGTGGCTTTACTTTAGTTTTTTCTTTCTCCAGTAGATCTGAGCCTGGAGATGCCCATTCAAAGTTTCTGCTCATATTAGCTTTGCTAAGGGTTATTTTTCGGAAGTCGTGAATGTTGAGTTAACTCAAATTTATCACATTCACGCATTACGGTGTACTAAGAAACTGCACCAAGAAACAGTACCAAAAAATATTCCTCTATACTGAGCCTAATCCACCATTTCCATCGCTGCAAATAAAAGATCTCGATTAACAGGATTAACATATGTGATTGATTAAAAAGACACCATAACTATTGATATTAACGATAAGATCGCCGTTAAGTTACTATTTGGTTAATAGTTTGCAGTTAATCTCGAATGTGATTTGTTATTAAAATTGATCAATTTTATACCAATTTCCTATTGACTGTGCCCAATCATTAGCTACATTGGTGCTAAAAGGTATTTCCAATACAACTTGGTAACACCATTTAAAATTTAACAATAAGGAATAATTACGCAAGGTAGCGTTAATTTCCGTAAGCAATGTATGAGACTCAAGCTATCAACTGAAATTCTTTAGTTGGTAGGAATGATATCAATCTGACTTACAACAATTGATATAACAACGTTAGTAACAAAATGCATGAGGGATGTATAGCATGGCTACAGGTACAGTGAAATGGTTTAACAATGCCAAAGGGTTTGGTTTTATTTGTCCAGAAGGTGAAGACGGCGACATTTTCGCGCACTACTCCACAATACAGATGGAAGGTTATCGAACCTTGAAGGCAGGTCAACAGGTCGACTATGAAGTAGAAAGTGGACCTAAAGGCTCGCACGCTAGCTCTGTTGTTCCTGTAGAAGGCAGTGTCGCTAAATAGGCGATTGCCGATATCATATTTACCTCCACTCGTCCTGTTTAGGGCCGCTCGGTAAACAAGAACATTAAAACCGCTCATTTACTGACTGTTATTCAGTTTTAAATGAGCGGTTTTTCGATCTTCGCTCCATAAACTCAATGTTATTTCCGCAAAAAAAAGACGCTCTAACGTTATCGTTAAAGCGTCTTCAATCTTTGTTTTAACAAGGCTATAAATGTATCGCTTAGCTAAGTCAAATAACTAGCTAGCCACAACAGTGTTTACCACTCAGTGCTATAGTTATGCATCAATCAGGGCATTTAACGTAGCACTTGGGCGCATTAGCTTGGATACGAGTGCGTCATCAAGCAGGTAATAGCCGCCTAAATCGCCTGCGACACCTTGTGCATTATTCAACTCAGCAACGATAGCCTCTTCGCTTTCAGCTAATTGGCTTGCAACAGTAGCAAACTCTGCCGCTAAATCTGCATCAACCGTTTGTTCTGCAAGTGCTTTCGCCCAATATGCAGCTAGGTAGTAGTGGCTACCACGGTTATCAAGCTCACCCACTTTTCGTGAAGGAGACTTGTTATTATCAAGGAATTCGCCCGTCGCTTTATCAAGAGCATCCGCCAGTACTTGTGCTTTAGCGTTACCTGTAACAACGCTTAGGTGCTCTAGAGATGCAGCCAATGCCAAGAATTCGCCTAGAGAATCCCAACGCAGGTGGTTTTCTTTCTCTACTTGTTGAACGTGCTTAGGAGCTGAACCACCAGCGCCAGTTTCAAATAAGCCACCACCGTTCATTAATGGAACAATCGATAGCATTTTAGCTGACGTACCAAGTTCTAGAATTGGGAACAAATCAGTGAGGTAGTCACGTAATACGTTACCTGTAACAGAGATTGTGTCTAGGCCTTCTTTAATACGAACTAGTGAGTATTGAGTTGCCTCTAGCGGTGCCAAAATCTTAATTTCTAAGCCTTCTGTATCGTACTCAGGAAGGTAAGCTTCTACTTTCTTGATAAGCTGCGCATCGTGAGCTCTAGACGCATCTAGCCAGAATACAGCGGGAACACCTGAAGCACGTGCGCGAGTAACAGCTAGCTTAACCCAATCTTGGATCGGAGCATCTTTTACTTGGCACATACGGAAGATATCGCCTTCCTCTACGTCTTGCTCAAGAAGAACAGAACCAGAAGCGTCAACCACTTGAACCTGACCAGCAGCTTCTAGAATAAAAGTCTTATCGTGAGAACCGTATTCTTCCGCTTTTTGAGCCATTAGGCCAACGTTTGGCACGCTACCCATTGTCGTCGGATCAAAAGCACCATTTTCTTTACAGAAATCAATAACCGCTTGGTAAATACTCGCGTAGCTACGATCTGGGATCATTGCTTTGGTGTCTTTTTGCTTACCTTCTGGATCCCACATCTGACCTGAAGAACGCAGCATTGCAGGCATAGATGCATCAACAATGATGTCACTTGGTACGTGTAGGTTAGTGATACCACGATCCGAATCAACCATTGCTAGTGGAGGCTGAGTCTCGTAGACCGCTTGTAGATCAGCTTCAATTGCTTCTTTCTGCTCTTGAGGAAGGGCTGCAATCTTCGCGTATACATCACCGATGCCATTATTTACATCAACACCGAGTTCATCGAACAATTGGCCGTGTTTAGCGAACACGTCTTTGTAGTAAACCTTAACCGCGTGGCCAAAAATCACTGGGTCAGAAACTTTCATCATCGTTGCTTTCATGTGAAGAGAAAGTAGAACACCTTGCTCTTTAGCTGATGCGATTTCTTTCTCGAAGAAGGCAACCAAAGCTGCTTTATTCATCACTGAAGCGTCGATGATCTCTTTATCTTGCAGAGCAAAAGCTGGCTTCAATGTTTTCTTAGTGCCATCTTTACCTACAAATTCGATGCTAACTTCAGTCGCGCCTTCAATCGTTACTGATTTTTCACTACCGAAGAAGTCTTTGTCTTCCATACTAGAAACATGAGACTTAGAACCTGATGACCAAGCGCCCATTGAATGTGGGTTTTTCTTAGCGTAGTTTTTAACTGAAAGTGGCGCACGACGATCTGAATTACCTTCACGTAGAACCGGGTTTACCGCACTACCTTTGATCTTGTCGTAAGTCGCTTTTATTGCTCTCTCTTCATCAGTCTTTGCTTCTTCCGGGTAATTAGGAAGTGCATAACCTTTTGACTGAAGTTCTTTGATCGTAGCTTGGAGTTGAGGTACAGATGCTGATACGTTTGGAAGCTTAATGATGTTTGCTTCTGGTGTTTTAGCCAATTCACCTAGTTCTGCTAGTGCATCACC